>Ga0070681_10007859_pt1 | contig 10433 bp, 4 predicted proteins | sample KBSC83BmetaG_FD_65650 | JGI IMG/M metagenome (GOLD analysis project Ga0070681, IMG submission 65650) | Corn rhizosphere microbial communities from Kellogg Biological Station, Michigan, USA - KBS C8-3B metaG | ecosystem: Host-associated > Plants > Roots > Rhizosphere | place: USA: Michigan...
GGCTCCAGTTGTCCCAGCCTGATTTCCTGCGCGCGCAGGCGCCGGTGCTCGTCATCCATGGCAGGAAGGATCGGAGCGCACCATATGGCGGAGGACGAGATTGGGCGACCAATTTGCCCAACGCACGGCTCGTGACGATCGATCACGCCGCGCATGTGCCGTGGATCGAAGCCCCTGAAGTCGTGTTCGACGCCATCGACAAATTCTTGAAAAGCGGTCCGGCTGAAGCGGACGCTGCGACGGATGATGGCTAAGGCCAGACGCGACGACTGATCCTTGCGTGCATTTCAGAACCGGCGTAGGCTGCACTGTTAACTGACGGATCCCACAGGAGGTCGGCATGGCTGGGCGATCTCGTTTGGCACGGCGTGCGCTGGCGGTTGCGGCCGCAGTGGCGATCGGTGCGGCTACGCTGGCCGCCCAATCATCGACCTCTCGCGCGGGCAACACTGTGGCGAAGGCATGGGTTGCCGATCGAACGCCGGATGGGCACCCCGATTTTCAGGGCGTCTGGGCGAACAACACGGTCACACCGCTTCAGCGTCCAAAGCAGTGGGAGGGCAAAACGCGGTTGACTGACGCGGAGATTGCCGAGCTCCAGAAAATCGCGCAGCAGATCTACGACAACGACGGCGATGCTCAGTTCGGGGACGGCTTGATCCTCGCCGTCCTCGAAAAGATCACGAATCCGGGCTCGTACGATGCGGGAACCGGCAACTACAACCAGTTCTGGCTGGTCGGCCGAGACTGGCACGATCGCCGAACGGCGCTCATTACCAGTCCCGCTGACGGCAAGATCCCGTTGCTGACGCCGGAAGCGCAGAAGCGCCGGACGGCTGAAATGGAGAGCCGGCGCCTCCATGCCTTCGAAGATCCGGAGACGTTTGCTCTGGGTGAGCGATGTGTGAACTTCGGATGGCCCAAAGTCGGCGCCGGCTACAACAGCTATCTGCAAATCGTGCAGGCGCCGGGCTATGTGACGATGATGGCGGAGATGGCCCACGATGCGCGCATCATTCCAACCGACGGCCGTTCGCACACCGATAAGAGCATCCGAACATGGAATGGCGACCCGCGCGGGCATTGGGAGGGCGACACGCTGGTGGTCGACACGACGAACTTCTCGACCAAGAGCGACTTCATGGGCTCACATGAAAACCTGCATCTCATCGAAAAGTTCACGCGCGCCTCAAAAGACGTCTTGAACTATGAGTTCACCGTTGACGATCCCACGACCTGGACGGCGCCCTGGACCGCGATGATTCCGTTGAAGCTGAAGGACGAAATGATTTTCGAGTACGCGTGCCACGAAGGGAACGAAGCCGTTCCGGATATGCTGCGTGGCCATCGGATGGAAGAACGCGAAGCCGCCGCCAAGAGCCCGACGAACAGATGACCCGGTGAGCCGACTGATGCCAAACCTGAAGGGCTATACCACTCCACGAACTCCTCGCGGCATTTCATCGTTGGCGCCCGCGCCTCCGTGGCACTACGCGAGCACGTCGCTGGCGATTGAATTCACGGCGGATCCCGCCAAGGTCGCGCGGTTCCTGCCCGAAGCGCTGGAGCCGGAAGGCAGCGGACGCTGCGCGGTGTATTTTGCCGAATGGCAGTTCGCGACCGACTCCGGCGAAGAGTATCTGGATCCGGTTCGGAGTCAGTACAAAGAAACGATTTTTCTAATTGCGGCGCAGTTGAACGGGCAACCCGTCGCCTATTGCCCCTTCATCTTCGTCGATCAGGATGTGTCGTTGATGCGCGGTCTGGTGCAAGGCTGGCCCAAGCAGTTCGGCACCGTCTGGATCACTCGCGCCGCCGCGCTCCCATCGAAGGCGGCACCCACGGAAACCGCGGGTGGAAAATTCGGCGCGACTCTGAGCGTCCGAGACCACCGTGTCGTCGAGGCATGCGTCACGCTGCGCGAGGTGACCGATCGGCGGCCATCCCCAAGCTTCGCCCACGGCGTCAACGTGCGCTACTTCCCCACCCTCGAATCCGGCAAGCACGACGAGCCGCCCGTCCACGAGCTCGTGCAGCTGAAATCGCGCGACGTGCAGTTTTCGACGATCTGGACAGGTGCCGCGTCACTGCGGATCTTCGATCACCCGCACCTCGAGATCGGTGACCTTGCACCAACCGCCGTCGCCGCCGGTTTCCGCTTCTCGTTCGCGTTCACTGTCGACGATGTCGTGCCGCTGAAGGATTTGAGGAAAACGACGGCAGTTGCCGCCGGCTAAGCCCGATTAAAAGCTCTAACACGGACGACCCGGGGACGAGACGGCCAAGCGTTCTACAGCTCAGCTTGCGCGTCCGCGTAGTCGCGCTTAGACTCCCGTCTCCAACGCGGACTCAACGGTCCGCACATCACCTTGGACGATCCGCGCCTCGCGAAACTTCGGGAGCTCCTCGATCAGGCCACGAGACTGCTCGATGGCGCCAATGAACTCGTCTCGGACCTGACCGAACAACTGGAACGCTCGACTGCAACCACCAAGCCGGCTCAGAACTCCACGCTGAAGCCCCCCTTGACCAGCCGCCCACGCTGAATACTGCTGACGCGGCCGTAGGTCGAACCAAGCTGTGTGACGCGGCCGAGGATCGTCGCCTGGTTCGAGAGGTTGAACACATCGAGCCTCGGCTCGAGCTTGAGATTCCCGATTCTCCAGAACTTGCGAACGCTCATATCAACCGACGTCACAGCCGGCAGGCGCGTGTCGCCGCGCTGCGCGACAGTCAACGTCGTTGCCCCTTGCGTGAGAACCACGGTGTTGTTGCCGACAGAGACCGTCGTCAGCTCCGGGAACCCAGCGTAGTACTGCGCGGTGACACTGAGCGAAACCTGATAGGGAAACTCGTACACGCCGGAGGCGCGATACGAATACGGCACGTCGTTGCCGATGACGCCGCGACGGAACGTGAAGTTGGGATTATTGAGATCCGCTGTTGCGGCACTGGTGGTGGGATAGATATCACCGACCGTCTTGCCGAAGCTGGCTCCGCCATTCAGGGACCAGTGATTCGCCATCCGCTTGTTGACCGTGAAATCCGCACCGTTGAATTCGGTATCGAGCCCTGAGTTGTTTTCCCAGACGACGTCGCTCTTTCCACGCAACACCGGGTCCTGGTTATACACCGTCACTTGTCGTCCACTATTCGCCTCGACCACCGTCAGCGGAATGTAGCTGTTGAGAGGCACTGCCACGTTCCTCGGGCCGATGTTATGGGCAGTCGTTCGGTGGGTGTATCCGGAGGACACCACGATTTCACCCGGCAGCTGCCGCTGGAACTCCACCGTGAACTCCGTCGAACTTGGCCACTGGAGGTTGTCAACGTAGCGGTTGTTCTGCCCGAAGATGAAACCGTTCGAGTCGCCGAGCTCGTTGAGCTGCGGAATGAGATCGCCGTTGAGGTCGCAGGCGGACGTCTTCCCGCCGGCACACGTCGTCCACACGCGTGTGTCGTTGGTCGCGCCTAGCGGATTCAACCGGAGCACGTTCTGCAGGGTGATCGGCTGATCGTACCGGCTTCCTGAAAACTTGATCGCGGTGCGCCCGTCGCCGAACAAATCGTAGACGGCTGACACGCGTGGCACGAGCGCTTTGAAGTCGGGGGCGCCCTTGATTTCAGGGAAGCAGCGTCCGGCAACGAAGATCGTTTGAACCTGGCACGCCGCCGGCTGGAACCCGTACGTCGTCTCGAACCGCAGGCCGGCGTTGATCGTCAGCTTGCGCAGCGGCGTCCACTTGTCCTGCACGTACAGACCGTTGTCGCGGTATCCCGGCGAATACGCCACAGGGATTCTCGTCGTGGTCGATGTAATCGGCACGTTGTAGGTATTGACCGAATCGGGCACGCCGTTTCGATAAACGGCACGCATGCCGGAGGTCGACCACGTGGACGACTTCTGCACGGCGGTCATGAACTGATAGCCGAACCGGATGTCGTGGCGGCCTGTGAAGTAATTCATGCTGCCGAGAATCTGATCGCGGAAGGTCGCCAGATCCCGGTAGGTCGGAAGCGCCACGGTGTAGGTTTGCGACACCGAATCGAACCGTGAGACGTCGCCGGCCTTCACTTCCGGCTCCTGCCCGAACTTGTCATCGGCCCGGAAACGGCTGTAGGAGGCATCGACGACGAACTTCGATCGGATGGGCGTCGTGAACTTCACTTGATGCACGTCCGGATATTTGTCGTTGAGATTCCTGGCGCGGCTCTCGGCAAACGTTCCGCCGCCATTGCGATGACCGATCAGCTTGTATTGCAGGTTGTTGAAGTACGAGAGCTGTGCGTTACGAGTCACCTGCCATGCCACCTTCGCCGAGGTGGTCCACATCAAGTTGTCGTCGAGGACCTGCTTGCCGTTGGGGTCGTAGTTGCCGAGCAAGTACTGATTCAGAATCTGCCGGTGCCAGGCGCCCGAAAACCACATCTTGTCGCGCACAATCGGTCCGCCGACCCAGGCGCCACTGTCGTAAATCTTCAAAATATCCGCGCCCGGAACGATGTTTGGATTCGCAGCGAGTGCCGCTGCGGGAACCGCGGCCAGGAGTTGCGCGCGCAGATCGGCCGAGTAGTTGGCCGAGCCCATACCGTGGCTCGCGCCGTTGAACATCGCGCCGCCGCGAAGCTTGTTCGTGCCGGTGCGGGTGATGACGTTGAAGAGCAACCCGCCGCGATTCGACACCGCGGTGCCTGCGCTTCCCATCTGATAGTTCGTTTCTTCGAAAACGTACGGATCGAGATACATGATGGCTTGCGATCCGTTGCCATCGAGGTTCGAGACGTCCATGCCCTCGATCAGGAATCCATTTTCGTTGGCGCTGCCGTGCACGGTGGCGCTCGACTGGAGGAAGGATTCGGAGCCGCCCACGTCAACCTTGCTGAGGATCACGCTCGGGATGACCCGTGCCGCGCTCCAGACGTCCACCCGGTTCGGCAAGCTGTCGAGCAGGTCACGCGTGAGGACTGTCTGGCGCATCGCCGTGGTCGTATCCAGAAGCGGCGATGCGCCGGACACGGTGATTTCCTCGGCGAGGGCGCCGACTTCGAGCTTCAGATCGACGCGCGCCGTCTGGTCGGCGACCACGACGATGTTTTCCTGGACGGCGGGCCGAAATCCCTGAAGCTCGGCTCTGACGGTGTAGGTGCCGGGCACCAGCCGCAGAAACTGGAAGGCACCGCGTTCGTCGGTGACCGTGGTTTGATTGCCGCCGATCGTTCCCCGCGGGTTCGAGAGCGTGACGGTCACGCCCGGGAGTATTGCGCCCGAGTTGTCATCAATGAGGCCGCCGATCGCGCCGACTCCCTGCGCCGCCGCCGGGAGCGCCGAACACATCCAACACGCCAGCACACAGATACTCTTCCCGACGAAGTCTCTGATGCTCATATCGGCCCTTCCTTGAGGTCGCTGGTTACAAGACGGACTCCTTCACAGGCGCAGAGGATACACCGGTAACGCGGGCATAACTATGTCGTTTTGACTCGCGAACAATTCTCCGTGATCGCGGAAACGAAAATCTGAAGTGTCGGGAGCCGTGGTGGGGAGCCTTCAGCCCCTGAGAAGCGCTTCCAGGCGCGCAGGATCAGGCGGTTTCGTCAGATGTTCATCGAATCCCGCCTCGAGTGAGGCCTGAATATCGGAGTCCTGGCCGTATCCGCTCAGGGCGACCAGCCGCGTCGTGGCGTTCTCGGGATTCTCTCGAACACGGCGAGCGAGGTCGTAGCCGCTCATCAACGGAAGACCGAGATCCACGAGCGCGAGATCGGGTCTGATCCGCTCGATCAGCGTGACGCCCTCGACGCCATTCGCCGCCGGAAATACCTGCACGCCTTCGGTCTCGAGCAGGATCTGCATCATCCGCCGCGCATCGTCCTGATCCTCGACGAGCACGACCGTGTGGACCGCTCCGTGTGAGAGGCGGTCGGCTGCGGCAGGCGTTGCGCCCGGCGCAAGCGGCAGATGGACCACGAACACACTACCCTTCCCCCGCCCGTCGCTGTGCGCTTCGACCCCGCCGTGATGCAACTCGACCAGCGACTTCAACAAGGTCAGACCGATGCCGAGGCCGCCGTCGGTGCGGGCCAGCGACTGGTTGCCCTGAACGAACAGATCGAAAATCCGCGGCAGCATCTCCGCTTCGATGCCCTGACCGTGGTCGGTGACGCGAATCATCGCCTCGCTTCCCACGCGTTTCAGTTCGAAGCGCACGTGGGATCCTCGCGGCGAGTACTTCGAGGCGTTGCTCAGGAGATTGGCCTGAATTTGCTGCAAACGCGCGTCGTCGCCGGCGACGTACAACGGTTCATCGTCGATCTCTACCGTGAGCTGGGTCTCGTGTTCGGCCAGAAACGGTCCAAGTGCCTCAATCGCCGAACGCGCAGTCTCACGCAAATCGATGCGTTCCTTGCGCAGCATGATCTGGCCGCGCGTGATGCGCGCTACGTCCAGAAGATCGTCGAGGAGCCGCGACATATGGTGCGCCTGTCTGGCCACCACGTGAGCGGCTTCGTGCGACGCCGTGTCGCTCCACCTGGTCGTCTCGAGGACACGCGTGGCGCTGAGGATCGCCGCCAGCGGATTCCGCAACTCGTGCGAGAGCATCGCGAGGAATTGTTCGCGACGCCGCACGCCGTCCAGAATTTCCTGTTCCGCCTTGCGCCGTTCGGTGACGTCGAGGAAGGTCACGACCGCGCCGATCACCTCGTTGTGGCGCAAGATCGGATGGCTCCAGTACTCCGCGGGAAAACACGTGCCATCAGCGCGCCAGATCACTTCGTCGTCGACGTGCGCCCCTTCGCGATGGCGCATCGCCTGATAAATCGTCGACTGTTCCGCGGCGTACGGAGTTCCATCGGGCCGGGTGTGATGAATCAGCTGGTGCATCTGTTTCCCGATCAGCGCCGCTGGCGAATCGTACCCGAGCAGACGCGCACAAGCCGAGTTGCAGAAAATGCACCCACCCGACAGATCGATGCCGTAAATGGCTTCGGCCGCTGAATCGAGCAGGAGGCGAATCCGCTCCTCGCGATCGGCAATTTCCTGTCTCGCTCGCATCAACTGCGTGATGTCGCGGGAAATCCCGGAGACGCCGACGATGGTGTTCGTGGAATCGAGGATGGACGAGAACGTGACGGAAACATCGACCAGCGTGCCGTCCTTACGCAGCCGCTGCGTTTCGAGGCGATCAATCGGGCGGCCGGCGCGCACTTGCTGCAGGACTACGTCGATCTCTTCTTTCCGTCCCGCGGGATACAAGAAGCTGGCGTGACGTCCAATCGCCTCTGCAGCCGTATACCCGTACAAACGCGTGGCGCCGCCGTTCCAGCTCGTGATCACCCCGTCGAGCGTCTTGCCGATGATGGCGTCGTCTGACGACTCGACGATGGCGGACAGCTGTGCGAGCCTGGCACGAGCATGCTCGAGCGCCGAAATGTCGGTGAGCGTCAGCACAACGCCGTCCGGCGAGGTCGGCGGCAGCTCGCTGACACCGTCGGCGGTGGACGCGCTGCGTCCGCGATACGGCAGGATGCGCAGAAAGAGACAGCGCTGTCGTTTGTCCCACGTCTGCTGTTCGATGGTGAGGCCCTCTTCGAGGACTCGTTCGATGTCCTGCATCAGCGTCGGATGCGTGAGATCGTGCGTAAAGGTGCGAATCGGCCGGCCAACGTCCTGCGGAATGACGTGAAACGTTTCGGCAATCCGGGGAGTGAATTTGCGAATGCACAGCTGCCGATCGAGGAACATGGTGGCGACTTCGGTACCATTGAGCAGGTGCTCGATATCGTTATTGAGCTCCTGGAGTTCGAGATTCTTCTTCTGGTACTCGGCGTTGACCGTGTACATCTCCTCGTTCACCGAGTGCAGCTCTTCGTTGGTGCTCTGGAGTTCTTCGTTCGCGGCGACCAATTCCTCGTTGGTGGCCTGGAGTTCCTCATTGGCCGTTTCGTGTTCCTGGATCGCCGACTGCAGATGTTCCTTCGTATACGCCAGCTCCTCTTCCAGGGCCGACTGCTGCTCGCGGGTCAGCTGCCTTCCGAGCGCGGCGGGATCGTGGACGGCCGGCTCGAGCGTCATCTTCGGGACGTCGACGAACGGCGGCACCAGCGCCGGTGCGTCGGTGCCGTCGGTAGCGGCGAGGGCAATCAGGATGTGCGTCAATGCGCCGTGGGCATCCCGAATCGGTTCAGCAACCATCGAGAATTTCCGATGGTCGCCCGGCATGACCACTGCCGGATACTGCACGCTCTCGAGATCGCCTCGCACGCGATGCAGAATGCCGGACACCACCGTTTTCATTTCCTCGTCGAGCATGTCCATCAGGTTCTGCGTCGGCCGCCGCGGCTTGATGTGCAGCAGCGATTCGACGCCGCCGAACATGTCGACGAGCTGCCCGTGTTCGTCCACCAGGAAACTTGGCGGCATGAAGCGATCGAGCAGGCGGTCGTACACGCTGAGCAGCTGCGTGCTGACACCGGCCGCACGCGCCGGCAATCCGGGTTGCGGGCGCAGCGAGGCGCCGCTGCGAGGAATCGGGAGCTTGAGATCGCGGGGCAACCCGATGTCGCGCCGCTTCCGATAGATTTTGGCGCGTTCGTCGATGGTATCGAACTCGTCGAGCAGACCGCCGGGCGTCTCGCTTGACCCCAGAAAGAGCACGCCGCCCGCCTTGAGCGAAAAATGGAACAACGTGAGCACGGTCTTCTGGGCGTGCGGTTGAAAGTAGATGAGCAGGTTGCGGCACGAGATCAAATCGAGCCTCGTGAACGGCGCGTCGCGAATCAGGTTGTGCGGCGCAAACACGATGCTCTCGCGAAGCGTCTGCGAGATCCGGTAGCCGTTGCCGGTGAGCGTGAAAAACTGGCGCAGCCGCTCATCGCTGACGCCCGCGATTTGTTCTTCCGTATAGAGGCCTGTGCTCGCAATTTCGAGCGATGCCTTGTGGACGTCGGTCGCCAGAATCTTGACCTTTACCGGCCGGCGTCGTGCCATGAGGCGCTCATGCAGGAGCATCGCGATCGAGTAGGCTTCCTGCCCCGTCGCACAGCCAGGCACCCACACGCGGATTTGATCCTGCGGGTCGATACGGTCGACGAGATCCGGAATCACCCGGTGCTCGAGCATCTCGAACGCGTCGTCGTCGCGAAAGAACCGCGTGACGCCAATCAGCAAATCTTCGTAGAGCGAGCTCAACTCACGCGGATCGGCGCGCAGCTGCTCGACGTACATGTCGATGTCGAGGGAGCGGTTGAGCGCGAGCCGTCGCTCGATGCGTCGGGTGACCGTGCCTGCCTTGTAGTGCGAGAAATCGATCGCGTATTCGTCGCGGAGCAGCCGCAGGATGGCATCCACGCCGCGGTCTTCCTCGGTGGGGGTCGTCGTCGACGTGGCGGCACTGGCGTGGCCGAGCGCCGCGATGGCGAGTGCAATCTCCTCAGGCGGAAGCACCTGGTCCACCTTGCCGGTGCGCATCGCGCTGAGCGGCATGCCGTTGAACTGCGCCGTGTCGGGGCTTTCGCAGAAGACGGTGCCGCCCATTTTGCTGATTTCCTGCACGCCGCGGGAACCGTCGCTGCCGCTGCCGGACAAGACCACTGCGACCGCACGCGGGCCAAGATCCTGGGCGAGAGACCGAAAGAACAAGTCGATGGGCAGCGTCAGTCCCAGACGCGGATCGCGATCGTTCAGCAGCAGTCGGCGCTGTCTGATGATCATTTCCTTCATCGGCGGCAGCAGGTAGACCGTGTTGGGCTCGACCGCCATGTCGTGATCGGCTTGCCGGATACGCAGGGCCGTGCGACGCGAGAGCAACTCGTCCATCAGACTCTTGAAGTCGGGCGACAGGTGCTGCAACACGACGAATGCCATGCCCGTGTCAGTCGGAAGCTGGGCGAACAGCCGCTCGAGCGAATCGAGGCCGCCCGCCGACGCACCAATGGCCACGACGTGAAACTCGTTCGTGGCAAGAGGCGCGGCGTTTTCTGCCAGTGTGGACTGGCCTTCCCGATCCGTGACCCCTTCGCTATCCAGCTGCTCCGTTGACATTCCCACGTCTCCGCACGTGCGAGCGAGAACTGAACTCGAAAGCGGCCCGATGCAGGAACGTTGCCAAGCCCAGCATTCGTGAAGAGGTCGCAGGAGCTGATCAGCTACGGCCAATCGGCTTATGATGCGAAGACCGTCGGAGGATTCGGGACCATGCGCTATCTGATTCGGCTCACGCTCGTGGCTTCGCTGGCAGCATCGATCGGTTGTTTGCCTGAAGCGCCGACCCCAGTAGGGTCATCATCAGGATCGCCGAGCGGAACGGGTACGCAAGGCACAATGACCGCCGTGATCGGCACCTTTCAGTGGACGGCGAGCGGGCGTGTTACCGCCACGTACGCCCCAGCCCAAGCCGGTATAGGTACTTCGATCCTCACCATCTCCGGGCAGG
>Ga0070681_10007860_pt1 | contig 10432 bp, 10 predicted proteins | sample KBSC83BmetaG_FD_65650 | JGI IMG/M metagenome (GOLD analysis project Ga0070681, IMG submission 65650) | Corn rhizosphere microbial communities from Kellogg Biological Station, Michigan, USA - KBS C8-3B metaG | ecosystem: Host-associated > Plants > Roots > Rhizosphere | place: USA: Michigan...
CTCACCCCCGAGCAGATCATGCTCGGCGGCAAGCGCCCGCCGGGATCGCGCGCGATCGTGCTCGACTGCGAGGGCTACTTCATGGGCGCCGGCATGGCGGAGCTCCTGCGCGGGCACGGCCACCAGGTCGAGCTCGTCACCTCGTGCGAGAAGATCGCGCCGCTGTGCGACGAGACGCTCGAGGGGCCGATCCTGCGCCGCCACCTGCACGACCTCGGCATCGGCATGCGGGCCGAGGCCTGGCTGACCCGGATCGGCGCCGGCGGCGCCGACGGAGAGACCGAGCTCGGCGACGCCTTCTCGATCGAGGCCGACGCCTTCGTGCTCGTCACCCAGCGCGTCTCGGACGAGGCGCTCTACCTCGAGCTCGTGGACGCAGGGATCGCCGGCGTCTACCGGATCGGCGACTGCGTCGCCCCGCGGCTGATCGCCGACGCCATCTGGGACGGCCACCGGCTCGGCCGCGAGATCGACTCGCCCGACCCGGCCCGGCCGCTGCCGTACCTGCGCGAGCGCCCGGGGCTCGAGGCCGACCCGCTGGCCGCGGTGCGATAGTCCGGCGGTGGCCGCCCCCGAGCATCCCGCCGTCACCTACTCGTCGTACCTGCATCTCGACGAGCTGCTCGCCTGCCAGGAGCCGCTGTCGGACGGCCCGGAGCACGACGAGATGCTCTTCATCGTCATCCACCAGGTGTACGAGCTCTGGTTCAAGGTGCTCCTGCACGAGCTCGGGCGGCTCCAGGACCGGCTGGAGATCGGCGACCGCGGGTCGGCGCTCATGACGATGAAGCGGATCCTCACGATCCTGAAGACGATCGTCGCCCAGATCGACGTGCTCGAGACGATGACGCCGCTCGGCTTCTCGAGCTTCCGCGGCCGGCTGGAGCGGGCCAGCGGCTTCCAGTCGGCCCAGTTCCGCGAGCTCGAGGCCGTGCTCGGCGGCCGCGACGCCGGCGTCCTCGACCACCACCCGGCGGGGCCGGCCCGCGACCGGATCCAGGCGGCGATGGCGCGCCGCAGCCTGTGGGACTCGTTTCTGCTGCACCTGAACCGGCTCGGCCACTGGATCCCCGACGGCGTGCTCGACCGCGACCCATCGCTGCCGGTGGAGCCGTCCGAGGCGGTGCAGGACGTCCTGGTCGAGGTCTACCAGTCCGACCCGGCCAGCGCCCAGGTGTGCGAGCGGATGGTCGACATCGACGAGGGCGTGCAGGAGTGGCGCTACCGGCACGTGAAGATGGTCGAGCGCACCATCGGCCGCAAGACCGGCACCGGCGGCTCGGCGGGCGTCGACTACCTCACCTCCACCATCGGCCGCCAGGCGTTCCCCGATCTGTGGGCGATCCGCACCCGCCTCTAGACCGGGTCGAGGAGGCGCGCGAGCGGTGGGAGCTGGCCATCGGCCCGCCTTACGCGGCCGGCGCGGGCGGCTACGCGGCCCCGGCGGAGCTTCCCGACGGCACGCCGGCCGTGCTCAAGCTGATTCACCCGCACCGTGAGGCCGAGCATGAGGCCGACGCGCTCGTGCGCTGGGACGGTCACGGCGCCGTGCGGCTGCTCGACAGCAGCGAGGACGGCTGGGCGGTGCTGCTCGAGCGGTGCGAGCCGGGCACGCCGCTCTCGGCGGCCGGGCCCGAGAAGGCGCTCGACGTCTTGGTCGGCCTCCTGCCGCGGCTCTGGGTGCCCGCCGGGCCGCCCTTCCACACGCTCACCGACGAGGCGGGCTGGTGGGTGGGCTACCTGGCGGACGAGTGGGAGGCGTCCGGGCGGCCGTTCGAGCGGCGGCTGGTCGACGCCGCCGTCGAGGCGCTGACGGAGCTCGCGCCGAGCCAGGGCGAGCAGGTGCTGCTGCACCAGGATCTGCACGGCGACAACGTCCTCGCGGCCGAGCGGGAACCGTGGCTCGCGATCGACCCCAAGCCGCTCGCCGGCGAGCGCGAATTCGCGGTGGCGCCGATCGTGCGCTCGTTCGAGCTCGGCCATTCCCGCCGGGCGTTGCGGCGACGGCTCGACCGGCTCACGTCGGAGCTCGGGCTCGACCGCGACCGCGCCCGCGGCTGGACGATCGGCCAGACCGTGGCGTGGGCGGTGGGCGGCGGCCCGCCCGAGCACGTCGAGGCGGTGCGATGGCTGCTGGATTCGTGATCCGGCCGCCGGCGGCGGACGAGCTCGGCCGGCTGGTGGAGATCGAAGCGGCCGCGGGGCAGGCGTTCGCCGACCACGGCATGCCCGAGATCGCCGCCGACGACCCGGGCTCGCCGGCGGAGCTCGAGCCGTACCGGGCGGCGCGCCTGGCATGGGTCGCGGCCGACGGCGACGGCCCGGTCGCCTACCTGCTCGCCGCGGAGGTCGACGGCCGTCTGCACGTCGAGCAGGTGAGCGTCGACCCGGCCCACGCCGGCAGCGGCATCGGTGCGGCGCTGATCGACCATCTGGCCGCAACCGCCCGCGCGGACGGGCGCCCCGCGCTCACGCTCACGACCTTCCGCGAGATTCCGTGGAACGCGCCCTATTACGCGCGGCTCGGATTCTCGGAGCTCCCGGAGGTCGAATGGGGCCCGCAGCTGCGGGCGCTCGTCGCGCACGAGCGGACGGCCATCCCGGGCGACCACCCGCGCGTGGCGATGATCAGACGGCTCGAATGAACCTCGCCGCGGGCTCGGCCAGCGACGCGCCGATCACGGCGGCGTCGCGCGGGCCGCCGGGCACGCGGAAGGAGTGGTCTCCGCCCGTGACCTCGACATACTCGGCCCGCGGGCCGAGCCGGGCGATCACGCCGGCGAGCAGGTCGGGCCGCGCGAAGCTGTCGCGCGAGCCCTGCAGGAAGAGCATCGGCACGGGCACGTCGGGGAGGTGGGCGTCGCGGATCTTCTCCGGCCGCCCGGGCGGATGGAGCGGGTAGCCGAGGAACACGAGCCCTGCCGCCGGCATGCCCTCGGCAGCCGCCATCGAGGCGATGCGCCCGCCCATCGACTTGCCGCCCGCGAACACCGGCCGCCCGGCCGCCCGGGAGACGCCCTCCGCGAACGCCTCCCTCCACGCCTCGAGCAGCACCGGCGGCCGGTCGGGCGCGCGCCGCCCGGCCTGCATGTAGGGGAACTCGAACCGCAGCGTCGCGACGCCCAGGCGGCCGATCTCCTCGCTGAAGCCGGCCATGAACGGGGAGCGCATGCCCGAGCCGGCGCCGTGCGCGAGCACGAGCACCGCGTCCGCGCCGGGCGGGTCGATCCACATCCGCGGGATCGTAGGGCGAGGTGAGCGGCGAGCGGCCGGTCACATCTTTGGATCCAAAACATGGCATTATGCATCCCCTACCGCGACGACCCGAGGAGGCCCCATGGCCCGCTGGACGCCCGACCCGACGTTCTACCCATCGCCGCGCCTCGCCGGCGAGGCGCCCCCGGAGAAGTTCGCCTACGTCGCCCTGCTCGAGGCCGACCAGGAGTCGCGCCCTGACGCGCTCGGTGTGGTCGACCTCGAGCCCGGCTCGAGCAGCTACGGCACGATCGTCTCGACGCTCGAGATGCCGAGCCCGGGCGACGAGCTGCACCACTTCGGCTGGAACGCGTGCAGCGCAGCGCTGTGCCCGTCGTCGCCGCGCCCCCACGTCGAGCGCCGCTACCTGATCGTGCCGGGGCTGCGCTCGTCGCGCATCCACGTCGTCGACACGAAGCCCGATCCGCTGGCGCCGACGATCGCCCGCACGATCGAGCGCGACGAGCTCGTGGGGCGCACCGGCTACACCCGTCCGCACACGACCCACTGCGGGCCCGACGCGATCTACATGTCGGCGCTCGGCGGGGCGAACGGCCCGGACGAGGGCGGTGGCCTGCTCCTGCTCGACTGCGAGTCGTTCGATCCGCTCGGCGCCTGGGAGGTCGAACGCGGCGACCAGCGCTACTCGTACGACTTCTGGTGGCACCTCGGCCACGACACCCTGCTCACGAGCGAGTGGGGCTCGCCGTCGATGTTCGAGGAGGGCGTCGTCCCCGAGAGGCTGCTCGGCCGCGAATACGGCCACGCCATGCACGTGTGGGATCTGCGCCACCGAAAGCACCTGCGCACGCTCGACCTCGGCGACGAGCACCAGATGGTGCTCGAGCTGCGGCCGGCCCACGACCCGCGCAAGGCGTACGGGTTCGTCGGCGTGGTGGTCTCGGTCGAGGACCTGTCCGCGTCGATCTGGCTGTGGCATCGCGACGGGGGCGAGTGGAAGATCCAGAAGTCGATCACGATCCCGGCCGAGGCGGCCTGCTCAAGGGCTTCGGGGCCGTGCCGCCCCTCATCACCGACATCAACCTGTCGCTCGACGACCGGTTCCTGTACGTGTCCTGCTGGGGGACGGGCGACTTCTACCAGTTCGACGTCAGCGATCCGTTCGCGCCCAAGCAGACGGGCAAGGTGCGGCTCGGCGGGCTCGCCAACGGCGGCTCCCACCCGAAGCATGGCGTCCTCACCGGCGGCCCGCAGATGGTGGAGGTGAGCCGCGACGGCAAGCGCATCTACGTGTCGAACTCGCTCTACTCGTCGTGGGACAGACAGTTCTACCCCGACGGCCTCGACGGCTGGATCGCGAAGCTCGACGCCGACCCGGCCGGCGGCATGACCGCCGATGCCGACTTCCTGGTGACCGGCTTCGACGGCCGGCTGCCGCACCAGATCCACCTCGAGGGCGGCGACGCCTCCTCGGACTCGTACTGCTTCCCGTGAGCGGCGCCGACATCGGCGGCATCGCGGCGCTCGGCGCCTTCCACGGCCTGAACCCGGCGATGGGGTGGCTCTTCGCGGTCGCGCTCGCGCTGCAGGAGCGCTCCCGCCGGGTGCTGGCAGCGGCCTTCGTGCCGATCGCGATCGGTCACGCGGCCGCCATCGGCCTCGCGGTGCTGCTGGTCGAGGAGCTGCAGCAGGTGCTCTCGACCGAGAGGCTCCGGATCGCCGGCGCGGCCGCACTCGTCGCCTTCGCCTCGTGGAAGCTCTACCGCAACCGCCATCCCCGCTGGGTCGGCTTCCGGATCCGGCCGCCCGAGCTGGCGCTGTGGTCGTTCCTGATGGCGAGCGCGCACGGCGCCGGGCTGATGCTGCTGCCGTTCCTGGTCGGCGTCCGCGTCCCGGCGGGCGACGGGCCGATCCCGGGCGGCCTGGAGTTCGGCGCCGCCGCCGTCGTCGTGCACACGCTGGCGATGGTGGCCGTCGCGGCGGCCGTGGCCGTGGCCGTGTTCGAGGTGGTCGGCGTCGGCGTCCTGCGCCGCGCCTGGGTCAACCTCGACCTGCTCTGGGCCGCCTCGCTCCTGGTCGGGGCGGGCGCGACCCTCTTCGGCTGAACCGGGGTCAGACCCCGAACGAAAGGGTCACAGAACAGCCACAGCCGGCGTTCGGGGTCTGACCCCGGTTCGTGGGATGAGGTGGCGGGCCCGGAGCAGTCCGGCAGACGTCGTGAACGTGCCCATCAGCGTGCCTCCCTGACCGTCACCGTGACCCGGTGGACGGCGTTGTTGCGGTAGCCGCCCCTGTTCCAGGCGGGCTCCTCCGGTTGCGTGTCGCCGCTCGCGTCGCGGGCGCGCACGGCGATCGTGTGCCAGCCCGGCTCGGCTGCGAACGCGAGCTCGAAGCGGGTGCGGCCGTGAAGGCCGGCGCGGCCGGCGATCGTCGCGCGCCGCCACCCGCCGCCGTCCACCTGCACCTCGATGCGCGTGATCGCGCCGCAGCCGCTCCACGCGATACCGCGGATGCGGGCCGTGCCCGGCGGGAGCTCGGCCCCGTCCGCGGGTTCGGTCACGAGCGCGGACACCGGCACCCGCTCCATCCGCGTCCCGCGGCCGGGGTCGTCCGCCGTCGCGAAGCGGTAGTCGATGGCCTGGAAGGGACCGGCGAACTCCTCGTCGGTCACCTGGACGCGCTCGAGCCACTTGACGGAGTCGGTCGCGTACCAGCCGGGCACGATCGCCCGCACCGGCCCGCCGTGCTCGGCCGCGATCGGCTCGCCGTCCATCTCGTAGGCGAGCAGCGTGTCGGGATCGATCGCCTTGCGCAGCGGCAGCGAGCGGCCGTACGCATGCCGGCCGCCGTCGCCCTCGAACGGGCCGCGGTCGGCGCCGGTGAGCACCACCTCGGTGGCACGCCGGTCGACGCCGGCCCGCTCGAGCACGTCGCGCAGGCGGGCGCCCGTCCAGCGGGCCTCGGAGACGGCGCCCTCCTGCCACTGCAGTCCGGGCACGGCCGGGGTGAGCTCGGCGCGGCGGTGGCCGGCGCACTCGAGCACGACCGGCAGCGTCCGCGCCGGCAGGACGACGAGGTCGGCCAGCGCCATGATCGCGGGCGTCTCGACGAGCCCGCCGAGCACGAGCCGCCAGGCGACCGGGTCGATCGCGGGGGCGGGGAAGTGCTCGCGGCGGAAGTGCTCCGCGGCCGGCATGGTCTCGGCGCCGAGGGCGGCCAGCCGGGCGGCGGTGTTGTGCACCGCGGGCGCCTGAGAGGGGGCGCCGACGATCGGCTCGGCATGAGGCTCTGGCATCAGGTGACCGTAATCTCCATTGTTTCACTTGACAATATAGGTGCGATTCCCGGCAGCGTCAAGCCCGAGCCGTCGCGAGGGTTATCGGTCTAGATTGGGCCATCGCTGAAGCAGCCCCTCCCCTGTCGCTGGCCGGCCACGGCCTCACCCCCGCCGACGTCGCCGACGTCGCCTGCCGGGGCCGGCGAGTCGAGGTCGCGCCCGCGGCCCGCGAGCGGATGGCCGAGGCGCGGGCGGCGCTCGAGCGTGCCCTGGCCGAAGAGCGGCCGGTCTACGGGCTCACGACCGGCCTCGGAGCCCGCGTTGTCGAGCCCCTGGCGCCGGGGCAGGCGGCGGAGCAGTCGGCCCGGATCGTGCGCGGGCGGGCCGCCGCGGTGGGAGAGCCGCTCATGCCCGCGGCCGTGCGGGCCGCGATGCTGACCCGCCTGAACGGCCTGTGCGCCGGCGGCAGCGGCGCCTCACCGGGGGTGGCCGGGCTGCTGGCGGACATGCTCAACGCGGGCGTGCACCCGGTCGTCCCCCGCAGCGGATCGATCGGCTCAGGCGACCTGTGCCTGCTGGCCCACGTCGGGCTCGTCGTCATGGGCGAGGGCGAGGCCGACCTGGGCGAGGAGCGGATGCCCGGCGCCGAGGCGCTCCGGCGGGCCGGGCTGCAGCCGGCGGTCCTGGGCCCCGGCGACGGGCTCGCCCTCGTCAGCTCTCCGGCGGTGGCGGCCGGCGTCGCGGCGATCGCGCTCGACAGGGCCGAGGGGCTGCTCGAGACGCTCGCCATCGCGACCGCGCTCTCGATGGAAGGGTTCCGGGCGTCGCCGTCGCCGATCGACGCGCACGTCGCGGGCGCCCGCCCCGCCCCCGGCCAGGAGTGGGAGGCGGCCGGCCTGCGCGAGCTCCTGCGGGGCGGCGCGCTCCTCGAGGGCCCCGGCCGGCGGCTGCAGGACCCGCTCAGCTTCCGCTGCGCGAGCCACGTGCACGGGGCGCTGCGGTGGGCGCTCGACCTGCTGGCGACGGCCGTCGCTGCGACGATCAACGGGGCGGGCGAGAACCCGCTCGTGCTCGCGACCGGCGAGGTGGTCTCGACCGGCAACTTCCACACCCCGGCGCTCGCGCTCGCCCTCGACGCGTGCGCGATCGCGGTCGCTCAGGCGGCCGGCCCGGCGGCCGAGCGTCCAGCCCGGCTCGCGAACGAGCGGCTGAGCGGGTTGCCCGGGAACCTGAGCCCGGCCGGCGCCGGCCGCTCCGGCGTCGCCCCGCTCCTCAAGACCGCGCAGTCGCTCGCCGTGGACATCCGCCATCTGGCGGCACCGCTGTCCGCCGATCCGCGCTTCGGCGCCGACGGCGTCGAGGACGACTCGACGAACGCCGCGGCCGCCGCCCTGCGCCTCGAGGCGCAGCTCGGGCTGCTGGGGCACGTCATCGCGGTCGAGCTCGTGTGCGCGAAGCTGGCGGTCGACCTGGTCGGGACGGGCCGGCTGGGCCACGGCACCACGGCCGCCCACGCCTGCGTGCGCGAGCTGGTGGAGCCGCTCGAGGACGACCGTCCCCTGGGGGCCGACGTCGAGCGGGTCGCGCGCGAGCTGGTGGCGCCCGGACGGCTGCGGGAGCGGGTGCGCGAGGCGGTGCGGTGGCAGGAATCGAGCTGACCTACCTGAGCGGCGCCGACGTCGAGCGGCTCGAGCTGGCCGGCGACGCGATCCTCGATCCGGTGGCCGACGTGCTGGCCGCCCAGGGCCGCGGCGACGTCGTGCTCGAGCCGCGCGTCCACCTCTTCCCCGGAGCCGGCGCCGACGGCCACTTCAACGTCCTGCGCGGGTCGCTCCCGCGCGACGGCGTGGCCGGCGTGAAGGTGGTGGGCGACTTCGTCGACAACGGCCGGCGCGGCCTCCCGTCCGAGCTGGCGCTGCTCCTGCTCATGGACCCCACGACGGGAGTCCCGATCGCGATCGTCGACGCGACCGCGATCACCGCGATGCGGACGGGCGCCGTGACCGCCATCGGCGGCCGCCACCTGGCACGGCCGGACAGCCGCGTCCTCGGCCACATCGGCAGCAGGGGCACGGCGGAGTGGAACGTGCGCCTGCTGTGCCACGTCCTGCCGTCGATCGAGGAGGTGCGCATCCACTCGCGCACCGCCGAGAGCCGCACGGCGCTGGCCGGGCGGCTGGACGCCGAGCTCGCCGCCGACGTGCGGGCGGTCGACGGCTGGGAGGAGTGCGTCCGCGGCGCCGACATCGTGGTCGAGGCGTCACGGCTGGGGGCCCCCGAGCCGCTCCTGCGCACGGCCTGGATCGGCCCGGGGACGCTGGTCGTTCCCTACGGAACCGTCAGCGCGGTCGAGCTCGACCTGACCGACGCGATGCAGAAGATCGTGGTCGACGACTGGGGCCAGGCCCACGCCGGCCCGCTGGGGGCGCTGCGCGCGCACGTCGACTCGGGCCGGCTGACCGCCGAGCGGCTGCACGCGGAGCTCGGCCAGATCGTGTGCGGCGACCGGCCCGGCCGGGAGCGAGCCGACGAGCGCATCCTGCTCTGGCACCGCGGCCTCTCGACGACCGACATCGCCCTCGGCAGGGCGATGCTCGAGCGCGCCCGGGACATGGGCGTCGGGACGCGGCTGCCCTACCGCTGAATTGCGAACGCCGGCCGGGGAGATGGCTCCCCGGCCGGCGTCTCTGGGCCTTGCGACTAGAAGGTGACGCGGGCCGACGGCGACCAGCCCGACGTACCGCCACCGTTATTGGTGCGCACCTGGAACTTGTACACCCCGTGTGCGCTGGGGTTGTAGGTGAGCGTCGTGTTGCCGGTGCTGCCGGCGGACACGAACGAGGTCGCGCCCGGGACCTCGACCTGCACGTCGCAGGTGACGCCGACGCCCTTCGCGGAGTTGCCGACCGAGACGATGATGTTCCCGTTCGAGAGCACCGCGCTCGGGGTCACCTTGATGGTGCCGGTCATCGTGTCCGCGCCGACGGTCGAGTGGTACGTGAACGTCCCCGCGCTCCCGAACGTCGTGGTGAAGTTCGTGCCCGGAGCCTGCGAGCCGGAGCTGAACAGGTTCGTGCCCGTCGAGTCGACCACGCTGTGGCTCTTGGCGCCGCGGAACAGCCACTCCACCTTGGTCGGCGTGTGGTTCTTGCCGGTCTGAAGGGCGATGCCCTGCGACGCAGGCGCATAGCCGTGGTCGTTCACGGCCACGAAGCTGGTGTGGCCGGGGGCATCCATGAGGCGACCGATCTTGTTGCCGGCCGTCTCGCTGAACCAGATGTTGCCGTCGGCGCCGACCGTGATCCCGCTCGGAAGCGACTTCGCCGTCGGCACGGTGAACTTCTTGATCGTGCGCGGCGCCACCAGCGGGATGCGGGCGATGGCGTTGCCGCCGGTGCCGCTCTGGAGCGTCGCCCACATGAAGTTGTCGGCGCCCGAGGTGATGCCGGTCGGCTTGCCGGCGATGCCGATCTGGCTGACCGTGCCGGCGGTCGTGACGACCGCGACCTTGTTGATCCCGGGCTCGGTCACCCACAGGTTGCCGTCGGGGCCGGAGACGATCCGCGAGGGCGCGGCCTTGGCCGGCAGGGCGAACTGGGTGACGCCGCCGCCGGGCGTGACCCGGGCGACCTGGTGGCTCGTGGTCTCGGTCACCCACAGGTTGCCGTCGGGACCGGTCGTGATCCGCACAGGGCCCTTGCCGGCGCCGAGGCTGGCGATCGAGGTCACGGTGTGCGGCGTCCCGACGTTGATCCGGGCGACGTTGTTCGTGCTGAATCCGACCACGTAGAGGTTGCCGTCCGGGCCCGCGGTGATGCCGCGCGGGCTCTTGACCGCGTTCACGCCCGTGGTGGGCAGCAAGATCTGGTTGATGGTCTTGCCGGTCACCGTGCGGGCGACGCGGTTGACCGCGGTCTCGGTGAACCAGACGGCCCCGTC
>Ga0070681_10007861_pt1 | contig 10432 bp, 9 predicted proteins | sample KBSC83BmetaG_FD_65650 | JGI IMG/M metagenome (GOLD analysis project Ga0070681, IMG submission 65650) | Corn rhizosphere microbial communities from Kellogg Biological Station, Michigan, USA - KBS C8-3B metaG | ecosystem: Host-associated > Plants > Roots > Rhizosphere | place: USA: Michigan...
GATGGTCGAGGTCAAGACGGCGCGGGAGATCGACGCGATCGGGGCGGCCGGGCGGGTCGTCGCCGACATCCTCGCGGCGGCCCGGGCCGTCGCCGCGCCGGGCGTGACGCTCAAAGAACTCGACGCGGCCGCACGGGACGTCCTCGCCAAGGCGGGCGCGACCTCGCCGTTCCTCAACTACCACCCGAAGTTCGCGCCGGTCCCGTACCCGGCGGTCATCTGCACGTCGGTGAACGACGCGGCGCTGCACGGCATACCGGGTGACTACCGGCTGCGCGACGGCGACCTGCTCAGCGTGGACGCCGGCGCGACGCTCGACGGCTGGGTAGGCGACGCCGCCGTCTCCTTCTCCGTCGGCACGCCGTCCGCAGGGGACGCGGAACTGATCGCGACGACGGAGGCGGCCCTGGTGGCGGGGATCGCCGCGGCGCGGCCGGGCGGTCGGCTCGGCGACATCTCGGCCGCGATCGGTCAGATCGGCAAGGCAGGCGGGTACGGCATCTCCACGGACCTCGGCGGGCACGGCGTCGGCCGCACCATGCACGAGGACCCGCACATCCCCAACCGCGGCAAGGCGGGCCGCGGCCTGCGCCTGGTTCCCGGCCTGGTGCTCGCGATCGAGCCCTGGTTCATCGCGGGCGGCAGGGACGGCATCTACCTCGACGAGGACGGCTGGACGATACGCACCGCCGACGGCAGCCGCGCCGCGCACGCCGAGCACACGATCGCGATCACCGACGACGGCCCGGTGATCCTGACCGCCCCGTTATCCCGTTGCAGTGAGGCCGGCTCGGATAACGGTGCGCGGCGCCGCCGGGCTAGCCGAGGTGGTGCAGCCTGGTCAGCGGGAGAGCCGCCGCCTCGTGCACCGGGACCTCTCCGCCGTCCACGGTGACCGGGGCGTCGCCGGGCGGGACCGTCACGCGGGGCACGCGGGTGTTACGGACCATGTCGGCCCGGGTCAGCCCGCGGGCGCGGGTGACCGGCAGGTAGCGGACGCCGGACGGCAGCGCGGCCCGCAGCGCCGCGTCCTCGAGCACCGAGGCCGCGGCGAACTGCGCCGACAGTCCCCGCGGCGCGTCGCCGAGCCCGCCGAAGAACGGCGCCATCACCCGCGGCTGGGTGATCCGCGTCGACCCGGAACCGGAGCCGGAGGCGCCCCAGGCGACGAACCCGGACTTGAGCACCAGCTCCGGCGTGGTCCCGAACCGCGCCGGGTCCCACAGCACGATGTCCGCCAGCCGCCCGGCGCGCAGCGACCCGACGTGCGCGGCCATGCCGTGCGCGATCGCGGGGTTCAGCGTGATCTTGGCCAGGTAGCGCAGTACCCGCTCGTTGTTGGCGAAGCCGGGGCCGGTCTCCCCGCGCAGCGCCGCCTGGACGTGCGCGAGCTGCCACGTCCGGCGGGCCACCTCCCCGATCCGGCCCATGCCCATCGAGTCGGAGTTGACGATCGGGATCGCCCCGAGGTCGTGCAGGTGGTTCTCCGCCGCGATGCCGTGCCGCCGCACCCGTGACGCCGCGATTCCCTGGTCGCTCGCGAGCAGGGCGTGCAGCTTGTGCACGGTCATCGTCATCGGCAGCAGCTCGGCGACGGTCGACTGCGTCAGCGGCAGCGTCGGCGTCGTGGAGGAGCCGAGGATGTGCGGGTGGTTGACGATCTCCAGGATGTCGGGATGACCGCCGCCGCCCTCGACGTGGTAGGCGTGCACGGTCCGCCCGGCGGTCGCCGCGACGGTGTCGGCCAGGTAGCCCGACTCGTTCAGCGTGTCGGTGTGCAGCGCCACCGGCAGCCCGGCCGCCTCCGCCACCGTCAGGCAGGTGTCGACCTGCTCCGGGGTGGCGCCCCAGTCCTCGTGCACCTTGAACCCGCCCGCGCCCGACTCGACGGCCGCCGCGAGCAGCCCCGGGGACCGCGACGACCCGCGGGCGAGAAACGCGGCGTTCAACGGCACCCCGGCCCAGCCCGCGATCAGCGCGCGCAGGTTGTACGCCGGGTTCGCGCCGACGTCCCAGACGCCGCCGGTGCCCATCCCGACGATCGTCGTGATCCCGGCGGAAAGCGCCGCCGCCGCGACCGCCGGGCTCGACAGGTGCACGTGCGAGTCAACGAGCCCCGCCGTGGCGATCAGCCCCTCACCAGGCACGATCGCGGTATGCGAGTCGACCACGAGGTCCACGCCGTCCTGCACGTCCGGGTTCCCCGCCCGCCCCGTGCCCACGATCCGCCCGCCGGCGACGCCAATGGACGTCTTGCGGACGCCAAGCAAGGGGTCGAGCACCAGCACGTTCGGAATGATCAGGTCAAGCGCGCTGTCCCGCGCGGCGGCACGCACCCGCCCGCCGGTGTCGCGACTGCCGGTGCCCCGTCCGCCGGCCCGCGCGGCGACGAGCACCCCGTCCCGCGCGGTCTTCCCGCACCCGCCGATCAGCTCGTCCCCGGGGTAGACGTCGTCCGCCTCGACCTCGACCCACAGGTCGGTGTCGGCCAGCCGCACCCGGTCCCCGACGGTCGCCCCGTACCGCCGCGCGTACTCCCGCCGATCCATCACGCCCATAATCCTTTCCCACCTGCCAGCAAGACGCCTCGATCTCCGTCCGTGCCCCGGTGCCGATCCAGTGACTTGGGGCCGTTTAGCGTCGCCAATCCGTCCGGTTCCGGATGCCCACACGACGCCACCTGGCCCTATGTCGCAGAAAGCCCGCAGAATACTGGATCCGCTCGGGGATAACAGCAAGAAGCGCGGCCGCGCCAAAGACTGGATGTTGTTACCACCCATATTTGGTCGGAAGGACACCCAATAATCCGGGAGCTTGCCCGTCCCCGGATAACAGCAAGAAGCGCGGAGCGCGGGTTAGCCGGGGCCGACGATGACGGTCACCTCCCGCTCCTCGCCGGGCCGGAACAGCAGCGCCTCGCCGGCGGGCAGGTCGAGGCGCCACGGCGCCCGCGGGCCGGCGCCCGCGCCGCCGGCGGCGGCCGTTTCGGGAGCCGGGGCGGCGGCCGGAACGGAAGCGGCCTCCTCCTCGCCGGCCCACCGCACCCGCACGGCCGGGTTGACCTCGCCGAGCGGGAAGTGCGAGGAGATCCACACGTCGCGCGGCCCGGTGTTGCGCAGCAGCGCGGTCCGCCTCGCGGCCCCGGCCGCCAGCTCGATCACGCCCTCGCGCGGCAGCACCGTCCCCGGAGCATGAGCCGCAACCGTAACGGAGGCGCCTGCGCTCTGTCCGCTCAAGCTGGAGCCGCGGGTCGGCGGGGCTTCCCCCGTCAGTTCGCCGGGCACCGCTCCGGGAGCAGGGGGCGCGGGCGGAGCAAGCCGAAGTCGTTCGGGATCAGCTTGTTCTTGATCTTCGGTGAAGGGGGCCGCGACGTGGACGAGGGTTGAGCCCCAGGGGAACAGCGCCTCGACTTCGATCACGAGGACGAGGCCGGCGGCGCCGGGGAGCAGCGAGCCGGGCGGGATCACCGTGCGGGCGCGGGCGATCACCTCCTCGAGCGGCAGGCCGTCCCAGGCCAGCTCGCACACTTCGTCGCAGACGAGCGCGACCGCCTCGGTCGCGCCGAGCGGCGCGCCGCGGGCCAGCCGCCGCCGCGCGAGATCCGCGGCGGCGGCCAGCAGCAAGCGCTCGTGCTCGCGCGGCGTCAGGTGCATCGGTGCCTAAGCCGCGCGCCCGCGCCGTCAGCCATGCCCGTTCTCTCCGGCGGGCCCGCTCCCGTTGGGATGACAGTGGTCGCCGTTGGCCGACGGGGCCAGGTCGATGCCCGGGTTGCGGTCGAAGAAGCCGAACGGCTTCAGCGTGAACCCGGCGTACTCGCACGGCATGACAGGGAAGTCCTCCGGCCTGCAGAAATGCGTGACCCCGATCGTATGCCACAGCACGATGTCGGTGTCGGCGACCGGGCGGTCGGCGGCGGTCCACTTCGGCAGCCCGTCACCGCCGGGGTGCTGGTTCGGGAAGTCGCCGGCCGCGCGCCGCTCCTCGGCGTTGAACGGGGTGACCCACAGGTGCTTGGTCCCGAACATCGCCCGCGCCGTGATCGCCGCGTCCGGCTGCGCGAGCAGCGGCGCGCCCGCGTGCTGCGGGATCAGCTTGTACGCGACCGGCTCGCCCGCGGCGTTGGTCACGTGCTCGTTGACGATCTTCCAGTAGCGGGCCTTCTCCGCGGCGGCCATCCGCTGCGCCTGCTGCTCGGTCTCGAGCAGCGTGACCTGCGCGGTGAACGCGTTGCCGTACGGGTTGTCGGGCCCGGTCGGCACTGGCACGGCGTCCACCTCGTACACCGAGTTGTCCGGGCCGTCCAGGCAGACGTCGAGCCGGTAGTTGAAGATGTGCTGGTGATGCGGGCCCGCGAGCTCGGCCGTCACCAGGTTCGCGTACGGCACCCGGGTCCCCGGCGCGACCGCCTGCGTCTGGATGATGCCGGTCAGCTTCACCTCGGCCTGGATGGTGCCGTCGAGGTAGAAGTACCAGAAGAAGCCGTACTCGTAGTTCCCGACGGTCGCGACCGACGACACCACCATCCGCCGCGACCGCCGGACCTCGGCGGCCCCGTTGCCCGGGTCGACGTGCTTCCAGAGGATTCCGTAGTCCTCCTCGTGCAGGCAGATCGCGTTCTTCAGCGCGGTCGCGGTGCCGTCGTCGCCCACCGCGACCGCGTCCAGGTACACGATCTCGCCCAGGCAGTCACAGCCCAGTTCGAGTGACGTCGTCATCCGGCCGAGCCCCGCGTCGCCCGCGTCGAACGCGTTTTTCCACCAGTGGTTGAGCGACGCCGACCCGTACGGCACCACCATCTCCGACAGCGACGCCCGGTACAGGATCGGCCGCGGCCGGTCCCCGTCGATGTACGTCACCTCGTGCAGCACCAGGCCCTCGATCGGGTGCATGCTGACCCGCAGCTGCCACGGCCCCCAGCGCAGGCACCCGTCGTCCACGGTGAACCCCGGCCCGTCGGGCTGCAGGATCCGCAGCGGCGCGAGCTCGCGCAGCGGCCCTTGCGCGGCGACGCTGGCCGCGTCGTAGCGGTTCGCCGCCCGCGGGACCGGCACGATCTCGCCGTCCTGGAGGTCGATCACCTCGCCCGTGTCCCGGTCCATCACCGCGAACAGGTTCTCGACTGGCCTCGCGTACGGGTTGGCCTGCGGGCCGTCGAGCAGGTAGGCGACGCAGCGGGCCAGCCGGCGGCCGGTGTTGTCCACCTCAAGGCCGAAGTTGGACGCCGGCCACGCGTCGACCTGCACCGTCGACAGGTCCGTGATGCCCCGCCGCGCGAGCGCGGCCCGGAAACCAGGGTCGGCCTTGCACAGCTCACCGCTGCCGTACCACTCGTCCGCCGTCAGGTTCGGCTGCGCGCCCGGCACGGGAACCCTCGCCGTGACCGCCCCCGCATCCAGTGACACGGTCACCATCCAGGTGAGCCGCTCCCGCGCCGACCACACGACCACGAGCGCCGACCGCGGCACCGGCGTGCCGTCCCAGCCCCGGATCACCTCCTTGGGTGGCTCGGCGAGCGCCACGTAAGCCAGCCGGCTGTCGGGCCCCACCGCCTCGAGCGCGGCCCGGGCCGCCATGCCCGCCTCCGCCACGGTCAGCGGGGCGAGGGGGTGGCGGGCGGCTGTCTTCTTCTCTTCCGAACGATCGGGGGCCACTGTCACTGCGAACTCCAAGTCACGCGGGGGAAGGCGCCCGCGGCGGGCGCCCGACTTGTAGGTTCCCAGGAGAGCGCGCGGGTATGGCGGCGAAGAGCGCTTAGCCGCGATCTTCGACCGGTCTGTCACCGGCCCCCGGGCGCGTCGCCCGGGGCCGCTTCGCGCTCAGTCACGCCGCGACCGGGGCCGCGGCGGAATCTGTGACAGGCGCGGGCGCGTTCCAGGGGTATCGAGTGCGGAGGTCGCGGCCCGCCACGGACGCGGCAGCCCACGACCAGTCGGGAGGCCAGCGGGCATGGATTCGGACGCGAATCTCCAGCCGGGACGGGTAGATGACCTGGAGGAGGCCACCGCGGTCTTCATGAGCGTGCGGCCGCGCCTGTTCGGGATCGCCTACCGCATGCTCGGCAGCGCCAGCGAGGCCGAAGACCTGCTGCAGGAGGCCTGGGTGCGGTGGCAGACCTACGACCGCGCCACGGTGGTCAACCCGGCCGCCTTCCTCGCCACGACAACGACCCGGCTGGCGATCAACGCGCTCGACTCGGCGCGGGTGCGGCGCGAGACGTACATCGGCCCGTGGCTGCCCGAGCCGGTCGACACGAGCGCCGACCCGTACCTGGGGGCCGAGCGCGGCGAGGCCCTGGAGTTCGCCGCGCTGCTGCTGATGGACAAGCTGACGCCGCATGAGCGAGCCGCGTACGTGCTGCGCGAGGCGTTCGACTACCCGTACGCGCAAATCGCCGACATCCTGGGCTCTACCGAGCCGGCGGTGCGCCAGCTGGTCAGCCGGGCGCGCAAGCACATGGCGGGCGAACGGCGCGTCCCGGTGAGCAAGTCCGGGCAGCGGGAACTGCTCACCACGTTCATCGCCGCCGCCCGCACCGGCGACATGCAGGCGCTCGAGCGACTCCTCGCGGCCGACGCGACCAATGTCGCCGACGGCAACGGGCGCAGGCAGGTCGCCCGCCGGCTGGTGGTAGGCGCGCCGCGGGTGGCGCAGTTCCTCGCCGCCATGTCCTGGTTCTGGGATGGCGTCGACGTCCAGTGGGCGGAGACCAACGGGCAGACCTCCGCCGTGCTGCGGCGCGACGGCGAAGTGTACGGCCTGCTCGCGGTCAGCGCCTCGGCCGACGGCATCGACCAGGTGCTGTGGATGGTGAACCCGGAGAAGAACGCGGCGGTGCCCGCCGCCCGCTGACACCGTCATCCAGGCGACGTCACAAACCGGTGTGTGACCTGGTCTTAGCTTGGCGACGACGGCAGAACAGGGGACAGGTGCGCATGATTCCGGTGGCCGGCGACGGCTTGCCCGCACTGACGGGGCCGCCGGTGCCCGCGCTTGCCCGGTGCGGACATGCCCGGCCGGCCTGACGACGTCGTGCGCCGGTTCGCCGCGGCCTGCCGACGGGGAGACGCCGCCGCGATCCGCGCCGCGCTGGCCGCCGATGCCTTCGCGGTCTGCGACGGCGGCGGCCTGGCACCGGCCGCGCTCGGTCCCGTGCGCGGCGCCGAGGACGTCGCCGCGCTGGCCGCGGCCCTGCTGAGCGGGCAGCCGGACGGTGAGCTGACCATCGAGGCGGTCAACGGCCGCGCCGGGCTGGCGCTGCGCCGGGCGAGGCGGACCGTCGCGGTGGCCGCCCTGCGGACGACCGACGGCAAGGTCACCGCGGTCTGGATCGTGCTCAACCCGGCCAAGCTGCGGGCCTGGCGCTAGAGCCGGGCCATGCCTGCCTGGGCGACCGGGAAACTTTCCGCGACCGGTCACAGGCCGCGCCACCGTCCGGTCTCAGCTGCCAACGGACGTGACCGGCGTCCCGGCGAACAGCGGACAGACAGGAGAAGCGGGTATGAAGATCGTGGTAATCGGCGGCACCGGCCTGATCGGGTCCAAGGTCGTGTCGGGTCTCACCGAGGACGGGCACCAGGCGGTGGCCGCGGCGCCCAACACCGGCGTCAACACCCTGACCGGCGAGGGGCTGGCCGGCGCGGCCGTGGTCATCGACGTGTCGAACTCGCCCTCCTTCGCCGACAACGCGGTGTCCCGCTGAACGGCATGACCGAGGTCGCCGGGCCCGAGCGGTTCCGAATGGACGAGTTCTTCATGGACGCCCTGGCCCTGCGCGGCGACCCCGCGCGGTGGTCACCGACCCGCACGCCAGGTACTTCGGCGCCGAGTTGGGCGAGCGGACGCTGCTGCCGGGTGACGACGCGACCTTCGGCGAGATCCGCTTCGCCAGCTGGCCCGGCCGGTACGGGCCCGGCCGGTAACGGCGCTGCGGCCCCGCACCGACATTCACCCACGTCACACCTGGAGGACAGATGACCACCCCGAACGGCGACAACGCCTCCCTGCACGAGCTCGAACGGAACTGACCCTGGCCGAGAGCCGGCCGCCAGGAGAAGAGGCCGACGCCCTAGCCGACGAGTGGATGCTCCACCCGGGCGCCTAGCGTTACGAGGTCCGGCTGCGCACCCTGCTCGGCGCCGTCGAGGCCGTGGAGGGTCACTCCGGCGAGGCGCCGCGGGCCACAGAGCCGGAAGACGCAGCGAGGACGGGCGGCGAGCCTGACGGCCGCGAGCCCGTCAGCTGATCACCCGGGGCGGGCCCGCGGCGGAATCTCCACGCGGGCCCGGCCGCCCGCCTTCACGCGGACAGAGATGACGGACCACGTTTCCTTTCCCGCGGCGAAGGACATCGCCGTCCGCTCCCCGCTGTCCCGAACGGATCAGTTCCGGATCCTCGCCCTGCCTTACACCGTCGAGTACGACGACTTCTGGCGGGTGCTGGCCTGCCTAGGCGTTACCCAGCAGCGCCTGATGGACCGCATGGGCGCCAGCCCGTGAGCACCGCCAGGCGCCGGCCGGGCCGGAACAGTACGAACCAGCCAGCCAGGAGGAGGACAGCATGCCTGACCACGGCGACGAAGGCAGCAACCAGGCAACTTCAGCGCCGGTTACCGCGCCAGGCCGACCAAGGTCGAACCGGGACTGGTGGCCGAACCAGCCGGACCTGCGGGTGCTGCACCAGCCCGCGCCGCTGTCCAGCCCGCTGGACGACGGCTACAGCTACCGGGAACAGTTCAAGGCCTTGACGTCGAGGCGCTGAAGCGAGACGTCATCGCGGTGATGACGACGCCGCAGGACTGGTGGCCGGCTGACTACAGCCACAGCTCCGCGCGATCGCGGAGGTCTACGCGGCCCGCGACGCGCGGGACAAGTTCGTCCGTGACTTCGTCGCCGCGCGGGACAAGGTCATGAACCTGGACCGCTTCGACCTGGCGGACCGCTGACGTGACCAGGGTCGGCTACCAGTCGGCCGCCAGTGCGCCGGCCTTCAGGCCGGCGGTGGAAGCGGCCTGGCCTTAGCCGGCCGGGACGGGGCGGTTCTGCTGCCCGATGGACCGGCGCAAAACGCTGACCGGGGCTCCGCCGGCCGGCCCGGCGAACGCCGGATGCCGTTACCTCGCGGCGAAGACCGGCTGAGCGCGCAGAACGAAAACGGAGTGCACCAGCGCGTGTCGTCAAGAATACGAACATACGATCGATTACGATGGGTGCGTGCAGCTCCGGTACTCCTACCGCCTCGACCCCACGCCCGCGCAGCGGACCGCGCTGGCCCGGGCGCTCGGCTGCGCGCGGGTCGTGTTCAACGACGCCCTCGCGGTCAGGAAGGCGGCATTCGAGGCCGGGCAGGCCTACGTCCCGGACGCGGAGCTGTCGAAGCAGCTGACCGAGTGGAAGAAGACACCGGAGCGGGCGTGGCTGTCCGGGGTATCGTCTGTGGTGCTGCAGCAGGCCCTGGCCGACCTGAACCAGGCGTACCGGAACTACTTCAACTCGCTGTCCGGGAAGCGGAAGGGGCCGAAGGTCGCGCCGCCCCGGTTCCGGTCCCGGAAAGGCTCCCGGCAGTCCGTCCGGTTCACCGCCAACGCCCGCTTCCAGGTGCTGGACAGCGGGAAACTGCGCCTGCCGAAGACCGGCGACGTGGCCGTCCGCTGGTCCCGCCCCCTGCCGTCCGCCCCGTCGTCGGTCACGGTGATCAGGGACGCGGCGGGGCGGTTCTTCGCCTCGTTCGTGGTCGAGGTGAGCCCGGAACCGCTGCCCGAGACCGGCCGCGAGTGCGGCATCGACCTGGGCCTGGGGCACTTCGCGGTCCTCGACGACGGCACGAAGGTCAGCGCGCCGCGGTTCCTGCGCCGCGCGGAGAACAAGCTCAAGCGGGCGCAGCGGGCGCTGTCGCGCAAGCAGAAGGGCAGCAGGAACAGGGAAAAGGCCCGGGCGAAGGTCGCCCGGGCGCACGCCAAAGTGGCCGACGCGCGCCGGGACTTCCACCACAAGCTCTCCACCAGGGTCGTCCGCGAAAACCAAGCGGTGACCGTGGAGAACCTGTCGGTGCGCGGTCTGGCCCGGACCCGGCTGGCCAAGTCGGTCCACGACACCGGCTGGTCGGCGTTCGTGAACATGCTGGAGTACAAGGCGGAACGGTACGGCCGGGACTTCCGCAAGACCGGCCGGTTCGAGCCGACCAGCCAGGTGTGCAGCGCGTGCGGGGCCAGGGACGGGCCCAAGCCGCTTGCTGTGCGCGAGTGGACCTGCAAGCAGTGCGGCACGGTCCACGACCGGGATGTGAACGCCGCGCGGAACATCGCCGCCCTGGGGCGCAGGGAGGCGCTAACCGCCCGTGGAGGCCGGGTAAGACCGCTGGCGACAGCGGCACCGGCCGGCGAAGCGGGAAGCCGCAGAGGTGCCGCATAACGCGACACGGGCTGAATCCCCGGCCT
>Ga0070681_10007862_pt1 | contig 10431 bp, 8 predicted proteins | sample KBSC83BmetaG_FD_65650 | JGI IMG/M metagenome (GOLD analysis project Ga0070681, IMG submission 65650) | Corn rhizosphere microbial communities from Kellogg Biological Station, Michigan, USA - KBS C8-3B metaG | ecosystem: Host-associated > Plants > Roots > Rhizosphere | place: USA: Michigan...
CGAAATATAAAACCCAGGGGCAAGCGCCGAACAACTCCGGAGGAGCAACATGTTTATAGCTTTGTTTTTTCATCGCTCCGCGCTCCAGCGAGCGCGATGTGTTTCTTCATGGCAGTTACATGCCACTCCTAACGGAGCGGTAGGTCTCGGGTGACGCGGACCTATAAACATATTGCTCCGCCGGAGCAACGTCCGACGCAAAGAGCGCCTCAAGTCCCGCGAGATCGCCATTGCGCGCTGCTGCGATAAACGCATTAAGAAAGCGGCTTTGTTCGCCAGTGCTCACCGAAGCCTGACGCCCGTCGGCGATGTGTTTTCGTGCGCGCGTCACGAGTTGACGAGTGTTAGCCTCGGTTAGCTGAAGGATTTCCGCGATTTCTTTGTATGGATAGTCGAACGCTTCGCGCAGAGTGTATGCGGCTCGCTCGGTAGGCGTGAGTTTCTCCAATAGCAGCAGAACGGCCAACTCCAATGCCTCTTCGCGTTCTGCTCCCAATCGAGGATCCTCGCTGGTGTCAATCGGTTCCGGAAGCCATGGTCCAACATACGTTTCATGACGCGAGCGCGCCGATTCAGCGACGTTAATCGACAAACGCGTTGTCGTAGTCACGAGGAACGCAGCAGGATTCAACACAGCGCTTCGATCGGTTATCTGCCAACGCATCCATGCGTCTTGCACGACGTCCTCTGCTTCGACAGCACTTCCAAGCATGCGATACGCGATGCCGAACAAACGCGGACGCACACCGATAAAGTCCGAAAGACCATCATCAGCCGCATTGTTTGCCATGAACAGATAATACGCCATCCGTATCGAATACACATACAACTCGGTGTTAACTCGATCTGAACAAACTTTCCTCTCGCACCCTGTCACAAATCGGACGCGCATCTTGTCATAGTAGATACAAAGCAAAACAACACGTAAGCAGACGAAAGAAATGGCTCAATCATGTACAGGAGTGTGTCCAGGAAAAATGGAAGGAGAGATTATCTAAATGAAGATCGTAGTTATCGGCGGAACTGGCCTGATCGGATCAAAGGTGGTTACTAAACTTACTGCGAAAGGCCACGAGGCAGTCGCGGCGTCACCGAATTCAGGTGTCAACACAATCACTGGCGAGGGATTGGCGGAAGTTCTCACTGGCGCTTCCGTAGTCGTTGATGTATCGAACTCACCCTCATTCGAAGACACTGCAGTCTTGAAGTTCTTTGAGACCTCAACTCGCAATCTGCTCGCCGCCGAAGTTGCGGCAGGCGTGAAACACCATGTGGCTCTGTCAATCGTGGGCACCGAGCGCACTCCCGAAATCGGCTACTTTCGCGCCAAGTTGGCTCAGGAGAACCTCATCAAGGAATCGCCAATACCATACTCGATCGTCCACGCCACACAATTCTTCGAGTTCCTCAAAGGCATCGCCGATTACGCCACCGTCGGCAACACTGTTCACATCTCGCACGCACTCATCCAGCCCATGGCAGCCGACGATGTCGCGAGTGCAGTCGCAAAAGTTGCTATGGGACCGCCGTTGAATGGAACGCTCGAAATTGCCGGACCCGAACAGTTTCATTTCGATGAATTCATTCGACGCGGCCTGAGCGCATGTAACGATCCGCGCGAGGTCGTGCTTGACCCGCACGCTCAGTACTTCGGCGCGGAGTTGAAAGAACGCACACTCGTTCCTGCTGGTGAAGCCCAGCTCGGAGCGACTTACTTTAACGATTGGCTTGCACGGTCTACGACTCAGAGTGCTGCCGCTTCTGCGGCGAAAACCGTCTAGATCGTCAGGTTTGCTGTAAAGGAGAGAGGTCATGAGTTATATCACAACAAAAGATGGCACGCAGATTTACTACAAAGACTGGGGCACGGGACAGCCGATCGTCTTCAGTCACGGCTGGCCGCTGACGGCGGACGCCTTCGAGGATCAAATGTTTTTCCTCGCCAAGAATGGCTACCGATGCATCGCCCATGACCGTCGCGGTCATGGTAGGTCCAGCCAACCCTCGAACGGAAACGACATGGATACTTACGCCGACGATCTCGCAGAGCTCGTCAAGGCGCTCGATCTCAAGGACGCCATTCACGTCGGCCACTCGACCGGTGGCGGCGAAGTAACGCGCTACATTGGCCGTCACGGCACCGACCGCGTTGCAAAGGCTGTGCTGATCGGCGCGGTGCCACCGTTGTTGCAAAGAACTGAAGCCAACCCGAATGGATTGCCCCTCGAAGTGATCGATCAGTTACGCGCCGGATTGCAAGCCAACCGCGCACAGTTTTTCAACGACTTCAGCGTCCCCTTCTTCGGCTATAACAGACCAGGCGCAAAAGTCTCACAAGGCATACTCGATAGTTTCCGTTCGCAGGCTGCGTTGGCAGGTCTTATCAACGTCTACGATTGCGTCAAGGCATTCGCTCAGACTGACTTCACTGAAGATCTCAAGAGGTTCGACGTGCCGACATTGATCCTGCACGGAGACGATGATCAGGTCGTGCCAATCGGCATCACTGCGTTGGTGTCGTCGAAGATCGTGAAGAACGCGACACTGAAAGTGTATCCGGGCTTACCGCACGGCATGTGTTCGACTCACAAGGATGTGATCAATGCGGACTTGCTCGGGTTTATAAAGGGAGCTCAGACAAAAATTCAAACTGCCTGAGTCGCGACGGCTTTGAACAGGATGCCACAAGCAGTACCGTAACGCGGTAGCCTCGGGTTGCCACCGTGTTACGGTACGGACTTCATCCAAGTTGGAGTGAGCTACGGCTTTGCGGCTTTGAATGTGTCGAAGATTACTGTGCCCGGCGCGGCTGTTTCGGCTAGCCACGTGCCGGCCTTGAGCTCGAATATCACCGACGTCAGCGGAACCGCCGAGGTGTCCCAGCGCTCGCTGTAGCGCACTACCCAACTACCTGCCACATCCGGATTGTCGCTCGCCGTCTCAAACACAACGTTCCCGGTCGATGCCTCATGACGTATGCGCCAGAACCTGTGCGAGACCGAGTTATACGCCGACGTGAACAGGTTTCGCTTAAGCCCGGCTATCTTCGCCTGGCAGATCAGAATGCCCTCCTCAACATAGAAGCGGTAATAGTTGTTCGCATCGATTCCGATCGTGAACATCGCGTCGGCTTTGGTCGATGCAGACGGCGCCTGGACCAATTGAACGTAGCTGTAAGCTCCAGTGAAGTCGTAACCTCGCGCAGAGCGGATGCCGTTGTAATGCGAACCCGACTGCCCTGTCAGCAGTGGACCAGTTTGGAAACTTTGCGCTGTTTCTATTGACGGCAACGACGAGTCAGTGAAGCCACTGAAGAGCGCATTGCGAGCCCACTTCGCGAGATCCAGCGAGTTGTCGTTGAAGTCGTCCTGAAGAAGCACGGTTTCGGACGGCGACGGCGACGGCGTTGGTGTTGGCGTTGGTGTTGGTGTTGGCGTTGGTGTTGGTGTTGGCGTTGGTGTTGGCGTTGGTGTCGGCGTTGGTGTTGGTGTCGGAGTAATCGCGCCACCTGACGCGGGCAGAATCGTGTTGTCGTTCTTCAACGCGCCCGGCGAGTTGTTCAAGTAAGTTCCCGGCGACAAGACGATCTGATCGACCGAGACGCCATCCTCGCGCGCCTGCACGCGAATCGTGTGCGTGCCGGTTGTTTGAAAGAAGATCTGCGGTCCAAAGACGCCGACTCCCCAGCCGTTGTCCTGCCAGCCCCAGCCACTGATGCCACATCCGGAACAGTCTTCGAGATTCACTTCAGTCCCCGTAGTCGTGCCCATGCGAAACACTGGAGCGCCACTGCTGTCGACGCTGTCGGAAAACTGCACCCAGACAGAATCGTTGCCCCAATAGTCGTTCTGCGCTTTGGCACGGATCCACAAACGATACGGCCTGCCCGCTTCGGCGGTGAAGGTCATGTCGAAGTAGTTTGCCGGGTTTGCGGCAGCCGTAGTTATTTTGGGCACACCCGCGTCGGGTTGAAAAATGCGAACGCCTGCGGCTGCTGATACATCCGAGACGAGGGTCCAAGTTCCGGCTCTTGTCGTCGCCTGCCCCGCATAAAGAACAACCTCGGCGGTCGAGGGCGGTGGTGGTGGCGGCGTGGGAGTCGGAGTTGGAGTTGGGGTTGGCGTGGGAGTCGGAGTTGGAGTCGGTGTAGAGGTTGGCGTCGGAGTCGCAGTTGGTGTTGGAGTCGGCGTTGGTATCGGTGTTGGTGTAGGCGTCGGCGCCGATCCGGACGCAGTGAAGCGCCACACTGGTCCACTCGCAGTCTGGTTCGCCATCGTCTTGCTAACGATGCGCCAGTAATACGTGACGCCACTCTGCAAACCCGAAACCTGATAGGTCTCCGGACCATCCGGTCCGAACGTTCCCGTAACTAAATCCGACTTTACGAGCGGCGGGTTGTTTGGGTCGGTGCCGAAGTACACATCGTACTTGTGCGCCCAACCTCCACCTTCCCAGGTGAGCATCACCGACAGTCCACCTGTGCCTCCGTCGACAGGGGCAACATTCAACGGCACGCTCGGTGGCAACGGCACAAATGGTTGGTACTCAGTCGTCGAATTCCACTTCCGATTGAACTGATCGACGAACCACTGAAAGAACCAGCTCTTATTCGTGAAGTAGTTGTGCTCCTCCTGGTAATTGAACGACTCCCAGCTCCAGTTCGATGATCCAAAGATCGTCAACCCGCGACCGTAAAGCGACACTGATTTCTGGTGATTAAGACCCTTATGCAGGCGCATCTTGATCTGCACGCCGGCCGCATACATGCGATCGATGTTGTAAGGCCCGGTGAACTCCGCGCCCAACCGGGACGCGTCAAAACGATATTCGGCAGGTTCAGCAAGTAAACGCACGGGCACACCACGAGCCAGAGCACGAAGCAGCGCGTCGCAAATGCCAACGTCTGTCACGCGATACATCGTGAGATCGATCTTCTGTGTCTCCTGATCGATCTGGGCAATCGTGCGCACGCCGTAGTCTTCCGCCGGATTCGTGTTCGGCAGAAAGTTCACTGTCGGATCGATCGCGACGGTCGGGTAGCGGCGAGTCAACACGCCGGTGATGTTCGCGTAGTTGCCATACAGCGTCATGTCAGTCCAGAGGTCATCGAACCTCGTTTTGAAACTGTTCACGACAGCCTGGTCGTCGGTGAAATACCACGCTCCATCGACGTAATTGAGGTAAGGATCGTACGGAGCAAAATCCGCATCGCCGAAGTTTGAGCCGGTGAAGACAACCTTCTTCTGCCCGGCAAAAACAATCGCCTTGGCGTGAATGATGCCGTCGCCGAGTTTGTAGCGCATCGGAATGCCGGCCGCTTTGAACTTATCGAGCAACGGCTGGTTATTGGGAAACTTCAGGTCTGCGCGTGGCTCAACAATGAGGCGCACAGGAACGCCGGCGTTGTATCGAGCGATGATCTCGTCGGCAAGCTGCGTCAGCTCGATCATATAAAGCTCGACGTCGATTCCGGTGTTCTCGGCGCGAATTAGATCGAGAGTTGGCCAAAGGCAGTTTTCAAATGACGGATCGCACAGCCGCTCCTGCGCCGAAGCGGTTGGACACGCAAGGACAAAGAATGTGATCGCGAACGAAAGAATGAATGCTAAACGGATTGCAGGCTTCATGGGTGGAGGGAGTTTATGGAAGCACGATGAAAAAACTCTTTCGAGATTATTTCAAAGACTTCGCGGCCCGCCGTAGGTGTGTTACAAAAGCAACACACAGGAAAGATTGGAGACTCTCATGTCGGAAGCAAACAAAGAATTAGTCCGTCGCTGGTTTGAAGAAGTCTGGAACAAGGGACGCGCCGACGCGATCGAGGAGATGTTCGACGAAAACGGTATCGCTCACGGATTATCGGATGATCCTTCGAATCCGCTAAGAGGTCCGCGAGGCTTCAGACCGTTTCACTCGACGTTCCGCGAAGCGTTCCCAAACTTGAAGGTCGTCATCGAGGACATGATTGCTGAAGGTGACAAAGTCGTGGCACGTTGCTCCGTGCGTGCGAGGCACGAAGGAGAGTTTCTAGGACGAGCTGCGACTCAATCTCCCGTCCACTTTACCGGCATCACAATTGTGCGGATCTACGATGGCAAGATCGTCGAAGCCTGGAACAACTTCGATTTCATGACTCTGCACAAGCAAGTCGGACTTTTATAGAATCCTCTCACAGTCGCAACCGTTATTGGACACGGTCAGTACCGTAACGCGGTAGCGTCGGTCGGCTGTGATCTCCTCCAAGTCTGACTCTTGCCTTTACGGAAACATTACCTCGCATTTACAGCAACATTATGACTGTAAATCACGGCTCAACTATTGTTGCCGCTCGTTCGAGTAACAATAGAAAGGACAATTTTCGATGAAGCGTTATCTAACTAAGTTCGGCAACAACCTGAAGGCATTCTCATTGATCGCAGTCATGTCCCTGACGGTTTTTGCGGGACCACGGCCTTTCCATCTCGTGGAACATGGTCAGTTGCAAGTAACTCCGCGCGATCGAAGTGGCGCCATCCTGGATGTCGTTGCTAACGGAACAGGCACTGCGACACATCTCGGAGCGATCACGGTCCAGCGTACGGCGACTCTTACAGCTACATCTACACCGGGGATTTTTGATTTCAAAGGAGAGGCTACGCTAATCGCCGCTACGGGTGAAACTCTCACCAGCACTATCACCGGCACTTTCAATGCCGCTGTGGGCCATGCCGATTTGGTTTACGAATGGACAGGCGGAACAGGCCGATTTGAACACGCAACCGGCACAACTTTCTGGTCCGTCGATGTTGCCGACGGATGGTACGACGTAGTAGCAACTGGGCAGATTATTTATTAACCGGTCGTCGCTGAAAGACTAGAACAAGTCAGGAAGAGGGGCTTGCCCTCTTCATGACTTGTTCTAGCTTATGCTTGTTCAATTCCTCCTCGCGACTCAGAACCCGAACACTTCCCGCACTCGCTTAGCTAGTTCATCCTCAGTAATCGTGACATCGACGTCAATCGCAGGAACTTCGAGACGCTGCGTTTCCTCGCGAAGGATGTCAGTGAACATTCGATCACGCTCAAGCAGGTTGGCCAAGGCTCTTTCCGGATCGCTGCACTTGGCAAGAAATCCCCACGTCGATCCGCTGCGTCTCTCGACAATTGCCTGACGGAAACCGGGTGTCGGAAGGAGCCAGACTGCATTGGTAGAAACGGAGAGTAGAGGCTTGACGAGTCGCGGCAACAGCCGGAACCCCTCTGCGATAACACCAGGCTCACGTGGCAAGCGCAGGAGGTCTTCGATAATCATGTTGAAGCACTCGCCTTGAAACCAGTGGAATGTTTCGAGCAAAGTTTGCGGCGATCGGCTCACCCATCGTTCATCCATGTCCATGGCCATGAACCTGTGCAGCAACGGCGAGTCTTCGGGTGTGCTCCTGCGTGCGTGATCCGCCATGACGCCGTCAGTCGGATAAACACGCAAACCGTGCTGAGCCGCTAAGCGACGAGCAATGGTCGATTTCCCTGCCCCGCTCCCGCCGCCGATCCAGTAGACGTGCCCGAGTTGTTCGTGTCGCAGCCTCATTCCTCCCTGAGCGCCGTCATCGGTTCTACACGACTCGCCCTCAACGCAGGAACCAAACAGGCCAACAACGCCACAATCAACAGCACGGCGGCCGTCGCTCCGACCGCGAAACCGTCCATGGCTCCGACTCCATATAAAGTTGACTGCATCGCACGTCCCACGAGATAAGCACCACCGAGCCCGATGATCGCTCCGACAACGGCGACAATCGTTCCTTCTTTCAACACCAGACCTACAACTCCGGCGCGTTGCGCACCGAGCGCCATGCGAATGCCGAATTCGTGCGTGCGTTGTGCAACACCAAACGCCATCACACCGTAGATGCCGACGGCAGCAAGTATCAAGCCGAGAAGTCCGAAGCTTGAGAACAAAACCATGCTGAAGCGATCGATGGCTAACGACTCGCTGACGATCTCATCAATCGTCTTGACACCGGCAAGCGGCAAATCAGGATCGACTGAATTGATCGCGGCAGCGACACTCTTCGTCACCGCCTTCGGCTCACCTTCAGTACGCACGACCATCGAAACCTGCGGCCACGGGCTCTGCCAAAACGGTACGTTGATCTCCGGATACTCCTCGCGCGACCCGGCGCCGCGCACGTTCTGATAGACGCCGACAATCTGCCACTCAACCGCTGGTCCAAGCGTTCCGCCCGGGATAATTTGTTCGACAGAGATTCGTTGTGTCAGCGGATCGATACCGGACAAGTAGCGACTCACGAATCTTTCGTTAACCATCGCGACATGCGGGCTGCTTTCGATGTCGTGGTCATTGATGCTGCGGCCCTTCGTGACGCGAATTCCCAAGGTGTTCACGTATTCCGCGGTGACCATCTGGAATGCCGCGCCGGGTCGGTCGGCAGGATTTACGTCAGGCCGGCCCACGATCGTGAACGGCATGCCAAAGTTTGCACCACGAGCTGGTACGCCGGTCATGACAGCAACGTTCGTGATTCCGGGCACTGCTTCGACTCTGTTCAGCATCTGGCGGTAGTAAGCTCTGATCTGCTCGGCTCCTTTCAGACGTTCATCGGGCACCGGCAGTTGAAACGTCAGCACGTGTTCCGGACGAATGCCGAGATCCACTCGCGTCAAATTCCAAAATCCTTTCAACGCCATCGCACCGCACGCTAACAACGTCAACGCGAGCGAGAATTCTGCAATCACAAGAAAGCGAAGCGCATTGCGCCGCGCTCCGCCACCGGTACGTCCACCCGTTTTGAGCACTTCGTTGAGATCGAAACGTGTTGCCTGCCAGGCCGGCGCCGATCCAAACAGCAATCCGGAAATCCCAGTGACGGCGATCGTGAAGAGCAGCACCGGCAAACTGATTCTGATGTCAGCCTCAGACGGTAACATCGTGCCGACGGGCGGCATCACCATCTTCATTGCATCGAGGATTAATCCCGCGAGCAGAACCCCGAACACGCCTCCGACAATGGCCAGCATCAAGCTCTCGGTTAGAAACTGACTGAATACTCTCAACCTCGAAGCGCCCAACGCTGCTCTCACTGCGACTTCGCGTTGGCGCGACGTGCCACGCGCCATCAGCAGGTTGGCGACGTTTACGCACGCAATCAGCAAAAGGAAACCAACCGCACCCAACAGCAACCAAAGATTCCTGCGAGTCGTAGGCTCGACGAAGTCCAGATGCAACGCTTCGACGCTCACTCCCCAATTTGAATTGCTCTGCGGAAACTCAGTTTGCAGTTGAGCAGCGATCCCGTCCATCTCCGCTTGTGCCTGCTTGATTGAAACGCCGTCTTTCAAACGGCCCATGACGAGAACGAGGTGCGCATTGTGGTTAGTGATTTGTTCCGGCTGGAAAGCGAGTGGCACCCACAACTCCATCGGAAGTCGATCGTACATACCGGGCGGAAGCACGCCGACGACTGTGTAGGGATCCCCATTCATGCGAATGTCTTTGCCGATGATTTGGGGATCCCTCGCGAAGTGTTTGGTCCACATTCGGTTGCTGAGTATCACGACGTGATCGCGGCCCGGCTGGCCTTCTTCGGGAAGGAAGTCGCGGCCGAGCAACATTGGCAATCCTTCCATCTTGAAGAATCCGGGAGTGCGAGGTGAGCCATCGATCTGCTCGGGGCGCTCAGGAGTCGCGACGTTATATGAGCCGCCGGACCACGCGTTCAGATCCTGGAAAGATGTGCTTCTTCGTTTCCACTCGACGTAGTCGCCGGGCGCGACGGAGTTGCGCTCACCGTGGATCTTGGACCACACCATCACGAGTTGGTCCGGCTTGGGATAAGGCATCGGCTCGAATACTGCGTAGACCACGCTGAAGATTGCAGTCGTCGCGCCGATTCCCAACGCAAGCGTCAAGACAGCAGTGATCGTAAAACCCGGGTGCTTGAACAGGGTGCGGAAACTGAAAGTGATGTCCTGTCTGAAAACTCCTCGCATGTTGCCTCCTCTTTGCTGGACGGTTGAGACAACGCAGATTGATCGCGAAAAGCTGTGTACTTATACAATCGTTCGTAGAGCCTGATTTGTCACTGCGAACCGGAATCAAAGACCGTGCCAACTGGTTCACCCAACAATCTGCAACGAAACCCATTTCATGCGTGCCGCGAGCGGGATTGCCAATCCCACTTTCGCACAACCTTTGAGTCTTTGCGTGAAACTCCTTCCCGCGATAAAAATAGAGCGATGAAGTTTGTATTACCCGCGGTGCTTTTGCTTGCCTGTTGTTCGCTCGTCACCAACGCACAGTCGTGCCTCACACAGGATGATGTGAAGCAGATGCTCGCCCGGGTCGATTCTCCACCACCTGCCACCCCGAACAAGAAGCTCCAGGAAGAGCTGCTCAAGATGGCAGTCAAGGAACGCGAGGCGCTCCAGGAC
>Ga0070681_10007863_pt1 | contig 10431 bp, 10 predicted proteins | sample KBSC83BmetaG_FD_65650 | JGI IMG/M metagenome (GOLD analysis project Ga0070681, IMG submission 65650) | Corn rhizosphere microbial communities from Kellogg Biological Station, Michigan, USA - KBS C8-3B metaG | ecosystem: Host-associated > Plants > Roots > Rhizosphere | place: USA: Michigan...
CGTCGGGCCAGAACAGCTTGTCGAGGTTCGAGAGGCGGAGCTCCCGCTTCCCCTTGCGGATCACCTCCGCGAGCGGCTCTTCACGGGTCACGTCCGCCGCTTCCTTGTCCTCGCGAATGCCGAGGTAGGCCGGGTGGCGGAGGCGCCCGTCGTGCGTCCACTCGCCGAACCGCACCTGCGCGACGAGCCGCGGCTCCACCCAGCGCACGTCGCCCTTCCGCACGCGCGGCATCTTCGGCGGCTCGGCGAACGGCGGCGTGTCTCGCCGCAACGGCTCGAGCAGCCCGAGCAGCTTGCGGATCTCGGCGTCGCCGAACCCGGTGCCGACGTTGCCGACGTACCGCAAGCCGGTTCCTTCGTTGACGGCGAGAACGAGCGCTCCGAAGGTCCCTGCGCGGCGGCCCGCTCCCTGCGTATAGCCCGCGACCACGAACTCCTGCACGTTCTCGGTCTTCACCTTCAGCCAGTCGCGCGTCCGCCGCTGCTTGTACGTGCTGCCGCGGCGCTTGGCGATCACCCCCTCGAGCCCCTGCTCGGCCGCGACCGCGAAGAGCGCGTCGCCGTCGTCGAAGCTCTCCGAGAAGCTGACCGTCGTCGTGCGCGCGTCGAGCAGCGCGCGGAGCCGCTCGCGCCGTTCCTCGAGTGGGTCGTCGACGAGGGTCGTCCCGTCGAGCTCGAGCAGGTCGAAGACGTAGTAGACGAGCACCCCGCCTCCCTGCTGCAGCTCCGAGAACGTCGCGCGGCCCGTCTCGGCGTTGACCCGGCAGATCTCGCCGTCGAGCACCGCGTTCGGGCTCTTCGTCGCCTTCGCGACGTCCTTCGCGATGCCGGGGAACCGCTCCGTGAGCGAGTTGCCGTTGCGCGAGACGAGCGTGCACTCGCCGGCGCGGACGTAGGCGAGCGCGCGGAACCCGTCGAACTTCACCTCGTACGTCCACTCCTTCCCGTGCGGCACGGCGTCCGCGAGGGTCGCGAGCATCGGCGCGTACGCGGCCGGAGCGGCGTTCGAGTCCGACCCGTCGTCGTGGCCCTTGATGAGCAGCCAGTTCTGCTCCTTGCCGTCGAGGTGCGCGGGCACGAGCGTGTAGCGGCCGTGCAGGCGCTCGCCGTGCAGGTCGAAGGTGAGCTGGCCGTTCCGCTTCTCCTCGAGCAGCTCGTACGTGCCGCGATCCCAGATCTCGACGCTGCCCGCCCCGTACTGGCCGGCCGGGATCTCGCCGTGGAAGGTGGCGTATTCGAGCGGATGGTCCTCCACGTGCACGGCGAGCGCCTTCGCTCCCGGCTCGACCGGCACCCCTTTCGGCACTGCCCAGGAGGCGAGCGCGCCTGCGCGCTCGAGGCGGAAGTCGTAGTGGAGCCGTCTCGCGTCGTGGCGTTGGACGACGAAGATCGGCGTGGCGCCGGTCGTCCCGCCCGTGAAGGGCTCGGGCGTCTGCTCGGGATCGCGCTTGCGGCGGTACTCGGAGAGGGACACGGCCGAAGCTTGGCGGGTCCGGCGCCCCGGCGTCGGCGCGACCGGCCCGGCGGCGGCCGGTTCTCCACAGGCCTCGAGGGTTTAGGCACGGCCGGCGGGGACAGAACACCCTGGAGCTTTCTCCACCTGACGGGGGGTTAGGCGCTCGAGGCCCGCTTTCGGCGGGCCTCGACGCGTTTCAGCGGGCGTCTCCCCCCGTTGAAAACCCTGTGGATGATGTGGAAATCACCGGAAATTCGTGACATTCGCCACGCGCATCCCCCGCGTGAGCGATTGCCGGGCGCCGCCTCGGAAGGTCAGGCGTAGACGCCCATGCCGCGGAACTTCGCGCGGCGGCGGCGGCGGAGCTCCTCGCCGGGAGTGTCCTCGAGCTCCTCGAGCGACTCGACGAGCGCGGCGTGGAGCAGGCGCGCGGCCTCGTCGTGGTCTCGCTGCGCGCCGCCTGCCGGCTCCGGGACGATCCCGTCGATCACGCCGAGCTCGAGGCAGTGGCCCGCGTCGGGCTTGAACGCCGCCGCGGCCTTCTTCGCCTCGCCCGCGTCGCGCCAGAGGATCGCGGCGCAGCCTTCGGGCGTGATCACGGAATAGATGGCGTTCTCCTGCATCAACACGCGGTCGGCGACGGCGATCGCGACGGCGCCGCCCGAACCGCCCTCGCCGATGATGCAGGCGACCGTGGGGACGGTCAGCCGGGCCATCTCGGCCTGCGAGCGGGCGATCGCGCCGCCCTGCCCGTGCTGCTCCGCGGCGACGCCCGGGTAGGCGCCGGGCGTGTCCACGAGCGAGATGACCGGGAAGCCGAACCGCTCGGCGATCTCCATCACGCGAATCGCCTTCACGTACCCCTCGGGGTAGGCCATGCCGAACTGGCGGTCGAGGCGCTCCTTCACGTCACGTCCCTTCTGGTGCCCGATCAGCACGATCGTGCGGCCGTCGAGCCTTCCGAGCCCCGTCACGAGCGCACCGTCGTCCGCCCGCCCGCGATCGCCGTGCAGTTCGAACCAGTCGTCGAGGAGGCGCTCGACGTAGTCCATCGTGTACGGCCGGTCGGCGTGGCGGGCGAGCTCGACGGAGCGCCAGATCGACTCGTCGCTCGTATCGGCCTGCAGCCGCTCGAGCTGGCGCTCGAGGCGCTCCGCCTCGCCGTCGACCCGTGCACCGCGCAGGAGCGGCAGCCGCGAGAGACCCGACAGCCGGCGCCGGAGGTTCTGCTCCTCGTCCTTCCCCGTCACCGAAAGAGCCTCAGGAGCCTCGCGAGATGCCCCCGCTGCTCGGCGCGCGGGACGATCGCGTCGATGTGCCCGAAGCGCAGGTTCTGCTCCGCGAGGCCGAAGTCCTCGGGCAGCTTCTCACGGGTCGTCTGCTGCACGACCCGCGGCCCGGTGAACGCGATCAGCGCGCCGGGCTCGGCAATCGTGACGTCGCCGAGCGAGGCGAACGACGCAAGCACGCCGGCCGTCGTCGGGTGCGCCATCACGGTCAGCATCGGGATGTGCGCGTCATGCAAGTCCTCGACCGCGCACACCGTCTTCGGCAGCTGCATCAACGACAGGATCCCCTCCTGCATGCGCGCACCGCCGGAGCTCGTCACCGAGACGAGAGGCACGGACCGCTCGATCGCCGAGTCGCACGCGCGCGAGAACTTCTCGCCGACGGCGCTCCCCATCGAGCCGCCCATGAACGTGAAGTCCATCACGGCCAGCTCGACCGGATGTCCGTCGATCGACGCGCGGCCGATCAGCGCAGCCTCGCCGAGGCCGGTGTTCAGCTCGGCCTCCGCAAGCCGCTCCGCGTACGGTCTCAGGTCGAAGAAGTCGAGCGGGTCCTCGGAGCGGATGTCGGCGGCCTCCTCGACGAACGTCCCCTCGTCGGCGTACCAGTCGATCCGCGCGCGGGCGCGCATCGGGAAGTGATGCCCGCAGTGACCGCACACCCAGAGCGCGGCCGCGAGCTCGTCGTCGCGGTAGTGCGACCCGCATTTCGGGCAGGTGTTCGGATGCTTCTGCTCGGCCGGCGGCGGTGCGTGTCGGTGCTCCACCTGGACGTCGATGCGCTGCTCGGACATGTCGAGAGCTTAGACCGCTCGCCGCGGCCCTTCGGTTACAGCCCGAGCGCGTGCCCGAGCCGCGGCAGGGCCTCTGCGGCGGCCTCCGAGCGAACGAGCCCCGTGAACCCGGCACCCGCGGGCACCGGCAGCCCGGCGAGCACCCGCTCGAGCTCGGCCACCGGCATTCCGCCCGGCTCGGGCATGAAGACCGGCAGGTCGTCGAGGACGTCGCAGTCGACCGCGACGTAGACGTGCTCGGGCAGGCCGCCGAGCTCCCGCCTGATCCCCGAGGCGGCGATGAAGTCGAGCTCGGGCGGATCGAGGCTCCGGGCGCCGAGGAGGACGACGTCGCGTGGGTCGACGTCGCCGGCGTCGACCAGCATCCGCAGCGGCATGCCCCAGGCGTTGCCGGACGGCGAGCTCTCCGGGGTGTTCAGGTCGCCGTGTGCGTCGAACCAGACGACACCGATGCGGCCGTGACGCGCCGCGAGGCCGCGCACGGCGCCGACGTGGGCGCAGCAACAGCCGCCCAGCACGAGCGGGCGCTGCGGCAGCTCGCGGATCTGCACCGCGATCTGCGCGTCGAGCGTGTCCTCCTCGATCACGGCGGCCTCCGGCCAGGGAAGCTCGACGCCCGCCGCGGCTGCCATCGCCTCGCCGCCGCGCCCGAACGCCCGCGGCACCCGCACGAGGCCGGCGCCGAACTCGCGTCCGCAGGCGTGGCACTGGTACTCGGGGCCGATCGCAACCGCCGTCAGCGTGCGGCAGTCGGGGCAACGCGCCCGCAGGGCGCTCACGGCGATGGGGCGACGAGCTCGTCGAGCGTCTCGGGCAGCGCGAGCAGGTCGGCGAGCTCGCGCGTCGGCTTCGAAGCGAGCGCCTCGCCGGTGCGGTTGATCCAGACGCTGCGCAGACCGAGCTCGTTTGCCGGGGCGATGTCGTGGAACTGGGACGCCGCCACGTGCACGTGCCGGTCGCGCGTCGCGTGCGTGCGGTCGAAGAACGTCTCCCAGTGGCGGTGCGCGGGCTTGTACGACGCGATCTCCTGCGCGACGACGATCTCGTCGAACGGAACGCCGATCTGCACCTGCGAGGCGGCGATGAAGTCGTCGTCGGTGTTGGAGAGGATCGCGAGCTTCCAGCCGCGCACCCGCAGCTCCGTGAGCGCACCGTGTACCTCCGGGAACGCGCGCCAGCCGGGCAGGGCGTCGGCGAGACCGTGCTCGGCGCCCGCCGGAGCGCCGAGCCGGCGCATCGTCTCCGTCAGGACGTCGCGATAGCTTCTCGTGCCGTCGCGCTGCAGCTCCGGCTCGACCTCGTGGTAGCGCTCGAGCTGCGCGTCGGCGGCCTCGTCGCCGAAGACGCGGGCGAGCTCGGCGCGGATGCCGCCGTCCCAGTCGATCAGCGTGCCGTAGCAGTCGAAGCTCGCCCAGCGCTCCACCCCGCAACTCTACGCAGCGGCTTCGAGCGGCGGGCGGTACGCGAGGATCTCCCAGCCGTGATCGTCGAGCCATTGCTTCGAGTCGCGGTACGAGGGGCGACGCCGCTCGACGAGACGCCAGAACCGCCGGCCGTGGTTGTGCTCTGCGAGGTGGCACACCTCGTGCACGACGACGTAGTCGAGCACGTCGTGCGGCGCGAGGACGAGACGCCAGTTGAAGCTGAGCGCGCCCTTGCTCGAGCACGAGCCCCAGCGGCTCCGCTGGTCGCGCAGCGTCAGACGGGTGTAGCCGACCCCGAGCGCCGTCGCCTCCGACTGCGCGAGGAGCGAGATGCGGGCGAGTGCCTCTCGGCGGCCCTGCTGCTCGGTCAGCCTCAGGCGGTCGAGGCCCAGGCAGGGGCCGGTGTGGTTCGCGAGCTGCCGCTCGAGCCAGCCCCGGTGGAAGTCGATCGCGGCGTCGATCTCCGCGTCCGAGGCCCTCGGGCGGACGACGAGCTCGGGCGGCGCGCCCTGGCGCACGTAGATTCGGTGTCCGTGCACGCGCTTGGACCGGCGTATGTGGACTTCGACCGGGCTGCCGCCCACGTCGACAACGCGCATGGGTGCACGGTAGGAGCCGTCTCGGACGGTAACGCCTGTGCCACGACCGCTCATGGCGCTTGTCATTCGCGGCCAGGGCCGCAAGATCCTGCGTCCTGGAAGCGGCGCTATTCGTCCCAGGCCCGCACGACGAGCGACGCGTTGTGGCCGCCGAAGCCGAACGAGTTCGAGACGGCGACACGCAGGTCCGGCAGCGCACGGGCCTCGTTCGGCACGTAGTCGAGATCGCATTCGGGATCGGGGTCGTCGTAGTTGATCGTCGGCGGCGCGGTGCGTTCGACGACGGCCAGCGTCGTGAACACCGCCTCGACCGCTCCCGCCGCGCCGAAGCAGTGGCCGGTGGCGCCCTTGGTGGAGGAGACCGCGAGCTTCGTGCGCGCGTGCTCCTCGCCGAACGCGTGCTTGATCACACGCGTCTCGGCGGCGTCGCCGAGCGGTGTCGACGTCGCATGCGCGTTGACGTACCCCACCTCCGCGGGCGCGACCCCGGCGTCGGCGAGCGCCATCGTCATCGCGCGGGCCGGGCTCTCTCCCGTCGGGTCGGGCTCGGTCATGTGCGCGGCGTCGGAGGAGATGCCGTACCCGATCAGCTCGGCGTAGATCTTCGCGCCGCGCGCCTTCGCGTGCTCGAGCTCCTCGAGCACGAGCACCGCTGCGGCTTCACCCATCACGAGGCCGTCGCGCTCGTTGTCGAAGGGCCGCGACGCGTGCGCGGGATCGTCGTTGCGGCGCGAGAGCGCTCGCATCGCGTCGAACCCGGCGATGCCCACCTCGGTGATCGGCGCCTCGGTGCCCCCTGCGAACATCACGTCCGCGCGCCCGACGCGGATCTCGTCCATGGCGTCGCCGATCGCCATGTTCGACGCGGCACACGCGGTGCACTCGCTCATCAGCGGGCCCTTCGTGCCGAGCTCGATCGACACCCAGCCTGCGCCCATGTTCGGGATGATCGACGGGATCGAAAAGGGGCTGACACGGTCGGGGCCGCGGGTGAGGAGCACGTGGTAGCACTCCTGGTAGCTGTGCAGGCCGCCGATGCCGGTCGCGATCGACGCACCGAAGCGGTCGGGTGCACTCGAGACGTCGACGCCGGAATCCGTCTCCGCCTGGCGGGCTGCGGCGAGGATCATCTGCGCGAAGCGGTCCATGCGCCGCGAGGCCTTGCGATCGACCCAGTTCGTCGGATCGAAGTCCTTCAGCTCGCAGGCGAAGTGGACGTTGTAGTCCGTGTGGTCGAACGCGGTGATCTCCGCGGCTCCGCAGTCGCCCGCAACGAGGCGCGACCACGACGTCTGCACGTCGTTGCCGAGCGGGCTGACCATGCCCATGCCGGTGATCACTACGCGTCTTCCCATCTACATCCCCAACCCGCCGTCGACGAGCAGCACCTCACCGGTGATGAAGGCCGCTGCGTCGGAGGCGAGGAAGCGTACCGCGCCCGCGATCTCCTCCGGCTCCGCGACGCGGCCGAGGGGCGTCGCCTGCACCATCGCAGCCGTCGCCTCCTCCGGGAGCACGTCCGTGAGCTGCGTCTTGACGTAGCCGGGGGCGACGACGTTCGCCCGGATCGACCGCGACCCGAGCTCGCGGGCCAGCGACTTCGTGAAGCCGATGATCCCCGCCTTGGAGGCGGCGTAGTTCGCCTGGCCCCAGTTGCCGTGCACACCCACGATCGAGCTGATGTTGACGATCGACCCGCCGCGCTTGCGCATCATCGGGCGCGTGACCGCGCGGCAGGTGTAGAAGACGGAGCTCAGATTGGTGTCGATCACGGTCCGCCAGTCGTCGTCGGACATGCGGGCGAGCAGACCGTCCCGCGTGAGCCCGGCGTTGTTCACGAGGACGTCGAGGTCGCCCGCCTCCTCGACGAGCCGCTTCGCGTCCTCGGCCGACGAGACGTCGGCCTGCACCGCTCTCGCGCCGAGCTCCGCGGCGAGCTGCTCCGCCTCCTCACGGCCTGAGCGGTAGCCGACGACGACCTCCGCCCCGGCGGCGGCGAGCTCACGCGCGATCGCGGCGCCGATCCCACGAGATGCGCCGGTGACGAGCGCCCGCCTGCCTGCCAGGGACGCGAACGGTACAGCGTCAGCCAAGCGCGTCTGTTGCTTCGTCGAGCGACTTCAGGTCGTTGACCGAGAAGATTCGTACCGATCTGTCGATCCTCTTCAGTAAACCGCCGAGCACGTTGCCGGGCCCCACCTCGACGAACGTGGTCACACCCTGGTTGATCAGCTCGCGCGCCGCCTGCGTGAACCGCACCGGCGAGGTCAGCTGCTCGATCAAGAGCTCGCTGTAGCGCTGGGCGTCCTCGACCTTCGCGGTCACGGTCGACATGAACGCGGCGCGTCCTTCGCTGAGGTGAACGCGCTCCACCGCGGGGCGCAGCCGGTCGGCGGCCCGCGCGACGAGCGGCGAATGGAACGCGCCCGAGACGCGGAGACGAATCGCGCGACGGGCGCCCTCGCGCTCCGCCTCGACACACGCCTCGTCCACCGAGACCGTCTCGCCGGAGATCACGAGCTGGCCCGGGCAGTTGTAGTTCGCCGGCCACACGTTCGCGATCTTCTTGCACAGCGCCTCGACCGCCTCGTCGGCGAGCCCGAGGATCGCCGCCATCGAGCCTGGATGGGCCCGGGCCGCGTCCGCCATCGCGAGGCCGCGCTCGCGCACGAGCGCGATCGCGGTCCGGGCGTCCATCGACTCCGCCGAGCCGAGCGCCGCGAACTCGCCGACCGAATGCCCGACGACGACATCGGGGTGGATCCCCCGCGCGCGCAGGGCTGCGTCGAGCGCGAGCGAGGTGGCGACGAGCGCCGGCTGCTGCACCTCCGTCTCGACGAGATCGTCGACCGGCCCCTCGAAGCAGAGCTCCTTCAGATCCATGCCCGACGCCTCGCTCCCGGCGTCGTAGACCGCCATCGCCTCCGGCACTGCGGCGGCGACGTCCTTCCCCATCCCTGCCGCGAACGACCCCTGGCCGGGGAACATGAACGCGATCTTGGTCATGCAGCAGCTCCAGTCGTGTCGTGGGTCCAGTCGATCAGCGCCGAGCCCCAGGTCAGCCCGGCACCCATCCCCGTGAGGAGCACCAGCTTGCCTGGTTTCAGCAACCCGTCGTCGGCGGCGTCCGCGAGCGCGAGCGGGATCGAGCCGGAGGAGGTGTTGCCGTATTTCTGCACGTTGACGATCGTCTTTTCTTCGGGGAGCCCGAGCTTCCTGGCAGCGTGGTCGATGATCCGGACGTTTGCCTGGTGCGGGACGTACACGTCGACGTCGGCGACCGTCTTCTCGCATTCCGCGAGGATCGCGTCGGCCGAGGTGACCATCACCCGCGTCGCGAACTTGAACACCTCGCGGCCGTTCATCTTCACGAACCGGTCCGGATCCTCGAACCGCCGCGAGCCCGAGCCCGGCAGCCAGAGATTCGAGCCTCCGCCACCGTCCGCCCCGAGCTCGAAGCCGAGGAACCCGCCCTCCTCGACGGTCTCCATGACAACCGCGCCGGCGCCGTCGCCGAAGAGCACGATGGTGGAGCGGTCCGTCCAGTCGAGGATCTTGGAGAGGACGTCGCCGCCGATCACGAGCGCACGCTTCGCGAGACCGGCGGACAGCATCCCGTGCGCCTGCGCGATCGCGTAGACGAAGCCGGTGCAGCCGGCCGAGAGGTCGTACGCGGCCGCGTCCGGCATCCCGAGCGTGTCCGCGAGGAGCGCGCTCGACGAGGGAAACGCCATGTCGGGTGTCACCGTCGCGACGATCAGCAGGTCGATGGACGCCGGCTCGGCGCCGGCCATCTCGAGCGCACGACGTGCGGCCGGGAGGCAGATATCGGTGAGCGCCTCGTCCTCGGCGGCGATGCGCCGCTCGCGGATGCCGGTGCGCGAGACGATCCACTCGTCGTTCGTGTCGACGAGCCCTGCCAGCTCGTCGTTCGAGAGCACGCGCTCGGGAACATGGCAGCCGAGGCCCGTGATCGAGATGCGGGGGCCGGTCGTGCGGCCGATCATCGCTCGGTCCCGACCGCGAACGTGAGCGTGCCGCGCACGGCGACCTTGCCGTCGACGGTGGCCGTTGCCTTGCCCCGCCCCACCGGCCCGCGAACCGTCTCGACGCGGCACTCGAGCTCGAGCACGTCCCCCGGCCGCACGACCCGCTTGAAGCGGACGTCGTCGATCCCGGCGAAGAGCGCCAGCTTGCCGCGGTTCTCCTCGAGGGAGAGCACCGCGACGGCGCCGCACTGCGCGAGTGCCTCGACCATCTTCACGCCGGGCATGATCGGGTTGCCCGGGAAGTGCCCGGCGCAGTCGGCGTCGGTGACCGTCTTGCGGGCGACGACACGCTCGCCGGGAACGAGCTCGAGCACCTCGTCGAGCAGGAGCATCGGGTCGCGGTGGGGCAGCACCGCCTCGATGGCGGCCCGGTCCATCAGCGGCTGCGTCACGCCGAGAGTCGTTCCCGGAGGCCGTTGCGCCCGCGATGGGCGTAGCACTTGGCCGTTCCCACCGGCATCCCGGTCGCAGCGGAGATCTCGTCGAAGGGAACGTCGAACCCGTCCTTCAGCGCCACGACCCGTGCCTGCGCGGCCGGCAGCTCGGCCAGGCAGCGACCGAGCTCCTTGCGTGCCTCGGACGCGGCGAGCGCGCGCGCGGGATCGCCGTCCGAGGCGACGCGCGTGTCCTCGTCGAGCGGCTCGGTCCGCGAGCTCCAGCGCGCCTGCGCGACGTCCTTGCACGTGTTCACGACGAGCCGATGCAGCCAGGTCGAGAACTGCGACTGGCCCCTGAACTGGCCCACGCGCTGCACGAGCTTCACGAGCGACTCCTGTGCGGCGTCCCGTGCGTCCTCGGGATCGCGCAGGACGTGCAGCGC
>Ga0070681_10007864_pt1 | contig 10431 bp, 5 predicted proteins | sample KBSC83BmetaG_FD_65650 | JGI IMG/M metagenome (GOLD analysis project Ga0070681, IMG submission 65650) | Corn rhizosphere microbial communities from Kellogg Biological Station, Michigan, USA - KBS C8-3B metaG | ecosystem: Host-associated > Plants > Roots > Rhizosphere | place: USA: Michigan...
TTGCGACGATGGAACGTGACGCAGCCGAACTTCTGGCCCGCCGATGACCGAACGCTCGACCGCCATCGTGCTCTTCACCGACCTCGTGGGGTCGACCGAGCTTCGCTCGCGCCTGGGAGAGGACGCGGCCGACAGGTTGCGCGAGCAGCACGACGCACTGGTCACCGGCGCGATCGAGGCCAACCGGGGGACGGTGGTCAAGAACCTCGGCGACGGGATCATGGCCACCTTCGCCGGTGCGGCGGACGCGGTCGACGCCGCAGTCGCGATCCAGCAGGCGATCGACCGCCACAACCGGTCCAGCCCGACGCCGATCGAGGTCCGCATCGGCATCAGCGCCGGCGACGTCGTCTTCGAGAAGGACGACTGCTTCGGCACCCCGGTCATCGAGGCGGCTCGCCTCTGCGCCGCCGCCCGGGGCGGTCAGATCCTCGCGTCGGAGATCGTCCGCTGGATGGCACGCTCCGGCGAGAACACGTTCACGCCGTTGGGCAGCCTCGACTTGAAGGGCCTGGCCGAGCCGGTACCGACGGTGGAGGTCGGCTGGGAACCGCACGTTCAGTCGTCGGTTCCGCTGCCGACGTTCCTGACGGATATCGGGCGCATCTTCGTCGGCCGGGACGGCGAACTCGACCGGCTTGGGCAGCTGTGGAAGGAAGTTGCCGCCGGTCAGCTCCGGATGGCGCTCCTGGCCGGCGAACCAGGCGTGGGGAAGACCCGGCTGGCCGCCGAGCTGGCCCGTAGCGTTTACGAGGAAGGCGCAACGGTCCTGGCCGGCCGGTGCGACGAGGACCTCGGCGTGCCGTACCAGCCGTTCGTCGAATCGCTGCGCCACTTCGTGGACCATGCTTCGGGCCTCTCTGAACGGCTCGGCCGGTACGCCGGGGAGCTGGCTCGGCTCGTGCCCGAGCTCGGCCAGCGCGTGCCCGGCCTGCCCGATCCGCTTCGCTCTGATCCGGAGATGGAGCGCTACCGACTCTTCGACGCGTTGGCCAACTGGCTGACCGCCGCCTCGGTCGACCAGCCGGTACTACTGGTCCTCGACGATCTTCAGTGGGCGGCCAAGCCAACGCTCCTTTTGCTGCGGCACATCCTCCGGGCTGGCGACGGACGCATCCTCCTCCTCGGCACCTATCGGGACACCGAAATGACCCACGACCACCCCCTGGTCGAGCTCGTCGCTGACCTTCGCAGGCAAGGCGGTGTGGAGCGGCTGTCGCTGAGCGGTCTCGACGACCTCGGCGTGGCGGCCTTCGTGGAGCAGGCGTCGGGCCGAGCGCTGGACGACGCGGGTCTGGCCCTGGCCCGGGCGGTCTACGAGGAGACCGAGGGGAACCCGTTCTTCGTCCTCGAGGTGCTGCGGCACCTGATCGAGACGGGCGCGGTCGAATGGGACGGGGCCGTCTGGAAGCCTCGGCTCCCCGTCGAACAACTCGGCATTCCAGAAGGGGTCCGGGAGGTGGTGGGCCGCCGGTTGGCCCGCCTCTCGGACGGCGCCAACCAGGCCCTGCGGGTTGCCTCGGTGGTTGGGCCAGAGTTCGAGCTTGGCGTTGTTGAAGCGGCCGGAGGACTGACCGAGGAAGGGCTGCTGGCCGTGGTTGAGGAGGCCGCCACCGCCCGGGTGGTGACGGAGGTCTCCGCCACCCGTTACCGCTTCGCCCACGCCCTGATCCGAGCGACCCTGTACGAATCGCTCAGCGCCGCCCGCCAGGTGGCGCTCCATCGCAAGGTGGCCGAAGCCATCGAGACCATCCATCAGGCCGCGCTCGACGATTACATCCCCGCTCTTGCCCACCACTGGGGGAAAGCAAGCGCGCCCGTCAGCGATACGGCGCGGGCGGTGGACTATGCGCGGCGGGCAGGCGACCGCGCCCTGGCGCAGCTGGCCAACGACGAAGCGGCCCGCTACTACGCCTCGGCCCTCGAGCTTCTCGATGCCGGTGGCGCCGGCGGCGCAGATCCCCGCCGGGTCGAGCTCCTCATCGGCTTGGGTGAAGCGCAGCGCCGAGCGGGCGCCCCGAGCTACCGCGACAGCCTGCTCGACGCCGCTCGGCTCGCCCGGCAACTCGGCGACACGGGCGCCCTGGCCCGGGCCGCCGAGGCCAACACGTTGGGCAACATCTGGACCGGCATCCTCGTGGTGGACGCCGCGCGCGTCGAGATGCTCGAAGCGGCTCTCGACGCCGTGGGCCACGACGACCTGCGTCTTCGAGCTCGCCTTCTTGCTACTCTCGGCCTCGAACTGGCGTGGGAACCCGACGCCCAGCGGCGACTGGCGCTCTCGGAAGAGGCGCTGCAGATCGCCCGGAGTCTCGACGATCCGGCGACGCTCGCCCACGTGCTCCTGGCCCGGGACTACACGATCACTGCGCCGGACAGTGTCACAGAACGATTCGGCAACACCACGGAGCTGCTGGCGATCGCGGAAGGGCTTGGGGACCCAGTCATCGCCAGTAAGGCCCTCGGCCTTCGTTTCAAAACGGCGATGGAACTCGCCGACGTGGCCGAGGCCGAACGCAGTCTGTCGCGCAACGAGGCACTGGTCGCGGAGCTCGGGCAACCCACCCTCACCTGGGCGACGCTGCACCATCATGCTGCCCTGCGCCTCCTGCGCGGAGAACAGGACGCCCAAGCGGCAATCGACGCGGCGAGAGAGTACGGGATCAGCGCCCATCGGCCGGGCATGAACATCTTGAGCGGATCGCAGCAGTACTGGCTGTTTTCGGACCTGGGCCGTCTGGCCGAGGTGGAACCCTGGTCCCGCGAGATCTACGAACACACGCGCTATCCGACGATCACGGCCGTGTACACGTGCATCCTCGCCGAGATCGGTCAGGTTGAACGTGCCGCGCAAATGTTCGACGAGATGGCTGCCACCGGCTTCGATCACCCCACCAACAACGTTGCCTGGCTGCAGTTCCACGGCTTGTGCGCCATTCTGTGCGCCCGATTCGGCCGGCGTGACTGCGTAGGCCTCCTCAAGTCTCGGCTCGAGCCGTGGGCCGGCCAGCTGTTCACCGCGGGGTTCGCCGGCTGGCTGAACGGACCCGTCTCCTTCCATCTGGGCCTCCTCGCGGCGACCGCCGGCGACTGGTCCGAAGCCGAGGCCCGCTTCGCCGCCGCGGCCGCCGTGCAGGAGCGGATCAAGGCCCCGGTCTGGCTGACCCGGACGCGCCTGGAGTGGGCCCGAATGCTCCTGACCCGGGGCGACTCGAGCGACAGTGAACGCGCCCAGGAGCTTCTCCGCCTAGCACTCGACACCGCCCGGGAGCGGGGACTTTCGCGGCTCGAAGCCGACGCCGTTGCTCTCCTGTCATCGACATGACCGAGCGGTCGACGGCCATCGTGGTTTTCACCGACCTCGTCGGGTCGACCGAGCTTCGCTCCCGACTGGGTGAGGACGCAGCCGAAGCCTTGCGCCACAAGCACGACGCCCTGGTGGCGGCGGCGGTCGAGGCGAGCCGCGGCAGGGTCGTCAAGAACCTCGGCGACGGGATCATGGCGACCTTCGCCGGGGCCAGCGATGCGGTGGAAGCGGCCGTGGCGATCCAGCAGGCCATCGGCCGCCACAACCGGAGCGGCGCCGAGGCGCTGGGTGTCAGGATCGGGATCAGTGCCGGGGACGTCGTCTTCGAGGAGGGCGACTGTTTCGGCACCCCGGTGATCGAGGCCGCACGTCTCTGTGCCGCCGCAGCCGGACGCCAGATTCTCGCATCTGAGATGGTTCGCTGGCTGGCACGGGCCAGTGAGAGTGAGTTCACCCCGGTCGGCAACCTGGAGCTGAAGGGCCTTGCCGAGCCCGTCCCGGCGGTCGAGGTGCGCTGGGACCTGGCCCCGCAGTCCTCGCTCCCGCTCCCGAATTTCCTGACCGACATCGGCCGCATCTTCGTCGGCCGGGACGGCGAGCTCGGCCGGCTCGGCCAGTTGTGGAAGGAGGCCGTTGCCGGCGAACTGCGCGTGGCTCTCCTGGCCGGGGAGCCGGGGGTGGGGAAGACTCGCCTCGCCGCTGAGCTCGCCCGCACAGTCCACGACGAAGGAGCAACGGTATTGGCCGGGCGCTGCGACGAGGACCTCGGCGTGCCGTACCAGCCCTTCGTAGAGAGTCTTCGCCACTTCGTCGACCAATGCTCGCCCCTGGCCGATCGGCTCGGCCGCTATGGCGGGGAGCTGGTCCGGCTGGTGCCAGAGGTGGCCGAGCGTGCTCCGGGCCTCCCCGCTCCGCTGCGAACTGACCCGGATACGGAACGGTACCGGCTCTTCGATGCTGTGGCTGCCTGGCTCACCGCCGCCTCGGCCGAAGAACCGGTTTTGCTCGTGCTCGACGACCTGCAGTGGGCGGCCAAGCCGACCTTGCTATTGCTCCGCCACATCGTGCGGGCCAGCGGCGGGCGGGTTCTCGTCCTCGGCACCTATCGGGACACCGAACTCTCCCACGACCATCCGCTGGTCGAAGTCGTCGCCGACCTCCGCCGCCAGGGCGGTGTGGAGCGGCTGTCGCTCAGCGGCCTGGATGACGCCGGCGTGACCGCCATCGTCGAGCAGGCCGCCGGCCGGACGCTCGATGAAGCCGGACACGCCCTGGCTCGCGCCGTCTACGAGGAAACCGAGGGCAACCCGTTCTTCGTCCGGGAGGTTCTCCGCCACCTGGTCGAAACGGGCGTCGTCGAACGAGGAGAGGCGGGCTGGAGCACCCGGCCGTCCGTCGAGGACCTCGGCATTCCCGAGGGAGTCCGGGAGGTCGTCGGTCGCCGTCTCGCCCGCCTGTCGGACGACACGAACCAGGCGCTTCGGATCGCCGCCGTCGTCGGTCCGGAGTTCGACCTCGGCGTGGTGCAGACAGCTGGCGACCTGAGCGAGGAGGCACTGGTCAGTGCCGTGGAGGAGGCGGGCACCGCCAGGGTGGTGACCGAGGTCTCGGCCAGCCGCTACCGCTTTGCCCATGCTCTCGTTCGAGCCACGCTGTACGACTCGCTCACCGGCGCCCGCCAGGTCACGCTCCACCGCAAGGTGGCCGAGGCGATCGAGGCGATCCATCAGAGCGACCTCGACGACTACGTCCCCGCGCTCGCCCACCACTGGGCCAAGGCCAGCGCCCCCGTCACCGACATCACCCGGGCCGTCGAGTACGCCCGTCGGGCCGGAGACCAGGCCCTGACGCAGCTGGCCCATGACGAGGCGGCCAAGTACTACGCGTCTGCCCTCGACCTCCTCGACGCCGGCGGTGCCGACCCGGCTGACCCACGACGGGTGGGACTGCTCATCGGTCGCGGCGAAGCCCAACGGCGCGCCGCCGATCCGGGCTCCCGCCAGACGCTGCTCGACGCGGCGCGCCTCGCGCAACGACTCGGCGACCCCGGGGCATTGGCTCGGGCCGTCTTGGCGAACTCGAGGGGCAACATATGGAGCGCTCCCATGGTCATCGATGCTGACCGGGTCGAGATGCTGGAAGCGGCCGTTACTGCCGTCGGCGACCAAGACCTGGCCGTGCGAGCCCGTCTCCTCGCCACTCTCGGGCTGGAATTGACCTGGGATCCAGACCATCGCCGCCGGCTGGCCCTGTCGGAGGACGCACTGCGAATCGCCACGTCACTGGCCGATCCCCCCACTCTCGCCCATGTCCTGCTCGCCCGGGACTACACCATCGTCCATCCGGACAACGCCCTCGAACGTTTCGAGGCAACCGCACAGCTGCTCGACCTGGCGGAGCAACTGAGCGATCCGGTTCTCGCCAGCCGCGCCCTCGGCTTGCGTTTTAAGGTGTCGATGGAACTTGGGGACGTCGCCGAGGCAGAACGTTGCGTGACGAGGAACCGCGAACTCGTCGCCCACCTCGGCCAACCCGAGCTTTCGTGGGCCACCGTGCATCATGACGCCACCCTTCGCGTGCTCCACTCCGACGAAGACGCCGAAGCAGCGACGAATGCGGCTCGGGAGTTCGGGGAGGTGGCCGTCGGGCGGCCAGACATCGACTTTCTCTCGTCCGGTCACTGGCGAGTGTTGCACTGGGACCGAGGCCGTCTCGGCGAGCACGAAGCCTGGCTTCGCCAGGTCCAGCACCTCGTCGCGTTCCCCGTCGTCCGCTCCGCCTACGCCTTTGTCCTGCTGGAAACGAATCAGTTCGAAGCGGCGGCGACCATCTTCGACGAACTTGCGGACACCGGCTTTGCCCATCCGGAAAACAATGTGAGCTGGATGATGTACATGTTCGATTGTGCCTGGCTCTGTTCCCGCCTGGATCGGGATGCCTGCGTTCCCCGCCTGCGCGCAATATTGGAGCCCTACCCCGACATGTTCGCCGCCGGCGGCTTCGGTTCGTGGGTCGTAGGCCCTGGCGCCTTCTACCTCGGCATGCTGGCCAAAACGGCCAGAGACTGGGACGCCGCCGACGCCTACTTCACGAGGGCCGCGGCCACACACGAGCGCATCAACGCACCGGCATGGCTGGCGCGAACCCGGCTGGAATGGGCTCGCATGCTCGTAGACCGTGCCGCACCCGGCGACGCGAAGCGCGCCGCGGATCTCCTGCAGCAGGTCCTGGAGACCGCTCGCTCGCGGCGCCTCCCGCCGATCGAACGCGACGCCGTCGCGCTGCTCAGCGCAGTTTGAGGACGGCGGAGCCCTTCTTCGACAGCCAGATCCCGCCGCCGGCCAGGAGCAGCAGCGGCACGATCGCCAGCCAGAAAACCAGGCTCGTAGCCGAGGCCGCCTTGGGTGGGCCGACGGCCTTCACCTGCTTCTCCTGCAGGACGTCGGTGCCCGGGGCGGCCAGCTGCTCGTCGAAGGCGTCGTCGGCGAAGTTCGTGAAGTCGGGGTCGGGATCGATCGCCACCGGGGTCAGCGGCGCCGGCTTCGCTTCGGCCGGGGGCGCCGGGAGGGTGGTCGGCGTGGTGTCGGCGCCGGAGGTATCGATGGGCAGGACCGACGGTGCCTCGGGTTCTTCCACCGGCGCCACGAACGGATCCGACGGCGTTGCGATCGGGCTGAAGTCGGGCGCCAGCGACTCGAACGGCGGGACGATGTGCTCCGGCTTGTACTCGACCGTCAGCTTGTAGCCGGTGTTCGGGCCGGAGTAGTTGAAGACGACGATCGAGTACTTGCCCTTGGCCGGGCGGAAGAGCCGCACCGACTCGGGATTCGCCGCCGTGGCCGACGCCTGGGCCGGTTCCGTGCCGACTGGGTCGTCCCACACGTAGACGTCCATGTCGTTGACGTCGATCGGCTTGACGTACTCGTGCCCGCCCGACGACACGCCGTCGACCCGCTGGGTCTTCCACTCCAGCTTCACCGAGACGAAGAACTCGTCGGACTTCCTGAGCGTCGGCGGGAGCACGACCTCGAGCGGGATGACGTCACAGAACGGCTGCTGCTTGCACTGCTCGGGCGTGTTGAGCTTGGGAACCGGCCCCGGAAGGCCGGGCAGCGGGTTCTGCGCCGGGATCGGACCGAACTCCTTCTCCACCTTCTGGTTCTCGGTGACCCGGATTCCGCTGGCCGCCTGGTCGAGCGCCGAGACGGGCATGGCCGGGCTGAGAGCCAGGACCCCCAACAGCAATCCACTCGTGGCAAAGCCGGCCAGACGCGAGCGCCGAAGCGGCGGCCGGCCGGAGGGTGTCGTGGGCGCGGCCGGCGCCGTCGCTGAGGTGCGAGAGCAGCGCATCACGAGAGTTTCGGTGGGCTCGGGTCGATGAGGAACCCGGCGCCGTAGTTGTTGCAGGGATCGTTCGGCGTGCGCTGGGCCATGACGTCGCCGGGCGGCCAGGTGGCCGTCAGGTAGCGCTTGCCGCCCTCGACCATCCGCCAGCAGCCCGCTTGCTGGCTACCCGGGGCGCGCCCGGCCGAGTCCCACCACATCACCACGGCGTCTTTCACGCACGTGTAGTCGCCGGGGTCGTAGAAGCAGGCCGGCACGGCCGGGTTGGACGACGGGATCTTGGGGATGGCGTGGTAGCCCTTGTCGATCGACGTCGGCCCGAGCCGGGGCCCGGCCACCTGGATGCCGGTGAACAGCTGGAAGAGGTCGTTGTAGAACTCGCAGGCGTAGTTGATGACGTCCTTCTTCGGCGTTTCCTGATCGGCGTCGCGGTGGGCCAGGAAGCACAGCTCCTGGTCATCGAGGCCCTTCTTCGTCACGTTGGAGATCACCATGGCGTGGTCCCACACGCTCTTGTCCTGGAATGACGAGTTGTCGCGGCTCTCGATCAACCGGTCACCGGCCAGGATGATTTCCGGCCGGTAGTTGGCCAGCGCCGCCGCCCCCGACTGTTTCGTCTCCAGCCCGCCGGGCCAGAGGATCGTCGTCACGCCCTTCTGCTGGAACTGGATCATGTTGTCGGTGGCGTACTGCCCGGTGGTCGAGGCGTCCTGGGCGTAGCCGGCCCGGGGGAACGTCTTCTCCAGCGCGAACTTCCCGCCGCACGCCTCGACCTGGCTCTTCACCAGGCTCGTCAGCACCTTCAGTTCCGGATGGCCCTCGTCTGCGCTCGACAGCAGACCGAGCACCCGGGGCTTGCCCATGTCGCCGGTGTTCCCCGAGAAGCTCACCGGGTTCGGAATCACCTTCGAGCACACGTAGCTGGAGTACTGGCGAGCCTGCACCTCGATCGACGGCAGGTAGCCCCAGATCAGCTTGGGATAGCTGGCGAAGAAGTCCGACGACCGGCCGACGAAGGAGGCGAAGTTCAGCACGCCCCGCTTGGCCATGCTGTCGAGGTAGTCGTCGGCGTTCTCCCGGGCGTAGCTGATGGTGGCGAAGGGCTTGATCTTCGCGTAGGTGTCCGCTGCGTCGGCCCGGCGGGACTCCGGCGTCCCGTCGGCGGCGTAGTAGGCGTAGAAGTGCACAAACCGGTCGTAGGTCTGGAACCGGTCGTTGAAGTACCGCTGCCACCCCCGCAGCACCCGGATGAAGACGTGCTCGTCGTCGGTCGGCGGGTTCAGCAGGTCGAAGTACTCGCCGCGGGGCCGGGGTTCCTGGCCCCGGGAGGTCCCGATGTCGTTGATGAACCCGTCGAAGTAGAAGAGGACGGAGACTTCGTCCTTCGACACGCCCTGGTAGGTCGCCCCGAAGTTGTCGCCGGTGAAGCTGGCCACACAGGGCGGCGCCAGCGGATCCTCCGTCTGGCGGGGTGGCTTCCCGACGCAGCGTTTCGTAGACGGCGTCTTGATGGCCGGCGGGAGGACGGCCGCCGGCGGTGGTTCGTCAGCCGCCGGAGCCGGGCCGGGGCCGGCGCCCTGGCCGCCCGTGCCCACGCCGGTGTTGGCCGGCCCGGAGACGATCCCGGGGCTCGAGGCGAGCCCGAGCGAGGCGAGGTTGCCGGCGGCCGGCGGAGGCGGCGGATCGTCGTCCGACGGTGGGACCGGGGCGTACTCCAAGGTCTCCGTCGGGTTGGCCTGCGGCAGGTTCAGCGCCGAGGGGAGGACGGCCACCGCGATGAGGACAGCCAGCGCCATGGCCAGCAGCGGCGGGTACTTCCGCGCCCACGGCGTGCCCTTCCGCCGTTCCTCGATGGTGCCGAGCACCGTGGCCACCGGGACTCTCCTCATTGCGACTTGGGGCGCGAAATACCCCCGTAGGTGCGCGTTCGACGCGAACCACACCGGGTCCTGCCTGGGGGAAGGGTACTCAACCGAGATCAGGCGGCGACATCAGGCCCGGGGGCCCGGGGGTGTCCCCCCGGGGAAGTAGAGTGCTGCCTCCGCTGGCGGTTCGGAGGGGGTGGCGTCATGGGGCGACGCGGGGTATTGCTGGCAGGAATTGCCGTCCTGGCGGTGATCACGAGCGGCTGTGACAGCCAAACCGACAAGGCGGGCGCATCGACGCTCTTCCACCTGCAGACCGGCGACTGTTTCAAGAGCTCGGCCGGCACGAGCGCCCGGACCGTCGAGATCAAGGACGTCACGACGGTGCCGTGCAGTGGAAGCCACGAGGGCGAGGTCTTCGCCGTGGCGACCCACCCCGCCGCCAGGGACGCCGCCTATCCCGGCGACGACGCCGTGGCCGACTTCGCCTCGGCCGAGTGCCTCACGCGGTTCCCGGCCTACACCGGTGCCAGCTATGACAACTCCGACCTCCAGGTGGCCACCGTCCGGCCCGACCACGACTCCTGGGTCGACAAGGGCGACCGGGAGGTCGCCTGCGTCCTCTACCAGCAGGGCTCCACGCTCACCGGCTCCCGCCGCAAGGCCTAATGGGGGTCAACCACCTCGCTCGTTTTGTGGGTGAGGCTGGTGACTGAGCCGGCTGGCGGGACAGCACTGGCAAGGCCCGGGCCTTGAGCCTTACGGCTAGATCGTGCGCCTGCTGGCTGGTGAGGTCGACCTCGGATGGCTGGTGGGATGACGTGCTTCGAGCACTGAACCATTAGGGAGCTGCTGGTCGCCTCGGGCTCGGTCCGGACCCTGCGCGATCGGAGGTGCTGGTGGGAGAGGTGTTCG
>Ga0070681_10007866_pt1 | contig 10429 bp, 8 predicted proteins | sample KBSC83BmetaG_FD_65650 | JGI IMG/M metagenome (GOLD analysis project Ga0070681, IMG submission 65650) | Corn rhizosphere microbial communities from Kellogg Biological Station, Michigan, USA - KBS C8-3B metaG | ecosystem: Host-associated > Plants > Roots > Rhizosphere | place: USA: Michigan...
GGCGTCACCATCGGCCGAATTTTGTTGTCAACGCGCTCGTAGGGAACGTACCCGAGAGGTTCCAACGATGCCGTCATTCGCGGATGGTCCGACGTTTCGATCATCAACAGCGGCTTGTGTTCGGTTAGAACCTTCCCCGCCCCTGCAATAGTTTGATGCTCGTGTCCCTCAACGTCGATCTTGAGGCCAGATATTCGACGGCCGAGGTGCTCCCATGAACTCACGATACAATCCAGCGGCCGTGTCTCGAATGTAAACCTGAGCAACCTGGCATCGTATGAATCGCATACCGGCAGCCAAGATTCTCCAATTCGCGTCGTAAGGTATTCGCTAAGCGATTTGTGGAATGTCGCCCCATCAATGGTGGTCGTTCCGCCGATCAGCCCCCCATTTACGATCAGGTTATAGGCCGAGCACGTTTCACTCTTGTCGCTGCACGCGACGTTGGAGAAGCTATATTTCGGATCCAGCTCAGCCAACCGAGCGAGCATCGGATTGTAGAGCGTGACCGGTTCCAAGGAGTGCACAAAGTTTCGCGTCGGCAAATTGCGGAGCGTGGCAGCCGTGTACCCGAGATGCGCCCCAACATCGAGGATCACCGTGGCGGGATCGTCGAGCCACCGAAACGGGATAACGTCGGGCTCCACGATCGCCTTCGATGTCACCCACCAGTCAACATGTTCGGGGTGGATTCTGGCATCAACCGCAGAAACGTCCGTATAATCTTGGTCGGTCAAGCGCCCGTTGTGAAATCTATCGAATAGCGATCCCACAGAACGCAAGAATGCATCACGGTTCTCAGACATTAATTCAGCCGTTCAAATCCAAACGGATCGCATGGCGGCGCGACCCTGTCACATAAGGAAACACCACGCCAAATGTGATAACCCGTGATGCCGCCGCATGAAAGCTGATCGTATATTGATGTTGGGATCAAGCGCCGCGTCTGGACGTGCGGCACATCAGCACGATGCAACGATGGAATTAGGTGGGCATATTTTGAGATCGCAATTGCCGCACCCGCTGCACTCCGGCGGCCATCGCGCGCCATAACGGCTTTTCGACATCAACCACGAACCACGCGAAGCTCGCCGTCGCGGCAATGGCCACGGCCAGTGCCACGTATTTTCCTGTCCACGGCGTCAATCTGAGAATCGCGCTCCCGACCAACTGGTGAACGAGATAAAGCGGATACGTCATGAGGCCCACCCGCCGCGTCCAATCGTTGCCGGGGACACGCCAATATGTCGTCGCACAAATCACCACGAGTGAGACGATCCATAGCGCGCTTCCAAGCGCCTTAGCCCCAGGCAGCCCGGCGCCAGATATTTCGAGCAGCCCGGCTCCCACAAACACAGCCGCAATGAAGAGCCGCCGGGGCCTGACGCCTTGAGACACAATAATCCAGAGCATCATTCCCAGAGCGAAGTAGCAGCCGTACCGCCAGAACGAATGCAAGTCCGTTGAATGAAAGCCGAGTTTCGAAACCGCAAGGACGTAAACTGCACTGATGCTTCCGAGCAGCACGGCAAACTCTTCAAGGCACGAAACTTTTCCCCCTGCGATGAGGAGGAAAATGGCCGCATAGAACATCGCCTCAATGGTGAGTGTCCAATATACGCCGTCGATCCACGGACCGACGGGCCACAACACAAGCGTTGCGAAATACCGCCTCGCAAGGCTGTCGGCACTCCAGACATCAAAAGCAAACGCAACCAAAGCCGTAACACTTGCGCAGATAAGAATTGAAGGAAACAAGCGCCGTATCCGCCCGATGCCAAACTGGCGCGCGGTCTTTTCTTCTGCGCTCTGCGCAATCACGAAGCCCGATATCACGAAGAAAATCTGAACGCCCACCCATCCGGCCGAACTAAACCAGCTGACTTCTTTGAACTCAGCCACGCCCAGAGAGGCTGCTTGCGCCGTGCCCCCCGGCATCCAAGATGCATAGGTAAAATGGTAGAAAAGAACCAAAAAAGCAGCGGCACATCGAACAAGATCGAGACCCGCAAAATATGCTTTCGTACCCATCGCGAACCATAACGACCGCGAAAATATCAGTCTAGCGGTTCGCGCGAAAGCTAGGGTTCCATCATGTCAAAATGATCGTCGCACGTTTTGTCCGAATAGAATCCAGAGAAAGAGTTCGTATCGTCATCAGTGATGCTGATTGGAGATACGGAAGTTTGGAACACTGGCATCGGAGAGTTTGGATCTCCAGGATGGGTTCCTCGCTGGCCGCGTCGGTGCTCCTCTCGTCGAACATCACAACATCCGGCGCGGCAAGCATCGCACTCACGAGACAGAGGCGCTGCTTTTGTCTGGCCGAAATATTCACACCGCCCCCAGCGATCCGCACGGCCGACTACCGGTCCTGCAGGGTGGGGCGCAGCGCGAGTGGACGCAAACGTGCTTGCCGCCGGACTACGGTCTGGCGCAGGAATATGTTCCATCGGCGCGAGACCTAGCGGCCGCGTCATGGGGCCGCATTTGGGCGCCACTTCCCCTCCCCCCACCCAGAGCGAAAAGGACGCACAGGAACTTCGCTGGCGTGCGGCGAACTGTTTGCAACGGTTTTCAAGGGTTCCTATAAAGCACCCCGGCGGTGCAGACATTACCCCTGCTCTTTCATGACGAAGATCAGGCCCGTGCTGGACACGAATGGCGTTTCGGCCAAAGGCTTCCAACACTGATGAAGATTTCCGTTCTTGACGATTATCACGACACGGTCCGCACGCTTCCCTGCTTCAAGAAGCTCGACGGTCACGAGGTCACGATCTGGAACGATCATGTCCAGGACGTTGACGCTTTGGCTGAACGGCTGAAGGACACCGAGGTCCTGGTCCTGATCCGCGAGCGGACGCAAATCCGCGCGCCGCTGCTGGAGCGCCTGCCGAAACTTAAGCTCATCAGCCAGCGCAGCGTTTATCCTCATATCGATATCGAGTCCTGCACCGCCCGCGGCGTTGTGGTGTCATCGAGCCAGCATCCCGGCACGCCGTCCTACGCCACGGCCGAATTGACATTCGGACTGATCCTTGCGGCCTTCCGCCAGATCCCGCAGCAGATGGCCTCGCTCAAGGCCGGCAATTGGCAGATCGGCGTCGGCTCGACGCTGCGCAACAAAACGCTGGGCATCTTCGGCTACGGCCGAATCGGAGCTGCGGTCGCCAGCTACGGCAAAGCGTTCGGCATGGATGTGGTGATCTGGGCGCGGCCGGCGTCGCTGGTTCGCGCCAAGGCCGAAGGCCACCTTGTCGCTCCGAGCAAGGTTGCCTTCTTCGAGCGCTGCGACGTGCTGTCGTTGCACATGCGGCTGGTCGATGCGACCCGCGGCATCGTCACCGCGGATGATCTTCGCCGCATGAAACGCACCGCGCTGATCGTCAACACCAGCCGCGCCCCGCTCATCGCGCCGGGCGCCCTGGTCGAGGCGCTCCACGCCGGCCGGCCCGGCATGGCGGCGGTCGACGTCTATGAAGACGAGCCGATGCGTGACACCTCGCACCCGCTGCTCAATATGCCGAACGTCGTCTGCACGCCGCACCTCGGCTATGTCACGCGCGAAGAATACGAGCTGCAATTTACTGATATCTTCAATCAGATCGTCGCCTATGCCGCGGGCAAGCCCACCAATGTGGTCAACCCGGACGTCTTGAAGACCGAGGATCGGTCTCTCGCCCACGCGGAATAGCTGGGCACGGGCTTCTTCCCCACAGCCGATTAAAAAGCAGTGCACCGGATTGGCGTTGCTGCCGTGGCCTTTGGCCTCGGCAGCAATCTGACCGGTACAGGTAACACCGAGTGTGATGTTGCCCGGGATATGACCGTCAACACCGAGTTCGACCGCCATCGCGTGGCGAGCAATCGGCACACACCCAACCGCAAAGGGCGTTCCCGCCGACGCCAAGGCAGTTGCGGAGCGCGATCAGGTCGAACTGGCGCGGAGCGGTTTTGCCGCTGGGCAGGGCCTTTCATCCAATTTGCGCCAAATTTTAAAAGGTGTGGTATAAACCCAACACTCGCAAAATGTTGTTAAATCGAATTATATATCAATGAGTTATCTATAGTTAATACTCCATTAATTGAAATATGCTTCGCCGGAGGCCGAACTGTGGTCGAATCACGATTGCGCAGATTGCGGCGGTAAAATATGCCTGCCCCATCCAATGGTACCGCTTGGGGGGTGCGAATTCAAAAGCCCCAATTTGAAGTAAAGGAGTTTCCAATGAAAAGCGTAGCAGTTGGTGCAGTTTTGCTTGCATCGCTGATGGCCGCGCCTGCGATGGCAGCGGATTTGCCCGTCAAGGCGCGTCCCTATCAGCCGATCTTCGCCCCGACGACCTGGACTGGTTTCTACGTCGGCGGTCAGGTTGGTTACGCCAACGCAGATTGGAATAACTCGCCTCTGGTCGCCGGAATCGGTCCGTTCGTTGCCGGCGTGCCGGTCGGCGGCGGCAGCGGTGACGGAATCACGGGTGGCGGCCACATCGGCTACAACTACCAGATGGCAAGCTGGGTGTTCGGTATCGAAGCCGACTTCAACTGGGCAGCAGCCAACAACAGCAGCTTCACCCTCGTGACGGCAGGTCCTGGGCTGGCGTTTAACACCACGCGCAACCTGGATCACTACGGCACGGTTCGCGGCCGCCTTGGCTACACAGTCATGCCGAATACGCTGGTCTACGTCACCGGTGGTTGGGCTTATGGCAAAACCGACTCCACCATCTCGGGCGTCGGCGCAATCGGCGGCCCCTTCGTCACCAGCGCCTCCAACACCCACAGCGGCTGGACCGTCGGCGTGGGCGCCGACTACATGATCACGGCAAACTGGATCGTCGGTGCGGAATACAAGCACATCGATCTGGGCAGCGAGACCTACACCTACGCCTTCCCGCTTGCCCCGGTGTCCGGCACAAGCAGCCTCACGATCGACGAAGTCACGGCTCGCGTGGCCTACAAGTTCTGATCTGATCGTCCGCGGGCTTTAGTGCCCCGGAACCCAAAAGAAGGCCCCCGCCGGTAACGGCGGGGGCTTTTTCGTTTCGAGCTTCGCGCTGTTCGGCGGTCGTTTGCCCGCGCGAACCGCAAACGAAACGCAAGGAGCCCGGCTCAACCGCGTTGAACCGGGCTCCTGCTCATTTCCCACCAATCGCTCCCTACTCGCGCTGACGCAGATATTCCGGCGTCGGCGGTGTGCCCCAGATATCGCGCGTGCGCTCCCACACCTTCGGCTTCTGTGGACGGTCGCGATGCCAGGGCCGCGGATCGAAATAGCCAAGCTTCTCATCGAGCATCTTATCGAGCTCCGTGAACAGCTCGATGATCTGATCGTCGGGGTTGCGATGGTAGGTGTAGATATTATGACCCGGCCCGTGGCGGCCCGGTCCCCAAATGATGTCGATATTCCGGCCGCCCAGGAAATCCATCGCGGTCTGCACCTGCGCCCAGTCCTTCAGCTCAAAAGCGATGTGGTGCATCTGCGTGCGCTTGCCGCGGACGAAATTGACGGTGTGGTGGTCCGGGCCGCAGCGCATGAACGCGAACCAATCCTGGATCCAATCCGACAGCCGGAAGCCGAGCACCCGGCTGTAATATTCGACGAATGTTTTCGGATCATCGACGCAGAACGCCAGATGGCCGAGCTTGATCGGGCCAATGCCGGGCACCGGCTGGTTCTTGGCGATGGGCGTCTGATCGGCGAAAACTTCGATCCGGCTGCCCTTGGGATCCTCGAAGGTCACCGATTTGCCAATGCCCGGAGCGGCGTCGTTGCGCGGCTGGCTGCGCACGTTTTCAGCTTCGAGTCCCTTGCGGATGTCGTCGAACGACGTGCCGGGGTCGACCTGAAACGCCAGCCCCACACATCGTGCGTGTTCGCCCTTCTCGAGTTGCACTGCAAGGTCGCCGACCTTGGTCGCGAGATGGACGCGGCCGTTCTCTCGCCCGGCCACGGCAAGCCCCACCACTTGCGTGAAATAATCGACCTGACGTTCGAGGTCGGGCGTCTCGAGCGTCGCATGGCTGATGCGTTTGACCTGGATCATACCTGTCTCCGGCTTCGCTCCAGGCTTCCCACCCGCAGCGATCAAGGGAAAAACGGCCGCAAAGATGCGTTGTTTTGAGCCGGTCAGCAAGGCAGCGGCGGTCATGCCGGGCGCGAAGCTTCCGGCAAAATTGCAGCCCGAGTGGGACGCGCCCGTCTCCCCTACGGCACCAGGGCTTCCAGCTCCGGATAACGCTGGTAGGCAAGCCCCGAGCAGAGAGCCTGATCGTCCGGAAGGAATTGGTTCAGCCGACCGCCCAGAAAGATCGCGACGTTCTGCTTGGGACCTTCGTACTGGTTGCTGGTGCCGCGGGCGTTGTAGCGGACGCACGAAATGTAATGTTGCGTCCCTGCAACCGGCCGAAGCGTCGGCTGGGCGATAAAGGCGTCTTTCACCTTGGTCGGATTGCTCAGCCAGGTTCGCATGAAATCGGCGATCTCTTCGCGATATTTAGCCGGAAAGAGATTCGGATCGATGACCGGCGGAGGCGGGCTCTTGCCGAATGCAAAGGATGACGGCCCAGACCCCGAACAGCCGCCGACGGCCAGCGCAAGCAACGCCACCGGGGCAAGACGACAGACCTTCAGAAGCGACAACGTCCCATCTCCCTCGCCGGAGACCGGCCGGGCTGGCTGGATTGGACCGGCCGCCGGCCTCCTGTTGGGCACGGTCCCCGAAAACCGGTTCCTGGTTCGGGATCGTGCGGCAGGCCCCCGCCCAATCCTAAACCAAGACAGCCCCGGTGCGCGACAGGACCGGTTGGCGCAGAGCGCCCTTTCGATTCTGCTTGAGCAACGCCCGGCCGGGGCTGTATGCCGGTCACGGCGTGACTGTTTCCGCCGTCGCCTTCGAACGCCCCAACGGGCGCCGAGCCGGCACGGCCCCGTAGCTCAGCTGGATAGAGCACTGCGCTTCGAACGCAGTGGTCGGGAGTTCGAATCTCTCCGGGGTCGCCAGCATTTTCGGCACTTTTTGCGATTAATTGTCGTGTCTGATGAGCAGCTAAGCAGGGGTAAACAGCCGCAATGCGGCGAAGCTTGCCTTTCCATCGGTTAGTGGAGACGCATCGCTGCCATTGGTGATTGGTCGAATCGCCTTTCCCTCACGACGGCGGGATTTGAATGGAGCTTCCGTGAGATTGATCGGAGCACTTTCATTTACTAATTTTACAACGCAATTTGGACATTACGTCCATTGCCGCAAGCCCAATACAATTCTCATAAGACTTTTGTCGCGGCAATGTTGCTACTCGAATGCTGCACCTTGACGTTGAAAGCAGCTTTCAGAAATCTCAAAATTGGAGTTTCTAAATATCGATAGCTCAGAACCCCGTAAATGTTCGCAGCTATAATGCAGCCTATGGCGATGAGCATTTGGGCGAACATCCCTTGAAGCGGTTGCAGTGACGCAATCCGCGTCAGGAGCGCCAGCACAAGGAAGTGGCTGAGATAGGTGGAATAGGAAGCATCGCCCAAGACAGTCAAACACCGTGGCAGGTCAATCCTGCGGTTCGTTTCGAGTGCAACAACGCCATAGACAACAAGAATGAACGGGATTCCGGTCAAAGCCATTTTGACCGATACGGATGCCGGTGCGTCAATCGCAGCCAGAAACTGTCCGCCTATCACCAAGAGCGTTCCGAAAATAAGGGAAGATAATCCAAACCGCCGGAACGGAACGACAGCGATGGCGCCGCCAGCGATGAACTCCAGTGTGTAAGGATGCGTTGCGATGAATGTAACCGACCCGCTCGGTGGCGAAGCGAGTTGCGACACTGATACCACCACAGCCCAGCCGACAAACAACCAAGCAAATGGCAATCGAAGCGCAATAGCAATCGCCATAACGATGTAGAAATATACTTCATGAGTAAGCGACCAACTCACGCCCAACAATGGCGCCGCGTTGTCCGGCAGCAACAGAATCGAATTCATGAGGCCGGACGACGGTTCCGGCCAGCCTTTAAAAAGATAAAATCCGATCATCAGAACGAGATAAATCCAATAGATCGGATAAATCCGTATGAGTCTTGAGGCGAAGAACTGAATACTAGACTCGCGATTCGCAGCAGCGGTAACAACGAATCCGCTGATCACAAAAAAACAATGAACACCGCCGGCGCCGAGATTCCGAAAAACTTCGTCCCAGGATTGATACGCTGGATTCACGCGAATGCTGAGCCCGATCAAATGATCGATGACCACCATATTGGCGGCCAAGGCACGCAGCGCTTGGATAGTTTCGAATTTCTTCATCGCCCGACAAATTTCCGTATAGTGGTTCGCCAGTCGATTGCGGCATTATGTTGATGCATGCCATTTCAAACTCCCCCAAGACCATGCCGGCAATCCTCACCAGGCCGGGAGAGATCGAGATATGGCTTACAACGCCGGCCGACGTACGTTGAAGCTTCAATGGCCCACCCCATGGCATGCTCAAAATCGTCGCCATGGTGTTAAGAAGTATGGCGAGGCCTAGACGCGAGTGGAACTTGTTCTGGATTTCTCATCTGTGAGAGAATGGCCGCACCGTCGTATCAACGGGGTCTGATCATGCTCCGGAAAATTATGTTTGCGCTTATCGCGCGGACGTTTCTGCCTGTCGGAGCGTCAGCAGCTCAGAAGACCAAATCAGCAGCCGCCCCGTGTCGGGAACAAGCCAAGGCAAGTTGCCCGGGATACGGCACGCAGCATGCGACGTGCTTTAGAGCGGCCATGGCATGCTGCAGGTGACAGCGTCGGCTCACCTCGCGGGTTTTCGATCGTGAATCGGCGGCGGATGCAGACTATCGGCAAGGTCATAGCCTGCGCCGGAGCGCTGATTTTGTTGGCGGCGTTCGCTCTGGCGATGTGGCCGCGTTGACGACGTCCGGGCTCAGGCCAATCGTCCGAATTCTTGAACATCAGATGCGTGGCTAAGGCGATCGCGTCGGCACAAAATGTCGAGGCAATATCTATTTCGGTTTCGGGCCTTTGATCCGGGGCTTTTCGCCCTCTAACCACTCTTCGTTGTCGGCAAGCTGCTTGAGCCCAGCAGCACGATTGCGATCATTGGCCTTTGTCTCGGCGGAGCGTTGATGGCGGCTCTCGCGCAATTCGGTGGCCGCGCGGTTACGGATTTGCTTGGACGCCTTCGACATGGCCGATGTCCGCCTACGGGAGTACCTCGCAGAACTTTAAATCAGCCGGCCCATATTTTCCAAGTCAGCACTTCCAATATCCTTGATGGAAACCTGCACAACCCCACTCCATATTTTACAGCGATATGGGGTGCGTTCCTGTGCCGGGTGTCGCCATCGACTGCCTGAATTGTCGCACCATAGCTCGATGGCCGAGGTGGACTTGCCGGCCTACAGACTCGACCCCTGGGCCTCCCTGGTCACCTTCACGAAACGGCCGGTCTGCACCCAATGCGGCAGCGGGGCCGTGGCGGCCTATGCCGGGTCGGACAAAACCGGTTTCCGCCACCGCACCACGGCGAGGCACCTTCGACGGGCGAAGCCGCCCTCACCGGCTTCCTTCAGCAGCCGCTTGCAACCAAACGGCCGGCCTCCGCGTTAGTGGCAGCATCGCCAACGTGGATTTCAGATGATTCATTGGTCGCACGAAAGGCGGGTAGACCCGGTCGTGATCGCGACGCTGCTATTCGGGATCGTCGCCGCGGCCATCCTCGTCTCGGTCATCTAGCGGTCGCCGGCAGGCGGCCCCGCTCCCGGAACCTCTGGCCGGTGTACCCGGTCCATCGGGATGCTGCTTTTTGTTGAGGACTGCGACCGCGGCGCTCCCCCAATCCCCATTTTCTCCGGTAATTTGCCACCGGGGCGACCCCTGCTGAGGGCATGCGGTGAGATTGGGCTGGATTGCGGCAGTTCTGCTTGTCCTGGCAAGCGCAGCGCGCGCGGCCGAGGGCATGAAGCCGCCGAATCTGTCGTTTGCCGAGGTGGACTGGAGCGCGGCCATCGCGTCCCTCGCCGACGTGGATATCCTGGGGCCTGCGGCGTCGGCGGCGCGCATCCGAACCGCGCAGGCCGGCGGCATCGAGCTGCCCATTCCCGTGCTGACCCGGCTGAATGCCGCGATGGCGCAGCGGCTGACGGGGATTGCCACCACCCCGGTGCCGGTGCTGCTGCCTTACGATGTTGAGGCCCTTCTTCGCGGCCAGGCCGCGGGCACCGCCCCCGACAGCGACGATTCCTATCTTTCCGGCTTCCACGCCGCCAAGTTCTTCTATCCGGGGCCGGCGGGTTACGATGCCGTCTTTGCGCTTCGCACAGCTCAGGTTGCCGAGTTGTCCGACATCCAGTTTTCCAAGCCTATCGAAGTGCAGATTTCAGGATCGCTCGTTCTCTACGAACTCGACCCTCCGGTCGCCGCAAGCGGTGC
>Ga0070681_10007868_pt1 | contig 10429 bp, 7 predicted proteins | sample KBSC83BmetaG_FD_65650 | JGI IMG/M metagenome (GOLD analysis project Ga0070681, IMG submission 65650) | Corn rhizosphere microbial communities from Kellogg Biological Station, Michigan, USA - KBS C8-3B metaG | ecosystem: Host-associated > Plants > Roots > Rhizosphere | place: USA: Michigan...
AACTCTGAAAAGTTTGTTCTGTGTAGCCGGAACGGCCGTAGACATCTCGATGATCGACGTAGTTCTGGAAGACGAGACACACTTGCGGATCGAAGATCGTCCCATGCTCGGCCATGAGCTTGAGCTCCGCATCAGTGGCGAACGTGCCGTGCTCGATCTCCGTACAACCGGCCAGCGTCGCGGCGCGAACACTGCCAGCGCTGATCGCGTGCACGACGGAGCGAAGACCTTGAGCCTTCGCTTCACTGCAGATCGCTCCGATCTGCTCGTCGGACAGCGTTTGATTGCCACCGCCCTGCAGCCCCGCGGACGCGAAGAGCTTGATGACGTCCGCGCCCTGTGTCTTGAGCGCTCGGACCCACCCGCGAAGTGAATCCGGGGTGAGATTCTGCCGGCTGATCTGCGCAAGCGAAGTGAGAATGCGCGGACCAGGAATCTGCCAGCGATTCACCGCGTCGCGCAGATCGAGATCCTCCTGTCCGCCGAGGCTCTGGATCGTGGTGAATCCGGCCATCAGTGTGGCGTAGAGATTTCCCGCGCGAGCGAGCGCCGACTGCGCCGGCGTATCTCCGTCGCGACCGCTGTGCAGTGCGCCCTGTCGGTTGATGTACCAGCCGGGATGCGTGTGCACGTCGATCAGCCCTGGCAACAGCGTCGCGGTGCCAAGATCGTACGTGGCCTCGCGCCCACGCGCGCCGACGCCCGCTTCAACGCGCTCGATCTTGCCGCCTTTCACCGTGACCAGTACATCGCGCGACTCCTTCCCGCGACCGTCGATCATGGTCGCCGCATGAATCGTGATGGGCGCGGAATCCCGTGGCGCCAGCGAGGAATTTTGAGCAGCGAGCGGCGCTGAGCCGATTACGAGGGCGAGGATCGCGAGTCGCATATTTCGATGCGTTTGTGTCATCCCGAGCGAAGCGAGGGATCTGCAATTCGCCCGAGCGAAACTACAGAGGTGCAGATCCCTCGCTTTTGGCTCGGGATGACAGACTCTCTTACTGCGCTGCCTCACCCTCGAGATACGTGTAGCCCTCGAGGCCCGCCACGTAGTCCGCGATGAAGGTGTTCGCTTCCTGGCGGCTGATGTGCTTCGCCGCTCCCACTTTTCGGCGGAACGTCTGCAGGAGTTCCTGCCCGCGGAACTGCACGTAGTTCAGGACCTCGGTGACCGTGTCACCGTGCACGAGATCGGTGACCTCGTACCCGCTCGCCGCGCTCAGACGAATGTGCACGGCGTTCGTGTCGCCGAACAGATTGTGCAGATCGCCGAGGATCTCCTGATACGCGCCGGTGAGAAACACGCCGAGCATGTACGGCTCGCCGTCCCGGAACTCATGAAGCTCGAGGCTCGGGTTGCCCGACTTGTCGCCGACGAAGCGGTCGATCTTTCCATCCGAATCGCACGTGACGTCCTGGATCGTGCCACGCCGGGCCGGCTCCTCGTCGAGCCGGTGGATCGGCACAATCGGGAACAGCTGATCGATCGCCCAGCTGTCGGGCAGCGACTGGAAGAGCGAGAAGTTGCAGAAGTAGCGATCGACGAGCGTCGCGTCGAGATCGGCGACGATGTCCTGGAACTCGTCGCGATTCCGCTCCACGAACCGCGACAGCACGTTCGCCGTCGCGACGTAGATCTGCTCGGAGATCGCGCGCTCGCGGAGCGAAAACACTCCGCTGTTGAAGAACTCCTGCGCGCGTTCCTTGTCGAACGTCATGTCGTGGAAGATCTCACGCACGCGCCGGCGCGAGACGTTCTTCCGTGAGGCGTCGCGATAATCGGCCATCATCTCGTGCAACAGCTGATGGTCATCGTCGGTCAGCTCCGGGACAGGACGATCGCCCTGCGACTCGACGTCGATCACCTTGATCAGCAGCAGCGCGTGGTGCGCCGTGAGCGCGCGCCCCGACTCGCTGATGATGTGCGGCATCGGGAGCTCGTGTTCGCGGCACGCCTCGGCGAGCGTGTAGACGACGTCGTTCGCGTATTCCTGGAGCGAATAGTTCACGCTCGCGTCGGACGTCGAGTTCGTGCCGTCGTAGTCCACGCCCAGCCCGCCGCCGACGTCCACGTACTGAATGTCGAGCCCCGCGTTCCGGAGCTCGACGTAGAAGCGAGTCAGCTCCTGCAGCCCGAGCTTGATGAAGCGGATGTCGGTGATCTGCGAGCCCAGGTGAAAATGGATGAGCTTCACGATGTCGAGCCGGCCGGCCGCCTTCAGCTTTTCGATCGCGTCCATCAGCTGCGCGGCGTTGAGCCCGAACTTCGACTTCTCGCCACCGCTCTCCTTCCACCGGCCAAAGCCGCGCGACGCGAGCTTGATGCGAATACCCGCCGTCGGCGTCACGCCCATCTCATCGGCAACCTGCAGCAGCACATCGATCTCGCTCAGCTGCTCGATGACGATGAACACCTGGTGGCCGAGCTTCTGGCCCATCAGGGCGAGGCGCATGAACTCCTCGTCCTTGTAGCCGTTGCAGACGATCACGTGATCGGTATTCTCGGCGAGCCCGAGAACCGCCTGCAGCTCCGGCTTGCTGCCGCACTCCAGGCCGACCTGGTGCGCCTTGCCGAACTCGACGATCTCCTCGACGACGTGCCGCTGCTGGTTGACCTTGATCGGGTAGACCGTCGTGTAGCCGCCGGTGTAGCCGAACTCCGCGCGAGCTTCCTCGAAGTGTGTCGTGAGCGCGTTGATTCGCGATCGCAGGATGTCCGAAAACCTGAGCAGCACCGGCAGCGCGATCCCCTGCTCCTCGAGATCGTTCGTGATCTCGAACAGATCGATCACATGCTCCGGGCGCTCTTTGTCCGGGCGAACGATGACGTGCCCCTTCTCATTGATATCGAAGAAGCCGGCGCCCCAGCCCTCTACGTTGTAGAGGGCTCGCGAGGAGTCGATCGTCCACGAAGTTCCAGTTTTCTCAGCCGGTGCGGACTCGGCGACGCGTGTAGCCATGCCGTGAAAATAATAGTCATCCCGAGCGAAGCGAGGGATCTGCACGTTCGGCCTCGCTTAGAAAGTGCAGATCCCTCGCTTCGCTCGGGATGACGAGCGGGGCTCGGGATGACGACGGGGCTCGGGATGACAGTCTAGGGATACAACCGCTCGGTGGACCAATTCCGCCCCGAACGACGATACAGGTGACGGACGTGCAAGCGGCTCGGCATGCCTTTCCAGAACTCGATCGACTCTGGCACCACGCGGAAACCGGACCAATACGGCGGACGAGGCACGGGTTTGCCAGCGTACCGCCGCTCGACCTCGGCCAAACGCTCGTCGAGCGAGGACTCGGCCGGCATGCGCTCGCTCTGCGCCGATGCCCACGCGCCGAGTTGGCTGCCGCGAGCGCGCGACGCGAAGTAGGCGTCCGCCTCGGCGTCCGTCACGACCTCCGCGACGCCTTCAACGCGCACCTGCACCTCGAGCGGCTGCCAGTGAAAGCACAGCGCCGCGCGCTTCGTCGCGAGGAGCTCTCGGCCTTTGCGACTCTCGTGGTTGGTATAGAAGACGAATCCGTCGTCGACGCCCTTGAGCAGCACGATGCGAACGCTCGGCCGGCCGTCGGGTGAAACGGTTGCCAGCGAGAACGCCGTCGGCTCGGGCAGGATGTTGCGAGGCACTCGTTCCGCTTCGGCGAGCAGTGATCGGAAGCGAACGATCGGATCCGCCTCGGGTGTTGATGTCATGGCACTCGGGCTTTGGTCCACACCGCGATCGCGCCGCATCCGGAGGCGAGCGACAGCCCGCGCCCCCTCTTCTGCGGCAGTGCGGCCTGGAACTCTACGGGAACAATCGAGGGCTTCTCGTACACCTCGATGGCGGCGACGCCAGTGGGCGTCAGCCCCAAGACGTCGATCTGATCGAGACCCAGGTAGGCGCCGTCGACGAACAAGGCGAGACAGTCGGGCGGATTCTGAGGATGCACCTCGCACGTCGAGCCAGGGCATCGCACGTTGACTCCGCGCACGCTTCGAACAAGCTGCGCAGTCGTCGTCACGAGCGGCGCCATCGAATCGATCTGCTCCGGCGTCAGATACGAGCCGGCGCCAAGCCGACGGCGTTCCGTGAATCCGCTGCGCGCGAGGTACGCGTTCACGCGCACGGCCGTCACCTTCACCAGATCGAGCGACTGTACCGACCGCATCTTGATCGACAGGACGATCATCGAATCGGCGACGAGCGAAGTCTCGAACGACACGGGCGCGTAGCCGATCCGCGTGACGGTGAAACCGTTCTTGCCGGGCACGAGGCCGCGCAGATCGAAGTGGCCCGAGTCGTCGCTCACCGTCGACATCTTGCTGCTGTCGACGAAGATGTTGGCGCCGGAGAGCGGAGCACCTGCTACATCGCGAACGACGCCCGCGATCGCCGCGTGCCGCGTCGCTGCTTTCGTCGCCGCGCTCGAGGTCGATTGAGCGCTCGCCGCTGACGCAACGAGCGTAGCAGCCGCGCACAGCGCACGTGCTCGCTGCACGGCAGCGCTCATCCGATGGCCCGCTTGTAGAAGCTGCGAATTCCCAACGTCCAGAACACCGACGTCACGATCAGCAACGCCACGCCAACGACCGCTAACGACATATGCGGCACGGTTGGAGTCAGCGCACCGCGCATCCCTTCCGAGACGTAGACCATGGGATTCACCAACACGAGGTACTTCATCACCGGCACTGCATCGAGCCCGCGCCATGGGTAGTAGGCGCATCCGAAGAAGATCATCGGCGCGATGATGACGCTGAACATCAGGCCGATCTGCTGCGGTGCGATCGCCGTCCCGAGCCACATGCCAAGCGCCGAAAAGGCCAGGGAGCCGAGAAGCACCACGACGATGACGGCGCCGGCGTGCGTCCATGTGAGCTCGGCAATCGGTCCCATGACCAGTCGGGCGATGGGCAACACGAACGCCGCGGCGATGAACCCCTGTAACATTCCCGCCACGATTTTCTCGGCGGCGACGACGCGCGTCGGCACCGGCGCCAACAGGCGATCCTCGATCTCCTTCGTCCAGCCGAAGTCCTGCACCATCGGAAGTGCGACTGACTGAATCGCCGAGAGGCTCAAGCTCACCGCGAGAATGCCAGGCAGTAGCGCTGCCTGATAGCCGTTGCCGACGAAGTTCATTTTCGGCAGCAGATACCCGAAGACGACGAGAAACAGCAGCGGCTGCATCGTGGTGCGAACGAGAAAGAACACGAGCTCTTTGCGCGCGACACGAATGTCGCGACGGAGCAGCGCGAGAAACACCGCGCTCACGGGCACAGTCGTCGGCTCGGCGACGATGGGAGCTGGGGCTGTGGCGACGGCAGACGTCAATCGAGCTTCCTCCCGGTTCGAGCCACGAACAACGTTTCGAGGCTCGGCTCCGTCAGGCTGATGTTGGTGACCGTCGCGCCGCGCTCTTCGGCAATCTGGATTACCGACGACACGATGCGCCCGCCCCGGTCGCTGTAAACGCGCAACACAGGTCCCTTGGCCTCGGCGCGAAGCACGCCCTCGAGCGTTCGCACGTGATCGACCGCTTCGCTGGCGTTTCCGGACAGCGTCACCTCGACGAGCGTTCCACCCGGCGCGCGAGACTTTAGCGCCTCCGGCGTGTCGAGCTCGAGAAGCTCGCCGCGATCGACGATCGCGACGCGGTCGCACAACTTGTCGGCTTCCTCCATGTAGTGCGTGGTCATCACGATCGTGCGCCCTTCACCATGCAGCGATCGCAGGATGTCCCACAACGCGAGCCTCGTCTGCGGATCGAGGCCGACGGTCGGCTCGTCGAGGAAGATCACGCGCGGCTCGTGGATGAGCGCACGCGCGATCATTAGCCGCTGCTGTTGGCCGCCCGACATCTCATCGACTTTCGCGCTCGCCTTGTCCGCAATTCCGAGCTGCTCGAGCAGCTCGTGCGCGCGAGTCGTCGCTCTCGCGGAGGGAATGCCGAAGTAGGCCGCGTGATACTGCAGATTCTCGATCGCGTTCAGCCCGCGGTCGGGATTCGGACGCTGCGGAACCACACCGATTCGCTGACGCACACGCACGGGCTGCGTCGTCACGTCCGCGTTTCCGACCAGCGCCGTGCCAGACGTTGCCTTCACCCTCGTGGTGAGAATTCCGATCGTCGTCGTCTTGCCGGCTCCGTTGGGGCCGAGGAGCCCGAAGAACTCACCTTCCTTGACGGCAAGATCGAGCGATTGCAGCGCGACGATCTCTCCGCGTGACACACCCGGCGGCGGCCCGCCGGGCGCGGCGCCCATTCCTGGAGGTCCGCCCGAACGTCCGCGCCGCTTGGGAGCCGGCGGCGCGGGATAGACCTTCCGGAGAGCGCGTGTCTCGATTGCGGCCACGTGCGGTGCTACGGTCGCTCGATCAGCCGTTGTCGATCATGGAGCCGATCACCCCGCCGATCACGCCCGCGGCGCCGAGGTTGAAGCCCTCGTCGCGACGGCGTCCGTTGTGCGGTGCAGCAGCGAGGATGCGGTCCGCGAGCCGCGAGAACGGCATCGTCTGCAGAATCACACGACCTGGCCCACGCAGCGCCGCGAAGAACAGTCCCTCGCCGCCGAAGAGCGCCGTCTTGATCCCGGGCACCATCTGAATGTCGTAGTCGACGTGCTCTTCCATCGCCACGAGGCAGCCGGTGTCCACGCGCAGCGACTCGCCCGGCCCAAGGTTGATCTCGTGCATCGTGCCCGCGGCATGCAGGAACGCGAGGCCGTCGCCTTCGATTTTCTGGAGAATGAAGCCCTCGCCACCAAAGAAGCCGGCGCCGATGCGCTTCGTGAACGCGATCGTGACGTTGATGCCGCGCGCAGCGCAGAGAAAGCAGTCCTTTTGCGCGATGAGACGTCCATTCCACTCGCGCAGATCGATCGGAACGATCTTGCCGGGGAAGTGGGACGAGAACGCCACATCCTGACGTCGGTTTCCCGCGTTCGCGAACGTCGTCACGAAGAACGTATTGCCGGACAGGGCGCGCTTGGCGCCCATGAACAGCTTGCCCATCAATCCGCCGCCCTGCGAATTCGGATCGAGGGTGGTGTTCATGACGATGCCATCCTGCATGTACATCATCGACCCGGCTTCGGCGATCGCCATTTCGCCGGGATCGAGGGTGATGATGACGGCCTGGAGATCGTCGCCGATGAGTCGATAGTCGATTTCGTCAGCCATTGCGGGAAGCGGGAAGCGGGGGGATGGGGGTGTCGGGGATGAGGAGCTCCTCAAAAGTACACAATTGGCCTCCTCGAAACGAGAACGCCGGCGTCACGACGCCGGCGTTCCCTCTTCCCACAACCCCCCCGCTTCCCTCTTCCCGCTTCCCTCTTCCCTCAGGGAGTGATCTTCCCCGCCTGCACGGGCGTCGCCAACTGATCCTTACCCTTATCGACGTACGGGATGCCGTGCACCATCCAGTCCGGCGCGGGCTTGCCCATCAACTTGTTGTCGAAGAACTGCTGCATGCGCATCGCGATGTCCTTCTGGTTCGCGCGGCTCGCCGGGTTATGCACGTCGTTGTTGTAGGTGATCATGTACACCTCCTTCCCGAGCCGGCGCATGCCCACGAACATCTCGATGCCCTGATACCACGGCACCGCATCGTCCATGTCGTTCGACATGATGAAGAGCGGCGTCGTGACGCGGTCCAGCCAGAACAGCGGCGAGTTCTCGATGTACAGCTGCTGCCCTTCCCAGATTGATTTGCCGATTCGGCTCTGCGTCGCTTCGTACTGGAACGCGCGCGCCAGACCCGAGCCCCAGCGGATACCGCCGTACGCGCTCGTCATGTTCGCGACCGGCGCGCCCGCCATCGCCGCTGAGAACATGTGGGTCTGAGTAATCAGAAACGCGGTTTGATATCCACCCCACGATTGACCCTGAAGTCCAAGCCCCTTCGGGTCGACGTAGCCGCGCTGGAGGAGCATCTGCACGCCCGGCACGATCGACTTCACCGCGCTCGGTCCGGGATAGCCATTCTCGTAGTGAATGTCCGGCTCGAAGACGAGATACCCGTTCGACACATAGTGCGTCGGGTTGATCACGTTGCGGCCATTCGGCGCGACGTAGCCATTCAAGCCCTGCGAGAGCTGCTCGTAGAAGTACGCGATCATCGGGTACTTCTTGTTCGGATCGAAGTTCTCCGGCTTGTAGAGCAGACCCTTGAGCGGGAAGCCGTCGGAGCTCGTCCAGTGCACGAGCTCCACCGTGCCCCAGTTGTAGTCCTTCTGCTGCGGATTCGCGTCCGAGATCTTCGTGAGGTTCGTGAGCGACGGACCAACCCAGAGATTCGGGAAGTCGACGAACGTGCTCTTCGTCGTCATCCAGACGTCCGCGTTCGCCGCCTTCGTTGCCGCACCGTACGCGACGTCGGCCATCACGATCTTCTCGGGCGCCTGACGCGAGCCGACGCGCGTGCGATAGAAGCCGCTCGCCATCGTTTCGGTATTCGTCGCGCGCAGCATCTGCGGCTCGTTCGGATCGAGACCGCGATCCTCATCGCCGGCGCGAGCGCCTCCGCGACCACCGCCACGTCCGCCGCCGCCACGACCGCCACCACCGCCTTCAGCGAGACGGAACTGAATGGTGTTCTTGCGGCCAACCGAATCGGTGACGACGAAGGCGGGCTTCACGCCGCTGGGATCGACATTCCAGAGGTCGTAGCGATCGTAGATCAGCACCGACTGATCGCCCTTCGTCCACCCAGCGATGCCCCACGCGGGCGCCGCGTTCGGCGTGTCGTGCGTCTCCTGCGCGAAGCTCACGCCCTTTGCCGTCGCGCTCAGGTCCGCAATCTTGCCCGTCGCCACGGTGTACGAGTACCAGTGCTCCTTGTCGAAAAAGAGCACGTACTTCGCGTCGGGCGAGAGCTGGCCGTTTCCTTCGATATGCTCCTTGACGACCTTGTGCTGGCCGGTGGTCGCGTCGACGAGATAGACGTCCGTCGCGCCGTCGCCCCACATCGACTCGACCATGTAGCGCTCGCGCGAGTTCGCGACGCCGAGCTTCGAGTCCTCGGAGAGCGCGACGTTCGGAATCGAGTCGTTCGTGAGCTTCACAACTTTCTTATTTGCCGTGAAGTAGACTGCTTGATACGTCTTGTTCCGATCGCGCTGCGCCGAGAGCTTCTGCGCCGGCTGCAGTGTAGGGTCCTTGTAGTTCCAGAGATCGAACACGGCCTTGCCGACGAGTGAATCGGCTGGCACCGAATCGATCGGCGGCGGCGCAATCGAGAACGTGATGGCCGTGGCGCCGCGATTGAACGCCACCGCCGCGTTGTCGGCGATGTGAAGTCCCGCCGGCAGCGCGCCAGGCGTCACGATCGCCTGCGCTGCACCGCCCTTCGCGGATGCCTGGTACATCGTGTAGCGCGGCTTCGGCCGGCCGAACTCATCGCGGTCCGAGAGGAACAGGATCTGCGCGCCCGTGCGATCGAACACGAGATCCTTGTAGTCACCGTGTCCCGCCAGGAGCGTCGAGGTCGTGCCGTTCGACAGCGTGCGGAGATACGCGCCATCCTTCGTGGAATCGCGCGACACCACCGTGAACGCGAGCGCCTTGGCGCTGTCGTCGAACGCGAATGCGTTCACGTCGCTCATGCGTTCTTCGGCGCCTGTCGCGAGATTGCGTAACACGAGTGGGTTGCCGAACTGCCGGCGCCCACCAGGTGCGCCGCCGCCGCGTCCACCACGACCTCCTCGGCCACCACCCGCGCCCTGCACCGGTGCTCGGTCTGATTCGCCGGCCGCCGCGGAATCTTCCGCGACATAGGCGAGCCACGTTCCATTGTCTCGCGCCAGTCTGAACGACCGCACACCGGCGATGGTCGTCGTCTTTCCATCGGGGAGGCTCATGATGACGAGCGACTGGCGATTCGCCGCTGCCGCGCCGCGTCCACGGCCGGCGCGCTCGACGTCAGCCTGAGGCGGCTGCGTCTGCACGATCACGAATCGGCTGTCCGACGTGATCTGTGCGGGCGTCGCCGTCGGTCCCGCTGGCCCGCCTTCTTCCGGGCCGCCCGCACCGGCCGGACCACGGAGCCCGCCCGGCGTGTTGTTCGGCCGGCCGATGTAGCCGCGCGGCACGTGATACTCGGTCGATCCCGTCGTCGACCGGACGACGAGCTCACCATCGCCGACCTGCGGAATGAGCGTGTAGACGGCCCACTTGCCGTCGGGGGACAGCGTGGGAGCGTTGATCGATTTCCATTTGTCCCAGTCGGCCTGCGTCAGGACTTTCTTCTGCGCCTGAGCCGCGATCGGGAGAGCGAGCAGGACCGTGAGGAGAGCGCGCTTTCGCATTGTTGGGGGCGGTTTTTGGGGGGACTTCCGACTCCTTAAGCATACGCCCTAAGTGGATCGGTCGCTGAGCCGTTCACCACGGATCGGCACGGTCACAGGCGGACGGTCACGGATCACAGTTCGGTCATCCCGAGCGCAGCG
>Ga0070681_10007870_pt1 | contig 10429 bp, 8 predicted proteins | sample KBSC83BmetaG_FD_65650 | JGI IMG/M metagenome (GOLD analysis project Ga0070681, IMG submission 65650) | Corn rhizosphere microbial communities from Kellogg Biological Station, Michigan, USA - KBS C8-3B metaG | ecosystem: Host-associated > Plants > Roots > Rhizosphere | place: USA: Michigan...
TACGGCCCAGACTGACTGCGGACCGCGCTCGGTGGTCCGCTCGAACGTCATCGGGTCGGCCGGTAATTCCTCGCGTGAATTGACCGCGAGCGCGACACGATAGTGGCCCGGGTGGAAAATCGTCTCTTCCACCTTGAGGTGAATCTTCGAGCCGCCGGTCACTTTGGTGACTGTATTCGTCTTCGTCATCTGCGGCGCATTGGCCGCGGGAGCCGCGGCTGCGGGAGCATTGGCCGGCGCTGGCAGCAAGCCGCCACATGGTGCGAGCTTCTGTGGATCGCCACGCTGGTCTTCAGCAATCCACGACGCCGGTTCGACGAGCTTGAAGTGCGCTTGCATGGCGACCGGAACGGTGGCGGCCATCGCGAGCGCCAGGAGCACACGAGCAGTCTGTTTCATAGGCATGTCCCTTTGACGCACCTCAACGGAAATCGGGTGCAAAAGCCTCCGTATCATAATTGGGTGCAGAGATTCTTGCGTAAGAAACTGGCGACGGGAGTCGCGGGTCGGGAATCGGGACCGGGGGATGCTGTGTGCCGGTCCCGAGCCCCGAATCCGAAGCCCAAAGCCCAAAGCCCAAAGCGCTATAAGAGTTCACTCCCATGTGCAGAAGTATCAAAACGCTCGCGAATTTTGAGCCTCCCGCGACCGACGAAGAAATCCGCGCGTCGGCGCTCCAGTTTGTTCGGAAATTGAGCGGGACTACCCGGCCGTCACGCGTAAACGAGGCCGTGTTTCAAGCGGCCGTCGACGAAGTGACCGCGGTCGCCGAGCGTCTGATTCGCTCGCTTAAAACAAGCGCGGCACCGCGGAACCGCGAGGACGAGCAGCGAAAGGCCCGCGAGCGCCGTCTTCAGGCCATGAACGCGCCCAGGTCTTCGTGACCGACGGTCAGCGATGATTCGCCTGCTCGGACGTGTTCGATGCGTCGCACTCGCCATCCCGCGATGAGTGCGGCGTCGGCAGGCGCGATCTGTGTCGCCGCCGCCGCCCACCCTTCGATCAGCTGCCGCTGCAACTCGTTCGATTCCCGATCGAGCACCCACTCGCTGCGATCGCGGACCACGTCGTAGCCCAGCCGCTCGAGAATGTCTGACGCGCGGGCACACGCGTCCGGGCCAAGCGCCCGGCCGAAGCTCTTCTTCGTCCGCTGATGACGATTGATAAGACTCCGCACGAGCTCGTCTTCGGGCTCCTCAGGCGCGCACGTCGTCCGTCCGTCGTACGACAGCGCAAAGAGCAGCACCGACCGCTGACGATGACATATCGAACAGACTGCGCGTAACCACTGTTCCGACACCAAATCCAGCAACGCTGACGCCGTGACGAGATCACGACCGGACAGGAATTCGCTCAGATCGTCGACGTGCGAGAGATCGACGACACGAGTCTCGATGGCAACGCCCGCATTCTGCCGTGCATGCTCGAGCAAGCCTGCATCGTGATCGAGGAGCAGCCACTGCTGCGGCTTTGGCAACGTTCGCGCGAGGAATCGCATGTTCGAACCTGTCCCCGCTGCGAGATCAACGGCGCGAACGACTCGGTCGCGAGCAACCCGCTTCGCGATGATTTCCGTCACCAACGGGGACCGCGAGCGCCGGTCAATCGGCTCGCGCAGGGCAAGCCATTCCGCGCTGAATCCGCTCACGCCTGCCCCGCACGCTCGAGCGCCGCTGCCATTCGACCGGCGGCGATGTCCCACGTTGGCAGACGATCGCGAATGTTGCGGGCGCCCTCGGCCAATCGCGCACGCAACCCCTTGCTGTCGATGACTTCGCTCATCACTCGGGCCAGCTCCGGCACATTCCCTGGCGGCACGAGCACTCCGGCCTCGGATGTCACCAGTTCCGCAATCGCGCCCGTCGGAGAGCTGACAACCGGCAATCCTCGCGCAAGCGCCTCGGCGACGACCATCCCATAGCCTTCGTGAAATGTCGGCAGCACGAATACGTCCGCGCGGTCGTATTCACGGTCGAGTTCAGGCTGGTGCAAGTCGCCCGTGAAGGTCACCCGCTCCGAAAGGTCGTACTGCGCCAGCAGAGCACGCACGCGATTCGCAGTCTGCGGATCGCGATCAAGGCTGCCGACGCACGTTAGATGCCACGGCCGGTCTGCGAGGCGCGCCAGCGCTTCGATGAGTACCTCGTGACCTTTTCGTGGAGTCAACGATGCGACACAAACCAGATGGACGAGGTCGTCGGCGCCCCCGCGCGCGAGCCTTGCCGCATCGGTCCCTGGTTCAACGACGACAATGCGATCCCGATGGACACCGTAGTGTGAAAGGCCCAGCGCCGTGGGCCTGCTCGTGACGATCACCAGCCGCGTGGTGGCCAGCGCGCGCCGTTCACTTTGCTCGAGCAACGCCGCGAGCCGAGGGTCAATGCCCGTCTCCTCGGCCAATGGGTGATGCACCAGGGCGACCAGCCGCAGGCGCCGCTGCTCGCGCGCGGCTTCGTCGGCGAGAGCTCCGAACGCCAGCCCGTCGATCATCACAACGCTGCCATCGCTGAGGGCGGCAAAGCGTCGAGTCGCGTCCTCTCTCGCAAACGGTGTCGGGTCGGGAAAGCTTCCATCGAGCCGTTCGACATCGACCGTCCACCCTAACGTGCGCAGACCGTCGATGATGCGGCGGTCGTATTGGTAGCCACCGGTCAACGCTTCGAGGTCACCCGGAATCATGAACGCCAGCGACCGGACGGGCATGATTAGAGAGACGAGAGGTCGCGAACGTGACCCTCGAACGCCGCCCACGCCACGTGGGATTCGTGCAGTGTGACGCGAATTGTCTCGACACCACGCGCGCCGGCGCCGAGATCGCCTCGACGAATCGCCTCGACCATCCGATCGAACAGCACTCGGGCGAGAAACTCCGTAGTGGTGTTCCGTCCCGTAAACGCCGGCTCGTCGTCAAGATTCGAATAATTGAGCGTGGCCAGCACACCGCGAAGCGCTTCACTGGCGCGGCCGATGTCGACAACGAGACCGTCAGCGTCGAGATCAGGCCGACGGAACTCGACATCGATGACGTAGGTGGCGCCGTGCAGCCTCTGCGCGGGCCCGAAGACCGCACCGTTGAAGCTGTGAGCAATCATCATGTGATCGCGAACGCAGAGTGTGTACATTGCCGTCCTGTTCAGTCCGGCTGAAGCCGGACGCCACGTTGTTGTCTCGTGGTCTTGCTGTCGTGGCGTCAACTTTTAGGCAGACGAATAGCGAACTCTGTGGCACAGCGTGTCGCCCGCAGCACTCGCCAATCGAGCCATGACATCTGGCAGACGATCGAAGTCGCTTTCGCCAGTAATCAATGCATCGAGCACCGGCTCGCGCAGCATCGAAATCGCCAGTTCCATGCGACGACGATGATCCCACCGGGCGCGTTGTGAGGCGGCCACGCTGCCCACCTGCGACGAGACTAAGGAAAGTCGCTTCGCATGAAAGGCGCCGCCGAGCGGCAGTGCGACGGAGTGGCTGCCGTACCAACTCATCTCGATGATCCGGGTTTCGAACGCCGCCAGACCGAGCGCCACATCGAGTCCTGCTGGCGACCCGCTCGCGTGAATGACGGCGTCGGCGTCCCCGTGGGCCTGATCTGGTGAGGCAAATGACACACCGAGCGTCGCCGCAATCGCACGACGCTGCGGATTGACGTCGATCAGTTGAACATCACAGGCCGCAATCTGCCCGGCGAGCCATGCCACAAGACACCCAACCGTACCCGCGCCAACGACCGCGATGCGATCGCCGACGTGCGGCCGCGCGTCCCACAGGCCGTTGATCGCCGTTTCGAGATTTGCGGCAAGAATCGCACGCCCCGGCGGCACACCCTCGGGCAGGACGTACGCAGATCGAGCGGGAACCACATATCGCGTCTGGTGCGGATACAGCACGAACACATTCCGGCCTTCGACGTCGCGTGGTCCTCGATCGACGCAGCCGACGCTCGCATACCCGTATTTGATGGGCGCGGGAAAATCGCCGGCCTGAAAGGGCGCGCGCATGCGGGCGTACTCGCTCGGCGGCACGCGGCCTTTGAAGACGAGCGCCTCGGTACCCCGGCTGATCCCGCTGAACAGCGCACGCACCTCGACGTCGTCGCTCCGGGCCGGCGGGAGGATTTCCTCGCGAATCTCACCCCGGCCTGGCGCCACGATCCAGAACGCTCTCGCATCCATCGAATCATCATTCTGCCACGCTGTACAATTCGAACGGTTCAGGCAATCCGTGTTTACCCCCGATCTTCTGCCGGGCAGCCTTTATGTGGTCAAAGCGGCGGCGGTCTTTGTGGCCGTTCTGATGGTCGTCCGTGCATCGATACGACAGCATCATCCGTTTCCGACGTTCGGCCCCGCCAACCAGGTGACGACCGCCCGCGCGGGGCTCGTGGCGCTCGTCGCGGGATTGGTCGGCGAACCACATTTGCCCGCTTACGCGGTCGCGGCGGCGGTCATCAGCGGGCTCGTGACCGCACTCGATGGTGTCGATGGCTGGCTCGCGCGGCGCACGCGCATGGCCAGCGCATTTGGCGCGCGATTCGACATGGAAGTGGACGCGCTGCTGATTCTCGTGCTGTCGATCGTGGCGTGGCAGTACGACAAAGCCGGCGCCTGGATCGTGCTCGCGGGACTGCTGCGGTATCTGTTTGTCGCAGCCGGCCGGCTGTTCCCATGGATGGTCCGGCCGCTCTTCCGGAGCCGGCGTCGACAAACGGTTTGCGTCATGCAAATCGTCGGATCGAGCCTGCTCATGCTGCCGGCAATCGTGCGACCGACGAGCGTCTGGCTGGCAGCCGCGCTTCTCGGCGTGTTGTCGGCGTCGTTTCTCACCGATGTGATCTGGCTGTGGAAAAAGCGGAAGGACGCGGTCACGACTGAGCCTGATCCTGCCTCGGGATGGCTGGCACTCGGACTCTCCCTGATTCTGCTCAATGCCGCGGTGACCTTTCACAACGTCTGGCCGACGCCCGCTATCAGTTGGAGCGGCGAGTTGTCCGTGGAACTGGCGGTGCTGTTACTGCTCGGGCTCATGATGTCGCGCACCAGCCGAGGGCCGCGACCACACATTCGACACGCGCTCGCCGTTCTCTGGTTGACGCTGGCGATCGGTCGGTACATCGACGTCACCGCGCCAGCCCTGTGGGGACGGCCGATCAACTTCTATTGGGACCTGCAGTTCGTACCCGACGTCGCCGCGATGCTGGCGGGCGCGGCCAAACCATGGCTCATTGTCGCCGCCGGCGCTGTGATCCTCAGTTTGCTGGCATTCGCGTTCATCCTTCTCGATCGGGCATTCGCCATCGTCTGGTGCGCCTACGACGTCGCGCCGCAGCGAAGGCTGCTGACCATCGTCGCCGCTGCAATGGTGGTCGGGTTCGCGACACAGAAAGTATCGGCAAACGCCGCAAAGCTGGCGGCCTTCCCCACGCCCGTTACGCAAACCTACGCCAGACAGGTTGAGTTCGTCGTGACGGCGATGCACGGAGGGCGGACTTTACCTGCGAGTCCCTCGTTCGAGGCGAATCTGGCGAGGGTGGACGGCGCCGATGTGCTGCTGTTTTTCATCGAGTCGTACGGCGCGGTTGTCTACGAACGGCCACAGTTTTCGGCGCCGCTTCTCCAAGCTCGTGCGGCGCTCGATGCTGCGATCCACGACAGCGGACACGACGTCGTGTCGGCATTTGTTGAATCGCCGACGTTCGGCGGTTCGTCTTGGTACGCCCACTTGACCCTGCTGTCGGGAATCCAGGTCGGCGATCCCGACACGAACGCGTTGCTGATGACAGCGCACCGCGACACGCTGCCGACTGCCTTCGCGCGTCATGGCTACCGGACCGTGGCGATGATGCCCGGCATCTGGTATCCGTGGCCGGAGGGATCGTTCTACGGCTTCAGCGACATCTACAACGGCGCGCGGCTGAATTACCGGGGACCGCAGTTCGGCTGGTGGAGCATGACCGACCAATTCGTGATGGCGGCACTCGATGCGAGCGAGCGGCGGCAGAAGGCACGGCCGCCGCTGTTCGTGTTCTTTCCCACCATCAGCACACACACGCCATTTGCCCCGACGCCGCCGTATCAGTCCGACTGGCATCGCATGTTGACGCCAACGCCGTACGACGTAGCCGAACTGGATGCGGCGTATTCAACCTACCCGGACTGGCTGAATCTCGCCCCAAGCTATCTCGCCGCCGTGTCGTACTCGTATCACACGCTCGCCGGGTACCTGCTGCAACACACGGACGAAGACTTCGTGATGATTCTCATTGGCGATCACGAACCGCCCGCGCTGGTCAGTGGGCCTGACACACCGTGGGATGTGCCGGTCCACGTGATCGCGAAACGGCGGGACGTGCTCGATCGATTGGCGTCACACGGATTTCAGCGTGGCCTCACGCCGCATCGACCCAGCCTCGGGAAAATGCACATGCTCACGCCCGTGTTGCTCGATGCATTTAGCAAGTGAGCGTGTTCAGTTCTGCGTGGGGTCCGCGTCCAGGCGGACCTTCGCGAAGTCCGGCTGAAGCCGGACGCCACGTCCTCGCATCGTGCGGTGAATCGCATTAGCTGCTGGCGTACTCAACGTGTCCGCCACGAGCGCGAAAGGCGGTCAACACTGGTTCGAGTTGCTCGTTGATGCCGGTGGGCGTCAGCCATTCCTGATCGAGCAGCTTGAGAATTGCGACGTCACGCAATTGCGCTTCAACTTCGCGCAACCAATCGTCAGGGTCTGATTTCTGGAAGTCTGCGGGCGGCTCGCCCATCCATGGTTCGTGCGCCAGCACGGCGCCTTCGGCCTGCGTCGTCGGCGCCTGGGCGTCGAGCGTGCGCATGTAGAGGGCACGACACGACAGTTCGAGGGTTCGGCCCCGTGGGGTTGGACGCAGAAATAAGAAATCGCGGCGATTCATCCGGGCACCGCATTTTACCTGCGACCTTTCAGACGCGTCTCGTTTCGTGGAGACGCTACTGAGCAGCGCCGTTCGTCGTCACGTGAAAGTATCCGTCGTGTCTGTCCACTGCTACAGGGCCGCCGAATAACTGACCGAGTCGCTCGCTGGTCAACATCGCAGCTTTCGGTCCGTCACTATCAGCGCGGCCGTCTTTCAGGAAAATTATCCGGCCGATCTCCGGAATGACTTCCTCGACGTGATGCGTAATCAACACAATGGTCGTTCCCTGACGAGCAATCCCACGCACCGTTTCCAGAAAGCGCAGCCGCGCGACGACGTCCAGACCGGCCGACGGTTCGTCGAGGATGAGCGCCTTCGGCTCGCTGACGAGCGCGCGCGCGATCAGCACTCGGCGGGCCTCGCCGGTCGACATCTCGTCCATCCACTTCCCGGCGAGGTGCGACGCCTCGAGTCGACCGAGCGCCGCGAGGGCGCGGCGCCGCATGTCCGGCGTGACTGACCAGTTGATCAGGAAGCCACGTGTCGCGAAAAAACCCGAGACGACGGCGTCTTCGCCACGAATGCGGCCGGCGCTGTGCCCCGCCACGAACCGCTGATGCAGGTCAGATGAGATGATCCCAAGCTGCGATCGCAGATCGAAGACGTCCCAGCGATCACGGCCGAAGACGCGCACCGTCGGAGGGCGCTCATCGTCGGCGAACGCATAGTCGTCGTGCGTCAGCAGATTGAGGAGAGTCGTCTTGCCGGCGCCGTTTGGGCCGAGGATGGCGGTGTGTTCGCCGGCGCGGATCGTCAGCGTCAGTCGATCGAGAATCCGGACACCGCTCTTGACCACCGTCGCGTCAAACAGCTCGAGGAGCGGGCTGCCGGATTGTGCCGAATTGCTCACGTGTCGATGAATCCGTCGATCCGTTCGTATCAGGCCACTCTAGGTCTGACCGTGCGCGGCGCGCGACCGTCCGAACTTGAATCGTGACGTCAGCGCCTTGAGACGCTGATTCACCATCGAGTGTTCCAGCGCATCGAGCTTGACGTACGCCGCCGGGACGAGCAGCAGCGTCAGGAACAGGCAGAGCGACTGGCCGCCGATGATGGTGATCGCAATCGCGGATCGCTGGGCCCCGCCGATGCCAATGCCGAGCGCGGTCGGCACGAGACCGGCGACGATGGCGGAGGTGGTCATCAGGATGGGGCGGAGCCGCGTCCGGCACGCCTGGGCGATCGCGTCGTGCAACGGCACGCCCTGCGCCCGCAGCACGTTGGTGTAGTCGACCTGCAGGATCGAATTCTTCTTCACGATCCCGAACAGCAGCAGGATGCCGAGCGCGCTCCACAAATTGAGCGTGCGGCCCGTCGCCCAGATCGTGAACAGCGCAAACGGCACCGACAGCGGCAACACTGCCATGATGATGATCGGCTGGATGAAGCTCTCGAACTGCGCCGCCAGCACCATGTACACGAAAATGCTCGCCAGCGCGATCGCCATGACGAGATTTTCCGTCGTCTCCTCGAGGTTCCGCGTTTGCCCTTGCATGCGCACTGAATAGCCCGGCGGCATGTGCAGATCGGCGACCAGGCGTCGCACGTCGGCGGATGCTTCATCGAGCGCATGGCCCGATGCGACGTCGGCATTGAAACTGATTGAGTATTGCCGGTTGGTCCTGGTGATTCTGGTCGGGCCGAACCCGCGATTCAGCCGCGCGATGTTATCGATCCGAACCGCCTGTCCCGTCGCCGAGGCGATCGTCAGCTTGCCGACCGCGTCAATATCGCGGCGCTGATCCTCGAGCACACGGATTTTCACCGGATACTGCTCGCCAGCCTCCCGATAACTCGAAATCTCATCGTCGCCCGCCACCAGCAGCCGCAGAGTATTGCCAACGGTGGACATGCGCACGCCGAGATCCGCCGCGCGCGACCGATCGACGGCCACCTGCACTTCCGGGCTCGCGTTGCTGTAGTCGGTGCGCGAATCGACGAGGCTCGGCGTCTGCTTTCCTTTCTCGAGCAGTTCCTGCGAGTAGTCGTACAACTTGCCGATATCGGGCCCGAGCAGTTGCGCCTGTATCGAGTTACCCCCGCCGCCACCGCCACCGCCGCCCAGTGGATTGCGCGGCGTCACCGACGGATTGCCACCGGGGTACTTCGCCAGCATGCGGCGCACGCGGCTCACGACCTGGTCCTGCGTGATTTTCCGCTCGTCGGGCGGCAACAGGTAGAAGAAGATGTGAAAGTGCGTATACCGATCGGCACCGGCCAGGTAGACGACGTGTGACACACCTTCCTGCTGGCTGATTTCCTTCACCACCTGCTCGGCCATTTCGGTGGTCGCCTGAATCGACGATCCCTGCGGCGTGTCCATGTGCACGGTGAACTCGCCCATGTCCTCGTTCGGCACGAACGTGCGGCCGACGATGGCATTCAACGGGAACGTAAGCGCGAATACGAGCAGCGAGATCGTGATGATCGTCAGCGGATGTGCCAGCGTCCACTGCAGGCACCGGTCGTAGCCCCGTTCGACAGTATGAAAGAACCCGTGGTCCTTCGTCTTCTTGTCATGCTCGGCGTCAGCCACCTTCAGAAAGCGCGAGCTGAGCATCGGTGTCAGCGTGAAGCTGATGAGCATCGACACCATGATCGAGAACGCCATCGTCCAGCCGAACGGGTAGATGAACCGGCGCGCATAGCCGGTCATGAACGCGACCGGCAGGAAAATCACGACGAGCGACAGCGTCGTTGCCATGACCGGCAGCGTTACTTCGCGGGTTCCCTGGATGGCCGCCTCGAACGGCGTGTAGCCCTTCTCTTCGATGTACCTGAAGATGTTTTCGAGGACGACGATGGCATCGTCGATCACGATGCCGACGGCGAGCGTCAGCCCCAGCAGCGTCATGTTGTTGAGGGTGAAGTCCATCCCTCGCATCAGCGTGAATGTGGCGATGATCGAAGCCGGAATGGCCAGCGATGAGATGATCACCGCGCGGAAGTTCCGGATGAAGAACATCACTACCAGCGAGGCCAGCAGGCTGCCCCACAGCAGGTGCTCCTCGAGCGAGGAAATCGAGGCGTAGATGAAGCGCGAGTCGTCGCTGTTCACCGTGATGGTCACGCCGCGCGGCAATGTCTGCCGGATGACGTTCAATTTTTGCTTCACGGCTTCGATGACTTTGATCGTGTTCTCGCCGGAGGCCCGCCGAACGTCGAGCTGCACGGCGGGGCTGCCATCGGCCATGTACAACGACGTCTGCACCTTGGCGGAACTGTCCTCCGCATAGCCGATGTCGGATATCCTGACCGGCGTGCCATTGACGGTGGCCACGATGATGTCGTTGAACTGGCTGGTGGCATCGACCCGTCCCAGCGTGCGCAGGCCGACTTCCCATTTCCCCTGCTCGAGCGTGCCGCCGGGAATCTCAACGTTCTCGTTCTCAATCGCGTTGCGCACCTGATCGATCGACAGGCCACGCGCATTGAGCCGTTCGATATCGACGACGATGTGAATTTCGCGGGGCCGATCGCCGC
>Ga0070681_10007871_pt1 | contig 10428 bp, 5 predicted proteins | sample KBSC83BmetaG_FD_65650 | JGI IMG/M metagenome (GOLD analysis project Ga0070681, IMG submission 65650) | Corn rhizosphere microbial communities from Kellogg Biological Station, Michigan, USA - KBS C8-3B metaG | ecosystem: Host-associated > Plants > Roots > Rhizosphere | place: USA: Michigan...
AGGGGGGCAGGTAGGCGCGGTACTTCCCGGGCGCCAGTGCCTTCGGCGGCCGGCTGATCAGCGCGAGTTGCTCGACCGCGTGCCGCATCTTCGACGCGAGTTCGTCGTCGCGCCACGAAAGCCCCGTGTACGACGACTTCACCGCCTTGTCGGCGCGGAAATAGAGGCTCCACTGGAGATTGAACGTCGTCGTCGCGTGCCAGTTGCGCTGGCCCAGCGAGTTCGCGAAGCCGCAACAGACCGGACCCGCGGCCAGCATGCCGACGAGATCGTGTCCGCGCGCCATCGTGAGCAGCGCGTCGATCATCGTCTCGGGCGCCGGCATCGCGTCGCTGCGCTCGCTTCGCGAAGAAACGACCTTGTCGGGCAGCAGCAGATGCGGATCCTCGGGCAGATCGGGGATCACGTCACGAAGCTTCACGAGCGCATCGGCGACGATCTCGCGGTCGGTCTGCAGATTGCCGGTGAGCGACAGTAGGTGCGATGCGTGGCGCGCGCCGCGCAGAAGGCGAACATCCAGGTAGCGCTGCTCGACATGGCCGGGCTGGCGCACCCTGCCGCGGTTCATGCGCACGAAATCGGTTTCCTCGGCGTCGAAATCGAGCGTGTACGCCTCGCCGGGACGAAGCGCGCGATCGACGCTCGCTGCGAGCTCGTCGAAGTACGCTTCCATCATCGAGGATGCGGCGCTTGGGTCCGCCCTCCGCGCTACGCGCTTCGGGGCTGATTCGCGCTCGGGGCGGCCCTTCGCGCTCACGGGTCCGCCCTCCGCGCTACGCGCTTCGGGGCTGATTCGCGCTCGGGGCGGCCCCTTCGCGCTCACGGGTCCGCCCTCCGCGCTACGCGCTTCGCGGCTGATTCGCGCTCGGGGCGGCCCTTCGCGCTCACGCTTCACCCCCGAACACGTCGACGTTCGTGAACACGCAGGGGGGCGATGCATGGCCGACGCGGATCGTCTGCCCGGGCTCCCCCTTGCCGCAGTACGGGGTGCCCAGCACGCGCACCGCATCCGCGTTGCCGACGCGGGCGAGGCTCCGCCAGAACTCGGCGCTGATGCCGCGGTAGTTCGGATTCTTGACGACGCCGCGAAGCTTGCCGTTCTCGATCACGCGGCCGCGCTCGCAGCCGAACTGGAACTTGTTGCGCGAGTCGTCGATCGACCACGACGAGTTCGTCTCCATCATGACGCCGTGCTCGATGCCCGCGACGAGCTCGTCGAACGTCGCGTCGCCCGGCTCCAGGTTGAGGTTGGCCATCCGGTCGATCGGCGGACGGTTCCAGCCGTCGGCGCGCGCATTGGCGACGCCGGGAAGACCCGAGCGGGTCTGCGAGATCGCGCCGCCGAGCGGCCGCATCAGCGTGCCCTCGCGGATCAGGTACGTGCGCTCGGCCGGCGTGCCTTCGTCGTCGAACCCGTAGCTCGCAAGCTCCTCGGGGCGCGTCGGATCGAACGTGATGTTTAGAAGTTCCGACCCGTAGCGGTAGCGGCCGAACATGTCCGGCGTCACGAAGCTCGTGCCGGCGAAATTCCGCTCATCGCCGAGGATGCGGTCGAGCTCGAGCGGGTGGCCGATCGACTCGTGGATCTGCAGCACCATCTGGTCGGGCGCGAGCAGCACGTCCATGCGTTCCGACGGACAGTTCGGCGCGGCCAGCAATTCCAGGGCTTCCTCGGCGATGCGACGACCGCCGCCTTCGAAGCCGAATCGGGCCAGGATCTCGATCCCGCCCTGCTGGCAGATGCCGCGGTAGCCGTTCAGCGACCGCTGTTGCGTGACGCCATCGGCGTGCGCCGTTACGCTGATCGACGGGAACAGGAAGCGGAAGCGCTGGACGACGTCGCCGCCCTCGCTCGTCACGAGGCGATGCGTCTCCTCCTGGACGTCGACGAGGGCTTCCCAGTCGACGATCCGCGGATCGCAGCCGGCGCCTGCGGATTCGCGCGCCAGCAGGTCGTACCAATCGCGGCGGCTCGGCAGCGGCGCGTCGAGCGACGGCGAAGCGTAGGCGCCGCGCGGCGCCGGCTTCGGCAGCGTGCGCGAGTCGTCGAGCGCGAACCGCGCAGTCGCACGCGCCCAACGGGCTGCCCGATCCAGAACCTCGCGCAGCCCCGAGTCGGACGTGTCGGAAGTCGCGGCATAGCCGTAGCCGCCGTCGGCGTAGACGGAGGCCATCACGCCGCGGTCGGTGGCAAAGGCCAGCGGCTGCGCAACGTTCTTGCGCACCGCGTACGACTGCGCGGTCTCGTCGACGAAGCGCAGCGACCAATAGTCGGCATCGACGCGGAGCGCGGGAAGGCGAAGCGTTTGCATGGGATGAATGGAGGCGTCGCGCGGCGGCCCGCACGGCAACGATGGTCGGGATGCCATGATTATCGCCGATGCCGCGCTAGCGTTCCTCGCGAGGCGCTGCGGCGACGCTTCGGGGGCCCGTCGTCGCGAGCCGCTCGAGCGCCTCGCCGGTCACGCGCGCGATCCGCCAATCGGGGAGCACCTTCGCCCCGAGGCCTTCGTAGAACGCGATCGCGGACGCGTTCCAGTCCAGCACGGCCCACTCGAACCGGCCGCAGCCGCGCTCGCAAGCGAGGGCGGCAAGCCGGACGAGGAGCGCCCGCCCGATGCCGAGGCCGCGGTAAACCGGCATCACGAAAAGGTCCTCGAGCCACAGGCTCCGACGGCCAAGGAACGTCGAGTAAGTATGGAAAAACAACGCGAAACCGATGCATTCGTGAGATCTTCCGTCAAGACGCACAATAAGCGCCTCGGCGGCCGGCTGCGCGCCGAACAGCGCCGCATCGAGGTCGGCCTCCGTCGACGTACACAGGGCCGAGAGCCGCTCGTAGTCGGCGAGGGCGCGGACGAGGCGCTGGAGTTCGGTGACGTCCTCGCGAACGGCGCGGTCGATTCGGAACGAACGCGCGTTCGTCATCAGCGCCGCGAGTGTTGCGCGCTCACAACGCGCGACCCAGGATCACCACGTCCCGGCGCACGCCGTCGAGCTTCGCGACGCCCGGCAGGAACCCCCAATCGGCAAATCCTGCGCTGCGAAAAAGCGCGAGGCTCGGCGCGTTGTGGGCGAACGTGAAGGCGAGAAACGTCGTGATCCCGAGGGAAGGCGCCTGTGTCATCGCGTGGCCGAGGAGCGCGCGCGCGTGTCCGCGCCGCCGCGCGGCGGGCCCGGTGTAAAGACCCACTTCCACCGTTTCGTCATAGGCGGGACGGCCGTAGAACGATCGCAGCGAAAGCCAGGCGACGGGCCGGTGGGCCGGATCGCACGCGACCCAGATCGGCCGCCGGGCCGGATCGAAGTCGGCAAACCATCGCCGTCGATCCGCGACGCTGACCGGCGCCAGGTCCGCCGTCGCCATGCGTCCGGGGATCGAAGCGTTGTAGATCGCGACGATTTCCGGCAGGTCGACCGGGGTCGCATGGCGGATGGCCATAGTTGACGAATTTGCAACAAAACCGCCGCCCAGCGGCAGCGGAGGGGGGATTTTCTTTGCTGCCGGAAATTGGCGTGTTGTAACGTTGCTACTGCGTGCCGAAAGGCGAAATTTCTTCCCTTTTAGTACCACTTTCCTTTGGGGGTTTCCACATGATTTTCCAACGCAAGAAGGTCGCGGCCGCGCTCGCCTGCATCGTCGGCGCAGGCGGTGCGATGGCGGCGTCCGGTGCACTCGCCCAGGCTGTCAATCCGGACGTGCCATCGAATACGAGACCCGAGGCCAGGCCGGACATCCGCGTGGAAGTGACGGGATCCAACATCAAGCGCGTCGAAGGCGAAGGCGCGCTTCCCGTACAGATCATCACCCGCGAGCAGATCGAAAAGACGGGCGCAACAACGGTTCCGGAGCTGCTTCAGACGGTTTCGGCGATCAGCAGCGTGAATGCGGTTTCCCTTGCGAGCGCTGTCGGGGCCGCGACGTTTTCGGCGCAGACGGCGTCGCTGCGCGGGCTGGGCGGACAGTTCACGCTGGTCCTGCTGAACGGGCACCGGATCGAAGGATTCCCGGGCGAGATCCAGGGTGTGGCAGGGGTCAACCTCGCGTCGATCCCGTTCGATGCGATCGAGCGGGTCGAGATACTCAAGGACGGCGCATCGGCGATCTACGGCTCGGACGCGATCGCGGGCGTCATCAACTTCATTACGCGGAACGACTACACCGGTGCCGAGGTGACGGCGTACGGCGCGGTCCCGACGCGCAGCGGCGGCGGCAACCGGTACGAAGCGACTGGGTCATTCGGGTTCGGCGATCTCGCCAAGGACCGCTACAACTTCTTCGGATCGGTTTCCTACCAGCAGCAGGAGCCGCTCGAACAGCGCGCGCGCGACTTCTCCAATACTTCGTTGCGGCCGTCCATCGGGCTCGTCGCGATTTCGAGCAATACGAATCCCGGTCTTGTCCCCGCCTTCAATGGTAATGGCTTTAGTGGCGTCGTCACCAACGTTAACGGTCCGGCGCACCTTGCCGGACCCAACGAATGCGGGCACAACAGCTTCTTCAACGACCCGAACATCACCGCCACCGTCGGGTGCTACTACGATCCGTCGTCGCAGCCCGGCGTCCTGATGATCAACAAGGACAAGCTCTGGAACGCGTACGGGAAGGGGACGTTCCAGATCAACCAGGACTGGCAGGCGTACGCGGAGCTCAACTACTCGCACGACGAGACGGGCAGCGTCATCCAGCCTTCGCCGGTATCGAGCATCTTCCCGTTCGGGGACCACAAACAATTCTCGGGGGCCATCACCATACAGCCGAACAGCCCGTATTACCCGCACGAGGTTGCGGCGCAATTCGGCCTCGACGGAACGCCGCTGGGCGTTCGCTGGCGGACGTACGACAACGGTCTGCGCGACAAGACCGACACCAACGAGCACGGCTCGATCTACACCGGCGTCAAGGGCTCGGCGTGGGGCTGGGACTGGGACGGCACGTTGTACTACAACACCGGCAAGACGATCGAGCACACCAACGGCGGCTACTTCGACTACCGGATCCTGCAGCCGCTCCTGAACAGCGGCCAGATCAACTTCTTCGGTCCCAACACGCCGGCAGTGATCGCGATGGAGCAAGCGGCGAACATCAACGCCGACCTCGTCGACACGGAGGCAAAGAGCTACGGCGTGGATTTCAAGGGCTCGGGCGAGATCTACAAGCTTCCGGCGGGCCCGCTGTCGCTTGCCTTCGGAGGCGATTTCCGCAGGGAAACGCTCTCTCAGACGTTCAATGACGCGATCAAGGGCGGGTTCGTCGCCGGCTACGGCGGCAGCTTCGCCGACGTCTCGGGATCGCGGGACCAGGAGGCCGGGTTCCTGGAAGTGAACGTTCCGATCGTCAAGACGCTCGAAATGGACGCGGCGGTTCGCTACGACCACTACAGCGACTTCGGTGGCACGACGAATCCGAAGGTGAGTCTGCGCTGGCAGCCGACCAGAACTCTCTTGGTGCGCGGCTCGTGGGGCGAGGGCTTCGTTGCGCCGTCCCTGTTCCAGCTGGAGCAGCCGCCGATCGGCAGCGTGACGCCGGCGGGAACCTCCGATCCGATCCGCTGCCCGGTGACGGGGCTGATCGGCATCGACTGCAAGACGCAGTTCGGCGTGACGTTCGGCGGCAATCCGAACCTGAAGCCGCAGGAATCGGAGCAGACCAGCTTCGGCGTTGTCTGGGAACCCATCCCGAACAGCTCGATCAGCGTCGACTGGTTCAAGCTGAACGTCAAAAACTTCATCCAGGACGGCATCCAGGTCTCGACGCTCCTCGCCAACGAAGCAAAGTTTCCGGGGTTCATCACGCGCGGTCCGGTCGATCCCAACTTCCCGAATCTGCCCGGCCCCATCACCGATATCAGCCAGCTTCAGCTCAATCTCGGTTCGGTCAAAATCGAGGGCCTGGATCTCGAGATGCACTACCGTGCGCCCGAGCAGAGCTGGGGGCGCCTGAGTTTCGGGCTTTCGGGAACCTACTACACCAAATACGATACCTCGAGTCCTGTTGACGGTTCGTTCTCGAGCCAGGTCGGCACTGCATACGGGGCCCCGAACACCGGCGTCATCCCGCGCTGGAAGCACTATGCGACGATGACCTGGGATTTCGGTCCGTGGTCGACAACGCTCGCGAACACGTACCAGACCTCCTACACCGATGTCCTCACCGATTACTTCGGCAACCTGCGAACGGTTGGCTCGCTGTCGCTGTGGGATCTGCAGACCACGTACAGCGGATTCAAGAACTGGAAGCTCACGCTGGGCGTGAAGAACCTGTTCGACACCAATCCGCCGGCGTCCAATCAGGCCAATGTCTTCATCGTCGGTTTCGACCCGTCGTATTACGATCCGCGGGCGCGCTTCATCTACGGCAGCGTCAACTACAGGTTCAAATAAGCGTCGATCATCGCCGCGGTGTTATTGGCGGGGGGCTTCGGCCCCCCGTTTTTGTTACATTGATTCCCCGTGGCGAAACGCGCGTCGCTCGCCGAAATACGATCGTTGAATGCGAATCTGTCGTCGATGAACCGCAATGGCCCCTGTCCCTGCGGCAGTGGCAAGCGATACAAGCACTGCCACGGCAGTGTTGCGACGGCCGCGTCCGAATCGATGCAGGACGCCTCCGGTGCCTTGCATTCCGAGGCACGCTCCGCCCATCGCTCGGGCTCGCTGGCGACTGCGTCGGCGCTCTACCGCCGGATCATCGCGGCGCATCCGGACGACGTCGAAGCGATCCACGCGCTCGGCGTCGTGCAGTTCGAGCGCTTCCGCTACGACGAGGCGCTCGATCTCCTATGCGACGCCGCCGCGCGCACGGGGTGGGGCGAGCCCGTCGTTCGGAGGAATCTGGGGCTCGTCCTCGCCAAGCTCCTCGCGCCGCAGGCCAACGCCCGGCAGGAAGCGAACGTCGCCGCCTTCGCAGAGCGCGAGCGCGCACGAAAGACAGAGCCGCCCGTCCCGGCGCGCGTCAGCGTGATCCTCCTGACACACGGCGATGCGCGCATGACGGAGCGCGCAATGGAGTCGGTTGCTGCGCAGACCTACCCGAATGTCGAGCTCGTCATCGCCGATGACAGTGTCCCCACGGCGACTTTCGACGCCGGCAAGCCGTCGATCGGGCACGCGGCCCGCGCCGCGAACGCCGCGGCACGCAATGCCAGCGGTGTTTACCTCGCGTTCCTCGATGCTCACGACTCGCTTGCGCCGAATTGCATCGAGCGCATGGTCGTAGAAGTCGCGCGTGCACGACCCCTGTGGGGCTTCTCGCAGGTCGAGAATGTCGATGTACGCGTTGACGTTGACGCGCAGGACGCGAGGCTCGCGACGGGTACCGTCCCCGGCGAGCCGCTGCGTTCGCATTCCGATTTCCCCGTCGACGAGCTTCCGAGCTTCACCCTGCTGAGCCGCGATGCCGGCGGCGGAAGCGGCAACCTCTTCGTTCCGCGTGAATTGTTCCTTCGGCTCGGCGGCTTCAGTGACGTCGAAAGTCACGCCTGGGACTTCCGGGTGCGTGCTGCGCGTGAAGTCGAGCCGGTCGTGGTCGACCAACGCCTTTACTTTCGCGGGCGCCCGCATCCCGCTCACGCATCGAATCGAAGCAATCGCGGGTTCGACGAACCTCTCGCGAACTCAAACCGGTCGGACGAGCTCGTCGCCGAGGCGCTCTCCGGAGACGTCACGGTCAAGAACGAACTCTGTCCTCAGCATCCCGCCAATCGCACGCTGGTCCTGCGCGCGGTGCTTCGAGCCAATCGGGGCGATCGCATTCCGGTGTCGGTGCTTCGTGAGGTCGCCAAGGAATGGCGCGGCCGCGTCGTTTCAGCGAAACCGTTCGTGTCGGCGGAAGTGCCGGCTGCTTTCCCCGCAGAACAGGACACGGGCAAGGTCGCCCTCGTCGTGCTTGGCGTCTATCGCAGCGGAACGTCGGCGCTCGCGCGCGTGCTCAACCTGTGTGGAGCGTCGTTGCCGGAGCGCCTGATGGCGCCAAGGCTCGAAATCAACCCGCGGGGATTCTGGGAAGGAGAAGCGATCGTCGATCTCGACGCACAACTGCTTCGCCTGCTCGGGGTGGACTGGAAGCGCGTCGACTTCACGCTGCCGCACGAGGGTCCGCTCGTCGACGAGTTTCTCGCCGGCGCGCGTGAGATCCTGGAAGTCGAATACCGGACAGGTCGCATCATCGTGATCAAGGACCCTCGCGTGTGCCTGCTTGCTCCCCTTTGGCATCGCGCGCTCGAGGCAAGCGGCTATCGTGCCGCCTACCTCGTGTCGGTTCGCCATCCGCTCGAAGTCGCGCGCTCGCTCGCCCGTTCCCTCCGGGCCTCCGGCGGGATGCCGATCGAGCAAGGGCTCGCCCTGTGGCAGAGCTACATGCAACGCGCGGAAGCGTTCGTGGCCACCGTGGACGCCCGGGCGGTGCACGTTGCCTACGACGAACTGCTCGGCGACTGGCGCCGCACCGTACGCCGGATTGCACGACAGCTCGATGTATCGCTCGACGTCGATTCGTGTGCGGCGGAGGTCGATGCGTATCTCGAGCCGGGCATGCGGAGCCAGCGCGCGGATGGTTCTGTCGACGAGAATCCGACGCGCGCTGGGGACGACACCATCGGCTCGCTCTACGCCCGCCTCCTCGAGCGCTGCAAGCGGGAGGCGGCGGGCTGACGCTCGCGAGCTCGATGTTTCCGGCCGCGCGTTCGCCATCCGTGAATCGAAACGACCCTTGTCCCTGCGGCAGCGGCAAGCGGTACAAGCACTGCCACGGCAGCGTCGCGCAGGACACCTCGCGAATATCGTCGACGACGCGAGGCGCGCAGGACGCTGCGACGGGACAGCGACCTCCTCCGGGCGGCCCGCAACCGGAAACGCTCACGGCATATCGCGCGGGTGAGTTGCGGCGCGCCGAAACGCTCTATCGGAGGCGCATCGCCGAGCGCCCCGACGACGTCGAGGCACGGCAGATGCTGGCCGGCGTGCTGTTCGAGCGCCTGCATTATGGCGAAGCGCTCGTCGTCTTGTGGGATGCCGCCGAGCGAGACGCGTGGCGCAATCCGGTCTACCGCACCAATCTCGGATTTGCTCTCGCGAAACTGCTGTCGCCGCAGGCCAACGCACGGCAGCAGGATCTCGTCGCCCGATATCTCGAGCGGGAACGCAGCCGCAAGGAAGAGCCGCCCGTTCGCGGTCGGATCAGCGTCGTGCTCGTCGCAGTCGGTGATGCGAGCGTGGTGGAGCGATCGATCGACTCGGTCGCGGCCCAGACTTACCGGGACCTCGAGCTTGTGATTGCCGGCTACGCTCTTCCTGAATCCGTCGCGGCCAAGCTGAACGAGCGCGTCGCCGGTCTCCCGTTCCACGCTACGGTCGTGACGTGCGCCAGCGCTAGTCGGTCGGGCACCGGTTCGGCAATGGCCGCCGCGCAGGCGGCGAACGTCGGCGCGGCGCGCGCGCGCGGGGACTACCTTGCATTTCTCGAGGCAGGCGACAGGTTTGCAGCCGATCGCGTCGAAAAGATGGTTGCCGAGATTGCGCGGGCGAGTCCGATGTGGGGATTCTCCCAGGTCGAATACGAAAGTGTCGTCGAGCACGATGACCGCCGCGAGAGGAATGGCTCGCGCGAGGCCCGTCGCCCGATCGAACAGCCGTCCGGCACGTGGGACTCCCCGGCGGACCAATTCGCGAGCTTTGCCCTTCGGCGCGACTTCATCCCCGGCGTCAACGGAAATCTGTTCGTGCCGCGCGACCTCTTTCTGGCCCTTGGCGGTTACCGCGAGGTGGATCGTCACGGCTGGGACTTCTGTGTCCGCGCGGCGCAGGTGGCCGAGCCGGTGCTCGTCGAGAGGCCGCTCTACTTCGCCGATCCCGCTAAACGACCGCAACCGCAGACGCTGCTCGACCCCGAATCGCGGCGCGCGCTCGAGCAGCGGCGAAAGGAGATCGTCGCAGACGCTCTTTCGGGTCATTCGTCGGTAACCAACGAATTCTGCCCCCAGTTTGCCGGGAACCATCTCCTGCTACTGCAGGCGGAGCTTCACGCCGGCCGCTGTGATCGAATCCCGATTCCGCTGCTGCGCTCGGTTGCCGCCGAATGGCGCGATCGCGTTGCGGCGCAGGCACGACGCCACGCCGGGCAAAGCCGCGCTGCACCGGGGAACGAGAGCGCCGATAAAGTCGCATTGGTCGTGCTTGGCGTCTACCGAAGCGGAACGTCGGCGCTCGCTCGTGTGCTCAACCTGTGCGGAGCGGCGCTTCCGGAGAACGTCATTGCGGCGCGGCTCGACATCAATCGCAAGGGTTTCTGGGAGACGGAGGCGGTCGTCGATCTCAACGCGCGGATGCTGCAACGCGTCGGGGCCGCATGGAACCGCCCCGATGTCACGTTACCGCCCGATGGACCGGTCATCGACGAGTTCCTCGACACCGCGCGGGAGATTGTGCAAA
>Ga0070681_10007874_pt1 | contig 10427 bp, 9 predicted proteins | sample KBSC83BmetaG_FD_65650 | JGI IMG/M metagenome (GOLD analysis project Ga0070681, IMG submission 65650) | Corn rhizosphere microbial communities from Kellogg Biological Station, Michigan, USA - KBS C8-3B metaG | ecosystem: Host-associated > Plants > Roots > Rhizosphere | place: USA: Michigan...
CGCGCTTTGCACAGGCTCGCTGACCCGCACCGCGATCATGTCGCGCTCGACGCGCTCTCCGATGCGAATGCCGGCGTCGAAACGTTCGGTCACGATGTCGACCAGGCCCGTATTGAGTGCGATCTCGAGGCGTATCTCGGGATAGGCAGCGAGAAATCGCGCGAGCTGCGGCCCCAGACCGCATGCGCCGCCGGCGGCGCCACGGTGAGGCGCAGCGAGCCGCTCGGCCGGTCGCGAAACGCGTTGAGCGATTCGAACGCCGCCGCGAGGTCGTCGAGCACCGGACGCAGGCGCTGCAGCAGCTGCTCGCCAGCCTGGGTCAGCGCGACCGAGCGCGTGGTGCGGTTGAGCAGGCGGACGCCGAGCCGCTCCTCGAGCTGGCGCCCGGTCTCCGACAGGGTCGAGCGGGCCACCCCCAGGCGGGTCGCCGCGCGGACGAAGCTCTGCGCCTCGGCCACCGCCAGGAAGGCGTTGAGCGCGGCCAGATCGGGGCGCTTCATTGGTCGGCTATTCCGAGCGATCCATTCATAAAGTCCTATCTTATCGAATAGACTGCCTTGCGCGCATCTTTCGACCGTGGACGCCCGATCGGGGTCCCCAAATAAGGAGGCAGAGCGATGCGCAACATTCTTTTCATCATGTCCAGCCTCTCCGGCGCTGCCTCGGCCTCGCGCGAGGTGGGGCAGGGGTGGTCAATTCGCTGCTCGCGGCCCATCCCGGCGCCGCGGTGGTGGAACGCGAGCTCACGGCCGCCAGCATACCGCATCTCGAGATGGCGACCCTGGCGGCGCTCGGCATCCCGGCCGACCAGCGCGACGCGGCGCAAGCCGAGCTCGTCGCCTTCGCCGACCGGCTGATCGAGGAGGTCGAGCAGGCCGACGCCATCGTATTGGCCGTGCCCATGTACAATTTCTCGGTGCCCTCGGCGCTGAAGGCCTGGATCGATCACATCGCCCGGGCCGGCCGCACCTTCCGCTACACCGCCGAGGGTCCCCAAGGCGCGCTGGGCGGCCGCCAGGTCTATCTCGCTCTGTCGCGCGGCGGCGTCTACAGCGAGGGCCCGACCGCCGCCTTCGACCATCAGGAGTCCTATCTCCGCGCGGTGCTGAGCTTCCTCGGTCTCACCGACGTGACGGTGGTCCATGCCGAAGGCCTGAATTTGAGCCCGCAGGCCAATGCCGCCGGCCGGCAACAGGCCAGGGACGCGGTCGCCGCCTTGTTCCCGGTCGCCATCGCCGCCTAACCCCCTCCCTGGAGCGCAGCCCCCGTAGCTGGTAAGACACGGGGGACCTGCGCTTTAGAGGATGGGCATGCAGAGCAAGTGGAACGAGAGCGAGGCCGAGGCGCTGGTCGCGCGCTACGCGCCGGCCGGCGCCGGCCGCGATCTCGCGCTCAGGGTCTATAGCTCGCGCCTGCTCGGCCAGGATCCGAAGCTGGTCCTGCATGGCGGCGGCAACACCTCGGTCAAGACGGTCGCGCGCGACAAGCTCGGCGACGAGACCGAGGTGCTGTGCGTCAAGGGCAGCGGCTGGGATCTCGGCACCATCGAGCCCGAAGGGCTGCCGGCGGTGCGGCTGGCGCCATTGCGCCGGCTGCGCGACCTCGATGCTCTGAGCGACGAGGATATGGTGTCCTTCCAGCGCGCCAACCTCCTCGACCCGGCGGCGCCGAACCCCTCGGTCGAGACGCTGCTGCATGCGTTCCTGCCGCACAAATTCGTCGACCATACCCACTCGACCGCGGTCTTGAGCATCGCCGACCAGCCCGACGCGGCGGCGCTCTGCGCCGAGATCTATGAGCGGCGCTTCGCGCTCGTGCCCTACATCATGCCGGGCTTCGCGCTGGCCAAGAAGGCGGCCGAGATCTACGAGCAGGATCCCTCGGTCGAGGGCATGATCCTGCTGAAGCACGGCATCTTCAGCTTCGGGGCGACGGCGCGCGAAGCCTATGAGCGCATGATCTCGGGCGTGACCAGCGCCGAGATGCGGCTCGAGCGTGGGCGGCGGCCGGTCTTTGCGGCGCGCGCCTTGCCGAAAGCGATCGCGCCGGCCGCTTTGGTGGCACCGATTCTGCGCGGCGCCTGCGCCCTGCCCGACGACAAGCGAGCCGGCGACTGGCTGCGCTTCCTGCTCGAGTTCCGCAGCAGCCCCGCCATCGTCGATTACGTGAATGGTGCTGAGCTCGCGCGCTACAGCCAGTCCGGCGTGGCGACGCCCGACCATACGATCCGCACCAAGAACATCCCGCTGCTGGTGCCGCCGCCCGATGCCGGCGACCTGGCGGGCTTCCGCAGCGCCGTGCGGCAGGCGGCGGCGCAGTTCATCGCCGCCTATCGCGCCTATTTCGAGCGCAACAATGCGCAGCAGAAGCAGCCCAAGCGCGCGCTCGATCCGCTGCCGCGCATCGTGCTGGTGCCCGGCCTCGGCCTGTTCGGGCTGGGACGCACGCTGAAAGACGCGCGCGTCGCTGCCGACATCGCCGAGAGCGCCATCGAGACCATCACCGATGCCGAGGCCATCGGCCGCTTCGAGGCGCTGCCCGATTGCGAGCTGTTCGAGATGGAATATTGGTCGCTCGAGCAGGCCAAGCTCGGCAAGAGCGCCGAGAAGCCGCTTGCCGGACAGATCGCCGCCATCACCGGCGCCGGCGGCACCATCGGCATCGCGGTGGCGCGCCGCTTTGCCGCCGAGGGCGCGCATGTGGCGTTGCTCGACCGCGACGAGGCTTTGGCGCGCGCTGCCGCCCGGCAGATCGGCGGCGCCGCGCTGCCGCTCGCCTGCGACGTCACGCAAGCGGCTTCGGTCGAGGCGGCCTTCGCGGCGATATCCCGCCAGTTCGGCGGGCTCGACATTCTGGTGTCGAATGCCGGCGCCGCCTGGCAGGGCCGCATCGGCGAGGTGCCGGAAGCCGTCCTGCGCGAAAGCTTCGAGCTGAATTTCTTCGCCCATCAGCGGGTGGCGCAGGCGGCCGTGCGCATCATGCTCGAGCAGGGGACCGGCGGGGCGCTGCTGTTCAACGCCTCCAAGCAGGCGGTCAATCCCGGCCCCGATTTCGGCCCCTACGGCCTGCCCAAGGCGGCCACCCTGGCCCTCGTTCGGCAATATGCGGTGGATTACGGCGCCGCCGGCATTCGCGCCAACGCCGTCAATGCCGACCGCATCCGCAGCGGCTTGCTCACGCCCGCAATGATCGCTAAACGGTCTTTGGCGCGCGGGCTGACCGAGCAGGACTATATGGCGGGCAATCTGCTGCGGCGCGAGGTGACGGCCGAGGATGTGGCCGAGGCCTTCTTCCACCACGCCGTCGCGCTCAAGACGACGGCCGACGTGACCACGGTCGACGGCGGCAACATCGCCGCCGCCATGCGTTGAGACGGAGATGAGACCATGAGCTGCTGCGATCCCGACAAGGCCGTCTGGAACGGTCACGACCAGCGGCGCCGCACCTTCCTCAAGGGGGCCGCGGCGCTCGCCGGACTGCTGACCGGCACGGCCGGCGCCGGGTCGGTGCAGGCCCAGGGCAAGGCAATCAAGCTCGCCTTCTGCAGCCAGCTGCTGTGCATCATTCCCTATGAGGTGGCGCGCGCCGACGACTACTTCAAAAAGGAAGGGCTGGCGGTCGAGCTGGTCTATGCGCGCGGCGGCAGCGCCGCCATGCAGGCCATGGTCGGCGGCGCCGTCGATTACGCCGCGACCTCGCTCGACGTGGCGCTGCAGGCCTATGCGCATGGCGCCGCGATCCGCCGCTTCGTCTCGACCGGCAAGCTGCCGCTGTTCGCGCTGGCGACCTCGCCCCAGAGCGCCGCCAAGATCGCGACGATCAAGGATCTCGAGGGCCGCACGGTCGGCGTCTCGGGGCTCGGCAATGCCGACCATGCGCTGGCGCTCTTCCTGCTGAAGAAGGCGGGCGCCGACGCGTCCAAGGTGCGCTTCGCGACGCTCGGCACCAATCTGCTCGAGGCGCTGCGCCAGAACACGGTCGAAGCCGGCCTCGTGCAGGAGCCGGCGCTGACCCTGGTCGAGCGCTCCGGCGGCAAGGTGCTGGTCAATGCCATGCAGACCGCCGACGCCCAGCGCTATCTCGGCGGCGATTACGAGTTCATGGGGGTCGCCGTGCGGGCCGCCGAGCGTGACGCGCGCAAGGAGGAGATGGCGGCGCTGGCGCGAGCGCTGCAGGGCGCGCTCGCCGCGGTGCAGACATTGACGCCCGACGATCTCGTGAAGGCGCTGCCGCGCGAGATGACGACCGGCGCCGATATCGGCGAGATGCGCGACCTGCTCGGCCGTTACCGTGCCTCGCTCTATCCGACCACCGCCAAGATCGATCTCGCCGCCGCCGACCGGGTCGCCGAATCGCTGAAGGTCGCCGGCCTGCTGCCCGGCAATGCCGACACGCGGGACCTCTACGACACCACCATCGTCGGGGGCTGAGTGCTGCGCGTCCGCGAGCTGTCGCTCGCCTATGGAGACACACCCGTCCTCGAGCGGGCGAGCCTGACGGTCGAGACCGGCCAGTTCGTGAGCCTGGTCGGCCCCTCGGGCTCGGGCAAGAGCACGCTGCTGCGCGCCATCATGCGGCTGCAGCAGCCCTCCGCAGGCAGCATCGAGACCGACTATGGTCCGCAAGAGATCGGCATGCTGTTCCAGGACGACGCGCTGCTGCCCTGGCGGCGGGCCATCCAGAATGTGGCGCTCGGCCTGCGCTTCCGCGGCACGCCCGCCGAAGAGGCGAGCTCCATCGCCAGCGGCTGGCTGCGGCGACTGGGCCTCACCGGGCTCGGCAATCGCTATCCGCGCGAGCTCTCGGGCGGGCAGCGCAAGCGCGTGGCGCTGGCGCAGGTGCTGGCGATGAAGCCGCGGCTGCTGCTGATGGACGAACCTTTCGCGGCGCTCGACGCCATCGTGCGCGCGCGCGTCTCGCAGGATCTCATGACGCTGGTCGAATCGGCCGGCATCGGCGTGCTGTTCGTGACCCACGATCTCGAGGAGGCGCTGGCCCTCTCCGACAAGGTCTATCTCCTGTCGCACGGGCCGCGCGCCCAGGTCGTCGGCGAGTACGAGGTGCCGTTACCCAGGCCGCGCGAGATCATCGCGGCGCGCAGCCATCCCGAATTTGCGCCGCTGCTGGCGATCCTCTGGCAGGATCTGTCGCGCACCGTGCAGGAAGGGACGGCGGCATGAGGGGGGTGCTGCTGCGCCAGCTCGTCGGCTTCCTCGTCCTGCTCGTCCTGTGGCAGGCGGCGGGTCGGGCCGGCTGGCTCAACCCGCTCTATATGCCGACGCCGCTCGCCATTGCGCGGGCGCTCATCCAGCTGTTCGGCGAAGGCACCATCTGGCCGCATCTCGAGGCGACCTTCGGCGCCGCCATGCTCGGCCTCGCGCTCGGCGTCCTGGTCGGTACCGTGCTCGGCATCGCCGCGGCGCTGATCCCCATTCTTTCCGAGTTTCTCGCACCGTTCATGCTGCTGCTGAACGCGGTGCCGCGCGTCGTGCTGGCGCCGCTCTTCGTCATCTGGTTCGGCATCGGCTTGGGATCCAAGGTGGCGCTCGCCTTCATCCTGGTGGCGGTGGTGATCTTCTTCACCGTCTATACCGGCATTCAGCAGGTCGACCGCAAGCTGGTCGAGCGCATCATCACGCTGGGCGGCGGCAGGCGGGCGCTGTTGACCGAGGTCTATCTGCCTTCGGTGCTGGCCTGGATTCTGGGCAATCTGAAGGTGGCCGTCGGATTCGCCTTCACCGGCGCGGTGGTCGGCGAGTTCGTCGCCGCGACGAGAGGGCTCGGCTATCTCCTGTCCTTCGCGCAGAGCACCTACAATGCGGCGCTGATGCTGGCGATCGTGCTGCTGATCGTCGGTTTCGTGCTGCTGCTCTTCACGCTCACCGGCTGGCTCGAGCGCCGCCTGCTGGCCTGGCGCGGCTGACGACATAAAAGAGAGGATGGCGAGATGGCGGCAACCAATTATGCGGCGCTCGACGCCGAGCTCAACACTCTCCTGAAGCTCGCGGTGCCGGCGATCGGCATCGCCTTCCGCAAGGATGCCGCGGGTGCCCCGCCACCGCATGGCGGCGCCAAGCCGGCCGCGACCGCCGACGGCCGCACCGGCGCGGTGTCCGCCGGCTGCGTCTTCTGGATGCACGCGACCGAGCGGGAATTCTCGACCGTCGCCGCCGATCACGGCAATTGCAGCGTCGGCAGCCTCACGCACGGCTTCAAGACCCTCTCCGAAGCCGCGGCCGGCGCCGATGTGGCGGCGCTGGTGCAGTCGGAATGGGTCTCGCCCGAGGTCTTTCCCGCCATTCCCACCGTCAAGGAAAAGCCCGGCTCGGTCGTCTACGGGCCGCTCGCCAAATTGTCGGTCGAGCCCGACGTCGTCTTCCTGCGCGTCAACGGCAAGCAGCTCATGCAGCTGCACGGCGCCCTGCCCGAGCTGCGCTTCGAGGGCAAGCCGCAATGCCACATCATCCCGATCGCCAAGGAAGCGGGCGCGTTTGCCGCCAGCACCGGCTGCATGCTGAGCCGGGTGCGCACCGGCATGTCGAACAACGAGGTGACCTGCGCCGTACCGGCGCGCCGGCTCGGCGAGCTGATCGAGCGCCTCAAGAAAACGCAATCGGCCGATCTCGCCGTGGCGTCCTATGCCAGCGACGACGCCAAACGCTTCGCCTGACCCACACCACGCGCCCGGAGCTCGAGAGAATGATCACCAAGGGATTCATCGGCACCATCGGCAACACGCCGCTGATCCGCCTCGAAGGCGCCTCGGCGCTGACCAAATGCGAGATTCTCGGCAAGGCCGAGTTCCTCAATCCCGGCGGCTCGGTCAAGGACCGCGCCGCGCTTGCCATCATCGAGGATGCCGAGAAGAAGGGGCTGCTGCGGCCGGGCGGCACCATCGTCGAGGGCACGGCGGGCAATACCGGCATTGGCCTGGCGCTGGTCGGCAATGCACGGGGCTACCGCACCGTCATCGTCATGCCCGAGACCCAGAGCCAGGAGAAGAAGGACACGCTGCGCCTCATCGGCGCCGATCTCACCCTGGTGCCGGCGGTGCCCTACAAGGATCCCGGCAATTACGTGCGCGTCTCCGGCCGTCTCGCCGAGGAGCTGGCGCGCAGCGAGAAGAACGGCGCGATCTGGGCCAACCAGTTCGACAATCTCGCCAATCGCGAGGGCCATCGCCGCACCACCGGCGCCGAGATCTGGCGCGACACGGGCGGCAAGGTCGACGCCTTCACTTGCTCGGCCGGCACCGGCGGCACCATCGCCGGGGTCGGGCTGGCGCTCAAGGCAGAGAATCCGAAGGTGCAGATCGTGCTCGCCGATCCGATGGGCTCGGCGCTCTATAATCTCGTGAGCTCGGGCGATGCCAAGAGCGAGGGCAACTCGATCACCGAGGGCATCGGCAACAGCCGCATCACCGCCAATCTCCAAGGCGCGCCCATCGACCGCGCCATCCAGGTGACGGACGAGGAGGCGCTGCCGATTCTCTACGACATGATCGTCAAGGAGGGGCTGGTGCTGGGCGGCTCGACCGCGATCAATGTCGCGGCGGCAATCCGCGTCGCCCGCGATCTCGGGCCCGGCCATACGGTGGTGACGATCCTCGCCGACGGCGGCTCGCGCTACCAGTCGAAGCTGTTCAATCCGGCCTTCCTGCGCGAGAAGAGCCTGCCGATCCCGCCCTGGCTGGCCTGAGCCTCGGGGGGCCGGCCGCTTCCGCCCCCGGCGGGCGGCGGGGGAACCAGCGCGGCCGGCACACGTAGCTGAGACAAGCCTAAGCTCAGCGTGTGGCCCTCGCATGCCTCCCGATTCCGCGCCCACGCGTCAGGCCGATGCTGGGCGCCCCCGTCACGATAGCGATCGCAAGCCCGAGGGCGATGACGGCCGGCGCGACGCGCCGCCGAAAAAAAGCCTGCTGCACAATCGCTGGGTTCAGGTCGGCGGCGCCCTTCTGCTGATCGCCCTGATCGTCGGCGGTGTGCTGTGGTGGCTCTCGGCGCGCCATTACGAGAGCACCGACGACGCCTATATCGATGCCCGCATCGTTCGTCTCGCGCCGCAGATCGCCGGTCGCGTCGAGCGGGTGCTGGTCGATGACAATGCGCCGGTCGAGCCGGGCCAGCTCCTGGTCGAGATCGATGCCGCCGACGCGCAGGCCAAGCTCGACCAGGCGCTGGCGGCGGGAGCTCAGGCCGATGCGCAGATCGCGCAGGCGAAGGCGCAGCTCGGCGTGGCCACGGCGGCGGTCGAGCAGGCCAAAGCCAACTATGCCGGCGCCGAGCTGCAAGCGGCCAACGCGGCCCGCGATCTCGCGCGTTACCGCACGCTGCAGCGCGGGCTGCCGAGCGCCGTCTCCCAGCAGCAGCTCGACAACGCCCAGACCGCGGCCAGCAACAGCGCGGCGCAGCGCGATGCGGCCGACAAGCAGGTCAAGGGCAGCGAGGCGCAGCTCGGCGCCGCCGCGACCCAGGTCCAGGCAGCCGAGGCGCAGCGCAAGAGCGCCGATGCCGGGATCGCCGAGGCGCGGCTCACCCTCTCCTATACGAAGGTGCTGGCGCCGGTTGCCGGCCACGTGTCGCGGCGCACGGTCGCCGTGGGTGCTTACCTGCAGCCGGGACAGGAAATGATGGCGATCGTGCCGGCCGAGCTGTGGGTCATCGCCAATTTCAAGGAGACCCAGCTCGCCGACATGCGGCCGGGCCAGCCGGTGCGGCTGGTGGTCGACGCCTATCCCGGGCTGCATCTCGAGGGGCATGTCGACAGCATCCAGCGCGGCGCCGGACAAGCCTTCGCCCTGCTGCCGGCGGAGAACGCCACCGGCAATTTCGTCAAGGTGGTGCAGCGTGTGCCGGTCAAGATCGTCATCGACCAGCCGGGCCCGCCGGATCTCGCGCTTGGACCGGGCATGTCGGTGTCGCCGCGAGTCACGGTGCGCTGATGGTGGCCGCCGGGCATTCCGGCTGGACACCGGAACGATCCGCCGCCGGCGCGCACAGCCCCTGGCTGATCGCCACCATCATCTCGATCGCGACCTTCATGGAGGTGCTCGACGCGTCGATTGCGAATGTCGCCTTGCGTCATATCGCCGGCAGCCTGTCGGCGAGCTATGACGAGTCGACCTGGATCCTGACGGCCTATCTCATCGCCAACGCCGTGATCCTGCCGATCAGCGGTTGGCTCTCCGACGTGATCGGGCGCAAGCGCTACTACATGCTGTCGGTGGCGCTGTTCGCCGCGAGCTCGCTGCTGTGCGGGCTGGCGCCGAGCCTCGGCTTCCTGATCGTCGCCCGCATTGCGCAGGGCCTCGGCGGCGGCGGGCTCGCGACCTCCGAGCAATCGATGCTCACCGACACCTTCCCGCCGGAAAAGCGCGGCCAGGCCTTCGCGATCTATGGCCTCACCGTGATCTTCGCGCCGATCGTCGGCCCCACGATCGGCGGGCTGATCACCGACCAGGCGTCCTGGCACTGGATATTCCTCATCAATGTGCCGATCGGCCTCTTGTCGCTGACGCTGGTCGCGCTGTTCGTCGACGAGCCCGAGGCGCTGGCGCGCGACCGCGCCGAGCGCTTCCGGGGCGGGTTGTCGGTCGATTATGTCGGCTTCCTGCTGATCGCGCTCGGGCTCGGCAGCCTCGAGATCGTGCTCGATCGCGGCCAGCGCGACGACTGGTTCGCGAGTGCCATGATCACCAGCTTCACGATCGTCTCGGCGGCGGCGATCGTGACGCTGGTCATCTGGGAGCTGAGGCGCGAAGACCCCATCGTGCATCTCCGATTGCTCGGCCGGCGCAATTTCGGCATCGCCAATCTGATGATGGCCACGACCGGCGCCATCGTCTTCGGCAGCACCCAGTTCATCCCGCAATTGCTGCAGGAGGTGCTGGGCTACACCGCGACGCTCGCCGGCGAGGCGATGACTGCCGGCGGCGTCGTCACGCTGTTTCTCATGCCGCTCACCGGATTACTGTCCAACAAGGTGCAACCTCGCATCCTCATCGGGCTGGCGCTCGTCATCGAGGTGTTCGCCTTCTGGCATATGGCCCATCTGAACGCGCAGATGGACTTCTGGGACGCCGCTTGGGCACGGCTCTACCAGGCGGTCGGGCTTCCCTTCCTGTTCATTCCCATCAGCGCCGTCGCCTATGTCGGGCTGCGGCCCGAGGAGAGCAACCAGGCCGCCTCGCTGCTCAATGTCTCGCGCAATCTCGGCGGCACGATCGGCATCGCCGTGGTGCAGACCTTGCTGGTGGAACGCGAGCAGTTCCATCAGGCGCGGCTGGTCGAGCGGCTCAACCCGCTCGAGCCGAGCTACCAGGAAGGCCTTGCGCGCATGACCCAGACGCTGATCGAGCAAGGGCAATCGGCGATTGCCGCGCAGCAGCTCGCCTTGGGACAGCTCTATCGCACGATCGTCACGCAGGC
>Ga0070681_10007877_pt1 | contig 10426 bp, 9 predicted proteins | sample KBSC83BmetaG_FD_65650 | JGI IMG/M metagenome (GOLD analysis project Ga0070681, IMG submission 65650) | Corn rhizosphere microbial communities from Kellogg Biological Station, Michigan, USA - KBS C8-3B metaG | ecosystem: Host-associated > Plants > Roots > Rhizosphere | place: USA: Michigan...
CCCACATGCCGTGTGCAACCACCGCGCGCGGCAGTTCGATACCGGCAGCGAGCAGAAACGCGGGCCAGTAAACAGCGTGAAAGCGCAGGATGTCTTTGCCAACGAGATGTAGCGCGGGCCAGAACCTCTCAAACCCGACCTTCTGCTCGCGCTCTTCGTTTCCAAACCCGATGGCGGTGATGTAGTTGGTCAATGCGTCGAACCAGACGTACATCGTGTGCGCCGGATCACCCGGAACCGGAACACCCCAACTCACCGAAGTCTTCAAACGGCTCACTGAAAGATCCTGTAGACCACCGCGCACGAAGCTCATCACTTCGTTGCGCCGTGATTCGGGTCTGACGAAATCCGGCCTGCTCTCATACACCGACAACAAAGCTTCGACGTAGTCTGAGAGGCGAAAGAAGTAGCTCTCTTCAGACACCCGATCGAGAGGCGTTTCGTGAATCAGACACGTCGGCGGTTCGCCTTCATTCGTTGGCTTCTGATACTCGTCTTCAGTCTTGTATTCAGCGCAGGCGGCGCAGAACCAGCCTTCGTAGTGACCTTTGTAGATCGCGTCGTTGCCGCGCGGTGTTTTAGCGCGGGCCACCCGGCGCCAAAGCTCGCTGACACCCTGGTAGTGAAACGGCTCGGTGGTGCGCATGAAGATGTCGTAGCCGCCGTGTGCGGTATCGAGAGCGAACGCGCTCGTCATCTTCTTGTAATAACTGACGACGTAATCTGCTTGTTCCTTCGGCGTGCGTCCGGCCTTTTGGGCGGCGCGCTCGATGTTGATGCCGTGTTCGTCGGTTCCGGTTAAGAAGTAAGTTTCGATGCCGCGTTGACGCTTGGCGCGCGCAATCGTGTCAGCCACGATCATCGTGTACAGATGACCGAGGTGCGGAAGACTGTTGGCGTAATAGATTGGTGTAGTAACGTAAAAAGTGTTCATTATTTGAATTTCTCTGCGGTCCTCTGCGTATCTCGGCGCGCTCTGCGTTCTAAAAAGATAATAAGACGCAGAGATCGCAGAGATACGCAGAGGACCGCAGAGTTAAGGTTTTTTTGCAAACTCATCGCCGGGATTAAACTTCGGCTTCTCCGGCATGTCGGAGATGCGGCGGCCGATCGCGAGCGCGATCTCAGCCTCCTGGATCATGCCCCGATAATCCCATGAGTCGCTCATCTCGTCCGAAGGCTGATGATAGTGCGCGGTGTTGTATGCCTTGAACTGTTCTTCGCCCCACTCCTTCGAGTGGCCCACGTAATCATTTCCCTCTTTCAAACTGATCGACGGCACGCCCGCTTTCGCAAACGGAAAATGATCCGAGCGGAAGAACGATCCCTGCTCCGGTCTTGAATCCGCCGAAACACGCAAACCCATATCGCGCGCCACCGCCTCGACAACTCCCTTCAACGTCGAGCGCTCTGCGCCGAGCGGGATGAAATCTTGTGTTGGACCAAGCACGTTCATCGAGTCGAGGTTCACGTTCGCAGCGGTCTTATCAATCGGCACGACCGGATGTTTCGCGTACCACTCGGCGCCGAGTAGTCCCTGCTCTTCGGCAGTCGGAAACAGAAACAGGCTCGATCGTTTTGGCCGCTGTGCCGGCGGCATGCGCGCGATGGTCTCCGCAATGGCCAGCACCGCTGCTACACCCGATGCGTTGTCGAGAGCGCCGTTGTAGATCGTGTCGCCGTTCTTGTCCGGTGCACCGACACCTAGGTGGTCCCAGTGCGCCGAATAGACGACATACTCGTTCCGCAACTGCGGATCGCTTCCTTCAATCACGCCGACGACGTTCGGCGCAGCCACCCGTTTCACTTCGCTCTTGAGATTCAACTTCCCTTTCAACCCGAGTTTGACTGGTTGAAAATCTCGCGTCGCAGCCTTCGCGCGCAGAGAGTCGAGATCCTGACCGGCAAGTTTGATCATGCGACGTGCGGCGGCGTCGGTAACCCACGAACGAAATTGCAGAAACGGAGTCGTGTCGTCTTGCGTTCGCGCGATGTCGAAGCGCCACGAACCATTCGACGTGCGCACAACGCTCCATGGGTAGCCGGCGGATTCATCGGTGTGCAAGAGGATGGCGCCGACCGCGCCACGACGCGCAGCTTCTTCGTACTTGTACGTCCACCGTCCGTAGTAAGTGAGCGCCTTGCCGCCGAACAGATTCGGCTCCGCGGTTGTTGCGGGAGGATCGTTGACCAGCATCACGAGGATCTTGCCGCGATAATCGTCGGCCGGGCCTTTGTAATCGTTCCAACGTTGCTCCGGCGCGTTGATGCCGTAGCCGACGAACACCAGATCCGCGTCAACATCGACCGACTCCGTTTGCGCCCCTGTGAACGCAACGTAGTCGTCGGCAAACTTGAATGTCTCATTGCCACTCGCGCCCGAGATCGTCAACACCGTATTCGGATCCGCTTTCACGCCGACGAGCGAAACGGGTTGAAAGAAGCTGCCGTTAGCGCCGGCTCCTTTAGCGCCGAGTGCTTCGAGTTGCGAAGCAATGTATTTCGCCGCGAGCTCACCACCGCGCGCGCCGGTGCCGCGGCCCTCGAGCATGTCGTCGCTCAGAAATCGAATGTGACCCTTGAGTGTCGCTTCAGTGATTCCTGAGGCGCTTGGTCGCTGTTGCGAAATCGCACTGCCAAACAGGGCTATAACAACGAGGATCAGGAAAATGCTACGTAACATGGTTGTCTTCTCTTTTTTGAGCTTATTGTGCCTTTTGTGGCTAATCTCTTCCTTTGATTAGCGCCATCGCTTCGGCGCGTGTGCGCGGGTCGGTACGGAAGCCGCCGAGCACTGCCGACGTCACAGTCTTCGCGTCGGCCTTTCGCACACCGCGCAACGTCATGCACGTGTGTTCAGCTTCAATCACAACCATCACACCGAGCGGCTTGAGACCTTCGAAAAGCGTGTCTGCGATATCGGTCGTCAGGCGTTCCTGAAGTTGCAAACGGCGCGAGAATGTTTCCGCGAGTCGCGCGAGTTTTGAAATCCCGAGAATGCGACCGCCTTTCGGGATGTACGCGATGTGACAGCGTCCGACAAACGGCGCCAGATGATGCTCGCATAACGACGCGATACTGATGTCTTTGACGATCACCATCTCGTCGTGCGTATCGCCCGGCAACGGAATCACGTGCTGTGCCGGATCTTCACGCATGCCCGACGTCAGTTCGGCATACATCTCCGCCACGCGACGCGGTGTGCCGCGCAGCCCTGCCCGTTCCGGATCCTCGCCGATGCCTTCGAGAATCATGCGCACGCCCTGTGCGATCAGATCGAGATCGACGGATTCTTGATTCGTTTCTATGACCTTTGTTTCCATAATTCTTTTCGCGCCGCTTCCTCGACGACTTTCAAAGGGACGTTTGCATGCGCAGCCGCTCGCCGGCATTGCTCAAACTCGGGCATCTCGTTGACAACGCGCCCGTCCAGATGCGCTACTTTAACATCGATCGGTCCATAGGGCGTTTCCACCCGCACGATGCTTCGTTCCAGCGCGCGCCTCGTGACTTCGTAACTGCGAACGCCGAGCGTCGTCGTTTCGGTAAACAGCAACTTCATCACGCCTTCTTTTTCCGCAGCGTCGCAAAGCACTGACAGCAACACGCCCGGACGATTCTTCTTCATCTGCACGGGCGTGAAGAAACAATCCAGGGCGCCTGATTCGAGCACACGATCCATCACGTGCCCGACAATCTGCGGCGACGCATCATCGAGATTTGTCTCGATCATCCACAAGCGTTCGTCTGTTGCATCCGTGTCTTCCGTTTCGCCAATCAGTACGCGGAGAACGTTCGGAAAATCCTGGTACTCACGCGTTCCGGCGCCGTATCCGTTGCTCTCGGTGGTCATCCGCGGAATCGGACCATACTCGCTACAAACGGTCGTGATGATCGCCGCGCCTGTGGGTGTCAAAAGCTCGCCTTTTATATTCGTCGCATAAAACGGCACGCCTTTCAGCAGTTCCGTCACTGCCGGCGGCGGAACCGGAAACTGTCCATGGGCCATCTTCACCATGCCGCTGCCGACGTGCAGCGGTGAAGAAATAAAACGATCGATCCGCAAAGTGTCAAAACAAATCGCAGCACCTACAACGTCGACAATCGCGTCAACAGCGCCCACTTCGTGAAAGTGAATATGATCGATCGGTTCATTGTGGACGCGGGCTTCCGCTTCAGCAAGACGCGTGAAGATCTGCACCGCACGCTGTTTCACCGCCGCGGATAACGCGGATGTCTCGATGATCTGTTTGATATCCGAGAGATGCCGGTGTTTGTGCTCAGGCGCTGTATCGACGCGCGCGTACGTGGCGCTCAGTCCCGATCGATTCACGGTTTCAAAGTTGATCGTAAAGCCGCTGACTGATAACCGCGAGAGTTGTTCGCGCAGGTAGTTTGGATCGACGCCCGCGGCAACCATCGCGCCGAGAATCATGTCGCCGCTCGCACCGGCAAAACAATCGAAGTAAAGAGTCTTCATCAGTGAAACAACGGCAACACTTCGCCGGCTTTCCCGGTGAGCACTTCATCACACACGCTCGAAAGCGGAGTGCGCTCCGGATTAACTTCAACCACGTACGCACCCGCGGCTTTCGCGATCTCCGGCAAGCCCGCAGCCGGATAGACCAACGCAGACGTGCCGACAACAAAACACAACTCACATTGCGACGCACTCGCGGCGGCAAACTCAAACGCACCCGGCGGCAACATCTCGCCAAACAAGACCACGTCCGGTCTCAAGTGACCTCCACATTCGAGGCACGCGTCCGGACGCTTCTCCTGGACCATGCTGTACGTGGTGCCGCAGGCAGTGCATCTCGCGCGCCAGATATTGCCGTGCAGTTCGATCACCTCGCGCGAGCCGGCCTTCTGGTGCAGTCCGTCGATATTCTGCGTGACGAGAGTGAGCTCCGCAAATCGTTCCTGCCAGCGCGCGATCTCGTAGTGCGCCGGGTTCGGAGTCAACTGATCCAGGAAATGGCGGCGATAATCGAACCACTCCCAAACCGCGGGCAGATCGCGTTCGACCATTTCCGCGGACGAGATCACGTCGAACCGCATGCCTTTCCAGACCGCTGTATTTCCGCCGCCGCGAAACGTCGGCACGCCCGATTCCGCGGAAACCCCGGCACCGGTAAGCACAACCACCCGCTTCGCTCCGCCAAAGCGCTGCCACAACTCCGCTGATATGTGCATTGCCACGCGATGGTAACAGATCGATCTTTATACGACCTATTGGACTTATAAGTCATATAAGACCTATATTTTCGCTTTTCGCTATGACCCTAGCCCAACTTCAGCAAAAGCTTAAAGATCGAATCCGTAGCGCTGCCCGCGAGACATTTGGCGTCGAGCTGCAACAGATTGCGGCCGAAGCGCCGCCGCGCCCTGAGCTGGGCGACCTCGCCTTCCCGGTCTCTTTCGAGCTCGCCAAGCTGATTAAACAAGCCACCGGCGAGAAACAGGCGCCACGCGCGATCGCGGAAAAGCTCAAGTCGCAGCTCGAAAACATCGAGGAAGTCTCGCACGTCGAGATCGCAGGCGCCGGTTACATCAACGTCTTCTTCGACCGCGCCCGTTTGCTTAGCATCTTTGCGCGCCCTGAGAAGATAGCTACCGACGACGGCGAGCAGCCCAAAAAGATGGTTGAGCACACGAGCATCAATCCGAACAAAGCCGCGCACATCGGTCACGTGCGCAACGCCGTGCTGGGCGACACGTTCGTTCTAATTCTGAAAGCCGCAGGCGATCGCATCGAAGTGCAGAACTACATCGACAACACCGGCGTTCAGGTTGCTGACGTCGTGGTCGGCTTTCTCCACCTGGAGAAGATGGACCTCGCGCAGATCAAAGCACTCGATGCGTCGCTCACGAAAGACTACACGTTCGATTACTACTGCTGGGATCTGTACACCAAAGTCGGACTCTTCTATCGCGACGGCAATCCCGCCGGCGACACGAATCCAGAGAAGGTGAAGTTGCGCAACGAGGTGTTGCACGCACTCGAAGAAGGCAACAACACGATCGCCGAGCTCGCCGATTACGTTGCCACTCGAAATGTCGAGTGCATTCTCGACACGATGGAGCGGCTCGGCATTCGTTACGATCTGCTCGCGCGTGAGTCAGACATCCTGCACCTGCACTTTTGGGAGCGCGCCTTCGAGTTGATGAAAAACGCGGGCGTGATCCGTTACGAAACTGAAGGCCGCCATGCGGGTTGCTGGGTTATGCCGTTTGAATCGCACACCGGCACTGACGAACACGAGTCAGACAAGATCATCGTCCGCTCAAACGGGACCGTCACCTACACCGGCAAAGACATCGCATATCAACTCTGGAAGCTCGGCAAGCTCGGGCTCGATTTTAATTACCACGTGTTTCGCAACTATTCCGACGGTCACGTCCTTTGGGTGACTCAAACAGAGCCGGGCCTCGAGCGACCACAGTTCGGCGGCGGCGTGACTGTCTACAACGTCATCGACTCGCGACAGTCGTATCCGCAGGAGATCGTGGCGCGTGGCGTCGCAGCAGTCGTTCCCGAGATCGGCGCGGACGCGAGCGTCCATTTCAGTTATGAGATGGTGGCGCTTTCGCCCGCGGCTTGCGATGAACTCGGCATCCAGCTCACCGATGAAGATCGCACGCGTCCGTACATCGAGATGAGCGGCCGCAAAGGCCTCGGCGTCAAGGCTGATGACCTGATTAACCAACTCGAAACGGGCGCGCTCGCGGAAGTTGAAAAGCGAAATCCCGATCTGCCTGAGTCCGAAAAAATAGCAACGGCGCACGAGGTTGCGGTCGCAGCGTTGCGTTATTTTCTGCTCAAGTTTACTCGCAATACCGTCATCGCGTTCGATTTCAAGGAAGCACTTTCGTTCGAAGGCGAAACCGGTCCGTACTGCCAGTATGCCGCGGTGCGCACTAACTCGATCTTCCGCCGGCTCGGAACCGAAACCGTAGACGGAGCCGATTCGTTAATGAATCAGATAGCGAGCGACAGCGCTTTGCAGGCCAGAGTCGCAGAGGTTTTTTCGGGTGAAGGGGGAACGGAGATCTGGTCGCTGGTGATGTTGTCCCAACAACTCGATGATGTGATCTTGCAGTGTCGCAATTCCGCGGAACCTGCTAATCTAGCGAAGTACACTTTCTCGCTTGCCAGGGCGTTTAGTCGTTTCTATCACGATCATCGAATTCTTACGGAGCCGGATGAGGTGAGAAGAGGCGTACTGACGGCGGTTACCAAAATCGTGAGGACGCAATTAACGGCCGCGCTTTTGATCCTTGGAATCAACGTGCCCGACCAGATGTAAACACTCTCACGCAAACACAAAAAGAAACTAGTCGCCGAAGTTTTGGGAGTAAAGAATCATGTTAATCGTAATGAAGTCTGAGGCAACTGACAGTCAAATCGAGGCTGTCCTACGGGTGATTGAACAACTGGGTTTCCGAGGTCATGCGATGCCCGGCGCCACTCGCACCGCGATCGGTATCACGGGAAACCAGGGCGCTGTCGATCCTTCACACTTTGAGAATCTCGCGGGCGTCGCCGAAGCCATTCGCGTCAGTAAACCCTACAAACTAATCACACTCGATTTGAGGCCGGAAAAAACGGTCGTACGGGTCGGCGATGCAACCATTGGCGGCGATGAGTTGGCGATTATTGCTGGTCCATGTGCGATCGAGAGTCGCGCTCAGGCGTTCGCGATTGCCGAAGCGGTCAGGCGCAGTGGCGCGCGCTTTTTCCGCGGCGGCGCATACAAGCCTCGGACTTCTCCGTACGCGTTTCAGGGTCTCGGTGAGGAAGGCTTAAAAATACTCGCGGACGTTCGCGAAGCTTATGGACTCAAGATCGTTACCGAAGCGTTAGACGAAGCGGGTGTGGACCTCGTTGAAAAATACGGCGATATGATTCAGATCGGCGCCCGCAACATGCAGAATTTTTCGCTCTTGCGGCGTGCAGGCAAAGCGACATTACCCGTGTTGCTCAAACGCGGCTTGTCGGCGACCTTGGATGAGTGGCTGCTTGCGGCGGAGTACGTGATGGCTGAAGGAAATTATCAGCTTGTTCTCTGTGAACGAGGCATTCGCACTTTTGCCGATCACACGCGCAACACTTTGGATCTCTCTGCCGTCCCCGCAGTCAGGCGTATTTCACATTTGCCGGTGATTATCGATCCTTCGCACGGCACCGGAAGAAACTACATGGTCATGCCACTGGCGCGCGCCGGTGTCGCGGTTGGAGCGGACGGGTTGATAATCGAAGTTCACGATCAACCGGAGCGCGCGCTTTCGGACGGCGCGCAGGCGCTCACGCTCGATCAATACGACGAGCTCGTTCGTGAGGTTAGATCCATTCACGAAGTGATCGCGCCCGCAGCAGTTGGATAAATCCGCTTCTTAATCTGCGTAATCTGCGGCTAAAATTCCGGGCAAATCACGGGCAAAGACCGAGCGAGGGATAACTTGATCGAAGCCTGCCGCCATCGCGTTGCGTTGCAGCTCCGTTTGCACGTGTGAGAAGAAACCGAGCAAACGAATCCCGTGCAGTTGTTCGTCCGCCTTCAACTCACGCGCGAGCGCACCCGCATCGATTTTCTGATTGTGCAGGTCAACAACAATCAACTGCGGCCTCGTCTCGCGCGCCTTTTGAAGTAGCGCCTCCTGACTTCGCGGAAAACTGATTTCCACACCTACCGCATCCGCCACTGCACGAATCTTCGACGAAAAAAACATATCGTCAACAACTGCTATAATCGCTTGACCCATGATTAATCCCCCGCGTCTGGTCGTCGCATCATACAACATTCGTTACGCGCGCGGCCCTTACTTGATCACCGGTGGACTGCGACGCAAGCTGGGATTAATGAGCCTCGTTCGTCGTGCCGAACATGTGGGTCTACAAATCTCCACTGCGGCGAGAGTATTTTCCGAAGGCACGCTCCTGCCGCCCGTTGACGTGCTGGCGTTACAGGAAGCAGATAAACGCACCAAACGCAGTGGCGGTCATCACGTCGCTGAAGAGCTGGCCGCAAAAATGGACGTGCAGTGGGCGCACGAGCCGGCCGGAATCCCCCGCGGTGTGCCGCCGGTCAAGCGACAATGGTGGCTCGACTTTGAAGAACCGATCGACATGCACGACACTGGCGACACGGGAGTGGCGCTGTTGAGCCGACTGCCGATGGCGGACGTAACGCGCATCGATCTGCCGTGGCATGAATGTCCATGGCGTCCGAGACTGGCGATCGCAGCCACGATCTCCGTTGGACCACAGCAACTGCGTCTCTTCAATGCGCACATCGATCCTCACGCGGCGATCAATGGACAGTTAGCCCAGCTCGAGGTTGTTGCAGCCGAAGCGAAGGCGGCGACCCTGCCGACGATTATTCTCGGAGACTTCAACACGCTCTCGCGACAAAAGTGCATCGACACCCGCGCTTTTCTCGAGTCGCAGGGTTACACGACACCGTATCCGACCGGCACCGCGACGTGGCGCGGCGGTGGATTGAGAATGCATGCCGATTGGATTTTCGTGCGTGGACTTAAGATTGAGCGTTGGGGCGTGGCTCGACCGCTGAATGTTTCCGACCATTGGCCCATCTGGGCTGAGATCGTCTTCTGATGCATATCACCAGCCGTGATAATTCCCTACTCCGCCAGGTGCGGGCCGTTCGCGACGGAAAAGTCGATGAATTGATCTACGTGGAGGGGCTGCGACTCTGTGAAGAAGCGCTGCGCTCGCGATTAGTGATCGAGGCGGTGATCGTTTCCGAAGAGCTGCTGCGTAAGGAACGAGTGGCAGGAGGGATTGACGAGTTGTCGCAGGCTGCGAAGCGTTTCGGGTCGGTCAGTGAGAAGCTGCTTGAGTCAGTCTCTTACACGAAGACGCCGCAGGGGATTATTGTGCTTGCTGAAAGGCCGCAATCGTCGGAATCACGCCTGGCTGCGGAGCTCGATGCGAGTCCTTTGCTGGTCGTGTTGCATCAGATAAATAACCCGGTGAATGTGGGCGCGATACTGCGTACTTCGGAAGCGGCGGGCGCGGCGGGTGTCATCACGACGAAGAACACGAGCGATCCGTTTTCACCGAAGTCTTTGCGTGGAGCGATGGGATCGGCATTCAGACTTCCGATCTGGAGTGGTCCTTCATACGCGGAAACGATTGACTGGTGCCGGCAACGCGGCATCGCCACCATCTGCGCCGACGTCGAGGCGACTACGGCTTATACGGAGATCGACTGGAGTGGTCCAAGCGCTTTGATCCTTGGACCAGAGTCAACCGGGTTGACAGCGGAGGAATTGGCGCTCGCGAATCAGCGCGTGAGTATTCCGATGAAGGGGATGGCTGAGAGTCTCAACGTTGCGGTAGCGGCCGGGGTCTTACTATTCGAAGCTTCCCGCCAACGAAGATAATTTCTCCCGCAAAGGC
>Ga0070681_10007878_pt1 | contig 10426 bp, 9 predicted proteins | sample KBSC83BmetaG_FD_65650 | JGI IMG/M metagenome (GOLD analysis project Ga0070681, IMG submission 65650) | Corn rhizosphere microbial communities from Kellogg Biological Station, Michigan, USA - KBS C8-3B metaG | ecosystem: Host-associated > Plants > Roots > Rhizosphere | place: USA: Michigan...
AATTCGTCAACCAGGCGGGACTCGTATGACAAAGCTCTTTGGGGTAATGGCAGCGGCGCTGATGATTCCGAGCGTTGCGTTCGCGCAGGGGAACGGCCGTCATCAGGATCGCGGCCAGCGCGGGCCGAACAATGGCCACGCCGAATCGCGCGGTATGGATCGCGGCGGAAATCGCGACCGCTCGTTCCAGCAGCATTCAGAGGCAAGACAGAGCAATCGCACGCGCGTCGAGTACCGCGACCGTTCGAACAATCGGCCGGAACCGCGTGCCGACACGCGATACGATGCGAGACGCTCGCGCGGCTTCGAGCGCGCGCAGCCGTCGTATCGCAACGATCGCCACTTCCGCGATCGTGATGACCGTCGCGCCGACTACGGATACCGGCCGGCGCCCGACTATCGCGTACGGCCGGGCTACCGGGTCGGGTACGGATGGCACGGCGGATTCTCACGCGACTACATCGGAGCGCGTCACGTGTGGCGGCTCGAAGGCGGCGGGCTCGATCGGTTCTTCTTCAACGGTTTCTACTTCCGGGTGTCTGCATACGACTACCCGAATGCACGCGGCTGGTACTGGGATCGCGACAACATCATCATTTACGATGACCCGGACAACGCGGGCTGCTACCTCGCCTTCAACGTCCGGCTCGGCACGTACGTGCACGTGCTGTTTCTGGGAAGCTGACCGAGTCAGTCACGCGGCGCGGCGCGCCCGACGATGATCGTGATGTTGTCGGAGCCGCCGCCGTCGAGCGCATCCTGCAGGAGACGCTCGCACACCTGACGCGCGGACGTCATGGTCGCGAGGCGCTCGGCGATCTGCTCGTCCGGCACATGCTTCGTGAGACCGTCGGTACACAGAAGATGGACGTTGTTCCAATCGGCGCGAAGCCGAGTGACCACGGGAGCCGATGACTCGCCTCCAATCGCACTCGAGAGCACGTTCTTGAATTGCGACCGCTCGGCGATCGCGCGGGTGAAAATCCCCTGGTCAACCAGCTCCTGCGCGATCGTCTGATCGCGCGTCACCTGCGTGAGCTGGCCTTCGCGGTACAGGTAGTAACGAGAGTCGCCGACCTGCAACAGGTAGTACCATGGCCACACACCCATCCAGAGAGTGAGCGTGGTGGCCATCCGGCTTCCGTCTCCCTCTTCACTCGCGCGATCGAGCACCGCCTGATGACAGTGCAGCGCTGCGCTCTGGAGCGCGCCGGTCATCGCGCCATCCATCGCGTCGGTGCGATCGTAACAGTCCATGCTGCTCGCGACGTATTGCGTCGCGATCTCGAGCGCGATCGCGCTCGCGCGATCTCCGCCCGATGAACCGCCTACACCATCGGCGACCATTGCCATGAACGCGAGACGCTGATCGTCGAGCGGCAGCCGCTCGACCTCGGAGAGATTCGTTCCGATGACGTTGACGCGACGGTGGATGGAAGCGAGGAGAAAGTGATCCTCGTTTCGTGCGCGCACCTTTCCGCAATCCGAGAGACCGTAGACGTCGATCTCGTCGTCGCGCGGCTTGCGGTTCGTCATTGAGTCTCCGTCGGCGCATCCGAGCGGCATTTCGAGCGATCCCATCTGGTGCCCGCTTCCTGAGAAGATATATTGACGCCGACCGGCCCCTGCCGATGGCTCTCAGCATACGGCGGGCCGAGCGCTCGCGCAACGAAGACACACGGCGGACACGGCCGTGGGCGATCTCACCCGAGGCCAGACATGTCTCTCGCTCTCCGCACGGCCGCCCTCATGATGGGCTGCTCCGCGATTTCGTTCGGCGCAACCGCCTGTAATCGCGGTGACACGAAGTCCTCCGCGGGCGCCCCCAAAGTGCAATCGGCATCCGTTCCGGAGGTCCAGCTCAGTCACGCACCCTGCGACTGGATCACTCGCGCGGACGCCGAGAAGGCGCTCGGCGAGCCGCTGGTGGCCGATCCGGTCCGCGTGCGCAACGCAGACAACACCGTGCCGCAAGCTGACGGTGATGGCTGCCTCTACGAGATGAAGAGCACCTCGGAGCTCACGAAACGAATCGTCGCGATCGAGCTCGACCTCGATGACACCGGCGTCATTCAAGCTGGGTTCTCGGGGGTGCCGGACATTCAGGCCGTGTTCAAGGACAAGCAGTCGCACGGGGACTCACTGGTGAACGGCCGCTGGGATTACGTAAGCGGGGTTCCTGGCGCTCTCATGATGGCGCGCGAGGGGCGCATCACCGCACAAATTTCAGCGTTCGGCGAGATGGAGAAGGGGATGGCGCTCGCGAGCGCAATCATGGATCACATCGCGGATCTGCCATTCGCGAACAATTCAGCCGACCCGGCGGCGGCACCCAGCGGTTCGGATCCGTGCGCCCTCATCTCCCGCCAGGAAGCGGAGGCCGTGCTCGGGCCGCTCACCATGGCACCGTACCGGTCGCGCGAATCGAGTGCGCTCGCATACGGGGATGGGCCCAGCTGTTCGTACTTCACCGGGAAACATCGCGTGCTCGTCGTCACGCCGACGTACGACGGTGGCGCGATCCAGTACAAGATGATGGCGGGCGTCAGCGGCATGGTGTCGGGCGTGCTGGGCGGCGGGAAGGCTCCGGATACGTCGAAGGGACCATGGGATCAAATGGCGAAAGGGGCCACCGGGGCGCTGGACTTTCTCAAGGGCGACACGATGGTCGAGATGCAATACAAGTCATCGCCCACCGACTACAACGGTGCGGTCAAGCTCGCCCGCGTGGCAGCAGCGAGACTGTAGCGCCGAAAGTGACACAGCCCCGACTCGCATTCGTACTCGCCGCGGCGTCCGTGCTCGCGGCAACGGTCCCCGCGCGCGCGCAGGCGCCCGACAGCTCCCTCACCGGCTTCCCCGCCCTGGCCAGTGAGTTCGTCTACACATCGCTCGCCTTCTCGCCGGCCAGCGCGACGCAGTCGGGGCTGCACGACGGGACAGACCCGTATACCGGCCGCCGCGTGCACTTCGATTCGCTGCTCGACAGCTTCTCGCCGGCCGCGATCGCGAAACAGCGCGCGTACTTCGAGAAGGTGCAGGCCCGTCTCGCGGCGATGAATCGCTCGCGACTCGATGCGCAGACGCAGGCAGACTACGATGTGGTGGCCAACGCCGCGGGCTTCGCGCTCTTCAATCTCACGCGCGAACGATTCCACGAGCGAAAGCCACAGCTCTACGCCGAGGACCTTGGCAACACGCTATTCTCGAACATCGCGCTGGAGTACGCGGAGAAGAACGCGCGCGCCTCCGATCTCGCGGCGCGCGTTGCCGCGGTCCCCGGCTTTCTCGCGGTGGCGCGGAAGAACCTGCAGGCGACGAACGAGATCTACTCGCGGGTCGCCATCGAGGAGACCGATGGCGTCATCGGCCTCGTGAAGGGGCTCGGCACGGATTTCACGCGCGGCACGCCGGCGGAGGTGAGGTATGCTCGCGTCTCACCGGCAGCCATCGCTGCGCTCGAGGGCTACGAACGATTCATCCGTGATTCGCTGCCCAGGCGCGGCACGTTCGACTGGCGCATGGGCTCCGCGCTGTTCGACGAGAAGTGGAAATACTCTCTCCAGGTGTCGCTCACGCCGAGCGAAGTGCTCCGCATCGCCGAGGACAGCATGCGGACGACGCGGAATGCGATGCTCGTACTCGCGCGCCCGCTGCACGACAAGTGGTTTCCGGATCACAGGCACACCGGCGATTCGACTGCCGTGCTCAACGCCATCGTGAGTGAGACGCTGGCGCGCATCGGGAGCGAGCACGCAAATCGCGACTCCCTGCTGCAGGAGGCGAAGGGCGATGTGTCGACGCTGGAGCGAGTGGTGCGCGACAAGCGCATCATCTCGATCGATACGTTCCCGAATCTCCGCGTGATCCCGACGCCGGAGTTCATGCGCGGAGTGTATGGTGTGGCGGGCGCGGTGTTCGCGCCTCCGCTGAATCCGGGACTCGCGACGTTTTATTGGGTGACGCCCATTCCCGCCGCGTGGACCACCGAACGCGCCGACTCGAAGCTGCGCGAGTACAACACGTACAAGATGCTCGACATCACGATGCACGAGGGTGTGCCGGGTCACGTCGCGCAGGGCGCGTATGCCAATCTGCTCACCCCGGAATGGCGCCGGCTTCTGCGATCCGTGTACTCGAACACGCCGTACGTGGAGGGATGGGCGGTGTACGCCGAGCACGTGATGATGTACGACGCGCACGTCGACGGTGGCGATCCGGTGAAGATGCGGCTTACGGATCTCAAGGGAATGCTGCGCATCTACGCCAACGCGATCCTCGACGTCAGGCTGCAAACACGGAACATGCCGGGCGATTCTGCGGTGGCGTTCATGATGCGCGACGCCTTTCAGGAGCGACCGGAGGCGGAGGCGAAGCTGCAGCGCGCGCAGCTGGACTACGTACAGCTCAACGCGTACTTCGCCGGCGTGGAGGATTGGACGCGACTGCGGCAGGAAGTGCAGAAGCGCGATGGTGCGAGCTTCAACCTCTGCCGCTACCACGATACTGTGCTGCTCTACGGCGCGCTGCCCGTGCCGATCATCCGGCGGCTGTACATGGCTGGGGTGAAGCCAACCGCGAATGCGCCGGCGTCACGGTGCGGCGGGGCGAGCGCGGCGAACTGACCGCCGGGGTGCGATGCCCACCGATGCACTCTGGACAGTCTACGAGAACACGATCCTGCGATTCGCTGACGCGACGGGATTCGCGATCGATCTTGCACGCCCGCTCTCGGCATCCGATCGGGCAGCGTTGGCCGCACTCGGGATCGGGACGCCATTCGCGATCATCACCGCTTACAATCCCGGTGGCCGAAAGCTGGCTGCGACGCGCAATCGCTGGAGGCACCTCCGTCTGCGCATTGGGCTCACGATGCGCCACACGCGGTTCGTCGGCGTGAGCGGTGAGTCGCCCGACGGGTTGCACCGCGAGCGCGGCTTCGCCGTCGCTATGAGCCGCGCCGAGGCCGGCACAATCGCGCGACGCTTCGGCCAACTCGCGATCTACTGGTTCGACGGGGAGAGCTTCTGGCTCGACGCGGTACTGGCCATGCGGGCGTCCGAGCGCTTACCCGCGTAACGAGCCGACGGCGTCAGGCGAAGGTAGCGAGCACTCGCGTATCGAGCGCATCACGCACGGCGTTGGCCAACGACGCGGCCGTGAATGGCTTCTGCAGAAACGACGCACTCGCGTGGAGCAGCCCGCGGCGCACGATCACGTCGTCCGTGTAGCCGGACATGAACATCACCTGGAGCTCCGGATGCGCCTCGGCGAGCCGCGCCGCGAGCTCGCCGCCGCTCATCTCCGGCATCACGACGTCGGTGATCACCAGCGCGAATTCCTCGCTCTGCTCGGCCACTCGCTCGAGGGCCTCGACGCCATTGCTCGCGACGATCAGCCGATAGCCCTGTCGCTCGAGCATGCGGCGCGTGAGCGATTGCACGGCTGGATCATCCTCGACGACGAGTATCGTCTCCGTACCACGCGGCATCACCGGCGGCGCGTCGACTTCCGCGGCGGGCTCCTCGACGCGCGGCAGCAGGATCTCGAATGACGTGCCTTCGCCGGGCGTGCTGCGAACCCAGATGTGCCCGCCGGACTGCTTCACGATCCCGTACACCGTCGCGAGCCCGAGCCCGGTGCCCTTGCCCTGTTCCTTCGTGGTGAAGAAGGGCTCGAAGATGCGCGCGAGCACCGCCGCATCCATCCCCGTGCCGGTGTCCGTGGTCGTGAGGGAGATGTATTCGCCGGGAGGGAGATCGGCGCTCGCTGCCCGCCCCTCGTCGAGATGCATGTTGCCGGTGCCGACGGTAAACGTGCCGCCGTGCGACATCGCATCGCGCGCATTCACCGCGAGATTCAGAATCACCTGCTCGAGCTGCCCCGGGTCGGCCATCACGCAGCCGGCGGCGGGGTCGAGTACGATCGTGATGGTGATGTCCTCGCCAATCAGGCGCCGCACCATCGGCGCCATTCCCTCGATCACCGCGTTCGCATTCACGACTTTCGGCTTGAGCAGCTGTTTGCGACTGAACGCCAGAAGCTGGCGCGTGAGCATCGTAGCGCGATCGGCGGCGAGCTGCATCTCGAGGACATCGGCCCGGTGCGGGTCGCCCTCCGTCATGTCCTCGAGCACGAACTCGCCGTGCAGCTTCATCGCCGTCAGCAGGTTGTTGAAGTCGTGCGCGATGCCGCCGGCCAGCTGCCCAACAGCCTGCAGTTTCTGCGAGTGGCGCAGCTCCGCCTCGAGGCGCTTTCTATCCGTGACGTCGATGACGAAGCCGTGAATCTCCGTGAGCTCTCCCTGCGCATCGAAGTGGCCGATGACGTTCTCCAGAATCAGCAGCGCCGAGCCATCGCAGCGCACCAGCTCCTCTTCGTAAAGCTCGAGCCGCTTCTCTTCGCGCACCTTGGCGAGAAACGCCAGGCGCTTCCCCGGGTCCGCATAGTGTGCCGACGTGGGGTGCGCGCACGCTTCTGCCGGCTCGTCGTAGCCCATCATGCGGGCGAACATCGGATTGCACGTCAGCAACCGACCGTCCACGGTGGATACGTAGTTGCCGGCCAGACTCTCCGCGAAGAGCGTGCGATACCGCTCCTCGCTTTCCCGCAACGCACGCACGGACGAGCGCTCGGTCGTGACATCTCGCGCCAGCACGAGCCGCGCCGCGCGGCCATTCATCACGATCGAGTCGGCGACGATCTCGGCCTCGAGGCGGCGGCCATCCCGTGTCAGGTGCACGAATGAGCCGTGGCTGACACAACTTGCGAAGTCCGAGGCGATCAGCCCCGTCACTCGCTCGCGCTCCTCGACAGGGCGAATGTCCATGATCGTCATCGCCAGGAACTGCTCGCGCTCGTAACCGTAGTGCGCTACCGCGGCGTCGTTCACAGCCAGAAAGCGCAGAGTCTCTTCGTCGAACACCCACATCGGCAGTGGATTGCGATCGAACAGCAGCTGATAGTGCCGCGCACTCTCCCGAACGCGCTCGGCCGCCTCGCGTCGCACGGTGATGTCACGCGTAATGCCCACGATGCCCGCGAGCTCGCCACCCGCATCGCGGTACGGCGAGGTCGTGGTCTCGATCCACATCGGGGCGCCCGAGGCGCCGCGGACCTCGCGCTCCACCACCGTGCGCTCGCCACGAGCTATGGCGGTCCGATCGTCGTCGACGTGACGCTGCGCCTGCTCGGCCTCGAAGAAATCGAAGTCCGACTTTCCTATCATCGCCTCGGAAGTGACGCCGAGTATCCGGGCAAGCGGCTCGTTGACGGCCGTGAACCGGAGATCGCAGTCCTTCAGGAACACGAGGTCCGGCAGATTGTCGAGCAGTGCGGATTGCTGCGCGCGTGCAAGACCGAACGCCCGCGCCGCGGCCTTCTGTTCGGTGAGATCCTGCGTCGTTCCGAGGAGGCGGATCGCGACGCCGTTACGCACCGTGGCCTGGCCGCGGTTCTGTACGTGGCGAATGGAGCCATCCGATCGGACGATGCGGTACTCGACCTCAAAAGGCGCGCCGCTCAGCGATGGTTCGAGCACTTCGGTAATGCGTTCCCGGTCGTCCGGATGCACGTGGCTCATGAAGAGCTCGAACGTCGCCGGTCGCGATTGCGGCTCGTATCCGAAAATGCGATAGGTCTCGTCCGACCAGGCGATGCGGTTCTGAACGAGATTCAGCTCCCAGCTGCCGATATGTGCGATCTGCTGCGCGTCCACGAACTGTGCGCGGCTCTGAATCAACTCGTGGTGCCACGACCCCAGCGCCGAGCGCCTGCCGATGAGGAAAATGGCGGTGGCGCCGGCGAGCGCCGAGGCGAGGAGGATGAGGTCGTGGGGCGTCACTACCAATAGTATCGTGAGGCGACGGACAAACTGAACGCGCCCGCAGCGCGGTTCCGGCCCCTCAGGGTCACAGAATCAGGCCGGCCATCCGCCCAGCCGAGCCACGGGCGTGGGCGAAGAAAAGTACGGGCTCGATGAGCTCGAGCTCCATGAGCACCAGCCGGCCGTCGCGATCGACCCCGTCCACGCGGGCGTAAAGTATGTCCGCCACGCGCACTCCGGTGGCATTCGCCGCCGCACCGAGCGCCGCCCGCGCGTCGGCCACGAGCGCCGCATCCGGCTCCCTCACCTCAATCGTGCCGCCGAAATCGTGCTGTACACGAAAATCGCCGGCCGCCGGACGCTTCACGACCGCGTGGCTGTATTCACCGCCCAGAAAGATCTGCGACCACTCGCCACCGAGGATTTCGGGGACGAACGGCTGCACCATGACGCCGCTCGGCGAGCTCGCGACGAGCCTCCTGAATCGCTCCTCGTGGGCAGCGGCTTCGCCGGGCTCGATGCGCCACGTCTCGTGAGCTGTGGCGGAGATCGCGGGCTTCACCACTGCGCCCGCATCCGCATCGTGCGACTCGATGACGGCGGCGAGGGAGGGCGCGGCGCCGGACGCATGCGCGGATACCCACGTCGTAGGAACGATGCTGACGCCACGCGAGGCAAGGTCCTCGAGATAGCGCTTGTTCACGCTCCATCGCGCGACTTCGGGCGCGTTGCGGAGCCGGCCCGGAAACCGTTCGCCTATGTCGCTCACCCACCGCAGGAACTCCTGCGGCCGATGATGAAAATTCCAGCACGAGCGCAACACGATGCTGTCGTACGACGCCCAGTCCGCGTCGAGATCCCACGGGCGCGCCTCAACCTCCGCGCCGCGCGACACGAGCGCATCGCGCAGCTCGCCATCGTCAGCGGTGAGCGCCGGCCGGCCGGAGAAGGTGACGAGCGCGACGCGCGGCGCGCTGATAGAAGGGGATGGCATCAGAAGCGCTCGCCGCTGGCTTCGCGCGCGCGACTCCCCACCGATCGAATGCGCGTCCACATCGTGTAGAAAAAGAGCAGGATGCCAACAATCTGCGCGAATCCGGCGGCAACCACCGCGACGCGCAGCCACGCGGCAGACGAAGTCGCGCGCGCGAGCTCTCCGCCAACGCGCATCGCGGTGCCAACGGTCAGCACCCAGTACGCCCACTCGACCACGCGCGGCCGATAGCGCTCGTCGCCCTTTTCCGGACGCGGAAAGAGCCAGAGCGCGACGCCCTCGATCATCATCACCACGAAGCCGACGAAGAGCGCGTGTGTGTGCGCGCTCGTCAGGTAGCGACCGGGGAATTCCCCGTACAGCTCCCGCCGCGCGATCATCCATCCACCGATGATCAAGCCCACGGCGAGAAAGAATATCGCGGTCTTGATGAAGCGGCGAACGAGAGTGTACATGAGCAACGGTTTGGGTAGGGGTCGTTAGTGCTGTCGCGGTACACCATGAAGCTACGTCATCGCGGTCGCGCGTGAACCCCGGCTCCAAGTTGCTCCCGATTATCTTCACTCCATGCTATTCGTCGACAATCGCGACGTCACCGACGCGCGGCTCAATCTCGCCCTCGAGGAGCACGTGCTCCGCAACGCGATGGCGGACGATGACCTGCTACTCTTCTACGTCAACTCGCCGGCGATCATCATCGGCCGCAATCAGAACACGATCGAGGAGATCAACTCCGACGTCGTCGCCGCGCGCGGAATTCAGGTGGTGCGCCGCGTCTCCGGCGGCGGCGCCGTGTACCACGACCTGGGCAACCTGAACTTCAGCTTCATGACGCGCGATGTGCACGCGCGCTTCAACCGCTACGACCTGTTCAACCGTCCTGTCGTCGACGTACTCAAGGAGCTCGGCGTGCCCGCGGAGATCGGAGGACGCAACGACATCCTCGCCGGCGGTCGAAAGATCTCCGGCAACGCGCAGTTTGCGACCGCGGGCAGAATGTTCAGCCACGGCACTCTCCTCCTCGATTCGAATCTCGACGACGTCACGGCCGCGCTCAGGCCGAAGCCGGGAAAGGTCGAGTCCAAGGGAGTGAAGTCGATTCGCAGCCGCGTTGCGAACATCAGCGAGTTTCTGCGCGAGCCGATCACCGTGAACGAGCTGCGCGACCGCATCCTCGAGCGCATCTTCGGCTCGCGCGATCGCGCCCGCATCCCCACACTTCCGCTCGGCGACGCCGATTGGCAGGCGGCGCGGGCGCTCGTCGACCGCCGCTACGGCACGTGGGAGTGGAACTATGGCGAGAATCCACCGTGCAACGTCCAGCGCGCGCGCAGATTCCCCGCCGGTGAGATCGACGTTCGCCTGAACATTCAGAAAGGGCGCATCGACTCCGTTAGACTCTTCGGCGACTACATGGGCCGCTCGGACATCGGCGAGCTCGAAGCACGGCTCCGCGGCCTCGCGTACGACCGCCCCGCACTCGCGAGCGTGCTCGGCGGCGTGGACGTGTCGGAATACTTCGGAGAGATAGGCCGCGACGACGTGCTCGATCTGCTCGCGCCATGAGTGCTTCGCGTGATTTGGCACGGACAATGTAGCTTTCGGGA
>Ga0070681_10007879_pt1 | contig 10426 bp, 10 predicted proteins | sample KBSC83BmetaG_FD_65650 | JGI IMG/M metagenome (GOLD analysis project Ga0070681, IMG submission 65650) | Corn rhizosphere microbial communities from Kellogg Biological Station, Michigan, USA - KBS C8-3B metaG | ecosystem: Host-associated > Plants > Roots > Rhizosphere | place: USA: Michigan...
GGCGGTGAGCGCGATGCGCGGCACGCCGGGAAAGCGCTCGCGCAGCACGGCAAGCTCGAGGTACTCGGGGCGGAAGTCGTGTCCCCACTGCGACACGCAATGCGCCTCGTCGATCGCAATGAGCGCGAGCGGCGTGCGCGCGAGGAGCTCGAGGCAGCGCGGCATGAGGAGCCGCTCGGGCGCCACGTACAGCAGGTCGAGCTCGCCGGCGACGAGCGCGCGCTCAACCGAACGCGCGGTTTCGACATCCTGGCTGGAATTGAGGAACGCCGCGCGCACGCCAAGCTGCGTGAGCGCGGCGACCTGGTCCTGCATCAGCGCGATCAGCGGCGACACGACGACGCCGGTGCCCTCGCGCACCAGCGACGGGATCTGGTAGCACAGCGACTTGCCGCCGCCGGTGGGCATCAGCACCAGCGCGTCGCCGCCTGCGCACAGGTGGTCGACGATCTCGGCCTGCCCCTCGCGGAACACGGGGTAACCGAAGGTGTCGCGCAGGATGTCGCGGGCGCGGGCGTCGGCAAGGCGGTCGTCGGGCATCGGCGCAGTCAATCAGGAATCGCGGGCGCTGTCACTCGGTCTGTCGGACAGGTTGTCCGCGGTGGCTGTGGCAACATTCGAGGCGCGTGCGTCCGGCGGATCGCCGCCACGGGCCCTCCCGGCCCCTCGGCACGCAACGATTGCGTCGACCGGTCATCCAAGCGATTCCGGCCGACCGCACCCATGCCTTCATACCGTCCCTGGTTCGACGACCCGCAGCGCCGCACCGACGTCGTCACGATCCCGCTGTTCTGGATCGCGCTCGTCCTGTCGCTGATCGTCCATCTGGTGGCGTTCTGGCTGTTCGCAATGCACAAGCCCCTCGAGCTGACGCCGGGCGAGGTGGAGAACGACGTCAGCGTGCCGATGTCGGTGCGCCTCGCGCAGTCGCGGCCGGCGACGCCGCCGCCGACCGCGACCATCGCGCCGCCCACTCCGCCGTCGCCACCGGCCGCCGCACCGCCGCCGCCACCCTCGCCGCGCGTCCCGCGTCCGACGCGGGCGCGGCCCCCGCCGGTGATCGCGGCGATCCCGAGCGTGCCGAGCCCCGAGCGCCTGCCGATGGTGCCTGAGCCGATCGCGCCGGCGGCCCCCGCGGAGCCGGCGCCGCCGCCCGAGCCGATGGCAGGCGACCTGGCGTCGTACATCGAGGCGCAGCGGCGCGCGCGCGGCGAGGCGCCGACCGTCGCGTCGGCCGATCCCGACGCCGACCGCGAGGCGCGCCGCGACCGCGCGATCGCCGCCAATCTCGCCTCCGCCAACGACTCGCCGCACTACTACGGCGAGCCCAAGAACAGCGGCGGAATCTTCAACGTCACGTTCATCGGCTACGACTATGCCGAGTTCACGTTCTACGGCTGGGTGAAGGAGATCCGGCGGCGGGCGCCGCAGCGGATCGAGGTGCGCACCGGCAGCAACGCCAACATCCAGATCGCCATCGTGCGCAAGATGATCGAGATCATCCGCCAGTACGAGCAGGGCGATTTCACGTGGCGCTCGGACCGGCTCGGCCACAACGTCACGCTGTCGGCGCGGCCGGAGGACCAGGCCGCGCTCGAGGATTTCCTGATGCGCGACTTCTTCAAGGCCGTGCAGCCGCAGGATCCGCGCTCGATCGCCGGCCGCGCACCGCGTTGACCCGCCGTCCTGCGCGCGGGAGAAGGTTGAGGTGAGGGCCGCCGTCGCCCTCCCCCCGCTCGCGGGAGTGGGTTGGGGTGAGGGGTCACCATCGATGCGCTACGATGCCCGGATGGACGTCGCCTTCATCGTCGACCCGCTGACCGGGTTGAAGCCGTACAAGGACACGAGCATCGCGATGATGCGCGCGCTCGGCAAGCGCGGGCACCGGATCTACGCGATGCAGCAGGACGCGCTGTGGTGGCGCGGCGGAAGCACGCAGGCCGCGGTGCAGCACCTGACGCTCGGCGCGACCGACGACGACTGGCATCGCGCGGGCGATCCCGAGGTCCGCGACCTTGCCGACTTCGCCGCGGTGATGATGCGCAAGGATCCACCGTTCGACATGGAATACGTCTACTCGACGTACCTGCTCGAGGAGGCGGAGGCGCGCGGCGCGCGCGTGTTCAACCGCCCGCGCGCGATCCGTGACCACAACGAGAAGATGGCAATCGCGCCGTTCCACGCGTTCATCTCGCCGACGCTCGTCACGCGCGACGCGACGCTCGTGCAGGCGTTCATCGACGAGCACGCCGACGTCATCGTCAAGCCGCTCGACGGCATGGGCGGCACGTCGATCTTCCGCGTGCGCGCCAACGACGCCAACCGCAACGTCATCGTCGAGACCGTGGGCGGGCTGGGCACCCGCACGATCATGGCGCAGCGCTACATTCCCGAGATCGTCGATGGCGACAAGCGGATCGTCCTGATCGCCGGCGAGGTCGTGCCCTACGCGCTCGCGCGGATTCCGCGTCCCGGCGAGACGCGCGGCAATCTCGCCGCCGGCGGGCGCGGCGTCGCGCGGCCGCTGACCCAGCGCGACCGCGAGATCGCCGAGGCGCTGGCGCCGAAGCTGTGGGCTGCCGGCCTCCTCGTCGTCGGCCTCGACGTCATCGGCCCGTACCTCACCGAGGTCAACGTCACCAGCCCGACCTGCTTTGTCGAGATTTCCGAGCAGACGGGCTTCGACGTCGCCGGCACGTTCGCCGAGGCGCTCGAGCGCGTGGTCGCGCAGGACGTGCGCCACGCTTGACGGCGCGCGATGGACGCCCGGGCGCGCGGCCGCGTCGTGGCGAGCCCCGCTCGTCATTCCCGCGCATGCGGGAATCCAGCCGTGACGTCGGCCAAGGCCGATCGGCAGCGCATCTTCCGCTACCATAGGCGCATGACACGGCGGCAGCCATGATCGGCATCCTGCTCATCGCTCACGACACGCTGCCGCAGAGCCTGCTGCACACGGTGGCGCACGTGCTCGGCGCCGCGCCGCCGCATCTCGACGGCATGTCGGTGGCCGCGCGCGACGATCCGCTGGATCTCCTGCCCGTCGCACGCCGCCATCTGGCGCGGCTCGACACCGGTCACGGCGTGCTGCTGATCTCCGATCTCTACGGCGCGTCACCGTCCAACCTCGCGGTCAAGCTGCTCGATCCGCCGCGCGTCGACGGCGTCGCCGGCGCCAGCCTGCCGATGCTGATCCGCGCGCTCACGTACCGCGATCGCGACATGGCGACGCTGGTCAAGAAGGCGCTTTCCGGCGCGCGCGACGGCGCGCTGCACCTCGAGCCGCTCCATGCAGCAGCGCGAGGTTGAGATCGTCAACAAGCTGGGGCTGCATGCGCGCGCGTCGGCGAAGCTGACGCAGCTCGCGGCGAAGTACCAGTGCGACGTGCACATGGCGCGCAACGGCCGGCGCATCAACGCCAAGAGCATCATGGGCGTGATGATGCTGGCCGCGGGCAAGGGCTCGAAGGTGACGCTTGAGGCGGACGGTCCCGACGAGGACGCCGCGATCGCGGCCATCTGCGAGCTGATCGGCAGCTATTTCGGCGAGGGGGAATGACGCCGCCATGATGGTGAGCTTCGCGCTGCACGGCATCGGCGTGTCGAGCGGCATCGCCATCGGCCGCGCCAAGCTCATCTCGCACGCGACGCTCGAGGTCGCGCACTACCACATATCGCCGGCGCAGGTCGACGAGGAGATCGCGCGCTTCACCTTCGCGGTGCGCGACGTGCAGAAGGAGCTCGAGGGGCTGCACGGCGCGCTCACCGCCGGCGACCTGCCCGGCGAGTTCGGCGCGTTCCTCGACGTGCACTGGATGATCCTCAACGACCCGGTGCTCGCCGACGCGCCGCGCAAGCTGATCGCCGAGCAGCGCTGCAACGCCGAATGGGCGCTGATGCAGCAGATGAACGTGCTGGTCGAGCAGTTCGACCAGATCGAGGACCCGTACCTGCGCGAGCGCAAGACCGACGTCGTGCAGGTCGTCGAGCGCGTGCTCAAACGCCTGCTCGGCAGCCACGGCACGATGCACCCGGCGGCGGCCGAGGCGAACACCATCCTGGTCGCGCACGACCTGTCGCCCGCCGACGTCATCCAGTTCAAGTCGCACCACTTCGGCGCGTTCCTGACCGACCTCGGCAGCGTGACCTCGCACACCGCGATCGTCGCGCGCAGCCTCAACGTGCCCGCGGTGGTGGCGACGCACAACGCGCGGGCGCTCATCCGCGACGGCGAAATGGTGATCGTCGACGGCGGCAACCATGTCGTCATCGTCAATCCCGATCGCTCGGTGCTCGCCGAGTACCGCTTGAAGCAGTCGGGCATCGCGCTCGAGCGCCAGAAGCTGATGCGCCTGCGCGGCAAGCGCGCGGCGACGCTGGACGGGCGGCCGATCGAGCTCTTCGCCAACATCGAGCTGCCCGGCGACGTCGACTACGCGCTCGACGTGGGCGCCGAGGGCATCGGCCTCTTCCGCTCCGAGTTCCTGTTCCTCAACCGCGAGGGCCTGCCGTCGGAGGACGAGCAGTTCGAGGCGTATCGCCGCGTTGCCGAGGGCATGAAGGGCCGGCCGGTGACGATCCGCACGTTCGATCTCGGCGCCGACAAGACCAAGGAAGGGCTGGGGGGGCTTTCGCGCGTCGCGCCGAACCCGGCGCTGGGCTTGCGCGCGGTGCGCTTCTGTCTCGCCGAGCCGCGCCTTTTCCAGACGCAACTGCGCGCGATCCTGCGCGCGTCGCACTATGGTCGCATCCGCATCCTGATACCGATGCTGGCGAGCATCGGCGAGATCGCCGCGACGCAGGCGGCGATCGACGTTGCGCGCGAGACGCTGCGCGAGCGCGGCCAGCCGTACGACGACGCAATCGAGGTCGGCGGCATGATCGAGATTCCCGCGGCGGTGCTCGCGATTGGCGCGTTCGCGTCGCGACTCGACTTCCTGTCGATCGGCACCAATGATCTCATCCAGTACACGCTCGCAGTCGATCGCGCCGACGACTCGGTGTCGCATCTCTACGATCCGACGCACCCGGCGGTGATTCGTCTCCTCGCGATGGCGATCGGCGGTGCGAAGCGCGCCGGCAAGCCGATCGCCGTGTGCGGCGAGATGGCGGGCGACGTTACGATGACGCACCTCCTGCTCGGCCTCGGCCTCGAGCACTTCTCGATGCATCCTGCGCACCTCCTGCAGGTCAAGCAGCGGGTGCTCGCGTCGAGCTATCAGGCGCTCGCGCAGGCGGTGACGCGCATCCGCCGCCAGGACGATCCCGTCAAGATCGTGGCGATGCTGGAGCGCCTCAACGCCTGAGTTTGTCCCGCCTCCGGCGCGCGGGAGCGGGTTGCGGTGAGGGTCGCGAAGTCCGGTTCCCGCATGCGGCAGAAGGCCACGCGGCAGGAGGCAACGCCGGCGTGGGCGCACCACGCCACGGCCGGCACGGTGTTGCACCCGCGCATCCACGCGGAATGCCCCGGCGCATCCGCCTGTTGGCCAGGTTGCCGCTTTCCGGCGGCTTTATGCTAATGTCATGAACATGGAAGCGACCGGAAGCCGATTCCGGCGACGCGTGGCGCGCGTCGCAATCGGATGCGCGCTCGCGTCGGCGGCGCTGCTCGCCGCGCCCGCGCAGGCCGTGGGCATCGGCGCCGTCGCGCCGGCGTTCGCGCTGCCGGATGGCGCGGCGAAAATCGTGTCGCTGCGCGGGCTCAAGGGCCACGTCGTCTACGTCGATTTCTGGGCCTCGTGGTGCGGGCCCTGCCGCCGCTCGTTCCCGTGGATGAGCGCGATGCAGAAGAAGTACGGCGCGCAGGGCCTCGAGGTCATCGCGATCAACGTCGACAAGCGCCGTGCCGACGCCGACCGTTTCCTCGCGCAAGTGCCGGCGCAGTTCACGACGGTGTTCGATCCGTCGGGCGCGACGCCGGGCAGCTACGACGTCAAGGCGATGCCGAGCTCTATCCTGATCGACGCCGACGGCAACGTCGCGCTCGTCGAGGAAGGCTTCCGCGACGAGCGCCGCGACGCGCTCGAGGCGCGCATCCGCGCACTGCTCGATCGCTCGTGAGCGCGATGCGACGTCTCGCGATCGCGATGCTGGCGTTGAGCTGCGCCGCGTGCGCGACGATGACGCCGCCCAAGCCTTGGGAGAAGGGCGACCTCGCGCGACCGTCGATGACGATCGGCAGCGATCCGCTCGGCGACCGCGGCAATGCGCACGTCTACGAAAGCAAGGAGATGACCGGCGGCGGCGGCAGCGTCGGCGGAGGCGGCTGTGGCTGCAATTGACGGCGAGGTTGCCGCCGCGCAGCCCTGCGACGCGGCGACGCGGCGGTCCTGCGAATTCGCGCGCGACGGCGCGCGGCTCAATCCGTTCCTCACCGCGGCGCTGCTGCTTCCCGGCGTCGTGCCCGCCGCGGCGCTCGCGCAGTCGATGCCCGACCAGGGCCTCTTCTCGCTGCAATATCTCGACTACCGCGACTGGCAGCCCGGCGCCGCCCGGATGACGGTGCGCAATCCGTCGCTGTACGTGATGACGCCGTTCGCCGAGCGCTATACGTTCGAGGGCTCGCTCGTCTACGACGCCATGTCCGGCGCGTCGCCGTTGTGGTTCGACACGCTGTCGGGCGCGTCGGGGCTCGGCGTCACCGACTACCGCACCGCGGGCGACGCCAAGGTAACGCGTTATTTCGACCGTTATTCGATCGGCGCGGGCGTCGCGTACTCGCACGAGCGCGATTTCATCTCGCGCGCGGGCTCGCTCGACGCGCGCTGGTGGACCGCCGACAAGAACACCACGCTGGCGTTCGGGTTCGCCGGCGAGAGCGACTACATCCATCCCTCCGCGCGCGAGCTCGACAACGGCCGCCGCCATTCGCTCGACTTCCTCGTCGGCATCACGCAAAACCTCTCGCCGGTCGACATCGTGCAGTCGAATCTCACGTATGCGACCGGCCACGGCTACTACTCCGACCCGTACAAGACGCTCGACCAGCGCCCCGGCGAGCGGCGGGTGCTGGCGTGGCAGACCCGCTACAACCACCACTTCACCGTCGCCGACGCGACGCTGCAGCTCGGATACCGGTTCCTCGCCGACTCGTTCGGCGGCGACTCGCACACGTTCGACGTCGCGTGGGCGCAGGCATTGCCGCAAGGCTTCACGCTGACGCCGAGCGTGCGCTACTACACGCAGGGCGCGGCCGACTTCTGGTTCGGGCCGCCGTTCCCGCAGGGTTTCGTCAACGGCCAGGACTACACCGCCGACACGCGGCTCTCGGCGTTCGGCGCGTGGACGGCCGGGTTACGGCTGACCAGGACGTTCGCCGACGGCTGGCGTGTCGAGTTGAGCGGTGACTTCTACCGGCAGCGCGGCGACTGGCGCATCTTCGGCGGCGGCAGCGAGGGTTTGCTGCCGTTCTCCGCGCGCTGGTTCGCGGCGAGCGTGTCGAAGACGTTCTGACGCCGTGCTCCATCGCCGCGCCTTTCGAGCGATGGGCGGCGAGCACGAGCTCCTGCTCGGCGGCGCGCGCGACCCCGACGCGATTGCCACGCGCGCGATCGACGACGTGCTGCGCATCGAGCGCAAGTACTCGCGCTTTCGCGACGACAGCGTCGTCGCCGCGATCAACCGCGCCGCGGGCGGCGCGCCCGTCGCGATCGACGCCGAGACCGCGGCGTTGCTCGGCTACGCGCGCACCTGCTTCGAGCAGAGCGAGGGACGGTTCGACGTCACGGCCGGCGCGCTGGCGCGCGCATGGGACTTCGGGGGCAAGCCGACGCGGCGTCCGGTTGCTGCGGTTCTGCGCGACGCGCTCGCGCACGTCGGCTTCGGCGACGTCGAATGGGACGCGTCGCACGTGCGGCTCCCGCGCGTCGGCATGGCGATCGATTTCGGCGGCATCGGCAAGGAGTACGCCGCCGACCGCGTCGCGACGATCGCGCAGGAGGCCGGCGCACGGCACGGGCTCGTCAACCTGGGCGGGGACGTGCGCGCATGGGGCGGCCGCCCGGACGGCAGCGCGTGGCGGATCGGCATCCGCCATCCGCGCGAGGAGCGCGCGCTCGCGAGCGTCGCGCTCGCCGACGGCGCGGTCGCGACGAGCGGCGACTACGAGCGCTTCGTCGAGATCGGCGGCATCCGCCATTGCCACATCATCGACGCGACGACCGGCGAGCCGGTGCGCGCGTGGCAATCGATGAGCGTGATCGCGGGGCTCGCGATCGTCGCCGGCAGTTATTCGACGATCGCGATGCTGATGCAGGATCGCGCCGAAGCGTTCCTCGCGAATGCCGCCGTGCGCTGGCTCGGCGTCGACGCCGGCGGCGCGCAGCGCGGATCTTTCGTGTAGTCCCGGCGGCGTCGCCTGCGGCGATGAAATTCGCCATGCAGCGGAATCCGCCGGCCGTTCGCCGTGCGAGGCAAGCACAAACCAATGCCTATTGCGGCGCGCACCAGCCGACGCCCACGCCATAGCCCTCGGGTGAGTAGCCCTTGGCCATCATCTGCGAGCGCACCGCCGGATCGGTCGTGAAGCGGTGATTCGGCGCACCGCCCATGCCGTTGTTGAAGAGGCGGTACACGGGGATCTGCCCCGACGGACAGTTGCCCGCGATGTCGGGCAGCGACGCATAGAAGAGCTGCGGATCCTCGAGCGTCCAGTCCGGAAAGGCGGTGATGGTCTGCTCGCAGCCGAGGCCATGCGGCGCGTAGAAGTGCGTGCTGACGCCGAGGAAGTGATCGTTGAAGAACCGGCACACGCCCACGGTGCCGGTCGGCGCGTTCGCGGGCGCGTACGCGCTGAACGACAGGCCGGTCGGTTGCCACGCGTCGAACGGGGGCTTGCCGAGCAGCTTGATCTCGTCCGTGTTGGACGTGATGAAGTAGTGGCCGAGCGACGCGTTGTAATACTCCATCACCACGACCTTCGTGCCGCCACCGGTGCTGCCGCCGGCGCCGGTGCCCGAGAGCTGCACGCTGAGCGGATTCGTCGCGCCGTCGTTGGCGATCGTCAGCGTTGCGGCGCGCGCGCCGGATGCCGACGGATCGAAGGCCACGCTCGCCGTGCAGGTCGCACCGGCAGCGACGACCCCGCACGACGAGCCGAGCAGCGGAAACTCGGCCGGGTTGCTGCTCGACAGCGCGACGACGCTCACGGGCAGCGTGCCGTTGTTGCGGAACGTCAGCGTCTTGGGCGCGCTTTGCGTGAACAGCACCTGCGACGCGAACACCGCCGAGGCGGGGCCGGTGAGATTGCCCTGCGCGGGCGCGCTCGCACCGCCGGTACCGCTGACGCTGATGCTGAGCGGATTGGGCGCGCCGTTGTCGACCAGCGTGATCGTGCTCGACCGCATGCCGCCGACGCCCGGCGCGAAGATCACCTGCAGCGAGCAGGTGCCGTTCTGCGCGAGGCTGACGGGCGTCGCAAGGCAGGTCCCGCCGGCGAGCAGGAACTCGACGTTGTTGCTGCTCGACACCGACGAGATCGAGCCCGCGGCGCCGATCACCTTGATCGTGAACGATTTCGTGGCGGACTGCGCGTGGACGCCGACCGTGCCGAAATCGAACGACGAAGGCGACGCGCTGAACGTCGCGGAGCCACCGCCGCCGGGGTTGACGACGCTGCCGATGTACGCGGCGAGGTCGGACAGGTCGCTGTCGGAGAGCTCGAATGGCATGCCGTCGCCGTACAACGGGCGCATCTCGCCGACCGAGTCGGGGTTGGTGTTGATTGCGAAGGCGATCAGGTCCGGATCGTTCGCCGCGCCGCGAATCGCGAAATCGGCGTCGGTCTTGGGACTCTTGAGGTTATGGCATTGCGTGCACGGCGCGGCGCCGTTGTTGAAGAGCTTGTTGCCGTTGGCGACGTTGTCGGTCGCCGCCGCGCAAGGCGCGAGCAGCATCGCGGCGAGCGCCGCAGCCCAAAGCATTTGCACGATCGGATCCCCGCGCCGGATATGCCGGCGTCATAGGGCGTCACTATGACAGCGTCATGACTTCGGCGGCAAGGGCGTTCGTCGGGCGGGAACGCGGGCCGTCCGACCTTAGGCCCGCGCCGGCGCCCTACTGTGGTGCACACCAGCCCACGCCGATCCCCGCACCCTCCGGCGTGTAGCCGGCGTCGATCATCTGCTGGCGGACCGCAAGGCTCGTCGTGAAGCGGTGGTTGGGCGCGCCACCCATGCCGTTGTTGAACATCCGGTAGACGGGGATGTTGCCGGCCGGGCAGGAGCCGTCGGCTGCCGGCAGCATGGCGTCGAACAGCTCGGCCGATTCGAGCGTCCAGTCGGGAAAGCCGGTGATCGTCTGCTCACAGCCTAAGCCGTGCGGCGCGTAGAAGTGCGTGCTGATGCCGAGGAAATGGTCGTTGAAGAAACGGCACACGCCCACGGCGCCGCCGGGCCCTTGGCCCGCGGCATAGCCGCTGAAGGCGAGGCCC
>Ga0070681_10007880_pt1 | contig 10424 bp, 7 predicted proteins | sample KBSC83BmetaG_FD_65650 | JGI IMG/M metagenome (GOLD analysis project Ga0070681, IMG submission 65650) | Corn rhizosphere microbial communities from Kellogg Biological Station, Michigan, USA - KBS C8-3B metaG | ecosystem: Host-associated > Plants > Roots > Rhizosphere | place: USA: Michigan...
TCCTGACCGCCCCGGATGGCAATCTCGACGAGGCTCATCTGGCGAAGCCGGCCAAGGTGGCTGCGCTGTTCGCTGAGCTCTGTCGCCCATGCGCCCGCGGTGCCCGCGGCGGCGGTGGCGCCGTTAACGCGATTCTGCGCCGATGACGATCTCATCGAGACGCGTCCCCTCTGAGTAGATGTCGAGCCAGTCTTCGCGAACCGTCTGCCAGGTGAAACGGGACAACGCGGCCTGTCCGCGGCGTGCCATCGCTCGTGCGCCGTCCGGGTCGTTCCACACCCGGGCCATCGCGCCAGCCAGATCGGCCGCGTCGGCGGCGGCCAGCGTGCCGGTCTCGCCGTTTCTCACCACGTACGGGATATCTCCGACGGCAGTCGAAACGACAGGAAGTCCCGAGGCAAGCGCCTCGAGAATCGAGACGGGCTGGTTGTCGAGAACCGAAGCGTTCACAAACATGTCGTGATCCGCGTACAGCCGCGGCATATCATCAGGTTCAACGCGGCCCACAAAACGGATCGAGTCACCGCCATACGCCGCCGCCAGGTCGCGAAGCCGACCTTCTGCACTTCCGTACCCAGCAAGCGTCAAGGTCGCGTCCGGCACCTCGCGTCGGAAACGCACAAACGCCTGGATGACGAGATCCACCCGGTAGTACGCCTCGAAGTTCCGCGTCGACAACACCCGCGGACGAAGGGGCAGGCGCTCTCGATACCGAAAGCGCGTCAGGTCGATGACGTTGTGAACAACACGCGCGGAGTAACCATGCTGCGCAAACACCATCCGTAAGTACGGCGACGGCACGACGAGATCGTGGGCCAGCCGCAGCCAGGGATGCACGAGCGATCCCCAATGCGACAAATGATCCTCGGCTTCGCCGCTGTGATAGTTCAGCACGACGCGTTTGTTGAAGCATCGTCCTGCGATCATCGCGGGCACGGGTGCGAGCAAAAACGACCAATACGATCCCGAGAAGACATGAACAACGTCCGCCTTCGACAGCCGCCACAAACTCGGCAGATAGATCAGTTGATTGAGAAGCGTTCGCGCGATCGGAATCCGTCGAACCCACCTGAGCGCCGCCGGGAAGCGCGGGTTGATGGGCACGAAGACGACTGGAACGCCTTCGGCCTCGAGCCCTTCGATGAGTCGGCAGGCCTGAACCCCTTGTCCTCCCAGAATGTCGAGACTTGTCCCAACGATTGCCACACGCCGTGGACGCCGGTGCTTCACACCAGTACCGCAGGCAGGATCCGTTCCCGCGAGGCTCGCTCCGGCCGTCGCATCGAAGAAAACGGCACATCAAGCACGCGACGGCACCACAGCTCGAGCGACACGAGCGTCCACAGGTGCAGGTCGATATCGCGTCCGTGCTCATGCAGCCTGATCAGCCGGTCCAGCTGATCGGTTCTGAAGAGTCCACGCTGTCGCGATCGATCCGAACACAGAAGCTCACGGGCAAATCCGGCGAGCTCGCCGCGAAACCAGCGCGCCAGCGGGATGGCAAACCCGTGTTTCGGCCGATCGATGATGTCGTCGGGCAAGAGCCCACGCATCGCCCGCTTGAACAGATACTTGGTCGAGCCGTCTTTGATCCGGAACCGCGACGGAATCGTGGCAGCGAACTCGACGAGCTTGTGATCGAGCAGCGGGGGACGCGCTTCCAGTGAGTGCGCCATCGCCATCCGATCGACTTTGGTGAGGATGTCCAGCGGCAGATACGTGTTCAGGTCGCAGTACTGAAGCGCCCACAGGGCGTCGCACCCGTCGCGATCGAGACAATCGAGTGCATGTGACCACGGATCGTGCGCCGACATCTGTTCGTAGGCGTCGGGCTGAAAGATCTTCCGAAGTTGCGCCGCCCGGAAGAGCGTCGAAGCGTCGAGATACCGCCTTGACCCGTCGAGAGCCAGATGCTCGAGGAACCGCTTTCCTTTTGTGCCGTCCGGCAGCTGCCGGCCGACGACTCCCAGCGCACGACGCACCGTTCGTGGAATCCGGTCGAACCGCTGCTCTTCCTGGTCCGTCACGTACTTGTCATAGCCACCGAACAGCTCGTCACCGCCGTCGCCCGTCAACACGACGGTCACATGTTTCGCCGCCAGCCTGGAGACCATGAACGTCGGAATCGCCGATGTGTCGCCGAACGGCTCGTCGAGGAACCAGGCGAGGTCTTCGGCGAGACCGACGACGTCAGGTTGCAGCACCAGCTCGTGATGATCGGTGCCGAACGTCTGCGCGACGTTTCGGGCGTGCCTGAGCTCGTTGTATTCGGCCTCGGGAAAACCTATCGAAAAAGTCTTCACCGGCTCCGGCCGCATGCTTGCCATCGTCGCGACCACGGCACTCGAATCGATGCCGCCGCTCAAGAACGCGCCGATCGGCACGTCGCTCACCTCGTGCAGCTTGACCGATTCACACAGCAGGTCGCGCAGCCGTTCCACCAACTCCGGCTCGCCGGCCTCTTCGTCGGGTTGAAACGTCACATCCCAATAGCGATGGATCCGAAGATCCAGGTCATCCTCAATCGTCGCGACCCGGCCCGGCTCCAGCTTCCGGATGCCGTCGACGATGCTTTGGGCCGGCGGCGTGGCCATGAAAGTCATGAGATGGCGCACCGCTTCCCAGCTCAGGCTTCTGCCGATTTCCGGCAACTGCAGCAGCGGCTTGAGCTCCGAGGCAAACGCGAGGCCGCCCCGCAGCGGCGCGTAGTACAGCGGCTTGATGCCAAGGCGATCGCGTGCCAGGAGAAGACGCCGATGAACCGTGTCCCAGATCGCAAACGAGAACATGCCGCGCAGGTGATCGACGCAGCCAGGGCCGAATTCCTCATATAGATGAACGATTGTTTCGGTATCGCCGGAGGATTGCAGGCGATGGCCGCGTTTGAGGAGCGCCTGACGCAATTCTTGATAGTTGTAAATCTCCCCGTTGAAGACGACCCAAATCGTTCGGTTCTCGTTGCAGATCGGCTGCTGGCTCGTCTCGAGGTCGATGATGCTGAGCCGCCGCATGCCGAGGCCGACACCAGAGCCGAGGTACACCCCTTCTTCATCAGGTCCACGATGCACCAGCATTTGGCACATCGCGCGAACCTCCTGCTCGAGCACCGGTTCGTCAAATCGAACGATTCCCGCAACGCCACACATGGTCAATCTCTGTAATTTCAGGATTTCAGGATTTCAGGATTTCAGGATTTAGGGATTTAGGGATTTAGGGATTTGTTAGATTCTGAATACCGACTTTCATGAGTCAGTCAGGCCTCCTGCTGAAGTGTTGCGGTGGCCGCAGTCGGCGCGGCGTCGGCGATCGGGTTGACGTGGCCATGCAGCACGTACCACAGCGCACCATAGAACGTCCCGTACACGGCGACGCTCAGCGCGGCGTTCACGACGATTGGCGCTGAGACGATGTCCATGACCATCCACGCTGGCGCAAGGGGAACGCCGGCATTCACAGCGGTGATGGCCAGGCGCCTCCACGGCAACACGTCCGCAACGCCGACATTCATCACGTTCGCGATCTGTCCGATGGCCATGACCTTCACGACCACGGTGCCGACCAGCGTCGCCAGGACAGCGCCGACGATGCCGAACAGCGAGATCAGCCAGCTCACGAGTCCGACGATGACGATCAGGCGGACGACATTCATCACCAGGAGAAACCGCGTGCGGGCATGTGCGCGAAGGACACCATCGACCGCGAACGCCGACGGCACGACCATGAGGCACCACACCCGCAAAATCGGGATGCTGGCGATGTAGGTCTTCGTGAACAGCACGACAATCACGGCCCGCGCAGACAGAAACAGCAGGGCGGCCAATGGAAGCATGAGCGACGCCAGCTTGACCGTCGTGTCGTGCCAGATCCTCAGCGCCGAGCCGTCAGCGCGCGTGCTGACTTCGGCGAGTTTCACCATCATCACGTTTGCCGTGGACGTGCAGATCAAATCGACCAGCGGGATCTGCAGGCAGCCGACCGCGTAGATTGCGAACGCGGTCGCGTCGAAGCGCGTCGCGACGACCCACTGATGGGCGTTCGCCTGAACGACGTCGATCCCCACCGCCAGCGCAAACGGCAGCGCGTACGCCCACTGCTGCCGCCACAGCCGGCCATCCAGCTTCAGGTCACGGCCGAACACCATCGAGAAGTAGACGAGCATCGCTGCCACTCGAAGAGCGGCAAAGACGACACCTCCGATCAGCACCGCATGCAGCGAACGAAATGCAATCGCGGGAATCACAAATGAGGTGCTCCTGGCGATGTCCGATGCCGCGTACACAACAGCGGCCTTCGCCGGCTCATTGCGCGACACGATCACGATTTCAAACGCCGCCGAAATCAGCGTGAGCGTCAGGAAGAGCGCCAGCAATGGCAATTCGGTGGCAATCGCCGGATTGCCCATCCAGATCGCGACCCGGTCCCGAGTCACACACAGGACCGTGAGCGACAGCGTGCCGGCGAGGGCCAGCGTCGCCAGCGAATTCGAAATCGAGCGCGCCGCCTCGGCGGGTTTCTTCGGAACGAAGTAGTACAGGCTTTCCGCGGCTCCCAGTTGCGCGACGCCGTAAATCGTCATGTAGATGAGGAAGAGCTGCTTGTACGTGCCGAACGCTGTCGGCAACAGCGTCCGCGCCAACACGACGGGAATCGCAACCGACACCACGCCGCCCACCACGCGGCCGGCAACCAGCCTGAAGGCGGGGCCGGAAATACTGTCGAGTCTCGGTTTGAGAGTCATGCCGCGTGAACCCGTTCGCAACGCCGGGCTGCCGGCCATAGTCGATGCGCCTGGCAACTCAAAATGCTCGATGAAAATTGCCCGTCGGCGCCGACCGACGACCCTTCCCACAGCACGAGGCGATCGATCGTCAGTGACGGATGTCGCGGATCGCGATGTTCGCAGGCGGTGTATGCGAATCGGTAGCCCGCACGCGCGACCAGATCCACGACTGGCGGCGTAAATTGCCCGCCGGGATAGGCGAAATGTCGAACCGGATGGCCGAGGCGCGTTTCGAGATCGCGCTTCGAGCCGGCAATCTCTTCGAACCCCCGCACGGAAGTTTCGTTGGCAAGCCAGGTGTGCGTCTTCGTGTGAGATCCGATGGTGAATCCCGCACGATCAAGGTCGCGGACCATCGACCACGTCATCGTTCCTGGAACGGTGTCATGATCGATGCCGACTTCCGCCTCCAGCACATCCATCGTTGAGGCGGCCTGCGCCTGCGATACGGCCGGCAGCAGCATCGACGTCAGCACGTACGGATTCACCGACGACGGCTGCAGCTGCTGGATGATCGCTGCGGGAATTTCTGCCTCGGCGAGCAGCCGCGATACTGGCGGCCACGGCTCCTGCCACTTGTCGAATGCGCGGGCCAGCAGGTGGTACATCCGGTCGTGCACCTGCCAGCATGCGCGGTCAAGTTGCTCGGTGACGACGAATACGCTCGCGGCGGCGCCAATCCGCATCAACGTCGGAACCGCGTGGTCGTAGACATCGCGATACCCGTCGTCGAACGTGATCGTCGCAACCGGTTGAGTGAACGGCTCACCGCTTTCGAGGTGTGCTCCGATTTCATCGATCGACACGAATTCGAAGTGTCGCCCGATCCATTCGACATGCCGCTCGAACATGGCGCGGCTCACGAGCATGGTCGGCATCTCGGTCGCGGCCGCGCGCTCGAAATTGTCGACCACGCGGTGGTAGGCAATCACGAGCGGACGGCAGCCGGTGGCCGACGCCGCCAATGAGGTCAGCGGCCGCGTGCGCGAGAGCGTCGAGGCGACCGCGTCCTTCAGGAGGCGGCGCCAGCGGGGGGGACGTTCGAATCGCACGGTTTCCTCGGGAAAATACGCCGGGCGAGCATCCTCATGCTTCGCTCGGCATCGACAGTACGGCGGTGCAGCCGGCCGCCGAGGTGTGGTGGAAAGAGCTCAATTCGATCGAGCTGCCGTGTCTCGCTGGCCCACAGGGCCTTGTACGGCTCTTCGCCATACAACATGTCGAATTCCGACGCGCCCTCCAGGATGGCGGCGCGAATCGTCAGCCCCAGCACAACCATGCCGACGCTGTAATGCCGGAATTGCCGGTTGAAACCGTGTTGGTACAGGTAGAACTTCCCGTTCACGTAAAAGCAGTACGTCACGGCCGCGATGGCGTCGTTCAAGTGCAGCGAAAACAGTCGCAGCCACCCGGCGTCGAGCGTCAGTGACGTGACGTCATGGTGAAATGCGCGCAAGGCCGCCGTCTGAAAAGCGGTCGAGCCCCCGCGAGACGTCCATCGCTGCTCGTGAAACTCCATGAGCGCCGACAGCACGTCCTGGCGCTGCGCCTGAGTGTCGACTCGCGTGAACCGAACCTCGAACTTGTGTTGAAGCGTATTCAGAGTGCGGCGACAGCGCGCGCGCTGCGAAGGACGCAGCGTCTCGAGGTAACTCGTCCAGGAATGACCCTGGAGCTTTGCATAGGGACAGATGCCGGACCGGGCCGATTCACGGGTCCACCGATGCTGCATCAACTCATCGGCCAGCATCGACGACGCCGCCGCAGGCCGGAGATGATCGAGCCGCACGCTTTGCGCGCGTGTGGCGAGCCACCCCGCAAACGCCGCGGCGCACTGATTTTCGCACCCCCGACGAACGATTAGATCCATGTAATCCGAGCCGGCCCATCCCGTGGCGAGAAATTCCAATTGCGACAGCCACGACCATCGCCCTCGTGATGTGCAGAGCGGCGCGATGCCAATCAGCTGCCCATCGTCACTGCGCGCCGTGAGCATCTGCAATCGGCGCGTGCCGGCGAGGTGAACCCACCAGGCGTGAAGCCACTCCCACGAGAGAAACGGGTTATTCGCGCTGCTGTGTCCAAGAAGATCGATCCATTCCGTCCGCAGGTCAGCAAAGCGATCGATCTGGTTGATCAGATCGACCACCACACCGCGATCCAGACGTTCAGGCCGCGAGTATCCGGTCGCCGGCATGAGGCATCCTGACGTTCAGGCGGATGAGGCACTCGGCCATGTAAGTCATGTGACGTTCGCTCAAATCCTGATGAAGCGGGAGTTCCAGCACGTGTTCACGCAAGAACCGTGCATGCGCGGACATCTCTCTCCCACCGGGCTCGACGCTGTCGTTCCAGAACTCGAGCGCGTCAACGCCGCGCCTTGCGAGCCCGTCGACAACGGCGCGCTTATTCGGGACCAGAATCGGAAAGAACAAGGGACACACACCGGCGGCAGGCTCCGGGAGCGGCCGGCTGACCCGACAGCCGAGTTGCCTGGACAAGGTCTGGTAGTTGGCGATCCGACGCTGGCGAACACGCTGCAAGTCGACGCGATCGATCAGCCGTAATGACAGATCTGAAATCGCCAGATCGACTTGACCAAGGTCGAATCCGATGTCGCCGACATTGGCACGATCGACTCTGGCAGCACTCGCCAGCCTTCCCGCGCCGCGTTTCAGCATCGATAGCCCATCGCCGGTGCTGCCGTATCGCACCCGCACTCGCTGGACGAGCAGCTCTAACAGGCGACCAACAGTCGACGGCGCACCGGCGGGCCGAAGTCGCACATTCGGCAACGGGTCTTCGCGATCGGTGTTCTGAACGAGCACGGCGCCATTCGGCACCGGCAGGGTTTTGTAGAGGCAAAAGATCGACCAGTCGCCGAATGAGCCGAGCGGCCGCCCGATGGTCTCGCTGAGAAGCGCCAGCGCACAATCTTCGACGAGCAGCATCTCCCGCCGCCGGCAGAGATCAACAAGCGTCGAAATCGGTTGCGGCCAGCCGGCGTAGTGAATGACATAGAGAACGTCCGGCCGATGAACGTCGCACAGCCGCTCCACATCGTCGGGATTCATCCGCATGCCGCGATCAACCGGGCAGTACACGATCGATGCACCGGCGGCTCGCATCGCGAGCACTTCGTTACCGCTGTTGTAGTCCGGAACCAGCACCGTCACTCTGCGACGGCGCGCGACGAGCGCGAGGAACAGGTGGTAGATCGCGTTCCTGGCGCGGTAGAAGTAGCGGACGTCGTGTGCCTCGAACGGAAACATCGACTGGCCATGCGATGGCCGGAGTACATCGAGCGGCGATAGACCGTGGAAGATAGGAACTCGCATACTACCGCTTGAAATTTCGGAGTTCAGAATGAACGCGATCAGGGATTCAGGATCAGGTCGACGACCCCTGTCCGCTTCATGGCAGGCAGGAGTTGGAACTTCAGCGGATACAGCAGGCGCGCGCGGTTGCTGTCGGAAAAGACAAAGAGCCAGTTGTGTGGACGACTGGCTTCGGTCCACTCCTCTTTCCAGGGCTCGGCGTCGCCGAGCAGGTCGATTTCGTTCACGCCTTCGGCATACGCGTAACGCACGATGAAGTGCATCAGCAGCTTGAACGGCGAACATGTGTTGTATTCGGGGTCATAACCGGTCTTGCAGAGGAACAATCGGCGATCGTGTTCTATCGAGTACGACGTCGCGATCCGGCGTCCGTTGACATTGAGGAACATCAGTCGCAACCAGCCGCGGGCCGCCATTCGCTCCGCCAGCCTCACGTAGAACTGCCGGATACTCCGGTCCGTCGAAATGGCGGTTCCTGCCTGACGTTTCCACCCTGATTCCTCGAGGCGAACGACCTCGTCCACGGCTTCGGCCAGCGTCGAATCGTTGACGATTTCGAGCGCGGGCTTCCCGACTCTCGAGAGGCGCGTCATACGATTTCTGAGATTCTGTCGAAACTTGGAGGATAGCCCGGCGAAATAGTCCGCTTCCGTGCCCGCGATCGACAAAAACGGTGAAGAGCCGCTTCGCCAGATTCCAGTCGCACATCCATCCGCGGCAGCCAGACGCGTCAGGGACTCAACCGTCGACGTATCCGGAGGCAGCTGGCTCAGCAGCAGCACGTCCCAGTTGCGGCGGTCGTGAAAGAGCGCGGTCCAGATCGCGTGATAGGACTCCGACAGGTGATCCGCAACGATGAAATCGGCACGGGGCGAGTGGTCGTTCTGCATGAGCCGAAGCCGCCTGACGGGCACGCCATACATTCGCGTCCGCTCGAACAGCAGTGGCGCAATCGCGACGATTTGTCCCGCGGCCCGTACGACCACGATGTGCAGCTGCGCGCCATGGCCGAAGCATTCCCACCACGTTCGCATCCAGTCGTGGGACAGGAACGGATGCGCAATGCGCGCCCGCTCAACCGCTTCGTCCCATTCGTATCCGAGCTGCAGAAATGCGGGTTCGTCGGTGATGGTCTCCACGCTCAGGTGTTGGACCTGAGCTGGAACTGTCGCGACTGCCGAAGGAGTCCCTACTTGCACGCCAACTCTCTCGTCGCAAGCGTTGACACTTGCACCTGGCCATCAAGAAGCGCCTCGTACAGCTGGGCGGTAGCCGAGACCATGCGCTCCATCGAGAACCGTTCGTCAATCGACCGCCGGGCGGCATCGCCAAGACGGCGAGCACGGCTCGGGTCTCGCAGCAGCGCCGCCATCGCGCTCGCCATCGCCGCCGGATCGCCCGGAGGCACCAGCAGCCCGTTGACTCCGTCAGCGATCGCTTCAGGCGTCCCGCCAACTCGTGTCGCCACCACCGGCGCCCCTGCCGCCATCGATTCGAGCACGACGTTGGAGAGGGCTTCATTGAGTGACGGCATCACGGAAATCGTCGCGGCCGACAGCAACTGCGGCACGTCGCGCCGCAATCCCGCAAAGGTGAGCCGATCCGTGAGCCCCAGCCTCACCGTCAGGCTCGTCAGCGTCGACCAATACGGCCGTTCGTTCGGATTGGTATCCCCGACGATAACGAACCGGACCGTTGGAAACTCTGTCGCGACGAGCGCGGCCGCTTGCAGGAATGTCTCGAGGCCCTTCAGAGGATTCAGCCGCGACACGACGAGGACCACCGGTGCGCCGTGGGGGATCCCCAAGCCGCGGAACGGCGACTCGCCGCCATCCACGCGATCAAAGCGGCTCAACTCGACTCCATTGGGAATGACGACGATTTTCGCGGCATCGTAGCCTTCGCCGATCAGCCACTCCTTCACCGCCACCGCATTCACCAGAATGCAGTCTGCGAATTGACAGGCCCAGCGCTGCGCTCGCTTCTGCATGGGGGTCAGGTACGGCGCGCGATCGCGAATGGAAGCGATCACGACCGGGACTCCCGCCATCCGTGCAGGTGGAACCGCGAACAGATTGCCGTAGAAGCTGTAGGTATGAACGATGTCGATCCGCCGATCCGTCACATATCTGGCCAGACGGGCCTGCTGCCGCAACGCCGACAGACTGCGAAACGAGGTGACGTTGCACTCGAGCAGCGGGATATGGCGCGCCGCAATTTCGTCCGCAAAGGCTCCCCAGCGGCGCAGGCACGCAAACTCCAGAGCGAATCGGTTCGGATCGAGCGAGCGGCCAAGCGCCATGAAT
>Ga0070681_10007882_pt1 | contig 10421 bp, 7 predicted proteins | sample KBSC83BmetaG_FD_65650 | JGI IMG/M metagenome (GOLD analysis project Ga0070681, IMG submission 65650) | Corn rhizosphere microbial communities from Kellogg Biological Station, Michigan, USA - KBS C8-3B metaG | ecosystem: Host-associated > Plants > Roots > Rhizosphere | place: USA: Michigan...
TATCTGCCCGTCTTCGAAGGAATCTTTCAGCCGCAGAGTACCTATCCGAGGCAGTTCTTCGTCCCGTCAAACAGCTGGCAGTTTCTCGTGCAGATGAACTTCCTGACGTTTGACAGCGGTTTTCGAGCCGGAGAGCGAGTTGCCCGGCAGGCGGCCCTGAGTACGGCGCGCGCGAACGTAGCCAGCAAGGTCACGAACATTTCCTCAGAGGTGCGAACGGCACGCGAGTTAGTGGCCAGTACGGAGCGCGTGCTGACGACAGAACGTCAGGCCGCCGAGCAAGCCAATCAGGTCGTCGATATTCTGAACATCAGTTTTCGTGCCGGAGCGTCGACGAACATCGAAGTGATTGACGCTCAGCGTGCCGCCCGCGATGCCGACACCAACGTCGCCGTTGCCGAGGACGCGGTTCGCCGCGCGCGTTTCAATCTGTTGAACGCGCTCGGACGGTTTCCATGAGCGGCGCTCTCCTCATGACCGCATCACACTCGTGACCGGCCTCTATCTCTTCGTGGTCGCGCTCTTCGGCGGCGCGCTGAATTCCGTCGCCGGCGGCGGATCCTTCATCGGCCTGCCCGCGCTGCTGTCCGTAGGCGTCGCACCGGTTGCGGCCAATGCCACGACAACACTCGCGATGTGGCCGGGATCGCTGTCCAGCGCCATTGCCTACCGCCAGGAAATCGCCCGGGCTCGTCATTGGCTGATGACACTGGGCGTGGCCAGCATGGCTGGCGGATTGGTGGGCGGATGGCTGCTGATTCGCACGAGCGATCAACGGTTTCTTCAACTCCTGCCGTGGCTCATGCTGGCGGCAGCCGTCACCTTTACGCTTGGCGGGCGCGTCGCCGATCGTCTGCTGAGACGCGCAAAGGCCGAGACCACGGATGCGGCCAGCACACGTCATGTCCCTGCGTGGATTGTGTTGTTTCAGTTCGTGGTGGCGATCTACGGTGGTTACTTCGGCGGCGGAATGGGCATCATGATGCTGGCGGCCTTTTCGGTGGCTGGTATGACGGACATTCACGAGATGAACGGCATCAAGACGCTCGCCGCCGTTGCCATTAACGGCGTCGCGCTGGTGGAGTTCGTGGCCGATGGCGCCATCGCCTGGGCACCGGGGCTGGTGATGGTCGGCGGAGCCATCATCGGCGGGTATTACGGAGCATTTCTCGCCCGTCGCGTGTCGCCCGGCGTGGTTCGGGCGATCGTGATCGTGATCGCGTGGACAATGACGGCGTACTTTTTCATCAAGTGACGACTGGTGGTGAGATGGCAGATCGCAGAGTTCAGAGCTCAGACGTCCGGCTTCAGGTGGCCAGGCGAGTCTGCGTTCTGCATTCTGCAATTTGAAGTCTGCAACCATCGAAGAGGCAATGACATGCGGGCGATGGTGCTGACCCATCCGGCTGCGCACAAACTTGACGCTGAGACACGCCCCGTTCCGGTGGCCGGGCCGGGCCAGCTATTGATACGCGTGCACGCCTGTGGGGTGTGTCGAACCGATTTGCATGTGGTCGACGGCGAGCTTCCGAATCCATCGATCCCGATCGTACCCGGCCATCAAATCGTCGGCCATATTGAAGCGGTGGGAGAGGGCGCCGAATTTCGCGTCGGCGAGCGTGTCGGGGTGCCCTGGTTGGGCTATACGGACGGCGACTGCCTGTATTGCCGCAGCGGGCGGGAAAACCTCTGCCTCCACGCGCGCTTTACCGGGTATCAAATCGACGGCGGCTATGCCGATTTCGTGGTCGCCGATTCACGATACGTCTTTCGCATCCCCGAGCGGTACGCGGACGTCGAGGCGGCGCCGCTGATGTGTGCCGGCCTCATCGGCTACCGGTCGTACCGGTTCACCGGTGATGCGAACCGGATTGGCCTCTACGGCTTCGGCGCGTCTGCGCACATCATTACCCAAGTAGCCCTCGCGGACGGCCGCGAGGTGTACGCCTTCACTTCACCCGGCGATAGCGCCACGCAGGCATTTGCACGGTCCCTGGGCGCGGTATGGGCCGGCGCGTCCACCGAGGCGCCGCCATCGCCGTTAGATGCGGCGATCATCTTCGCGCCAGTCGGCTCGCTGATCCCTGAAGCGCTCTCGAGAGTTACGCGCGGAGGCCTCGTCGTCTGCGCAGGCATCCATATGAGCGATCTTCCGGGGTTTCCGTACCGCTTGCTCTGGGAAGAGCGGCAGGTGCGATCGGTCGCGAACCTCACCCGACAGGATGGACGCGAATTTTTCGAAATCGCTGCTCGCGTTCCGATCCGGACTCACACCCGCGCGTATCCGCTCGAGCACGCCAACGATGCGCTTGCCGATCTTCGTGGCGGCCGCATCGAAGGGGCCGCGGTGCTCGTGCCATGACGCCGCAGGAGGACCGGGTCGCCGCCTACCTGAGAGGGCTCGGGATCCGATTCGATCCCTATCAGCATCCGCCGATTGCTACAGCGGAGGAGGGCGAAGTCCACTGGGCGGGCATCGACGCTGTGCACTGCAAGAATCTGTTTCTCAGAAACCAGAAAGGCACACGCCACTATCTGGTGATTCTCGCCCACACCAAGCGCGCCGATCTCCGCGCCGTGGCGGATCAAATCGGTGACGGCAAGTTGAGTTTCGCGTCGCCGGATCGCCTGATGAAATATCTGGGCGTGACGCCCGGCTCGGTCTCGCCGTTCGGGTTGATCCACGATCATGATCATCACGTTCGCGTGTATCTCGATCGAGAGCTGAAACAGGCTCCCCGCATTTCGTTCCATCCGAACATCAACACGGCAACCTTCGTCCTGAGCTACTCCGACTTCGAGCGGTTCCTCGGGTCGTGTGAAAACATCGTCCGGTATGTGGACGTCTCGCGTGCGTAACGGCGTGGTCGGTGCGCTGGTTGTTCTGGTCACCGCGTCACCCGTTCTCGCCCACGATCCCGCCCGCAGCGAGTCGCGCCTCGAAGTTCAGGGCGCCGTGGTTCGGTGCGAACTGATCGTGGATCTTCTGGAGTTCCCGGGGGTCGACCAGGACGGCAACGGAACGATTAGCTATGCCGAACTCGACCGGTCGATTGCGGATGTCTTCGCTCGGGTCAAAGCCAACCTCGTTCTCCGCAGCCCCCATGAGCCGTCGAAGATCGTCATGACGGGCCACGAGCTTGTCGACGAGCACACGGCACGCCTGAAGGTGGTGTACACGTTCCCGTCGAACGTTTCACGCCTCGATGTGACGTCGACGTTTGATCAGTTGGCACGTCGGCCTGACCATCAGCATTACGTCACGATCAAGATCGGCGGCAACGAGGAGCGCGCGGTTCTGGATCCGTCCCAGCGAACAGTGACCTTCGAGGATCAGTGGTGGACGCGAACGACCGTGTGGCTCACCGTGGCAGCGCTGGCGCTGATTGGCGGCCGCGTCGGCTGGTTCCTGCGCAGACGCGCAAGGTCCGGCTAAAGCCGGACGCCACGACTTCCGGCTAAAGCCGGACGCCACGATTTCTGGCTAAAGCCGGACGCCACGACCTGCCTTGACTGCCGTGGGGTCCGGCTTCAGCCGGACCTGCTTACTTCGTCGTCTGATGCAGCTCGCCGAGCACTTCTTCCGTGTGCTCACCGAGCTTGGGTGGCCGTCGTGACACGTCGGCCGGGGTTTCCGACAGTTTGATGGGATTGCCCAGCACGCGAAACGTGCCGAGCTCCCGGTCGTCAAACGGAATGAACATCTGCCGCGGTTCGACTTGGGGATCGGCGAGCGCCTGCGAAACGGTCCGCACTCGTCCGCATGGAACACCGAATTCCATCAGCCTCGCCACAAGCGCGTCGACCGTGTATCCGGCAAACGCCCGCTCGATTTCGGCCTTGAGCGCCGGACGGTTCGTCACGCGATCGGTGTTCGTCCTGAAGCGTGGATCCTCAATCAGTTCCTGCCGGTCGATCGCCGCGCACAACTGTTTCCAGAGCCGGCCATTCGCGCACCCGATCATCAGCATCCCGTCCGCGCACGACAACACCTCGTAGGGTGCAATCGACGAGTGATCGTTGCCCAGTCGCTGCGGTTCGCGGCCTGTGGTCTGCATCACGCCCGCCGGCATCGAGAGCGTCGAGAGCACCGAGTCGTACAGGGAGATGTCGACGTGCTGGCCCCGCCCAGTCCGGTCGCGATGACGCAAGGCCAGGAGAATCCCGCCAAACGCATACAGACCCGCGAGGTAGTCGGCGGTGGCGATGCCAGTCCTGACGGGCGGCCCGTCGGGCGTCCCCGTGATGGACATGAAGCCCGATTCGGCCTGGACGATTGGGTCGTATCCGGTCTGGTGCCGCCGCGGGCCCGTCTTCCCGTAGCCGGTGATGGAGCAGTAGACAAGACGCGGATTCAGCTTGTGGATGGTCTCGTAGCTGAATCCCAGCTTGTCGAGGCTGCCAGGCTTGAAGTTCTCGATGAAGACGTCGGCCTGGGCGAGCAACGCGCGAAGGTGGTCAGCCCCGTCCTTGGTTTTCAGATCGAGGCCGACGCTCCGCTTGCTCCGGTTGACGCCGACAAAGTACGCGCTCCATGGACCCACGAATGGAGCCCACGACCGGGCATCGTCGCCCTCGGTCGGTTCTTCAATCTTGACGACGTCGGCGCCCATGTCGCCGAGGAGCATGGCGCAGAAGGGGCCGGCGAGCACGCGAGTCAGGTCGATGACGCGAAGTCCGTCGAGTGGTGGCATGTGTCCCGTTACCAATGTAGAACCCGAAGTCGACGGAGAACGTGCACGTCACGATTCGACTCCGACCGTCTGGTCCTTATTCTGACCGAATTGTGACCGTTGTGGTCGCATTTATCGAACGTCTGTTCGTGTACCGAACGCGGGCAGGACAGCGACCGATGGTGACACGCCCCCTCCAGGCATTGCAAGACGTCGGATCTTCGCGGTTCTGCGTCCCGGCACCACCAATCAGGAGCGCCGCATTAGTCGAGGTACTTGACGAAGACGACTTCGTTCCTTGCTTCGTTGTAAATGAGCTCGTCGACCAGTGATCGGGTGATCGCGAGGCCAAGCCCGCCGGGACGCAGCCCTTTTTCTTCTCGCACAATCGCGTGGCGGAGCGGGTCGTCGTCGGGATTGTTGATCGCCGAGTGGGCGAGACTTTCGAGGCTGAACCCCTGACCGGGATCGGCAATGCGATACAGCACCATGCGCTTGGCGCGAATATACGAAATTCGCACTCTCCGCTCCGGATCCAGGTGACCGCCCCATTCAACGGCGTTTGAGAGCAGCTCGCGAAACGCGTGACCGATCGAGTCACGAATCGACTCGGGCAAGTCAGCATCGAGTCCCTTCATGAAGCCCTGAATCCTGTTCGACACTCGCAGCGAACAGGGCGCCACGAGCTCGACCCATTCGGGCTTCGCGGATACGACTTGAATCGGTAATGCCGCGGCGGCCGGTTCGCCAAGGACGTCCTCGACGACTTCGACGATGGCGCCAGGCGCGAATGGCTTGGTGACGTAGCGGTCCGCCTGGCCGCGGACCGCCTTCAAGAGCGTTTCGGATGCGTCATCGGCGGTAATCATGACTACGCGCGGCGGCGAGGGCCCGCGCTGCGCTTCTTCGAGAACGTCGAGACCGCTGATGTCGGGAAGGCCAACGTCGAGCAGCATTACGTCGTAGGGTTGCCCCGCCAGCGCGTCGAGCGCTTGTCGGCCCTCGGCGACTTCCGTGATGCTGTGACCGGCCTCCCGCAGGAACGTGCTGATGGCGTGACGAAATGCGCGATCGTCGTCGACTACGAGCACACGCGCTCCCGCGGCTGTGGATGTCATACGAACCTCCGCGCGGCGGTCATTCGACCTTGGACGCGAGACCTTCGCTCACCTGACCTGAGGACAGGCGAAAGACGAAACACGAAAGACGAAGCACTAAGGACGAGAAGTGTAATACTTGTCGACCCGCTGATTGAGCGATTGGTAATGGAACCGTCCTCGCTGACCGATTTGCAACGCGGGACACGGCCCGAGCAGCGCGTGCTGTACGAGACGGCGTGTGCGCTGGTCGAATCGTCCACGCTCGTCGAGGCTACGCCGCGGATGCTCAAGGCGATCTGCGAAGCGCTCGACTGGGAATACGGCGCGTTGTGGCGTGTCGATCGCGCGGCGTCAGTCCTTCGTCTGGTTGGCGCGTGGCATACGCCGTCTCTGCCGTTCGACGAATTTGCATCGGCCAGCATCAGAACGTTTGCGCCGGGCGAGGGACTGCCCGGACGCGTCTGGTCGGATCTGGCACCGGTCTGGATCCCCGACGTCGCGCGGGACTCGAATTTTCCGCGCGCGTCGGCCGCCAGCGGAGCCGGGCTGCATGCCGCGCTCGGCTTTCCACTCGTCGGCCGCGCCGAGACCATCGGCGTCATGGAGTTCTTCAGTCGCGAGATCCGCGAGCCGGACGAACAGCTGCTGGCGATGCTGACGACCGTCGGGAGTCAGGTCGGGCTTTTCCTCGAGCAGAAGCGCGCGCAGGAAGAACTCGATCGATTTTTCACGCTGTCGATCGACTTACTGTGCATCGCGAACTTCGACGGATATTTCCTCCGCCTCAATCCAGCGTGGGAGCGCACCCTGGGCATCGCGCGTGACGAACTCCTCGCCAGGCCCTGGCTCGACTTCGTCCACCCGGACGATCGCCAGGCGACGGTCAACGCGCGGACCACGATCGTGAACGACACGGAATTGATGGCGTTCGAGAACCGGTATCGGTGTGCCGACGGCTCATACAAATGGCTGCAGTGGACGGCCTATGGATTCCGAGACCTGGGATTGATTTACGCCGTCGCCCGCGATGTCACCGAACACCGGCGTGCCGCACAGGAACTCGAGATCGCGAAGCGGCGCGCCGAAGAGGCGACGAAGGCGAAAGGCGAATTTCTCGCCAATATGAGCCACGAGATCCGGACACCGATGAATGCGATTATCGGGATGACGGATTTGACGTTGCGAACGAAACTCACGACGGAGCAGCGCGACTACCTCCGGACCGTGAAGGACGCGAGCGAAGCGCTGCTTGATTTGATCAACGACATTCTCGATTTCTCGAAAGTCGAAGCGCACCGGCTGATACTCGAGCACGTCCCGTTCGGGCTTCGCGACATTGTCGAGGACGCCGTACGGTTGCTGGCCCCGCGCGCCTACAAAAAGGAACTGGAGATCGCCTGTCGAATCGCGCCGGACGTGCCCGACGCGCTCGTCGGCGATCCGGGACGATTACGCCAGGTGCTGATCAATCTGGTCGGCAACGCGATCAAGTTCACCGAACGGGGCGAGGTGACGGTTGACGTCAGGGCCAATCACCTCGACCACGATGTGGAGTTGCTGGTGATCGTGTCCGACAGCGGCATCGGGATCCCGCTGGAAAAGCAGCCCATGATTTTCGGCGCGTTCGTGCAGGCCGACGCCTCGACGACGCGGCGGTACGGTGGAACCGGGCTCGGTCTCGCAATTTCGTCGCAGCTCGTCGAGTTGATGGGCGGGCGGATCTGGGTCGAAAGCGAAATCGATCAGGGGAGCCGGTTTTCGTTCACCGCGCGTTTCGACCGGCAGCAGGGTGCACCCGTCCGGCCCACGGTGCCGGCTGCCATCGATCTGCGCGGCGCACGAGCATTGGTCGTCGACGACAACGCGACCAGCCGGCGGATCTGCGAAGAAATGTTGAGCAGCTGGCAGATCAAGCCGGAGGCGGTCGACAGCGCCGCGGCGGCGATCAGCCGTCTCACTGAAGCGGCTCAGAAAGGCGATCCCTTTCGTCTCGTCGTGTCGGATGCGCACATGCCGAACGTCGATGGCGTCGCGCTCGGCCACGCGATCAAAGCCGATGCTCGACTGAAAGGCATCCGACTCATTCTGCTGACCTCCGGTTCACCGGGCCGTGTCCAGGTGCGCGGGGGAGTCTTCGCCGCCGTCCTCAGCAAGCCCGTCAAACAATCCGATCTGCTCGATGCGATCGTCGGGGCACTCGCACCGCGTCCCCGCACAGGCATAGTGTCCGGCTTTACCCGGACCAATGTAGCGTCCGGATCGAGCCGGACCACACCCTGGAAGGCCCCGCTGCGCATTCTGGTCGCGGAAGACAACGCGACGAATCAGAAACTGGTGGCGGCGCTCTTCGAGCAGCGTCACGACCGCGTCGTGATCGCACAGAACGGCGCGGAAGCGGTCCAGCGCTCGGCCGCCGAGGCATTTGACGTGATCCTGATGGACGTGCAGATGCCACTGATGAGTGGCATCGAAGCGACAGAAGCCATTCGGATGCGTGAGCGCACCAGCGGCGCGCACGTGCCGATCGTCGCGATGACGGCTCACGCGATGTCGGGCGACCAGGAGCGGTGCCTGGAAGCCGGCATGGACGCTTACGTGTCCAAGCCGCTGCGGCCGACCGAGTTGCTCGCCACGGTCGATGGTGTGTTGAGGCCGTCGAACGCGGATGCGCACGCAGATGCAGTGTCCGACTTACCTCGCCACGGCAGCGCAGCGCCTGAAGATAGCCGCCGCACGGGCGAAACGAATCCCGGCTCGAGTGCCGAGGGTGCGTCAGCTTCTCTCAATCCGGCCGCGCTTCTCGCCGGATTTGGCGGGAACAAGAAAGTATTGCGCGAGGTCATCGACATGTTTCTGGTCGATGGACCGGAGCATCTGATCGCCGTGCGTCGTGCCTTCGAAGCAGGCGATGCTGCGGCGCTGTCGTCGATGGCTCACGCGCTGAAGGGATCCGTTGGATTGTTCGTACAAGCCGGCGCATTCGAGACCGCCCGTCACCTCGAGCGACTCGCGAAGGCTGGCGAGCTGCAGAGCGCCGCCTCACTGATCGCGTCGCTCGAGACCGACATGCGAGCCCTCGACATCGCACTCCGGGCGCTTCGCGAACAGCTCGAATAGCGACAAGCTTCGCGCTCACGCCCGCGATCGCACCACGAAACAATATGCCGAGCTCGCAGAATTCGCGGAGCACGCAGATCCTGTCTTAAATGGCATCAACACGGCGAACGCTGCGAACTCTGAGCTCGCTGCGTTTTTTCGTGGTGACATTGATTTCGCAATCTTTCGTGGCCTTCGTGTGTTCGTGGCTTACAGGCGTTCAGGTAAGCACGAACGCCGGGACTCGGAAGTGGAGTAGTGCTAAAGTGCTCGCGCTGAGCGAACGTCTGTTCGGCATTCGAACTTCTGGAGTGCTCCCATGGCTACCCGAAATCCTTCTGGCACCGTCCTCACCGCTGTCGCGCTGATCGCCGCAGCGGGACTTGGCCTCAGCGCGCAGCGCGGCCGCGGCGAGCCGCAGCCGCCGGTTCGGCCGCACACCAACGACGTGAACACGACCGCGGCGCGTCAACCGTTGTCTGCCGCCGATCAAAAGTATGCCGCGCTCGACGGCGCGCGGATGAAGCAGACCGTGAACGACATCACCGCGATCTCACGCAAGTCGCGCGACGAAGGCGTCAAGTACTGGGGACGCATCGCCGGAACGAAAGCCGACAAGGACATGGAAGAGTACGCCGCGCGCCGATTCCGAGAAATCGGCTTGCAGGACGTGCACATGCAGCCGTTCAATCTGCCGCCGCAGTGGTTCGCCCTGGACTGGGATGTGAGCGCGACAGGCGGCGGACAGACGATTGCCTTGAAGACGGCGTTTCCGAGCGGCGGCTCGCCGTCGACGCCTGCGACAGGAGTCGATCTCGACGTGGTCTGGGTCGGGGCGGGGAGCGAGCTCGATTACGCCGGACGCGACGTGAAAGGCAAGGCGGTGTTCATCACCAGCTTTCCCACGCCCAGCGCGAACATCCACACAGCCTCGCAGAATGGCGCGATGGAGCGCGCCGTCCAGAAAGGCGCCGCGGCGACGATTCTGAATATCTACATTCCCGGCAACGTCGTGAATGAGGCGGGCGGCGCGCGCGGCCTGCCCTCGTTTGCGATCGGCAACCAGGACGCGGCGGCGCTGCGCGGCCTGATGGAGAAAAGCCCGACGAAGGTTCACCTCAAGCTGGCGACCGAGATGCGCTCGAACCTGACCGACTCGAACGTGTGGGGCACGCTTCCCGGGGCGACTGACGAGGAGATCGTGATCTTCGCGCACCACGACGGGTTTTTCGAAGCGGCCTTCGACAACGCAACCGGCAGTGCGACGATGATCGGCCTCGCCGAGTACTTCGCCAAGATTCCGCAGGCGCAGCGCAAGCGGACGATCAAATTCGTGTCAACCGCGGCGCACCACGCGGGCTCGCCGGGCACCCGGTGGATGTACGACAACCTGTCGGGCGCCATGTCGAAAACCGTCCTCGTGATCAATTGTGAGCACACGTCGATCACGCAGCAGTACCTGCAAGGGCCTGATTTACGCCGCTCGAACGCCATCAATGCCGAGCGATGGTGGGTCAACGGCAGCGACAAACTGGCAAGCATCACGCTCGAC
>Ga0070681_10007883_pt1 | contig 10420 bp, 9 predicted proteins | sample KBSC83BmetaG_FD_65650 | JGI IMG/M metagenome (GOLD analysis project Ga0070681, IMG submission 65650) | Corn rhizosphere microbial communities from Kellogg Biological Station, Michigan, USA - KBS C8-3B metaG | ecosystem: Host-associated > Plants > Roots > Rhizosphere | place: USA: Michigan...
CTCCGCGCCTTTGATACCGGCCGCGTCGAGCGTGCTGCGCACGTCGCCGACATCCGGCGCTTTGGGGAAGCTCACCTGCATCAGCGTGCCGCCTGTAAACTCGACGCTGTACTGGTAGCCCGAAATCGCGATCGCGATGATCCCAGGCACCATGAACAGCAGCGTCACGATCGTGGTGATCTTCCACAGTCGGATGAAGTCGATTTTGGTGTCGTGTAAGATGCGCAGCATCAGATACTCAACTGGCGGGCGCCGCGAGTGCGGTTGAGCCACAAGAGGTAGAACGTCCGAACCACGAAGATCGCGCTGACCATGGACGCTGCAATACCGCAGATGAGCGTCACGGCGAAGCCCTTCACTGGACCGGTGCCGATCCAGTACAGCACGGCGGCCGTCAACGCGGTCGACACATTCGAGTCGACAATCGCAGACATTGCATGACGAAAGCCTTCGTCGATGGAAGCGCGCACCGTTTTTCCTCGCGCCATCTCTTCTCGTATTCGCTCGAAGATCAGCACGTTGGCGTCCACCGCGATACCGACGGACAGCACCATGCCGGCAATGCCCGGCAACGTGAGTGTGGCATCCAAACCGGCGAGCAGCGCCAGCGTGAACAGGACATACACGCCGAGCGCGACGACGGCCAGGAAACCCGAGAAGCGATAGTACCCGAGCATGATCAGCACGACTAACGCAATGCCTAAAATACCGGCCTTGATGCCGTCGTGGATGGAATCTTTGCCTAACGTCGCGCCGATGGTGCGCGAATCGACCACCTTGAGGGGAACCGGCAAGGCGCCGGCACGCAGGACCAACGCCAGATCCTGCACGGCCTGCAGCGGCTGGCCACGCATCGTGATTTGACCGCGGGTCCCGATGGCACTCTCGATCACGGGCGGACGTCCCATCACCTTGCCGTCGAGCACGATGGCCATGTAGTCGTTGACGTGCTTCCCTGTCTGCTGGCGGAAGCGGCGGCCGCCTTCGCTGTTCAGCGTGAACTGGACGATGTTGCCCTCGACCGGATCAGTAGCCGGCTTGGCATCCGTGAGGTACTCGCCGGTGATGATCGGTTTGCTGTCGACCACGTACAGCGGCGTGACCTTGTTGTCGGCACTGACATCCGATGTAGTGCCCCACAGCAGCGACTTGCCGGGCGGCAGGGCAGCCGCAATGTCCGGGTAGGAGAGGTACCTGCTCACCGTGGGCACGTCGCTCGTGCTCACGAAGTACTCGCCCGGTATTTGACCCGGTTGAATCAAGCGACTGAACGGACCGTTGCTGGCGCCGTTCAAGATGCCGCTGTCGGCGGTATCCGATTTGGCCGTGGTCGTGTCGCCCGTAGCAGCGCCTTTCGACGCCGCCGCACCTTTCGCTTTGCCCGTGTCGGCCTTGGCTCTTGCGCTGTCGCTCGGGGTGAACAGCGATGAGATCGCCGATTTGTTTGTGTCTGCGCTCGGCGCCGCGGGCGAGGCGCCAGGCGTCGCCTTGTCGTACCCCTTGTTCCGCACAATCTGGTCGATGTGCGGCATCACCTTGTCGAACGCGCTCGTCTTGTCGGTGATCTGGAACTCGAGGAACGCCGACTTCTCGACGAGCTGCTCCGCGCGCTGCTGATCCGTGACGCCGGGGAGCTCGACCGTAATCCGGTCTGTGCCTACTTTCCGTACGTCGGTTTCGGCTACTCCCAACTGATCGATGCGATTACGCACGACCTTGAGCGCGCGGTCGATAGCCTCCGGCTTGTTGGCGACGGCGCCCTTCGATTCATCCACCTCGAGGGCCAGGTACATCCCGCCCTGCAGATCGAGGCCCTTCTTGAGGGGGACATGCCTCTCGGTGGTGTCGTACCACACGCCGTTCTGATTCAGCTGCCGAATGGAGACGTTGCGCGGAAACAGCGCCCACACGGACACGCCGATGAGCACGAGAATGAGGATGACGCGGTTGCGGATAGTGGCCATGCGACGGCGGGAGGGTGGGGCCGCGGAGATTCCGGTAAAGTATTGAAGGTTACCGAGCTAGCGCGCGTCAGTCAACGCGCTGAGCAAGGATGGCGTGAGCCCGCTCGTCGTCGCGCCGGAGCTGCGCTTTGAGCTCCTCCGGGCCGGCGAACGCCCGGGTTTCACGCAGCCGTTCCACGAAGTCGACGCGCACCGGAGCCCCATAGAGGTCGACGTCGGTGTCGAACAAGTGCACCTCGAGCGAGCGCGCGTTGTCGCCGAACGTGGGACGCGGTCCCAGGTTCATCATGCCGCCGAAGGCGCCGGCCGGCGTTTGAGCCCGGACCGCGTAGACGCCATCGGGCGGCAGCAGCTTGCGGGGCGGCGGGGGCTCGAGGTTGACGGTGGGAAAGCCTAACGCTCGACCGCGCTGGTCGCCGCGCCGGACGCGCGCCTGCACGGAGTACGGCCGGCCGAGCGCCTGGGCGGCGTGGTGGAGGTCGCCGCCGGCCACGGCGCGCCGAATGACGGTGGACGACACGACGCGGCCATCACCGGTGGCGACGGCACTCACGACCTCGACACCGAAGCCGCGCTCGTGGCCGAGTGCGCGCATCACCTCGACGTCGCCTTCCCGACCCCGACCGAAGCCGTGGTCGTGGCCGATGACGAGGTGTTTGACGTGGAAGCGGTGGCGCAGCACCTCGTCCACGAACTGTGCGGCGCTGTACCGTTGCAGCACCGGCGTGAATGGGACGATGGCCATGTAGCGCACGCCGCTCTCGGCTACGACCTCGAGCTTTTCTTCGCCAACGGTGAGCAGGAGCGGCGCGGCGGTCGGATTGACGACCTCGAGCGGATGCGGGTCGAAGGTGACGAGCACGCTGTCGAGGGACATCTCCCGGGCGCGAGCGACGATGTGGCCGAGCACGTCGCGGTGGCCCAGGTGCACGCCGTCGAAGGTGCCCACCGTGACGACGGTGCCGCGCCCGTTCGGCAGGCCGGAGTCATCGACGTCCCGGAAGCCGTCAGTCATCGGCGAGCACGGTCCGGGGATGCCACCAGTCGCCGTTGCGTTGGGCGATGGCCACCAGCGCGCCGGTCTGGTCGGCGAGCGCGGCATGGGCGGCTTCGACTTCGATTCCCGGCACGTCGCGGCCCTGGCGCACGTGCCTAACGGAATCCGGGTCGAGCGTCACCACGGTCAGCGACGGAACCGCCGCCAAGGGCGGCAGGATCGCGGCGGTTCCGGCGCGCACCGCGTCGAGCGTCGCCGCGGCCGCGACGTCGAACGGACCGCTGCGCAGCCGGCGCAGCGCCGTGAGGTGCGCCGCACTGCCAGCGGCGCGCCCGACGTCACGGGCCAGCGCGCGCACATACGTCCCGCCGCTGCACGTCACCGTCACGTCCACTTCGTCGTCGCGCCACGCCTGAGCCGCCCAGTCGTGCACCGTGACAATCGCGGGTGCGAGCGCGAGCGGCCGGCCGCGGCGAGCCGCGGCGTGTGCGCGCTGCCCCGCCACTTGCTTGGCCGAGTACGCCGGCGGCGTTTGGGCCACGTCTCCCGTTAGGCCGCGCATCGCGCGCTCCACGGCCGCGCGATCCGGTACGGGCGCGGTGCGCACGGTGGCGCCGGTGCCGTCGTCCGTGTCGGTCTCGGCGCCCAATCGGATCGTCGCGGCGTACACCTTGGGCTCGCCCTCGAGATACGGTAAGAGTCGCGTCGCGCGTCCAACGAGCAGCACGAGCAGTCCGGTCGCGAACGGGTCGAGCGTCCCACCGTGTCCGACGCGGCTTCGCCCAAGCGCGCGGCGCGCGATGGCGACCACATCGTGCGATGTGCAGCCGGCGGGCTTGTCGACCAGCAGCAGCCCGTCAATCGTCGGCATCCTCATCCGACGGCGCCGACTGATCCGGCGCCCGATCGTCGCGCAGCCGGGCGAGCAGCGACTCGATGCGCGTCGCGTGCTCGGCGGTCTCGTCGCGCCGGAACTCGATCTCCGGGGCGAGGCGCAGGCGCAGCGAACGCGCCACGAGCGGGCGCAGGTGTGCGGCGAGGCTGGCGAGGCCTTCGAGCGTCGACCGGTGCGCCGCCTCGTCGCCTAACACAGTCACGTAGACGCGCGCGTGGCGCAGGTCGCGCGTCACCTCGACGCCGGTGACGGTGACGATCCCAACGACACGCGGGTCCTTCACGCCGTCGGTGAGGAAGCGCGCGACCACCTCGCGGATTCCTTCGGCGACGCGGTCGGCGCGGCGATGATCTGGACTCATGGGCGGCAGAACACAGGCGATGTGTGCGTTCGGCTCAGAAGAAGGCGCGCACGGAGTCAATAACGCGGCACCCGGCTGCGGTGGCGACCACCCGGTCGATGGTCGACAACACCGACTCCGCGTGACGACGGTCGGCCGAGACGACGCACGCCGTGAGCTCGGCCCGCTGCCACGCGTCGTGGTGGCCCGTCTCGGCGACCGACACGTTGTATTCGTTGTGCAAGCGAGCCTTGATGCGCGAGAGCACCGACCGCTTCTCCTTGAGCGAGTGCGCGGCTGGCACGTGCAGATCCCACGAGATGGACGCGATCGTCATGTCGTGCGTCAGAGCGTCCGCGCGACTTCCTCCTTCCGGTAGCACTCGATCACGTCGCCGACCTTGAGGTCGTTGAAGTGCTCGATGCCGATGCCGCACTCGAAGCCGTCGCGCACTTCGCGGACGTCATCCTTGAAGCGGCGGAGCGACGCGATCGTGCCGTCGTAGATCTCGACCGCATCGCGCACCACGCGCACACGACCCTGGCGCGTGATGATGCCGCTGCGCACGAGGCATCCGGCTACGACGCCGATCCGTGGTACGCGGAACAGCTGCCGAACCTCGGCTTCGCCTAACGTGACCTCGCGCTCTTCGGGGCGGAGCATGCCGCTCAGCGCCGCGCGGACGTCGTCCACGGCCTCGTAGATGACGCGGTAGAGCTTGAGGTCGACGCCCTCGCGCTCGGCCGCCGCGCGCGCGTTGTTGTCCGGTCTCACGTGGAAGCCGATGATGATCGCGCCCGACGCCTTGGCGAGCAGGATGTCGCTCTCCGTGATGGCGCCCACGCCGCGGTGCACCACCTCGACCTTCACCTCGGCGTTGGACAGTTGGCCTAACGCATCGGCGAGCGCCTCGGCGGGACCGCCCTGGTCCGCCTTGATGAGGAGCGGCAGCGTGCGCACCTGGCCGGCCGCCGCCTGCGCCATGAAGTCCTCGAGCGACACGGCGACGCGCGAGGTGCGGCGGCTCTTCGCTTCGCGGTCCAGGCGCTGCCGCCGCTGCGCGACGTCGCGCGCGGCCGTCGCATCCTCGACGACGAGCAGCTGGTCGCCCGCCATCGGCACGCCCTCGATGCCCAACACCTGGACCGGGATGGCCGGTCCCGCGGACGGCACGATCTTGCCGCGCTCGTCGAACAGCGCGCGCACGCGGCCAGAGTACATGCCGCAGATGAAGTCTTCGCCGACGCGCAGCGTGCCCTGCTGCACGAGGACCGTCGCCACCGGACCCTTGCCCGGATCCAGCTGCGCCTCGACCACGGTACCGACCGCCTTGCGCGTCGGGTTCGCCTTGAGATCGAGAATCTCCGCTTGCAGCAGCACCTGCTCGAGCAAGTCGGTGACGTTCGTTCCCTTCTTCGCCGAAATCGGCGTGGCGAGCGTGTTGCCGCCGAATTCCTCGAGCACGACGCCGTGCTGCAGCAGGTCCTGTTTCACCTTCTGCACGTTGGCGCTCGGCAGGTCGATCTTGTTGATGGCGACGACTAACGGAACGCCGGCGTTCTTGGCGTGGGAGATCGCCTCGATCGTCTGCGGCATCACCTGGTCATCGGCGGCGACGACGAGCACGACGAGGTCGGTGACCTGCGCCCCGCGCGCACGCATGGCGGTGAACGCCTCGTGGCCCGGCGTGTCGAGGAACGTGATCTGGCGTCCGCCGGGCAGCGACACGTGATACGCCCCGATGTGCTGCGTGATACCGCCGGCTTCGCCCGCAACCACGTTCGCTTTCCGGATGTAGTCGAGCAGCGACGTTTTCCCGTGGTCGACGTGGCCCATGATGGTGACCACCGGCGGACGCGGCGCCAGATTTTCCGGCGACTCTTCCACCGTTTCCTCGGCCGCAGCGTACTCGGCTTCGCGCACGGCGTGGAATCCGAACTCACCGGCGATCAACTCGATCTGATCGAAGTCGAGGCGCTGGTTGATCGTGACCATGAGGCCGAGGTTCTTGAGCGCGAACGTCACGATCTGCGTGGGAGGAATCTTGAGGATCGATGCCAGCTCGCTGACCGTGATGAACTCGTTCACGTGAACCGTGGTGCGCTCGCGCTCGGCCTCGGCCGCGCGCTGGGCTTCCATCTCCTCGCGCGACGCACCTTCATCGGCGCGCCGCGGACCGCGGCGCGTCGGTGCGCCGCGAAGGGCCGTCATGGTCCGGGAGATGTTCGCCGTCACCGCTTCCTGATCGACGACGCCGCGCTTGCCCTTCTTGCGCTTACCGCCGCGTTTTTCTTCGCGGCGCGAGGGTGCACCGGTAGCCGCGCCCGGCGCGGCCGACGCTATTGGCCGCGGCGGAAACGGCGTGGACGACGCGACCGGCTTGGGTCGCGGCGGGCCCGGCACCACCGGGCGCGGGCGCTGCCAATCGGCCGGCGGCGGAGCGGCGGGCCGTTGGGCGGGCGCCGCCGCAGGACCGGCGTGTGCCGGCGCCGGCTGGTGATCGCCCGGCATCACGGCGCGGCCGTGCTCGGCCGCGCCGGCGTCGGGGAAGGCGCGCGGCGGCGGGTGCACGCCGCGTTGGGCATCGGCTGGCGTTAGGCGAGCGGCCGGCGCGAGGGGCTGTGCCGGCGTCTCGAAGCCGCGGCGCGGCACCTCGACGTCATCGGCGCGCGAATCCTCATCGACGTCGGCCGGTGCGCCGCCGTTCGACCCCACCGCCGCCGCTTCCGCGGCCTCCGCGGCCGCCGCTTCGGCGGCCGCGATGTCCGCGGCCCGGCGGCGACGACGCTTGGCCGGCTCCGCTGACGCAGATGGCTCCGGCTCGGGCGCCGGTGCCGCGGACGCCGTCGCACGGCGACGGCGTCCCGGCGCCGGCGCCGGCTTCTCCTGACGCGCACGCTTCTCCCGCTCCCACCGGGCGCGCAGTCTCGCGACCTGCTCGTCCGTCAACGGGCTCAGATGACTCCGCACCGGAACGTCCATCGACCGGAGCATGGTCATCAGGTCGTCGTTGGAAATTCCGAACTCGCCTGCCAGGTCGTGCACACGCAGCTTGATCAAAACACCCCTCCTCTGGAGCCCCCGCCGGGAGCCGATCTCGCAACGGCGCGAATGCCACGCGCCAAATCACGATCTACAATACCTACAGCCGCCGTCGCCTCGCGGCCAACCGCGGCGCCTAACGCCGCCGCGCTCGGACCTTCCACGATCGTCACACGCCGCGCCTTGAGCAGCGGAATCACCTTCGCCAGACTGTGATGCGACGCGTCCGGCGCCACCACCACCAGGGCCAGCCCACCCCGCCGCGCCGTCTCACGGACCCGCTCCACGCCCACCACCGCGCTCCTCGCGCGGTGGCCGAGTCCGACGAGACCCGCCAGGCGGCGATTGCGCTCCGCGTCGGTCACGCCGCCGTCTCGTCCGTTCCGTCGGCGCCAGCCCCGGCGCCGTTGTCACCGCCCTCCTCCGTGGTGAGCTCGTCGATCATCGCCATGATCCGGTCCGCTTCCTCGGGCGCGATGCCCGGCAGTCTCAGGAAATCTTCCCGCTCGAGGTCGATGATGTCGTTGAGCGTGCGATATCCGGCGTCCTCGAGCACCGCCACCGTGGCCGGTCCCAGGCCTTCGATTTCCGACAACTTCACGTCGGCCGCTTCGCTCTCTTCCGGCAGCGGCTGGAAGAGCGGCGCCTCGCCACCGCGCTCGAGCCACTCACGGCTCGAGTACAGGTCGATCTTCCAACCCGTGAGCTCCGACGCGAGCCGAACGTTCTGTCCGTTGCGGCCGATGGCCAGCGACAACTGATCTTCGTCGACCACAGCCTGGATCGCCCGGCCGGCGGGATCGCTGAACACGCGCGCTACACGCGCCGGCGCGAGCGCCATCTTCGCGAACCGCTCGGGATCGGACGACCACGGCACAATGTCGATTTTCTCTCCGCCTAACTCGTTCACCACGGCCTGCACGCGCGAGCCCTTGAGTCCAACGCACGCGCCGACCGGATCGATGGAGTCGTCGCGCGAGAAGACGGCGATCTTCGTGCGGCTGCCCACCTCGCGCGCGACGGCGCGAATCTCGACGATGCCTTGCTGGATCTCCGGCACCTCGAGGCGGAAGAGCGCCTTCACGAACAATCCGTCGCCCCTCGTGAGAATGAGGCGCGGTCCCTTGGGCGTCTCTTCGATGCGCTTGAGCACCGCGCGCATCGGCTCGCCCTGGTGATAGTGCTCGCGATGGTTCTGCTCGCGGTACGGCACGATCGCTTCCGCCTCACGGAACTTGTTGAGCATGATCACGAGCTTGCCGCGCTCGATTTGCTGGACTTCGCCTGAGAGCAGATCGCCCACGCGGCCCGAAAATTCGTCGCGGATGCGCGTGCGTTCCCGTTCGCGGACGCGCTGAATGATGCGCTGCTTCGCGGCCTGCGCCGCGGTGCGTCCGAACTCGGCGAAGTCGATTGGCTCCTCGAGCTGGTCGCCCGGCTCGAAGCCTTCGTCGTAGATGCGTGCTTCCTCCACCGAGATCTCGCGACTCGGATCCGTCACGGCATCGACTACCGATCGAAGGCGAATGATCCGGATTTCGCCCTTCGCCTCGTCGATCGATACTTCCGCCTGTACCGTTGGGCCGTACTTTTTCGCGAGCGCGGCAAAGATGCCGTCTTGGAGCAACGCGTGCAGCTCGGATCGATCGAGCTGCTTCGTGTTGCTCACCTCGCGGATCGCACTCAGGATGTCGTCGGAAGCCATCGCGACTGCCTCTCTCAATTACCAGTGAAACGCCAACCGCGCGTCCTTCACGTCGGCCAGCGCAACGCGCTGTTCGTGGCCACGCTCGTCGCGGAGCACCACCACTTCCGCACCCGCCTCTCCGTCGACGGCTAGGATTTCCACCTCCTCCCGGCCGTTGAGCGCCGGACTCGATACGCTTGCCATCCGCCCCACGAACCGATGCCAGTCGGCTGCATTTCTCAACCGCCGCTCGAGACCCGGAGACGACACCTCGAGCGTATACCGATCGCCCAACGAGCCGTCTTCGTCCAACTTCGCTTCGACTGCCCGCGATACGATCGCACAGTCGTCAACCGTCACTTTACCACCGTCCAATCGATCGATCCGCACCTGCACCGCGGGACGCGAGCGCGTACCGCCGAGTCGCAGCTCGAAGAGCTCGAATCCGAGCGCCTCGACTCGAGTCGAAATCAACCGCTCCAACGCGTCAGTCTCGGTCATCGCAGGTCACAATAACAAAAAAATGTGGGGCGTCATCCCCACATTTCCGCCCGGCGCTCCAGGTGCCGGGGAACCGTAAGTAATTATAGAATTGGAGTTAAGTGGAGTCAAGGAGCGTCTTAAGCGCTCGAATTCGACCTCGAAAAACATCTGACGCCGCACCCAGGGCTGCTTGTCGAGGCGCCCGAAGGGTCTCCTCGCCAAAGGTTCGAAGGATAACTAAAGGGATGCAAGCGATGGGGAAGATTGCCTCGTCGCGATGGAGTGTGCGTGGCCTAACGCGCGGGGGGCTGGCCTCTACGCCTATGTGGAAGGCGGACACGACCGGACACTGCCGGACACGGCCGGATCGTGCGGGTGCGGCAGATGGTCCATCTCCATCGGCTGGCTAACGCGCCTGTGTTTTTTTGTAAACAAAAAAGACGAGACGTGGACCGCGTGCGATGAGGAGTGCCATGCAGCACAACGGTCCGGTCGTGTCCGTAGTGTCCGGTCGTGTCCGTTTCCGCATGGCGTAGATGCCGGCCCCCACCTGCTACATTCACCCATTGAACCGGCTAAGGAAAATAGCAACGTGTTTTCGGTCCGTTAGGCAACGAGCTCACCGAGGCGCCACAAGTACGCCGAGCATGCGTCCGCTGTCGCCCGCGCGATGCGAGAAGAAGCGGTCGTTGTCGCAGCGCGTGCAGTGCTCGCTGACCGAGATGTGCGCGATGCCGGCCTCTTTCGCCTGTCGCGCGAGAATGGCGCGAAGATCCACGCATCGGGCCGCGGTCGCGCTCTGTCCCGTGAGCTGTTGATAGACGTCAGGTCCGACCTCGTAGCAGCGCCCGCAAATCGAGGGGCCCAGGTGCATGTGCAGGTCGCGCGCATCGAGCCCCGCGCGCACCAGCTCGGCCACGCCGCTCGAGAGAATGTGCGCGGCGGTGCCGCGCCAGCCCGCGTGCAGCAGCGCACACGCGCCGTTCGGATGCGCGACGAACACGGGCACGCA
>Ga0070681_10007884_pt1 | contig 10420 bp, 6 predicted proteins | sample KBSC83BmetaG_FD_65650 | JGI IMG/M metagenome (GOLD analysis project Ga0070681, IMG submission 65650) | Corn rhizosphere microbial communities from Kellogg Biological Station, Michigan, USA - KBS C8-3B metaG | ecosystem: Host-associated > Plants > Roots > Rhizosphere | place: USA: Michigan...
CTCTTCGCCTTCAAGGCTCGGGCTGATGCCGCCTACGTAAATGATCACCTCGGCCGTCTTCGCAATCGCCACGGCTTCCTTGACCTGCGCCGCAACTTCCGCCGGATTGCCATCGGTGCGCACCGCGAGCGGGCAGCCCATCGCATAGCTGATCTTCGTTTCCGCCGGGAGCGCACTGCGAAGGCCGTCGAGAATCGTGATCGGATGCGACGGTGTGCCGTTGTAATTTCCCAGCAACGCGGCTTGCGAATCGGCATTCGCGCCGATGACGGCAATGCTCTTCAACTTCGCCCGATTGAGCGGCAGCGTGCCATCGTTTTTCAGGAGCACGATGGACTCCTGCGCCGCGCGCAATGCCAGGGCCGCGTTCTGCGGCGTGTCATTCTGCTCCATCGTAATCTTCGAGAACGGCACGCGCTCCGGCGGGTCGAATAAACCCAGTTGAAACCGCGAGCGCAACGCGTAGCCGACCGCGACGTCGATCTCCTTCTCCGTGATCAACCCCTGCTTCACCGCGTTGACCAGCGGATCATACTCGTTGCCGCAGCAAATGTCGCAGCCGGCTTTCACCGCCACCGCTGCCGCCTGCTCGGGGGTGGTTACAAATTTATGATGCAGGTAAATATCGCCGATGGCGCCGCAATCGGAAACGATGTAGCCCTCAAACCCCCAGCGTTGGCGAAGTATCTCAGTCAACATTAGAGGATTCGCGCAGGCGGGCGAACCGAAAACCGAGTTGTAGGCCCCCATCACACCGCCCACGTGCGCGTCGCGCACGGCCATTTCAAATTGCGGCAAATAGGTCTCGTAAAAATCGCGCTCGGGCGGATTCACATTCATGCTGTGGCGTTCCGGTTCGGGACCGCTGTGCACCGCGTAATGCTTCGCGCACGCCATCGCCTCCATATATTTTGGGTCATTACCCTGGACGCCTTCAATGAACGCCACGCCCAGTTTCCCGGTGAGATAAGGATCCTCACCGTAAGTCTCCTGCCCCCGGCCCCAGCGCGGATCACGGAAGATATTGATGTTGGGCGACCAAAAGGTCAGGCCGGTGTATCGCTGGCTGTTTCCCTGGTGGCTCGCGGCATACTCATTGAATTTGGCGCGCCCCTCCGTCGCAATCACTTCGCCTTCACTGTGGATCAGCGGCATATCCCACGTTGCGGCCATCCCGATCGCCTGCGGAAAAACGGTGGCGATGCCGTGGCGCGCCACGCCGTGCAACGCCTCGCTCCAATAATCATAAGCGGGAATTCCCAGCCGCGGTATCGCCGGCGCACTGTTGCGAATCTGCTGAACCTTTTCTTCCAGCGTCATGCGGGCGAGCAGATCATCGACCCGCCGCTCCAGCGGTTGCGCCGGTTCTTTCCACAATTCCGGCGCGTTGGTGGAATCTTGCCCACGCCCGGCCGGAGCGGCGGCAAAAAGTGAAACCAGAAGCGCGAATACTGTCCTCAACACGAAAGTTTTGTTCATACCAAATGGATTAGACCGACGGGAAATTAAAGGATGAAGCCGGAGGCGGCAAAATAAAACAGCTGAGCGCTGGAACGCCCCGGCAGAACCAGCGCTCCGCCCAGCCGATGCGTGTACCCTTTCACGCAAAATCAGTTGAGACCGGCGCAGAACTTCAACCCGGGTGAAGGTTCTGCACGGCGTCAGGTCCAATGATGCGAAACTGGCGCGTCGGGTGCGCATCGGCGCCTTGGCTATTTCGCCGCACCGGCGCTCTTCGTCTCATTAATCACCGATTCAAAGGCCGGCTTCGGTTGCCAGTTTCCATCGAACAACAACGCCTTGGCATTGACGCCGCGCCACGAATCGCGATCCGTGAGGCCCCAAAGCGTGACCAGTTTAATGTCTTTTCTATGCTTCAGAAAAACGCTGAAAAGCCGGCCGTATTGCTCCGCGCCCTTTTGTTCCGCGGAACTCACGGCGCCGCCGCCCGCGTGGGAATTCTGGGCGACATCCGCGCTCTGGTTGCGCTGACCGGCGGCCGAAGCGTTTACGTCCAGCTCCGTGATATGGATTGGCAAGCCCAGCGACGCGATATCCGTAAGCGCTTCGTCTTCCAATTCCACGCCGGGCCAAACCAGGTTCGCATGCGTCTGCGAGCCGATCGCCATCACCGGAATATTTTTCGCCTGCAATGATTTAATCAGCGTGATGAGCCGCTTGCGTTTGGGACCATTTTCAATCGAATAATCGTTGTAGCGCAGAATGCAATCCGGATCGGCCTCGTGCGCCCACTGAAATGCTTTCTCGATGAATTCCTGCCCCAGAATGCGCACCCATGGTGACTGGCGGCGCAGCACCTCCGTGTCGGCCTCACTGCTGCTGTCATTCAATGCCTCGTTTACCACATCCCAAACCTTGATGCGCCCCTTGTAACGGCCAACCACCGTTTGAATATGCTCATGGAGCCGGCCCAACAAAATCTGGCGGTCGGCTTCATTCGTCCCCTCCAATGAGCGTCCATCGTCGGCACGGAAAACCCACGCCGGCGTCTGGTTATGCCACGCGAGCGTGTGGCCCACGATCAGCAGGTGATGCTTCTCGCCGAACTCGACATAGGCGTCGGCGGCTTTGAAATCGTAGCCCTCCGCCCCCGGCCGCGGATGAATCACCTGCCATTTCATCACGTTCTCCGGCGAGATCGCGTTGTACTGCGCGACTATGAGCGCCATCCCATTCGTGTCCTTTCCCGTGAATTGGTTCTGATTAATGGCGACGCCCATCGCAAAATAATCCTTGAAGGCATCTTTCAACGTGGCCGGCTTGTCGGCGCTGAATGCCGCTGGCGCAGTCGCCAACAGCGACGCCGCGAGCAGCGCAACTCGCGCGCTAAAACGAGGGAGGTTTTTCATGGGATTTTGAACAGATTCATTTCGCTGCTAGCAGCGAGATAACTCTAGTGGATACGTCGCCGAACGTAATCAGCCGAATGTCGTATTTGAAAGCACCCATTTCAAGCCTTCATCCGGCACAATTCTGGCATTGCCCGCGAGAACCTTTGTCGTGCGGTGGCCAGCGTGGCGCGATACCGCTTTGGGAAGCGTGAAGGTCCCCCACACCTCCAAAAGCACCGTCGCCGCTGCGCCCTGCCGGCGCACTGCAAAGCACATGGCGACTCCCGCGCACGGACATCCGGGCGTCCTCATACGACGAACGTCGTATAGGAAACCCTGCTAACAAACAGTGTTATCATGACGTTTTTACCAGCCAACTCATTCATCGACCATTCGTGGAAATCTATGTTTAAACGTTTCGCGGTAACCTTCCTGTTTGCCCTGATCGGATTGGTTTCCAGCCCCGCCGCTTCCGTCACCTTCGAAGCCGAATCCGGCGCCCTCGGCGCCGACTGGGCCGTGAGCAACAGCGTTAATCCGACTTACATCACGATCACCAGCAACAGCAGCAGCAACTACCCCGGCAGCGCCGCGCGCGTCGCCACTTACACCATCAATTTTCCCGCGGCCGGCACGTATCAACTGTACGCCCACGTTTACACGGGCGCTGGCGCGTTCAACGACGACAGCCTGCTTTACGCGGCGAGCTTCGGAACAAAAAATCCCGCGCTCAACTCCGATTGGATCCTCGTAAATGGACTCGCCGGTGTCGGTTTCAACAATAGTTCAGACGTAGTCACCGGCGGTGGTGCGCTCGGCAGCAGCGTTTGGAAATGGATCAATCTCTCACAATTCACCAGTCAGGCGGGCTTCACCGTCAACGCCGGAAATCTGACGCAAACCTTCCAAATCGGCGCGCGCGAAGACGGACTGAACATCGACAAATTTGTTTTCGGTTCGGCGAGCTACACGTTCATCGTTGCCAATCTCGATACCGGCACGGACGGCGCGCCGCCTCCACCCCCGCAAAATTCCACCGGCACCGCGACCATCGACACGACAAAAACGTTTCAAACCATCGAAGGCATCGGCGGCGCAACCGCCTTCTACCAAACCTGGCTGCGCGATCATCCCTACAAACTGGAAATTTACACGAACGTTTTCGCCGGCCTCAAGCTCTCCATGTTGCGGCTCGGCGATTGGTACCGTTACCAGACACCCATCGCCGGCTTCGACACCGCCGCGACCGATATCGTTTCCAACGCGAACCGGCTGCTCGGCCATCCCGTGCAGGTCTTCATGAGTTCCTGGTCGCCACCCGCCTTTTTGAAAAACAACGGCGACGTCGCCAACGGCAACACGATTCTTTTCACCAACGGCGGTTTCGCCTACACCAATTTCGCGCAGTATTGGTATGACTCCATCCACGCCTATCAATCCAACGGCGTGAATCTGAAATGGATCAGCATCCAGAACGAGCCGGATTGGATCGCCAATTACGATTCCTGCATCTTTCATCCCAACGAAGACATCGTGAACGGCACAAACTACGCAAGCTACTCAAAGGCGCTCGATGCAGTTTTTCAAAAAATCTCCACTCTGCCCTCGCCTCCAAAAATTCTCGGGCCCGAACCCGTCGGCATCGGCTACAACGATGTCCAAAACTATGCGGCCACCATGAACTCAAACAGTTTTTACGGCGTCGCGCATCATCTCTACCACGGCAGCACCGACGGCACACCCGATGGCTATCGCAGCTCCATGCTCGCGCTCACAAATGTTTTTCCGGGCAAACCGAAATTCATGACCGAATTCAGCTACTCGAACATGATCGACACCGCGTGCCTGCTGCACGACAGCTTCGTGTGGGAGCAAGCGGTGGGCTTCAATTTCTGGAGCCTCGTCTGGCCGACCCACGGCGGGCTCATCAACCAGGAAAACCCCTATGCGGCCCGCAGCACTTGGACCAACGCCCCGCTCGGCACCCCCACGCAATCGCACGGCTGGTGGTTCGCGCCGAGCTATTGGGCCATGAAACATTATTCGTATTACATCCAGCCCGGCTTCAAACGTGTCAGCGCCACGAACACCGATAGCAACGTGCGCCTGACCGGCTGGCTTTCACCCGACAAATCACGCCTCGTCGTCGTCTTGATCAACACCAACCAGGCCTCGTCCGCGATGACGTTCAACTTCGGCGCGTTCAACGGCCGCCCAACGAGCGTCTTTCAAACCTGGGACACGAACTATTTCAAATCACTCGGCGCGCTGACGAACGGCCAAATCCTCCCCCCGCAATCCATCACCACCGTCGTAATCGATCCGCCACCCGTCGTTGGCGCTCAAATGTCGGGTTCGAACCTGATCCTGTCCTGGCCCACGAACAATCCCGGCTTCGCGCTCCAATTTGCCACCGATCTGGCATCCGGCGCTTGGACGCCCGTCGGCCCACCTTCGCCCGCAATCGTCGGCACCAATTATCAAATGACGCTGCCACCCACCAACGCGAGCCTGTACTTCCGCCTCTCGAGATAAAAGGGGCGCTCACGCATATCGGTCGCGATTTCCTCCGCGCGGAGCGCGGCATAATTAGACCTCCGCAGGAGCGAAAGATGATAGCCCGGGGCAACGCGAGTCCACGAGCGACGCCCTGGGCTGCCTATCAAACAACCCCCTCACTTTCCGGCGCGGCCGGGCGAGCGCAGCGAGCATAACGGTTCGTTCTTTGGCTGCTATTTCTCAAAGGTGATTTCCGGAAAAGGTGACGAATCCGCCGGGATTCGTGGCAAACTCGCAGGTTTGCCCCACCTTTTCGGAAATTACTTTGGAGAAACGATCTGAAATTCAAAAAAACATTGTCCAGTTTTGCCTTCGGCGGGCGTTTATGAGTGAATGTCGCAAATCAACGACACCGCTCTATTGCAGGAATACGCCCGCACGGGTTCCGAACCGGCCTTTGCCGCGCTGGTGGAACGGCACGTCGCGCTGGTTTATTCCGCCGCGCTGAGGCAAGTGCGCGACCAGCATCTGGCGCAGGACATCACCCAGACGGTTTTCATCATCTTTGCGCGCAAAGCCAATCGCCTGTCGCGCCAAACCGTTTTGAGCGGTTGGCTCCTCAAAACCACGCGCTATGCCTCCAATGCCCACATCCGCGCCGGCATCCGCCGCGCGCGACGCGAACAGGAGGCTTCCATGCAATCGCTCGTCAACGAATCTTCCGCCGCCGATTGGGAACAAATCGCGCCGATGCTCGATGAAGCGCTGGCTTCCCTCGGCGACACGGACCGAAACGCGATTGCCCTTCGCTTTTTCGAAAACAAAACCGCGGCTGAAATTGCGCGCGCCCTGGCCATGAGCGAAGACGCCGCGCACAAACGCGTGGCGCGCGCTCTTGAAAAGCTGCGGAAGATTTTTGCCAAACGCGGCATGGCAATTTCCGGCGCGACGATTGCGGGAACGATATCGGCGAATTGCGCTCAAGCCGTGCCTGCCGGACTGGCCGCGAGTATTTCCGCCCACGCATTTTCCGGAACCGCCAGCGCGGCCGCAACGAAAGCCATTGCCATGACCACCCTGCAAAAAACAATGTTCACCGCCGCGCTTGTGGTTACGGCAGGCGCGGGGATTTTTGAAGCGCGTCAAAATTCCCAATCGCAAAAGCAAATCCAAAACTTGCAGCAGCAACAAAGTTCATTGAACAACCAACTCGCACAGGTGCAACGCGAGCGCGATGACGCGACCAATCAATTGGGCGAATTGCTCGCCCAAAACGACACTGCACAATCGAAATCAAAGGCAAATCAACATGAGCTTTTGAAATTGCGCGGTGAAGTGACGCAATTAAGAACGGCCACGGCCCAAAATGATTCGAACGACCCGGCCGACCAAGCCGCCAAAGGCGCGGCGGCAACCGTGAAACAACTGAAACAATGGCTGGAGCAAAACCCCAACGACAAAATTCCCGAGCTCCAATTTCTGACCGCGCAAGAATGGCTTCGCGGCGCCAGTTACAGTAGCGAATGGAAAACCGACGATGAATTTGCCCGCGGTTTGAGTCAATTGCGACGCGATGCCAAACGAACCTTCGCCAATTCTCTCGGCGACGCCCTGGCAAATTATATCGCCGGCCATGGCGGGCAATTGCCCGGCGACATTTCACAGTTGGAGCCTTGCTTCACTCCGTCAATTGATGGGGCGCTGCTCCAGCGATACCAATTGTTGCAGAGCGGAAATTTAAGCGACGTTCCGAGCAACGAACCGTTGATTGCAGAAAAAGCGCCGGTTGATGAAAAATACGACACGCTCTTCAAAATCAGCGCAACGGGCTATTCCTATCAAGGCACCGGAGCAGCCTGGGTGAATGGAAGCGGCCGAGGTGATTTTGCGCCCGGCACAAAAGCAAAAATAAAGCCGTTTGAAAGAAAATTGCTTGCGAAATAACGCCTCAGCCGTCCGGTCGCGCGCCAACCAACGCTCCCGTCACGAACGTCGCTTTGGACAGAGCCCCGCTCGCTTGACAAGCGTATCCTCCACCGCACGACGGCGTATCCGAACATGTTTTGAATTGGATTCTCGCGCGGAAAAAGTCATTCTATCAGCCAACGCTCTTGCTCGAATGACTAGTGACGCCCTGAATATCCTCGCGATCGGAACTGCTCCAGTAGACCCCCTGCCGGGCGCGGGCTTCCGCTGCGAAAAATCCCCCACCATTTCCGCCGGTTTGGAACGGCTCACGAAAGAACGCATCGACCTCGTCCTGCTGCATTTCAACGCTTCGGACGAATGGAATCTGGAGTCCTTCGCCAAAATTCATGGCGCGTTCCTCCACATCCCCATCGTGCTCGTGACGGAATCAACCCACGAGGAACTCGCGCGCAAAGCGCTGTTGCTCGGCGCGCAGGATTATGTTTACTCGCCGGAACTGACCGCGGCCTCGCTCGCTGCCGTGATCCGCAAGTCCATTCTGCGGCATCGCAGCCAGCACACCTCCCGCCGCGACCGGCACCTGCTGGAAATCCTGATGCAGAAGATTCCCGACGCGATTTATTTCAAGGACACCGAAAGCCGTTTCCTGCGCATCAGCCGCGCCCAGGCGAAAAAATTTAACCTCTCCGACCCCACCGCCGCCGTGGGCAAAAGCGACGCGGATTTTTTCAGCGCCGCCCATGCGCAACAGGCTCTCGCCGACGAACAGGAAACCATGCGCACCGGCAAGCCCCTCGTCGATTTTGAGGAAAAAGAAACCTGGCCCGACGGCTCCGTTACGTGGGTGTCCACCACGAAAATGCCGTTGCGCAATCGCACAGAAGAAATCATCGGCACGTTCGGCATCTCGCGCGATATCACCCTGCGGAAAGTCGCCGAACTGGCGCTGGCCGAGCGCACCGCGCAGTTGCAACGAAAAAACGAGCAGATCGAGGAAGAACTCCGCATGGCGCGAGAACTCCAACTGGCCATGCTCCCCCAAAGAAATCTTTCGCTCCCAAATAGAGCAGCCACCTCCAATGCCGTCGAATTTTTCAGCTTCTTTTTGCCCAGCGGCACGGTAAGCGGCGATTTTTTTGACATCATCAAACTGTCCGACACAGCCATTGGCGCTTTTGTTTGCGACGTGATGGGCCACGACGTCCGCGCCGCGCTCGTCACCGCCATGATGCGCTCGCTCGTGAAGGATTTAAGCCACGCCGACATCGATCCCGGTAAATTGCTGGGCCAATTGAACAGCGCACTGGCCGCCGTATTCCGTCAAACCGGCGCGACCATGTTTGCCACTGCGTTTTACCTCGTGATCGACATCGCCAAAGGCGAGATCCGTTATTCCAGCGGCGCGCATCCCGACGCCCTGCACCTCCAATGCGCGCGCGGACGCGTCGAACCGCTCACTGGCAAATCGATCGTCAAAGGCCCCGCGCTGGGTTTGTTTGAAGAAGCCACCTTCCCCACCTTCCAGCGTCAAGTGGTCGCCGGCGATCTCATCCTGCTGTTCACGGATGGAATCGTGGAAAGCGCAAATCTCGATCAAGAATGCTATTCACAAGAACGCCTCGCGCAAGCGGTGCATCGCTGCCGGGATTTGCCCGCCAATGAAATGATCAAAGCCATCGTCGAGGAAGTCCGCGAATTCTGTGGCAACGGCGAGTTTGGAGACGACGTTTGCATGGTTGGCTTGAAGGTGAATGAATTGGCAGCATCACAAGCCGGGTCGGACATTTAGTGCCCATTTTAAATAATTTCCCAACCAGGCCCCGGAACAAATTGAAGCGCTTGCCGTCAGGTCGGAACTGACCGCGCTTTTATATACTTATCCATGACTCCTTCGTTAGCCAAATGGATTGATTGGCTCACCCTTCAGCTCATATTCTTGCGCAGGACGCCAAGGGATGGAGGAAACCAACGCCTGGAGGAGGCGCTCCAGTTCTTGAACGGGCCGGACTTTATTCCTGCCGCAAGCCCACCGGCTCAAGTTAAGTTCGATCAGCATCCCAACCGGACCCGACAATTTCGTTTTGCCACTCCACAGCCGTGCGAATTCGCCGAGAACAACCTCGTTTACGGCCGGCTTTATCCCTGCGGAGAGCGATGGCAGAAACGGCCGGTGGTGGTGCTCCTGCACGGCGGCGGCAAATACGCCATCGTTATGTACCGCTTCCTGTTCCCGTTGATTGCCCGCCACTGCAACCGCGCGGGATTCAACGCAGCCACGCTGGTGGCGCCTTATCACTTTCAACGTCGCCCCGCGCAGACCGAAGCGTTGAGCCACCTGGATTATTTGCGCGGCGCGAAAAGCACGGGCCAGGCAGTCGCTGAAATTCGTGCTTTGACCGGGTGGCTTTTGCAGGAAGGATGCCCCGCCGTGGCGCTCTGGGGCAGTTCCTACGGCGGGTGGCTGGCGGGATTGGTGGCGTGCCATGACTCTCGCCTCGCCGCGGTCGTCTTAGCCAAACCCAGCGTCCGCCCGCGCGCCTCATTCGCGCGATGGATCGTTCGTCGCCGCCTTCGCGAGGCATTGAAGCGCCAGGCCGCTGCTCGCGCAAAGCTAGGTGCGACCCCCTTGAATCTGACGACATCCCAACCGGTCATTCCCAAAGCAAATGTGTTATTGATCGAATCGATTTACGATTGTTTTGTGCCGAAGGAGCACATCGAAGAGCTCTGGCAGGCGTGGCGGCAACCCGAAATCTGGCGTGTGCCGCACGGCCACGTCAGCCTCAGCTTGATGGCACCCGGCTTCACGAGCCGCGTACTTCGCTGGCTCGCGCCGCGACTGAACGCGCCTCCGAAAAAGATTGGAATTCAGGGTAGCAATTGCCCTCCGCCCTAAACATTGAACCGAGCTTTAAAGTCAGCCTGCCGCTTCCCCGCAACGCCCATTGCCGCGGATTGCACCCGATCGCGCAGGGTATCTCTTCCCAAAGCCCGGGGCGCACGCATTTAAATGTGGCGCAGACATTCTGGTCTGCGGGTTAAGGCGGCTTTCCAGCCGCCAGTTCTTTTGGAACACGGGACTGGAAAGTCCCGTGAACCCGCAGGTTGGAAAACCTGCGCCACAAATGCGGCGCTTCCAA
>Ga0070681_10007885_pt1 | contig 10419 bp, 9 predicted proteins | sample KBSC83BmetaG_FD_65650 | JGI IMG/M metagenome (GOLD analysis project Ga0070681, IMG submission 65650) | Corn rhizosphere microbial communities from Kellogg Biological Station, Michigan, USA - KBS C8-3B metaG | ecosystem: Host-associated > Plants > Roots > Rhizosphere | place: USA: Michigan...
GGTCTGGACGGGCGCCGACATCGACCTTTCCAGGCTGCCGATCCAGACCTGCTGGCCGGGCGAGCCCGCGCCCCTGATCACCTGGCCGCTGGTGGTGACCCGCGGACCTTCGCAAGAGCGCGAGGACGACTACAACCTCGGCATCTACCGCATGCAGGTGCTGGGGCCGGACCGCACCATCATGCGCTGGCTCGCCCACCGTGGCGGCGCCCAGCACCACCGCCGCTGGAAGGCTGAGGGCAAGCGCGAGCCCCTGCCGGCCTGCGCAGTGATCGGCGCCGACCCGGGCACGATCCTGGCCGCCGTCACGCCGGTGCCGGACACCCTGTCGGAGTACCAGTTCGCCGGCCTGCTACGCGGCGCCAAGGTCGAGCTCGTCCCCGCCAAGACCGTACCGCTGATGGTGCCGGCCAACGCCGAGATCGTCATCGAGGGCCACGTCCTCTTGGACGACTATGCCGACGAAGGCCCCTACGGCGACCACACCGGCTTCTACAATTCGGTCGAGACGTTCCCGGTCTTCCAGGTCAGCGCGATCACCATGCGCAAGGACCCGATCTACCTGACCACCTTCACCGGCCGCCCGCCGGACGAGCCCAGCGTGCTGGGCGAGGCGTTGAACGAGGTGTTCATCCCGCTCATCCGCCAGCAGTTCCCGGAGATCGTCGACTTCTGGCTGCCGCCCGAGGGCTGCTCCTACCGCATCGCCGTCGTCTCGATGAAGAAGGCCTACGCCGGCCACGCCAAGCGGGTGATGATGGGCGTCTGGAGCTACCTTCGGCAGTTCATGTACACCAAGTGGGTGATCGTCGTGGACGACGACATCGACGCCCGCGACTGGAAGGACGTCATGTGGGCGATCTCCACCCGCATGGACCCCGCCCGCGACATCACCGTCATCGAGAACACCCCGATCGACTACCTCGACTTTGCGTCGCCGCAGAGCGGCCTGGGCTCGAAGATCGGCCTCGACGCCACCGACAAATGGCCGCCGGAAACCCACCGCGAATGGGGCCGCAAGCTGGCCATGGACGAAGCCACGGTCGAGGCGGTCACGCAGATGTGGGCCAGGCTGGGCCTGCCGGGCGACGGCAAGCCGGTCGACTGAGCTTGCGGCGCGCGGCGAAGCGCCCACAACTCCCCCGTTGGCCGGTATCGAACGGGGGTTCGCGCCATGGATGCAAACGCTTCCGCCCATGCGGCCGCCCTGTGGGTCGGCCTGCATCTGATCCTGCTGCTCGTGCTGTCGGTCCTGGTGGTCCGCCAGCGGCGGACGCATGGCGTGGCGCTGGGCGACGCGGCGATCCCGGAGCTCGCCCAGGCGGTCCGCGCCTTCGGCAACGCCACGGAATATGTGCCGGCCGGCCTGGTGGCGATCGCCGTCCTGGCCATGGCCGGCGCCCCGCCGATGGTCGTCCACCTGACCGGCCTGCTGCTGCTGGCCGGCCGGATTGGGCATGCGGTGGGCCTGTCGCGGCACGGCGGCGCTTCGGCCCTGCGTTCGGGCGGCGTGGTGCTGACCTGGCTTGCCTACATCCTGGGCGGGGTCGCCTTGATCTTCTACGCGATCCCCTGAGCCTGACCTTGCTCCCTTGAGCTTGTCGCCGGCCCCCCGCTCGGCCATATGGCCGGGATGGACGAAAACCTGCTGAACGACGTGGTGGCCGCCGCCCTGGCCGCCGGCGCGGACGCCGCCGAGGCCGTGGGCGCCGAGCGCCGGGCCCTCTCGATCACCGTACGGCTGGGCGAGCTGGAGGAGGTCGAGCGCGAGGAATCCCGCGACCTGGGCCTGCGGGTCTTCGTGGGCCGCCGCCAGGCCACCGTCTCCGGCTCCGACATCAGCGCCCAGGCGCGGGCCAAGCTCGTCGAGCGCTGCGTGGCCATGGCGAAGCTCGCCCCGGAAGACCCCTACGCCGGCCTGGCCGATCCCGACCGCCTGGCCCGCGGGCCGCTGCTCGACCTCGACCTCTACGATCCCGCCGAGCCCGCGCCGGAAGCCCTGGAGGCCCAGGCCCGCCTCGCCGAAGACGCCGCCCGGGCCACGCCGAAGGTGACCAACTCCGACGGCGCCTCCGGCTCCTGGTCGACCGGCGCGTGGCGGATGGTGACCAGCGCCGGGTTCTCCGGCCTGCATCGCGCCTCAGCGTTTTCGCTCGGCGCCTCGTGCATCGCCGGCGACGGCGAGGGCATGGAGACCGGCTACGAGGGCCGCTCGGTCCGTTGGCAGGCCGACCTGCCCAGGCCCGAGGCGATCGGCGCCGAGGCGGGCCGCCGCGCGGCGGCGCGGCTCGGTGCGCGCAAGATCGCCTCCACCACCGCCCCGGTGATCTTCGAGAACCGGCTGGCGGCCTCGCTTCTGAGCCCGCTGGTGGGCGCCATCTCGGGCCCATCGATCGCCCGCGGCACCTCGTTCCTGAAGGACAAGCTCGGCCAGGCCGTATTCGCCAAGGGCGTCGCGGTCACCGACGATCCGCACCGCCCGCGCGGCCTCGGCTCATCGCCGTTCGATGACGAGGGGGTCGCGAACCAGCCGCGGAGCCTGATCGACGACGGCGTGCTCACCACCTGGCTGCTGAACTCGGCCTCGGCCCGGCAGCTCGGCCTGACCACCACCGGCCACGCCTCGCGCGGGCTGGCGGGACCGCCGGGCGTCTCGACCTCGAACCTGACCCTGCAGCCGGGAACCCGATCGCAGGCCCAACTGATGGCCGACGCCAAGGCCGGCCTGGTGGTCACCTCGATGTTCGGGCCGTCGCTGAACGGCAACACCGGCGACTGGTCGGTGGGCTGCTCGGGCTTCTGGTTCGAGGACGGCGAGATCGCCTATCCGGTCAATGAGATCACGGTCGCCGGGAACCTGATCGACATCTACGCCCGGCTGGTCCCAGGCGCCGACCTGGAGATCCGCGGGTCCACCAACGCGCCGTCGGTCCTGGTGGACGCGCTGGCCATCGCCGGGCTCTAAGCACGACGTCAGGCGTTGATCCGCACGCGCAGGCGGCCTATCGGCTGCGCCCCAGAGATAGTTTCAGACGTTACGAGATCGGCCATGCCTGAAAAACAGCTCCTCCACCTGGTGATCGGCGGCGAACTGAAGTCGCTGGAAGGGCCGGCCGAGTTCCGCGACCCTTCGAAGGTCGACATGGTCGGGGCCTACCCCAACTATCAAGCCGCGCTCTCCGCCTGGCGGGCCAAGGCCCAGTCGACCGTGGACAATGCGCTGATGCGCTACTTCATCATCCACGCCCACAAGCTGCTCGATCCCGGCGCCGACCACCGGCACGAGCACTAAGGGCCAATCGGTATTCACCGGCGGGGGTAGCGTCCACGACTCCTCTCCCCCTTGCGGGGAGAGGTGGGGTGTGGGGGTGGCGGCTCCGCGCTTGAGCAGCCAGAACGCCGGATTCACAGCCGGCGCCCCCACCCCTGAACCCCTCCCCGCGGGGGGGAGGGGAAGCGCCAGAGCCGCCGACCGATTGAATGCCGATCGGTCCCAGGGCGCGCCACCGGCTGGAAGCGTTCCATAAAGTGGCGGGCGCAGAGCCACGGCGACGAATGGGACCGGCGGCTGGCGCGTTCGGCGCTCAAGCTGGCCCGGCGGCGATGCCCCCTCCGCTTCGGCTCTGCTCCTCAGTCAGCCCAGGTCGTTGTCCAGCGGAAGCGTCAATGACCGCTGTCCGGCCACAGCGGGCCTTGGAACCGTCGGCTTTTCGCAGACGACTGGGAGTGAGCTCGCGTCGAAGCGCCCCGCGCCGATCGCGCATTTTCTCATCTCGAAATTTGACTTCGCCGGAACTGTATGTTCTTGATTTGTTCCGATGACGGACGCCGCCGCCAGCCAAGCCCGCGCCGAGGCCATTCTGGGCGAGCTCGCCGAGCTCGGCCTGATGCTCGCCCGCGACCTGGCCTCGCAGGCCCGCGCCTGCGAGGACGCGTCGGACACCGAGCGGCTCGTCACGGCCTTCAACAAGACGTCGCGGGCGGTGCGCCTGACGCTGGCGCTTGAGGCCAAGCTGCGGCGCGATCGCGTCCGCGACGCGCGGGAAGAGACGCAGGCTCACGCCCGCGTCGAGGCCGAGGCTCGCAAGGCCGCCCTCGACCAGGCGTTCGAGCAGCGGCGGACGGCCCCGCCCTCGCCCACCCAGCGCCACAAGGCGCGCGTCGCGGGCCTCCTGAACCGGCTGATCTGGAACGAGAGCGAAGGCGACCAGGAAGACTACGAGGTCCTGCGCGACGACCTCTTCGCCCGCCTCGACGAGGCCGCGCTTTGCGAGGGCTTCCTGGAGACCCCGGTCGTCGCCCTGGCCCAGGCCATCGGCTCGGACATGGGGCTTACCGGGGAGCTGGCCCTCACCCTGGGCGAGGCCGCCAGGACCGTCGCCGCGACGCCGCCCAGGCTCGCCGAAGCCGACACCGGCTAGGGCGTTCGACGGCTCAGTCGATTGCGCAACCCGGGCGCCGGATGCGCCAGCCTTTCCGGAAACCCCCGCCAGACCGCGCCCCTCCCGTGAGGCGGGACCCGTCGGCGCGCGCCTATTCCCGCCGCAGCAGCTTCTCGGTCAGGGCCGAGCCCAGCATGCCGGCGCGGAAATCGGCCTTCATGCCCGCCGGGTCGTACATCGGGCTCTCGACCCACTCCAGGAACGACATGCCCGCGGGCTCGCCCTCTTCGAGGTAGCGCTCGAAGGTGTAGTCCAGCACGCCGGTCTTGCCCTGCTTCACGTGCAGGTAGCGCAGGTGCAGCTGGTCCAGCGCCTCGCGGATGGTCTTGCCCTTGCGGAAGTGCATGTAGAGCACGCTCATGATCCCCGCCCGGTCCGCGCCGGACTTGCAGTGGATCAGGGCCGGATAGGCGATGGTCTCGTAGAGCCGCTTGGCCCCCAGCACCCGCTCGCGGCTCGGGACCTCCCGCGAGGTGATGGTGAAGTCGACCAGCTCCAGGCCGAGCTTCTCGCAGGCGTCCTTCTCCAGCGCGTGGAAGCTGGCGTCGAAGCCGCCGCGCAGGTTGACGATGGTCTTGATCCCGCGGTCCTTCCAGGCGGCCAGCTGGTGCGGCCACGGCTGGTTGGCGCGCACCAGTTCGTCGGAAATCCAGTGGGCGTTCTGGAATCCGAGCCGCAGATAGGCGTGGTCGTTCCACAGATAGTCGGCATAGGTCTTCAGCCGCCCGCCTGGCGTGGCGAGGTCGAATCCGGGGGTGGTTGGCGTGGCCGTCATCGCGCCCTACCTAAGGCGTCGGCCGCCTCGACGGAAGCCGCGCGGCGAAAGGGCCGCGCCGCCGCGTCGTCTTGACTTCAACCCCGCATCGGACGACCCCAGGCCTTATGAGCGAGCGCGCCCCGCCAGAGCTTACCGCCCGCGCCCTGGTCGGCCGGGTGGCGAGGGTCTATCTGGCGCCTCGCTGGAAGGGGTGGCTGACCGCCTTCTTCGCCGCGATCCTGGTGGCCTTCTTCTCTTCCAAGCTGATCCAGGTTCTGGAGCCGGCGACCAATGACCTGATGGTCAACCACAAGGCGGGCGCGCTTCTCAAGCTGCCGCTGATCATCGCCGCCTACGCCATCGGCCGCACGGTCAGCCAGGTGATCCAGGCCTCGCTGGTCAACCGGATCGGCAATGCGGTGGTGGGCGACGTCCAGGTGCAGCTCTTCGGCAAGCTGGTGCGAGCCGACCTGGCCCACCTGCGCAGCCAGCACTCCGGCGCCTACGTCTCTTCGGTGCTCTATGACGCGGGCCTGATCCGTGAGGCCGCAACGGCCGGCGTGATCAACTACACCCAGCACCTGCTGACGGTGATCGGCGCCATCACCATCATGGTCTCCAACGACCTCGTCCTGTCGCTGGCCGTGGTCGTCGCCGCCCCGCCGGCGAGCTGGATCATGCGCCGCTTCTCCAAGCGCACCACCAAGGCCGCCCGCGGCGCCATGGCCGAAACCTCGGCGCTCTCCAGCGCGATCATGGAAAGCCTGGACGGCGTGCGGGTGGTCAAGATGGAGAACCGCGAAGCCTATGAGGAATCGCGCGTCGACGAGGTGGTCCGCCGCCGCCAGTCGCACCTGACCAAGGGCGCCAACGCCCGCGCCTACGCCGCGCCCGCCACCGAATTGCTTATGACCCTGATCACCGCCGCGGTGATCGCCTACGCCGGCTGGCGCTCCGAGCAGGGGCAGATGACCGTGGGCGCCTTCGTCGCCTTCATGGGCGCGCTCGGCATGGCCTCGCAGTCGCTGCGCCAGCTCGCCAACCTGCAGACCGTGTTCGCCGAGGGGCTGTCGGCCGCCCGCCGGCTGTTCGCCGCCCTCGACGTGGAGCCGGAAGTTCGCGAGCAGCCGGCCGCGCACGCCTTGCCGCGGGGCAAGGCCACCCTCCGGTTCGAGCACGTGGACTTCGCCTATGGGCCCGAGGGGCCACCGATCCTCAGCGACATCTCGCTGGAGGTGCGCCGCGGGGAGACGGTGGCCCTCGTCGGGCCGTCAGGCGGCGGCAAGACGACGATTCTCAACCTGATCCCCCGCTTCTACGATCCAACCGGCGGACGCGTGCTGATCGACGGCCACGACCTCACCCAGGTGACGCTGACGTCGCTGCGCCGCCAGATCGCGCTGGTGACCCAGGAGCCGTTCCTGTTTGACGACACCATCCGGGCCAACATCGCCTATGCGCGGCCGGAGGCCTCGATCGCAGAGATCGAGCAGGCCGCCGAGGAAGCCGCCGCCCACGATTTCATCCTCACCCTGCCCGAGGGCTACGACACCTCGGTCGGGGAGGCCGGCGCCCGGCTGTCGGGCGGCCAGCGCCAGCGGATCGCCATCGCACGCGCGTTCCTGAAGGACGCCCCGATCCTGCTGCTCGACGAGGCGACCAGCGCGCTCGACACCGAGAGCGAGGCTCAGGTGCAGGCGGCCTTGAAGCGGCTGATGGCCGGCCGCGCCACCATCCTCATCGCCCACCGGCTCTCCACCGTGCGCGGCGCGGACCGCATCTATGTCATCGACAAGGGCCGGATCGTCGAGACCGGCGACCACCAGAGCCTGGTCCGCAAACGGGGCCTCTACGCGCGCCTCGCCCGCAACCAGGATCTGGAGGCGGAGACCGCGGCTTGAAGAAGCTGCTGCGGAGCGACGCGGTGCAGGCCTTCCTGGGCTGGCTGCTGGGTGTCTACATCCGCCTGATCCTCAAGACGGTCCGCTGGCGCCACGAGAACCTGGCCTGCGTCGAGCCTGTGCTGGCCGGCGACGCCGGCGCCGTGGCGCTCTTCTGGCATGGCCGCATCCCGCTCTGCCTGGCGACCGCGCCGCAATGGTGGCGCAAGAACACCAAGGCGCTGATCTCGCCCTCGGCGGACGGTGAGTTCATCGCCCAGGCGCTGGCCATGGCAGGTTTCCCGGCGATCCGCATCTCCACGGCCAAGCCGGGGGACACCGCCAAGGCCCGCCAGGCGGTGGCCGCCTTCCGTGAGGCGATCAACCACGTCGCCGGGGGCGGAGCCCTGGTGGTGACGCCGGATGGCCCGCGCGGCCCGAACGAGGTGATCGCCGCAGGCTCGCTGCAGATCGCACGGCGCTCCGGCCAGCCGGTGTTCCTGATGGGGATCGCGGCCAACCCGGCGAAGCAGTTCGACACCTGGGACAGGGTGATGTTCGCCCGGCCCTTCGCGCGCGGCGCAGTGGTCTGGGACGGGCCGCTCTACGTGCCGCCGGACGCCGACGAGGCGCAGGTGGCCGTCCTGATCGATGACTGGTCGGCCCGGCTGTCGGTCGCCACGCGGCGCGCCGAAGCCCTGGTCGGCCGAGCCCCCGCATTGATCCCGTCCCCGCGCGGTGAGACATAAGGGCCGATGGCTCATTCACACGCCGACCACCCGCACCACGACCATGAGCATGAGCATGGCGTGCATGATCATGGGCATGGGCACAGGCACGGCGGGCGCCACCATCACGCGCCGGCCGACATGAGCCGCGCCTTCGCGATCGGCGTCGGGCTGAACACCCTGTTCGTCGTGGTAGAGGTGATCGCCGGCTTCCTGGCGCATTCGATGGCGCTGCTGGCCGACGCCGGCCACAACCTCTCCGACGTCCTGGCCCTGCTGATGGCGTGGGGGGCGGTGATCCTGGCCCGGCGCGCGCCGACCGCGCGGCGCACCTACGGCCTGCGCAAGGCCACGATCCTGGCGTCGCTCGCCAACGCGGTGTTCCTGCTGCTGGCCGTCGGCGCGATCACCTCGGAGTCCCTGCGGCGGCTCTCGACGCCCCATACGGTGGCCACCCTGACGGTGATGGTCACCGCCGCGATCGGCGTCGTCATCAACACCGCGACCGCGCTTTTGTTCATGCGCGGCGGGAAGGGCGACCTCAACGTGCGCGGGGCGTTCCTGCACATGGCCAGCGACGCGGCGATCTCCGTCGCCGTGGTGGTCGGGGCCGGCGCCATCGCCCTCACCGGGCTGGAATGGATCGACCCGGCCCTCAGCCTCGCCATCGCCGTGGTGATCGTCATCGGCACCTGGGGCCTGCTGCGCGACTCGGTGAACCTGGCGCTGGACGCCGCCCCGCGTGGCATCGACGTGGCCGCGGTGCGCGCCTGGCTCGCCGGCCTGCCCGGCGTCGAGGAAATCCACGACCTGCACATCTGGGCGATGAGCACGACGGAGACGGCGCTCACCGCCCATGTCATCCGTCCGGCGAACGACGACGGCGACAGCTTCCTGCACCAGGCGTGCGAGGGCCTGGCCGTGCGCTTCAACATCGGCCACGCCACCCTGCAGGTGGAGACCGACGCCGACAGCATCTGCCGCCTCGCCCCCGCCGGGGTGGTGTGAGCCGACCTGCGCGAACCTTGCCGCTGGCTCTCTACGCCGCGGCGACGGGCCTTCTCGAGCCGCTGGCGCTGGCGCTGCTGCGCCGCCGCGCGGGCGCCGGCAAGGAGGATCCGGCGCGGCTCGGCGAACGGCTCGGCCGGTCCGAAACGCCGCGCCCGCCCGGCCCGCTGGTCTGGCTGCACGGCGTCAGTGTCGGCGAGAGCCTGTCCCTGCTGCCGCTGATCGCGGCGTTGCGGGCCAGGCGGCCGGACCTGAACCTGCTCGTCACCTCCGGCACCGTCACCTCCGCGCAGGTGCTGGCCAAGCGGCTGCCGGCGGGCGTGATCCACCAGTTCGCTCCGGTCGATGCGCCGGGCGCCGCCCGCCGGTTCCTCGACCATTGGCGGCCGGGCGCCGCGCTCCTGGTGGAAAGCGACCTCTGGCCGAACCTCGTGCTGGCCGCCCAGGCGCGCGGGGTCCGCCTGGCCCTGGTCTCGGCGCGGATGACCCGGAAGAGCGCCGAGGGCTGGGCGCGCGCGCCGGCCAGCGCGCGGCGCCTGTTGCAGGCCTTCGACCTGATCCTGCCGCAGGACGCGGCGACCGAGGCGCGGCTCACAGGGCTTGGCGCAACGATCGGGCCACGGCTGAACCTGAAGCTGGTCGGCGACGCGCCGCCGGTCGACGCCAATCTGGTCATGTCGCTCGAAGCTGCGCTCGGCGACCGTGACGTGATCCTGGCCGCCAGCACTCATCCCGGTGAGGAGACGCTGATCGCGCGGGCTGTGCGGACGGCCACGCCGGACGCCCTGCTGATCGTCGCGCCCCGGCACCCCGAGCGCGGCGAAGCCGTAGCCGCCGACCTGGCGCGGTTGGGCGAGGTGGTCGCGCGCCGCGCCGCCAACGGGTCGCTTGCGCCGGCGACCACCGCCTACGTCGTCGACACCCTGGGCGAACTCGGAGCCTTCTATGCGGCGGCCGATGTCGTGGTGATGGGCGGGAGCTTCGTCGAGGGGATCGGCGGCCATAATCCGCTCGAAGCCGCGTGGCTGACACGGCCCATCGTCACCGGCCCTGACGTCTTCAACGCGCGCGACATCTACGCCGAGATGCTCGCCGAAGTGGCCGCCATCGAAGCCACCGACGGCGCCGCGCTCGCGCGCCATATCGCCGGCCTGCTGGCGAACCCGGTGATCGCGCGGCGGATCGGCGAGGCCGCGGCCGCCTACGCCGGCCGCCAGGGCGCGGCGCTGGAGGCGGCCATGGCGTTGATCGAACCCCTGCTGCCGGCATGAAGCTCTCCACGCCGCAATGGTGGTACGTCCGCGACCTCAGCGCCCGCCGCGGCGGCATGGGAACGATCCGCGCGGTGCTGACGCCGATCTCCTGGATCTGGGCGGCGGTGACCGCGCGGCGGATCGCCCGCGCCACGCCCGTCGATCCGGGCGTCCCGGTGATCTGCATCGGCAACGTCACGGTGGGCGGCGCCGGCAAGACGCCGGTCGTGCGGGCGACCGCAGAGCGCCTGGCGGCGCGCGGCCACGCCGTCCACCTGTTGTCGCGCGGCTATGGCGGGCGGCTCGAAGGGCCGGTGCGGGTCGATCCCCAACGCCACGCCAGCACCGAGG
>Ga0070681_10007886_pt1 | contig 10419 bp, 5 predicted proteins | sample KBSC83BmetaG_FD_65650 | JGI IMG/M metagenome (GOLD analysis project Ga0070681, IMG submission 65650) | Corn rhizosphere microbial communities from Kellogg Biological Station, Michigan, USA - KBS C8-3B metaG | ecosystem: Host-associated > Plants > Roots > Rhizosphere | place: USA: Michigan...
CTGCAGAACGCTCGTAGTAGTCGGGCTGGTCGGCCCCTGCGAGCGTGGTCCGGCGGCTCAGACCGTACTATAATTCCTGCCTGTTTGATGACTCTGATCAAAGCGGGCGCGATTCTGCTGCTGGGTTGCCGCGCAGCGGTGACGGCCGATGTGACGGTAGGGGAACACATTTACCGCACACAGTGCAGCTATTGTCACGGCCCGCGGGGTGAGGGCGGCCGCGGCGCAACGCTCGCGCGCCCGCGCTTATTGCATGCGCCAGACGATGCGGCGATGTCTAAGGTGATCGCGGACGGCATTCCGGACAGCGAAATGCCGGGCCACTGGCTCACGCCGCACGAAATGTCGCAGCTGGTGGCGTTTGTCAGAACGCTTGGGCGGAGCGCGCCGCAAAAGGTGAATGGCGATCCCGCTCGCGGCGCACAACTATATGTGGACAACGGTGGGTGTGCGCGCTGCCATACAATCGCGGGCCGGGGCGGAGCCATAGGTCCGGATCTCAGCAACATCGGCGCGCGGCGCAGCGCAGCCTATTTGCGCGAAGCATTGCTCACTCCCGAGGCCGCGATTCCCGATGACTTTCTTCAAGTGCAGATTGTCACGCGCGATGGGCGGCGCATCACCGCGGCGCGTCTGAACGAGGATGCGTTTTCCATCCAGATTCGGGACTTGTCGAATGAATTCCGCTCGTTCTGGAAGCAGGAACTGGTCGAGTTGAAAAAAGAGCCTGGAAAATCACCCATGCCAGGCTACGGCAAGGTGTTTACTGCGGAAGAATTGGACGATATGGTTGCCTACCTGGACTCACTGCGAGGCGGCCAATGAAATTGCCAGCATTCTTATTGGCTGTCGCTCTCTCGGCAAATGCCCAGGTACCCTATGAAAGGATTCTGAAGTCCTCTGCGCAACCGGAAAACTGGCTCACTTACTCAGGTAATTATCAGGCGCACCGTTACTCCACTCTCGAACAAATCAACCGCGGCAATGTGGGACGGCTCAAGACGGCATGGATTTACCAGGTCCACGCACACCACAAACTCGAGACGTCGCCGCTGGTTTTTGACGGCATCATGTATATCACCGAGCCGCCGAGCGATGTAACGGCGCTCGATCTGCGGACAGGAAGGCGAATCTGGAGCTATCGCCGCAGCGTGCCCAGCGTTCCGATTTGCTGCGGCCAGGTGAATCGCGGCCTGGCGGCGCTCGACGATCAACTTTTCGTTGGAACGCTCGACGCGCACCTGGTCGCGCTGGACATGAAAAGCGGACGTGTACGCTGGGACGTTGAAGTCGCAGATTATAAGACCGCCCACTCGATTACCCTGGCGCCGCTCGCCGTCAAAGACAAAGTGATCGTGGGCATCGCCGGTGCGGAATATGGCATCCGCGGATTCCTGGATGCTTACGAGGCCAAGTCGGGCAAGCGAGCGTGGCGGTTCTGGACGGTGCCGGGACTCGGTGAGCCAGGCAACGAGACATGGCGAGGAGACAGCTGGAAAACTGGAGGGGCGCCAACCTGGGTGACGGGAGCTTATGATCCCGAAGCGAATCTAATTTATTGGGGGACGGGAAATCCCGGTCCGGACTACGCGGGCGATGTGCGCAAGGGTGACAATTTGTATTCGGACTGCCTCATCGCGGTCAATGCGGATACAGGAAGGCTCCAATGGCACTTTCAGTTCATTCCGCATGACGTGAATGATATCGATGCGAATGAGATTCCCGTCCTGGTGGATGGTGTCATTAGCGGCAAGCCGCGAAAGTTAGTGCTATTTGCTAATCGGAACGGCTTCTACTACATCCTGGACCGTCTAACGGGCGAGTTTCTACTGGCGAAACAATTCGCCACACAGACATGGGCGAAAGGATTGGATGACCGCGGCCGCCCCATTCCAAATCCTGCCACATTCCCTAGCGCCGAAGGATCGACCGTTTATCCAGACGACGACGGAGCGGCCAACTGGTACAGCCCGTCTTATAGTCCGCAAACCGGGTTGTTCTATCAGAATGCGCGCGAACAAGGGGCGATCTACTATCTCACCGAAGCGCCGTATGTGCCGGGCAAGCAATTCCTGGGCGCGAGCCGCCGACGGATTCCCGGTGACGAGCCATGGGGCGCGTTGCGTGCGCTCGACGCGATGACCGGCGAGAAGAAATGGGAGTTCCGCGTGCAATCTCCGCCTTGGTCGGGTGTGCTATCCACTGGAGGCGGGGTGGTGTTTTCGGGTGACATGGAAGGCAACTTTTTCGCGCTTGATGCCGCTGCTGGGAAGCTACTCTGGCGTTTCCAGACGGGCGGGGCGATTTACGCAAATCCCATTACTTATATGAGCGAGGGCAAGCAATATGTGGCGATTGCAGCAGGCAGCGCGATTCTCGTTTTTGCGTTAGATGAACGGGCGGCCCTGCCCGAACTGCGCTAGTGTGCCGCCGTTTACGGTAAGACACCGCGATTTAACCAGCGTTTGACCATTCCACACCCGAAATCAGTTGAAGTGTCAAGCGCCACTGGCGTATTATGTCCCTACCTTTGGGTGTTAGGATCTCCGAAAAACTAGCTAGGGGTGTGTCTAGTGAAAAGGTTTGCGATCGTAACGTGGCTGTTGCTTACGTTTTCCGGGCTTAACTTGTTCGGCCAGGCGCTGACATCGCTGAGTGGAACCGTAAAAGATCCCTCGGGCGCTGTGGTCCCCGGCGCGAGTGTGACGTTAACCAGTGTACTGACGGGAGCGCAGCGGCAAGACACGTCCGACTCCGCGGGACGCTACTCGTTTCCGCAGCTACAGCCTGGGAAATACAAAATGAGCGCGATCGCCGAGGGATTCAGCGAACAGGTGATCAACAGTATCGAATTGCTGGTGAACACGCCGGCTACAATCAACATCTCGTTTGAAAAGATCGGGACGGTTGCCGAAGTGATTTCGGTCAGTGCCGAAGCTTTGCAGGTGAGCACGGAAGATGCATCGCTGGGGAATGCAATCGGTAATCGTCCTATCACCCAGTTGCCGTTCGAAGCGCGCAATGTTGTGGGCTTGTTGGCACTCCAGCCGGGCGTCAGTTACTTCGGAGAGAACGTCGCGGACGATTTTCGAAGCGGCGCGGTGAATGGCGGCAAGAGCGACCAAAGCAACATCGTACTGGACGGCGTGGACGTAAACGAGCAGCAGGATCGGAATGCATTCACAAGTGTCTTGCGCGTTACGCTTGATTCGGTCGAGGAGTTCCGTACGACAACCTCAAACGCCAATGCGGACCAAGGACGGGGGCCCGGCGCGCAGGTATCGCTCATTACCAAAAGCGGCACCAATGACCTGCACGGCTCGCTCTATGAGTATCACCGGAACACGGCCACATCCGCCAACAGTTTCTTCAACAATATGGCTGGAGTGGAAAGGCAGAAGCTCATCCGCAACGTGTTCGGCGCATCAGCGGGCGGACCCATAAAGAAAAACCGGGTGTTTTTTTTCCTCAATTATGAAGGGCGGCGTGATGCTATTGAGTCTCCGGCGCTTCGCATTGTGCCCAACGCCCTTTATCGACAGGGGATTTTCACTTACAAGAGAACGGATGGATCGCTGGGGCAGTTGACGCCGAGTCAGATCAAGAATGACGTCGACCCGCTGCATATAGGCCCCAGTCCAGCCGTTCTGGAACTGCTGCAATCTTATCCACTGCCGAATACGGATGTGGTGGGGGACCTGTTAAATACGGCAGGGTTCCGGTTCAAAACGTCGACTCCCCTGCGTTACAACACTTACATTGCGAAGTTTGATGCACAACTCGATGCGAGCGGCAAACACATGCTGTTCTGGCGGGGCAATCTGCAAAATGACAACGATGCTCTCGGTGTTCCGCAATTTCCTGGCGATCCGGCGTCCAGCGTCGCGCTCGCCAATAATAAAGGCTACGCGATTGGTTACACGTGGGTAGCCCGGTCCGCGCTGATCAACAATTTCCATTACGGCTTCACGCGAGAAGGAGCACAGACCACCGGCATCCAGACACAGGCCGCGGTCACGCTCCGCGATATCGATGCGCGTAACGCGCTGACGAGAGGCCTCACGCAGATCATTCCGGTGCACACAATCACTGACGACGTGGCCTGGACTCACGGCGCACATAGCGTGGCGGTGGGCGGCATCGTGCGGTTATTCGGAATAACCGGTTGAATTACGGCAACTCATTCAGCGATGGATACGCAAACGGTTCGTGGCTACAGGGCACCGGAGGAGACCTGGTAGTGCCGGATGCAGACCCAAGCACCGACTATACGCGTAAGATGGTCGACCTTCTGGGCATCGTTTCCGAGGGAGACGCACAGTACAACTACGACAAGAGCGGCAACGTGTTGCCGGAGGGAACGGGAATTAAGAGGAAGTTCGTTGGCAATGAGTACGAGGCGTACGTACAGGATACGTGGAAAGCAACTCGCGCGCTTACGATCACGGCAGGATTGCGCATGTCGTTCCTGCCGCCCATTCATGAAGCCAACGGTTTTCAGACCAGCTCCAACGTTTCTCTCAGCGACTGGTTCAATCTGCGCGGCGGCCTGGCGCAGCAAGGAAAACCGCAGTCACTGGCTCCGCAGCTTTCCTATCAGCTGGCTTCGGCGCCGGGCGGACGACCACTCTATCCGCAACAGAATGACTTCGCGCCGAGGCTGGCCATAGCGTATTCGCCGCAAAGCACGACTGGTTTTTGGGGTTGGTTGTTCGGCGGCCCGGGCAAAACGGCATTTCGCGCGGGAGCGGGCATGTATTACGACCTCTTCGGGCAAGGCATCGCCCGTTTATACGACTCGACAGCTTTGGGGTTCTCTACTCTGCTGCAGAACCCAGCGACGGCTACGGCCACCGATGCGCCACGCTATACGGGATTTTACAATCTGCCCGCAGGGCTGCTTCCGCCGGCACCCAAGGGAGGTTTCCCGCAGGTGCAGCCCGATATTTTCCAGATCGCAACGGGCTTGGATGACAAACTGAAATCGCCGTACAGCATGAACATGAACTTTACAATCGCGCGCGAATACAAGCACGGGTTCATGGTGCAAGCCTCATATGTGGGAAGGCTGTCGCGTCACTCGCTGGTTAGTGACGATGTGGCGCTCCCGACTGACCTGAAGGCGTGCTGGGTCCTTACGCATTGTTCAACAGCCAGTTTTCCTCGCTCGCGGCATATCGCAGCCGCGGAGGCGGTAACTATCATGCGATGCAGTGGACCGCTCGTAAGCGCTTTAGCAGCGGCTTTCACTTCGACGTGAACTACACGTGGTCGAAATCCATTGACATGGCATCCACGCGCGAAAAAGATGGGCGAGTGGCGGAGCAGATCGTCAACTCCTGGTCCCCAGGCCAAATGAGAGCTGTCTCCGACTACGACACAACGCACATCGTGAGTGCGTTCTGGGTTGCTGAAGTGCCGTTTGGGCGGGGCAAGAGATTCGGGTCGGGAATGGGCAAAGCGCTCGATGCTCTCGTCGGAGGATGGCAAATTTCCGGCGTATTTCGCGAAACCAGCGGCCTGCCGGCTACGACGGACAACGGCGGTTTCTGGCCAACAGGATGGAATGTGGAGGGCTATGCGTCACAGCTTGGTCCCGTACACGCAGCTACGACAAAGAATGTGGCATCGGTCGGCGGCGGCAGCGGTCCTAACATCTTCCCGGATCCAACGGCTGCGCTGGCGCAATTCGCGAATACATTGCCTGGAGAATCCGGCCGGCGCAATCCGATTCGCGGCGACGGATTCTTTGGAATAGACCTGGGGCTGGGCAAGCGATTCATTATGCCGTGGAAGGACTCGCACAGTATCCAGTTTCGAGCGGAAGCGTTCAATGTGTCGAATACGGCCAAGTTCGATCCGAACAATGTCACGGTAGCCAACGTGTCGTTGACGCTCGGAAGCCCGAGTACGTGGGGCAATTACGCGGAGACCCTGACGAAACCGCGCGTGCTGCAGTTCAGCTTGCGTTACGAATTCTGAGCAGGGGGCGGGTCCGCGCCTGGCGCCTAAGCAAAACCGCTTCGTAACCGTCGCGGCTCGGTAACGGACTGAATTTACTGAGATGGCAGTTTGCTCACCTGGCTACACGGCGCGGCGCGCGATTACATCAAACAGCCGTTGAACTGTAGGCATGAATGCCTACTCCACTGCCGCAGCGCAGGAAGGACAGTGTAGTGCTGTATTCTGTAAATATAAGAACCCCATGTGGATAGTCCGGCTGGCCCTCAAGCGTCCTTACACCTTTGTCGTAATGGCGCTGGTCATTGTGATTCTGGGCGTGCTGGCAATCTTTCGCATGCCCAGCGACATCTTTCCCGAAATCAATATTCCCGTGGCGAGCGTGATCTGGAGTTATTCCGGAATGTCGCCTGAGGAGATGGCCGAGATCATCACGATCCGATGCGAGCGAGGGTTTACCACGTCGGTCAATGACATCGAGCACATGGAATCGCAGTCACTGCCAGGTGTTGCGGTCATCAAAATCTTTTTCTATCCGAATGCCAAAATCGAAGCAGCGGTGGCGCAGCTGGCCGCGAGCTCGCAATCCGTGTTGCATTCGCTGCCTGCCGGTATTTTTCCGCCTGCCATCCTCCGATATAACGCCTCGAGTGTTCCCATCCTGCAGCTGAGCATCTCGAGCGAGACCATGAGCGAGCAGGCGATCTATGACTACGGCTACAACTATATTCGTACCCAGATGGCCAACGTGCAGGGCGCCAGTTTCCCGCTACCGTTCGGGGGGCGGCCGCGGCAGATCATGGTGGACATCGATCCGCGAGCGCTATATGCACAGGGGCTTTCGGCGAGCGATGTGGCGGCCGCGATCAACGCACAGAACATTATTCTGCCTTCCGGCACCGCCAAGATCGGCCGCCGCGAATACAACATCCGGTTGAACGGCAGCCCGGAATTCGTGGAAGCTTTCAATAATCTGCCGGTCAAGCAGACAAACGGGTCCACGATCTATGTCCGCGACGTTGCGCATGTTCGCGACGGGTATGCGGTGCAGACGAACATCGTGCGGCACAACGGCAACCGCGGGGCGCTGCTGACTGTTCTCAAGAGCGGCGGTGCGTCGACGCTGGACATCGTGAAACGCCTCAAGCAGATCCTGCCGCGCGTTCGCTCCACTTTGCCATCGGCGCTGAGCCTGAAGCTGCTGTTCGATCAATCGATATTTGTGAGAGCTGCCATATCGGGGGTCTTGAAGGAAGCCGTTTCGGCGGCCCTGCTCACGGCGCTGATGATTTTATTGTTTCTGGGGAGCTGGCGCAGCACGTTAATTGTCTGCATCTCGATACCACTCTCTATTCTGACGTCGCTCGCCATCCTGCACCTGCTGAACGAGACGATTAACGTGATGACGCTTGGCGGTCTGGCGCTGGCGGTCGGCATCCTGGTGGACGATGCAACCGTCGAAATCGAAAATATTCATCGCAACCTGGGGCAGGGAAAGCCGATTCTTCGCGCCATTCTCGACGGCGCACAACAGATTGCAGCACCCGCTTTTGTTTCGACACTCTGCATCTGCATCGTGTTCGTCCCGGTGATCTTCCTGACGGGCGCGGCCAAGTATTTATTTACTCCGCTGGCGCTGGCCGTGGTATTGGCGATGGCGGCCTCCTATGTCCTTTCGCGAACGCTGGTGCCGACCATGGTGAAGTACCTGGTGCGCAGCGAAGTGGCGCGTTATCGCGTGCCGGAGGGCGAAGAGGAGGTGAATGGCGGCGGCGTATTCTGGCGCATCCACCACGGTTTTCATCGTGGTTTCGAGCGGATGCGCGCAGGCTACCGCCGGCTTCTGGAGGCCGCGTTGCTGCATCGCGGGCTGGTCACTCTGGGATTTGTCCTCATGACGGTGACATGCGCGGCGCTCTATCCATTTATCGGTACGGACTTCTTTCCACAGGTGGACGCGGGACAGATCCGGGTCCATGTACGTGCGGCCGCCGGCACGCGTATTGAAGAGACCGAACAGATCTTCGCGCGGGTCGAAGATACGGTGCGGCGGGTCATTCCGCGACGCGAGCTTTCCGATATTCTGGATAACATCGGTCTGGCAAACAGCGGATATAACATTGCATTCAGCGACAGCGGGACCATCGGCTCATTCGATGGCGAGATTCTCGTTTCACTCAAGCCCGAGGATCACGGTCCGACGGGCGATTATATTCGCGAACTGCGCCGCCGGCTGATCGCGGAGTACCCGGATCTCACATTTTTCTTCCAGCCAGCCGATATTGTGGGCCAGACTCTTAATTTCGGGCTGCCTGCGCCCATTGACGTGCAGGTAGTGGGTCCACTCTCCAATGCCCCCGCGAATTACCAGATCGCGAAACAGATCGAGGCGCGGGTGGCGCGGATTCGCGGTGCCGTCGATGTGCACGTGCACCAGGTCCTGAACGTTCCCGAACTCAGGCTGAATGTAGACCGCACTCGCGCGGAACAGGTGGGCCTGACGCAGCGCAATGTCGCCGATAGCCTTCTGGTGTCGCTCAGCTCCAGCATGCAAACGACGCCGAATTACTGGATCAATCCGGCGAATGCCATCGATTACCCCGTGGCCGTACAGACTCCTGAATATCGCGTCGATTCGACGGAAGCTTTGTTAGCGACTCCGATTCACGCACCGAACAGCAGGGCGCCACAGCTGCTGAGTAACCTGGCGCGGCTCGATCGGGGGACGACGGCGTCGGTTGTGGATCACTACAACGTGCAACCGCTTTACGATGTTTATGCCAACGTCCAGGACAAAGATCTCGGCAGCGTAGCCGGCGAAGTGGACCGTGTGCTGGCGGAGTTCCAGCCGCGCTTGCCGCGCGGCAGTTTTTTCGAGATGCGCGGGCAGGTGCAGACCATGCGATCCTCGTTTATTGGACTCGGGATCGGGCTGATTTTCGCGATCCTGCTGGTGTACTTCGTCATGGTGGTCAATTTTCAATCGTGGCTTGATCCCTTTATTATTTTGATGGCGCTGCCGGGCGCGCTTTCGGGCATCTTACTGATGCTGTTTTTGACGCAGACGACGGTCAGCGTGCCGTCCCTGATGGGCGCGATCATGAGCATCGGTGTCGCCACGGCGAATAGTATTCTACTGGTCAACTTCGCTAACGATCTGCGCCGGGCCGGCGATGACTCGCATACCGCGGCGCTCGAAGCCGGCTACACTCGCCTACGCCCGGTGATCATGACGGCGCTGGCCATGATTGTGGGGATGGTGCCGATGGCGCTGGGTATGGGAGAGGGCGGGGAGCAGAATGCACCGCTGGGGCGCGCCGTCATCGGTGGACTGCTCATAGCGACATTTGCGACTCTGTTCTTTGTGCCTGTGGTATACAGTGCGCTGCGCGGCAAACCGCCCCAGGATTTTGATGAACTCGAAGTGGATGAGATTTAAACCGGTCTGTGAAAAATCGGGTCGGGCATGCCCGATCCCTACGATTGTATTGGTAAGCGACTGTAGGGGCCGAGGACGCTCGGCCCAATTTCCGAATTACGCGCGCGGCTCGGTAGCAGACTGTGTTCAGGGACCTGTCCTAAGGAGTAGCATTGGCGATTCGAGAGCCGATTATTTCTGAAACCAGCAAGCGCCACGCGACGCCGGGCGGGCACGGCAGCCGCGGCGGGCTCCTATGGCTCTTTCTAATCCTCGCAGTTGTCATGATTGCGGCGATTGTATTTGGTGTGCGGCCGCGCCTGGCGCGCGAAAAAATGTTGGCGGCGGCGTCCGATGCCGTGGACGAAAAGCAGCCGGTGGTGAATGTTGTCGCGGTGCGGCGGTCACCCGCGAAATCGGAACTTGAGCTGCCTGGCGATCTACAGGCGCAGGTCGAGTCGCCGGTATTTGCCCGCGCCGATGGTTACATGCGAAAACGCCTGGTGGACATCGGCGATCACGTGCGCGCCGGGCAGCTTCTGGCCGAAATCGAAACCCCGGAGCTCGATCAGCAATTGAGCCAGGCCCGCGCCAACCTGGCGCAATCGCAGGCTAGTCTCCGGCAATATGAAGCGGCGCTCGTGCAGGCTCGCGCCAACCTGAAACTGGCTGAGGTGACGCTCGCGAGGTGGAAACATCTGAACGATTTGGGTGTTGTTTCAAAACAGGACCGCGACGAGAAGCAGGCCATTTTCGACGTCCGGCAGGCGGAGGTCTCATCCGCTCAGGAGAATATCAACGCCGCTCAAAAGACCGTGGATGCCAATGAGGCCAATGTGCGACGTCTCGAAGAGATGAAGTCTTTCGCGAACGTGACGGCGCCGTTCACGGGTGTGATTACGGCGCGCAATATCGATATCGGCACGCTGATTAATGGCGGCAACGGGGGACCGAATCGAGAGATCGTACGCATTGCTCAGATTGACACGATGCGAATCTTCGTCAATGTGCCGCAGACCTACGCGTCCCTGGTTCGCTCC
>Ga0070681_10007887_pt1 | contig 10418 bp, 8 predicted proteins | sample KBSC83BmetaG_FD_65650 | JGI IMG/M metagenome (GOLD analysis project Ga0070681, IMG submission 65650) | Corn rhizosphere microbial communities from Kellogg Biological Station, Michigan, USA - KBS C8-3B metaG | ecosystem: Host-associated > Plants > Roots > Rhizosphere | place: USA: Michigan...
ACGCGCTGCGCCAGCCGGCGCGGGTGGCGATCACGCCGCCGAGCGCGACGCCGAGAACGGAGCCGAAAACCGCCGCCGCGAGAAACGCCGCGAGCATCATGCTGCGCCGCCGCGGCGGGAACGCGGTTGCGAGAATCGCCGCGGCAACGGTGCCGTAGGCGGCCTCCCCGAGGCCGACCATGCCTCGCAACGACAGCAAGTGCACGTAATCGGTCGCGAAGCCGCAGGCGAGGGTCGCTGCGCTCCACACGAACGCCATCAACGCCACGGCGCCGAGGCGACTCCCGCGATCGGCGAGCCAGGACAGTGGCAGCGTCGCCAGCGCCACGACGGCGGGAACGATCGACACGAGCGCCCCGAGTTCGCGATCGGACAGCGGCCATTGCGCCCGCAGGTGCGGGAACATCGACACGACGATCTGCCGATCGAAGTAATCGACGGCCATCAACGCGAACAGAATCGCGAACAGCCACGTGGCACGCGCCGGCGGCGCAATGCCCGGACCGCCCGCCGCGTCGTCACTCGCGTTCACGTGCACTGGATCCGTTCCCCCGACGCGATCGCGCCAAGTCGCGCGCGCCGTGATTGTGCCCGCCTCGCCCGCGGCTCGGGACCGGGCGCTTTGCCGCACGGGGCAACGCCGTCCTTCGGCGCGTGCCGGCCCGCCGGACCGCGCGCGAATCGCGGTAACATGCGCGGAATCCGCCGCTTCCTGCGGCGTTTGTTCGTCGGCCCCCGGAAAACCTGCATGTCCGCCATCGTCGCCCGCGGCCTCGCCAAGCACTGGACCACCGCCGAAGGCTCGGTGCGGGCGGTCGACGACGTGTCGTTCGCGTTCGACCCGGGCACGCTCAATGTGCTGCTCGGCCCGTCGGGATGCGGCAAGTCGACGACGCTGCGGCTCCTGGCCGGGCTCGAGGCCGCCGACGCGGGTCGTGTCGAGATCGACGGCCGCGATGTCACCGGGTTGTCGCCCTCGGCGCGCAACATCTCGATGGTGTTCCAGTCGTATGCGCTGTTCCCGCACCTCGACGTCGCCGAGAACATCGTGTTCGGCTTGCGCGTGCGCAAAGTCTCGCCCGCCGAGCGCGACACGCGCCTCGCCAAGGTCGCGCATCTCCTCGGCCTTTCGCCCTATCTCGCGCGGAAGCCCTCGCAGCTCTCGGGCGGACAGCAGCAGCGGGTGGCTCTCGGCCGCGCGATCATCGCCGAGACGCCGGTGTGCCTGATGGACGAGCCGCTGTCGAACCTCGACGCGCAGCTGCGCGCCGAGATGCGCCAGGAGATCCGCGCGCTGCAGACGCGGCTTCGCATCACGATGGTGTACGTGACCCACGACCAGGTCGAGGCGATGTCGATGGCCGACCGCGTCGTGCTCCTCAACAAGGGCCGCATCGAGCAGGACGGCACGCCGGCGGAGCTCTACGAAACGCCGGCCAACGTGTTCGTGGCGCGCTTCATCGGCACGCCGCCGATGAACCTGCTGCCGCTGGTTGCGGGTGGTGGCGGCGCGATCGTCGCCGGCACCGAGGGGCCCCCGATGTTGCCGGCCGCGTGCGCGGGCGGCACGCTCGGCGTGCGCCCCGAGCACATCGCGATCGGATTCGAGGACGGCGTGCGCGTGGGCGTGGCAAACGTCGAGTACCTCGGCGCCGACTCGCTTGTCACCTGCACGGTGGGCGACGCCCAATTGCAGGCGCGCGTCGCCGGGCGCTGTGCCCTCGCGCGCGGCGACACGACGTGGCTCAAATGGCCGCGCGGCGCCGCGACGTGGTTCGACGACACCGGCCGGCGCGTCGCGCACGACAGCACGGAAGCGCCGGCGACGATGCTCGCCTGATTCGACAATCGATTCTTCAAGGAGGAGGAGCAACATGATCACGACGTTGAAGCGCGCGCTCGGCGCGGCCGGCACGCTCGTGGCGCTCGCGTTCGCCACGGTGGCGGGCGCGCAGGCGCCCGTCGAGGTGCCGTTCTTCTACCCGGTCGCGGTGGGCGGGCCGATCACCAAGATCATCGACGGCTACGCGGCGGACTTCGAGAAGGAGAACCCGGGCATCAAGCTGAAGCCGATCTATTCGGGCAGCTACCAGGAGTCGATCGCCAAGGCGCTGACGGCGGTCAAGAGCGGCGATCCGCCGGTCACGTCGATCCTGCTGTCGACCGACATGTTCACGCTGATCGACGAGGACGCGATCGTGCCGTTCGACGACCTCGTCAAGACCGACGCCGATCGCGCGTGGCTCAAGAGCTTCTACCCGGCGTTCATGGAGAACAGCCAGACCGGCGGCAAGACCTGGGGCATTCCGTTCCAGCGCTCGACGATCGTGATGTACTACAACAAGGAAGCGTTCAAGGAAGCGGGGCTCGATCCCAACAAGCCGCCGCAGACGTGGCAGGAGATGGTCAAGGACGCCGAGAAGCTCACCAGGCGCGACGCGTCGGGCAACGTCACGCAATGGGGCGTGCAGATTCCGTCGTCGGGCTTCCCGTACTGGCTGTTCCAGGGCCTCGCGATCGAGAACGGCGTCAACCTCGCCAACAGCGCGGGCACCAAGACGTACTACGACAAGCCCGAGGTGGTGGCGGCGCTGCAGTTCTGGGTCGACCTCGTCAACAAGTACAAGGTGCACCCGCCGGGCATCGTCGAGTGGGGCACGACGCCGAAGGACTTCTTCGAGCGCAAGGTCGCGATGATGTGGACGACCACCGGCAACCTCACCAACGTCAAGGCGAACGCCAAGTTCGACTTCGGCGTGGCGATGCTGCCGTCGAACAAGCAGCGCGGCAGCCCGACCGGCGGCGGCAACTTCTACATTTTCAAGAAGTCGACGCCGGCGCAACGCGAAGCCGCGTTCAAGTTCATCAAGTGGGCGACGACGCCGGAGCGCGCCGCGCAGTGGGGCATCGACACCGGCTACGTCGCCGTGCGCGCCGACGCATGGGACACGCCGGCGATGAAGAAGTACGTCGAGGGCTTCCCGCCGGCAGCCGTGGCGCGCGACCAGTTGCCGTACGCCAAGGCCGAGCTGTCGACGCACGACAACCAGCGCGTCACCAAGGCGCTCAACGACGCGCTGCAGGCGGCGCTGACCGGCACCAAGAAGCCGGCCGACGCGCTCAAGGACGCGCAGCGCGAATCCGACCGGCTTTTGAAGTCGTTCCAGTAACGAGCGCCCGATCGTTCCGCCACTCGACCACAGCGAGGTCGGTGGCGGCGATCGTGCTGCGGCCTGCCGTCAGGGACGGAACCAGGCATTGCCCACGACCAGGTAGACAGCGGTCGTGCCGGGGCTGCGCGCGACGTCGACGCCGACGTCCATGCCGAATTTGCGCGCGAGGGTGTAGCGAAGGCCCACGCCTCCGCTGCCGGTATTTTGCGTCGCCGCGAAGTGGTCGCGATCGCTACGCGCGGTTCCGCCGCCCCCGAACGCGACGGCACTCCAGCGGCCCTGGAAGCGCCAGCGCGCCTCGACTTCCACCGATGCGGCCTCATCGCCCTGGTAGCGCATCGACGGCACGCCTCGCAACTGGATGAAGGGCCGCAGGAAGAACGGCGTGCCGCTCGACGACCACGAATAGATGCCGCGCGCGCCGACGACGACATTCGGCGACAGGGCGTGCCAGCCCATCAGGACCTGCGTGAAGCGATCGAAATCGTCGCTGGCGCCGAACGATTTGCGCGAAGCCACCCACGACGACTCCGCGTACAGTCCGCGGGTCGGCGTGAACAGGTTGTCACGGGAGTCGTACTCGAGGATCGGCGACGGCGCCGACACCTCGACCCGCACGTGATCGACGAGGCGGGGGAAGGCCGGTTCGTCGCGCAGGATCGGGTCGACAGTGGCGTAGACATAGCGCAGTCCAACGGCCCAGGGACTTCTCGGCGCGAGCTGCCAGTTCGCCTGCGCGACGACGCCGGTGAATTCGAGCGAATAGCGAACCTTGTTGTCGAGCGATGACGCATCGGGACCGAGCCCGTAGAAGTCGAGATTGACGCGGCCCGTCGCCCCGCCGAAGAGCGTGCGAAGGCGTCCGTCCAGCCAGCGGCTGGCGTCGCCCGCGAATGCGCCCCAGGTTCCGTTTTGCGTGCCGAAGGCGCCGACGCCGGAAATGTCGGGGCGCGACCATCCTTCGTCGCCGGCCTCGTGGCGCGGACGCAGGAACATGCCTGCGATGCCGCCGCCGTAGCCGATGGCTGGCTCGGTGATCACGATCGGAATCGGCAGCATGCCGTGGGCCTGCTCGAGGAATTCGCTGGCATCGAGTTGGCCATCCTCGGGATCGAAGAAGCTCACCTTGCCGCTGCGCCTCGCGCGGGAGGAATCGCCGGGTGACGGCTCATCGGCGGCGCCCACCGCCACCATGGCTGGCGGTGCCGTTGCGGATGCCGAAGCAGGCGCCGGCGACGGCGCTTGTGCGTTCGCCGCGGTGGCCATGAGCGCGGCAACGAGCGCGGCAACGAGCGCGGCGAGGATCGGCGGGAGTCGAGGGAGCTTCATCGTCGCGGTCACGACCGCGGCACGCCGCACCGCGCTCGATACGGAACGATATCAACACCGGCGCACGCGCCGCTTCACCATTCTTGACGGTCTCGGGGGGGGCGTTGCGATATAGTCGACGCGAGTCGCGGCCCGCGGGCCGAACCCCGCGATTCGCGCCGGACGACGATGCGCGGGACTGGCGGAACGATGATGCAAACCCGAACATGGATCACCGCCTGGCTGCTGCTGCTGCCGGCGATGGCGCTGCTCGCGTTGTTCACGCACTACCCGGCAATCGCCAACCTCTTCCACAGCTTCTACTCGACCCCGAAGGGCGCGCGGCCGGTGGTGTTCATCGGGCTCGACAACTACCGCAACCTCGTCGAAGACCCGATCTTCTGGCAGGCGCTTCGCAACAACCTCATCTACGCGGTCGGCACGATCCCGCTGTCGATCGCGCTGGCGCTGCTGATGGCCGTCTGGGTCAACGGCCGCATCGCCGGCAAGGGCTTCCTGCGGCTCGCCTATTTCACGCCGACGATCCTGCCGATGATCGCGGTCGCCAACATCTGGCTCTTCTTCTACACGCCGGAGTACGGCCTCATCGAGCAGGTGAGCCGGAGCCTGGGATTCCCGAGCCACAACTGGCTCGGCAGCCAGAGCACGGCACTCCTTTGCGTGATGATCGTCGCCGTGTGGAAAGAGGCGGGATTCTTCATGATCTTCTACCTCGCCGCGCTGCAGTCGATGTCGCCCAACCTCGCCGAGGCCGCGGCGATCGAGGGCGCGTCGCGCTGGTACTACTTCCGGCGGGTAACGTTTCCGCTTTTGATGCCGGTGACGCTGTTCGTGCTCGTCAACGCCGTGATCAACGCGTTCCGCGTCGTCGACCACATCGTCGTCATGACGCGCGGCGGCCCCGACAACGCCACCGAGCTCCTGCTGTACTACATCTACGAGATCGGCTTCCGCTTCTGGGACTCGGCGTACGCGGCGGCGCTGACGATGGTACTGCTCGTGCTGCTCGGGCTCGCCGCGCTGGCGCAGTTCGCGTTCCTCGAGCGCAGGACCCACTACCGGTGAGCACGACGGCAACATTGTTGCGCGGCCCGCGGGGTGGCGTCCTCGCCCTCGAGACGATCGGCGCGTGGCTGCTCGCGCTCCTGTGGATCTTGCCCCTCGTCTACGCGTTCTGGACGGCGTTCCACCCGAGCGAATTCTCGACGCGCTTCGTTCTTTCGGCGCCGTGGACGCTCGACAACTTCGTCAAGGCCTGGCACGCCGCGCCGTTCGCGCGCTACTTCGTCAACACCGTGGCGCTGGTGACGATGATCCTCGCCGCGCAGCTCGTGCTGGTGACGCTCGCCGCCTATGCGTTCGCGCGCTTCGATTTCCCGGGCCGCGGCGTGCTGTTCGCGCTGGTGCTCGTGCAGCTCATGGTCATGCCCGACGTGCTGATCGTCGAGAACTACCGGACGATGACGTTCCTGGGGCTGAAGGACACGCTGCTCGCGATCGGGCTTCCGTACATGGCGAGCGCGTTCGGCATCTTCCTCCTGCGGCAGACATTCAAGACGGTGCCGCACGAGCTCGACGAGGCGGCGCGCGTCGAGGGCTGCGGCCCGCTCGCGACGCTGTGGAAGGTCTACGTGCCGCTTGCGCGCCCGACGTACATCGCGTACGCGCTCGTCAGCATCAGCTACCACTGGAACAACTTCCTGTGGCCGCTCATCATCACCAATTCGCCCGAGTCGCGCCCCGTTACGGTCGGGCTGCAGGTGTTCTCGGCGACCGACCAGGGCATCGACTGGTCGATCATTACCGCGGCGACGCTCCTGTCGGTCGCGCCGCTGCTGGTGGCGTTCCTGCTGTTCCAGCGCCAGTTCGTGCAGTCGTTCATGCGCGCCGGCATTCGCTAGGCGGGTTATGCAACCCGCGCCATCGCCGCACGGGAGGGGGCATCGATGGGAATCACGCAGACGCACGACGCGCTGTCGCGGATCTTCTACCAGCGCTGCTTCTGGCTGTTCCTGGTGCTGCTGGCGCTGATCGGCGCGGTGTCGTTCATTCCGGCGACCGACCACGGCCGGCTCGTCGTCAACCTCGTCAACACCTGCGTGCTGATCGCGGCCGTGGCGGCAGTAAGCCACTCGACGCCGCCGTTCGTGCTGTCGCTGGTGCTGGCCCTGCCCGCGATGTGGTACCAGTACCGCGGGCTGTGGCTCGACGACGACACGCTGCTCGCGCAGTCGTGGATGTTCAGCGCGGCCCTCTATCTCGTCGCCGCGGCGTACCTGTTGCGCTACGTGTTCCAGCCGCGCGTGATGACGCAGGACAAGCTGTTCGGCGCCGCGGCCGCGTACCTGCTGCTCGGCGTGCTGTGGGCGTACGTCTACGCGGGCGTCGGCTACTTCTATCCGCAGTCGTACCTGGTCGGCGGACAGCCCGGGCGGCTCGTCTACTCCGATGCGCTGTATCTCAGCATCACCGTGCTGACCAGCACCGGATTCGGCGACATCGTGCCGCTGACGCGCCAGGCGCGAGGCATCTGCATGCTCGAGCAGATCACGGGGGCGCTGTTCGTCGCCATCCTGATCGCGCGGCTCGCCGGGGTCTACCCGCCCCGCGACAGCTACGAGGACGGGCCCGGCGACCCGGCCGGCCGTTCCCGGTGATCGTCGGCTCGGCCTCGGTGCGCGCTCAGCGCGCGTTGCCGTAGCGACGCAACCGCCGCATCACCGGGCCGCGCCACGCGAAGAGCCGCGCGAGCCACGGCCTGCGTCCGACGAAGGCGCGCACGTCGCTGCGCGAGACGTGCACGAGCGACTGCGAGCGCACGTAGTCGTCGACCATTTGCGCGACCGTGCGCGGCGACGTGGTCATCCGCATCGACGCCTGCCGGGCTACGGCGTCGCGATAGGCATCGTCGAGCAGCGCCTGCCGCGACGCCGCGTCGCGCGCGCTGGCCGGCACGCGGTACTTGGAAGTGGTCTTCTCGACGAGCAGGAAGTCGTCGTCGAGCGTGTAGCGCGTCCACAGGTTCCAGTCCTCGAGCTGGTCCATGTCCTCGGCGAAGCCGCCGTGGCGCTCGTAGAGGCTGCGGTGGAACAGCACCGCCTGGATGGGCAAGTAGTTGTGATGCCAGAGCGTCAGGCGGTCGAACGGCTGGCGGTGCACGACCGCGCGCGCGACCTCGTCGAACGCAGCGGCGGCGCGGTCGGTGATCTCGGTGCGCGTCTCCCACGCGATGCCGTACGCGCCCTTGACGCTCGCCGACAGCGCCGCCTCGAGCAGCACCTCGACGTGGTCGGCGAACAGCACGTCGTCGTCGTCGAGGAAGTTGAGCCATTCGCCGCTGGCGCGCGCGAGCGCGAGGTTGCCGGCGCGCGCGCGGCCGACGCGCTCGCCGGTGGCGACGTAGTCGATCGTCAGGCGGTCGCGGAAGCGCTCGACGACTTCCGCGGAGCGCGCGGGCCCGTCCTCGACGACGATGACCTCGATCGCGGGCCACGTCTGGTTCGCCACCGATTCGAGCGCCTGCGCGAGCCACGCGCCGCGATCGACGGTGCGGATCAGGATCGACGCGAGGGGGGTCGCCGTCCGCGGCGACTCGCGCAGCGAGCGGAACGGCACGAACGCGCCATCGCGGCGCTCCTCGTAGTCCCACATCGAGAAGTGCGGCGTGAAGGCTTCGGCGGGTGCCACGGCGGTATGACGGAAATGCGGCCATTCGCGCGCGAAGTCGAGCCCGGCGCGCAACATCCCCTTGCGGCGCCCGGGGAAATCCTGCGGCGCGAGCACCTCGGCCGCCCAAAGCGCCAGCCCTCGCGACGTCGCGCCGGCGCCGCCGTAGCGCGCGCGCAGGCAGAGGTTGGTGCGCACACCCCCCATCGCCTGCAGCGGCTTCACTTCCGCGGGCACCGCGTACGTGCGATGCACGACGGCGAAGCGCGGCAGGTAGCGCAGTCGAAAGCCGCGTGCGCGCAGTCGCCACGACAGGTCGACGTCCTCGCCGTACATGAAGAGCCGCGCGTCGAAGCCGCCGACGGCGTCGAACGCGCTGCGCCGGAAGAGCGTCGCGGCGCCGCTGACCCACGGCGCGTCGAGCGTGACGGGGTCGTAGGCCTTCGGGTGCTCGTAGGGGATCTGGCGCATCTCCCAAGCGGCGACATCGACGGCGTCACGCGCCGCCGCTTCCAGCAATGGCCGCACGACCCCCGGCTCGACGATGCAGTCCTGGTTCAGGACCCACAGGAGCGGCGCTGACCCGCGCGCGGCGTTGGCATTGTGGCCGCGCCCGAAGCCGAGGTTCGACGCCGAGCGCGCAACGTCGACGGCTTCGAACATGCCACCCGCCGCGAGCGCGGGCAGCGCACGGATCAGCGGCGTGTGATCGGCGCCGTCGCTGTTGTCCTGGACGTAAACGCGGATCGCGAGCCCTTCCGCCTGCTCGGCGATGCTCGCGAACAGCCGCTCGAGCAGGTCGAGGTCGGGCCGGAAGGTGACGACGCTGACATCAACCGCGTCCACGGAACGCCTGCTTGATGAGGAAGCGCTGGACGAACGCGGGCATTTGCACAAATGCGTCGCGCACGTCGGCGAGCTTGCGGTTGTCGTCGCCGAGCTTGTCGATCGCCGACTTCAGCTCGGCGATGTCGGCCTCGAGCTTGGCGTTCCACGCGCGCTGCGCGGCGAGGTCGTCGACGAGCCGCACGAGCTCCCGGCGGAACAGCGTGCCATCGACGTTGGCGGCGACGAGCGGCGCGAGCGCGTCGGCGCTGCCGCTCGCGGCGCCCGGCTTCGCGTAGCGCGCATACAAACCGGTGAATGCGTCCTTCATCGCGGCGAGCGTGGGAATGCGCTGGGAATCGTCGACGGCGAGCGCCGATTCTACCTGCGCGATCTCGCGCGCGCCGCCGGGCGCGGCGAGGCGCGCGAGCAGCGCGCCCGCGTCGGCGACGAAGCAATCGGACGCGATTCGCCAGCCGCCGCCGCCATCGCGGACGCGCTCGCCGAGCGCGCCGTCGCCGGGCACGATCGCGGGCCGCCGCGCCGCCCAGGTCTCCGACAGCGCGTAGCTAAAGCTCTCCGGCAACCGGTTGGCGAACAACGCGACACTTGCGCCATACGCGTCGAGCCACGCGCCGAGCGTGCCGTCCTCGTACGGCCCATGCACGTAAAGCGTGCCGGGCAGTCGCCAGCCGCGCTCGAGCGCGGTGTCGGTGTAGCCGATGACGACGAGCGTCGCGTCGAGCGATGCGAGCCCTTCCGCCAGCGCGACCAGGCGGTCACTGCCCTTGTGCGGTCCGATCGCGCCGACGATCGCCACGCGCAGGCGCCGCGCCAGCGCCGTAAATTCGGGTGCGACCGCCGGCGGGGTGCGTGCCCCCCCTGCGCGCACGTCGATGCCGGGCGCAACGCAGGTGGTTGCCACACCGGGAAAATTCGCGTGGACGAGGTCGTCGATGAAGCGGGACGGGACGACGACCGCGCTCGCCGTCGCGAGCAACGGCGCGACCGCGGACACTTGCGCCGCGTCGGCCGCCACGTCGCCTTCGAATGCGCGCGGCGCGACGAACGCGATGTCATGCAAGGTGACGACGAGCGGGAGTGCCCGCGCGCGGCCGATGCGTGCGACGACAGCCCGGCATTCCGGGGTGAGACCATGGAGGTGAACGATGCCTGCCGGCGTTTCGCCAAGCCAGCGCGCGAGCGCTGCGTCGCCGGGCGCGGCGTAGAAGCGCCGCGTCGCGATGTCCTCGATCACTCCGGCCGCGGCATGCCAGATCCAGTGATGGCCGGGAAGCGTCGCGAGGTCGCGAATGTAGCGGTCGGCGCCGCCGCCTTCGGCCGACGTCACGTGCAGAACGCCGACGCCGCTCATGCCGGCACGTCGCGACGCTTGAACAGGATGTCGGACACCGTGTGGCCGAG
>Ga0070681_10007888_pt1 | contig 10418 bp, 12 predicted proteins | sample KBSC83BmetaG_FD_65650 | JGI IMG/M metagenome (GOLD analysis project Ga0070681, IMG submission 65650) | Corn rhizosphere microbial communities from Kellogg Biological Station, Michigan, USA - KBS C8-3B metaG | ecosystem: Host-associated > Plants > Roots > Rhizosphere | place: USA: Michigan...
ATCGCCGCCCTTTCCGACAACGCAATGGGCTATAGCTGCGCCCAGGCGATGGGCTGGACCACGTCGCTGGTAACGATCTCGCTCGCGGTGGATTTCATCGGCACCGCCAATGTCGGACAATGGCTGGCGGTGGAAACCGAAGTGATCAAGACCGGCAGCACGATCTGCTTTGCGCAGAGCCTGATCAAGGCCGACGACATCGTCATTGCCCGCGCCAATGGAACGTTTCGCGTGGTGCCCAAGACGTCGCCGGCGTCCTAGCCGAAATGCCAGTCGACCGTCTCGGCCACGAGATCAATGAAGGTGCGGACCTTGGCCGACAGCAGCCGCGAGGTCGGATAGACGATGTGGATCGGCATGGCTGGCAATTCGAACTTCGCCAGTACGATCTGGACCCGCTTCGCTTTCAGCGACGCGACCGCCTGATAGGCCATCACCCGGGTCAAACCGCCGCCCAGCTCGGCATAATGGATCGCGGCATCGGAACTATTGCTTGAAAAGCGCGGCGTCACGGCGATGCGGATCTCGCGGCCGTCCTCGACAAAGCGCCAGTCCGGTCCAGCGGTCATCGCCCCGAACTGGATAGTGTCGTGCACCGCGATTTCCTGCGGCGTCTTCGGCTCGCCGCGCCGTTTGAGATAATCCCTGGAGGCCACGACGATCCGACGCATCTCGCCGACCTGACGCGCGACAAGCGTGGAATCCGGCAGATGACCGATCCGGACGGCGAGATCGACGCCGTCTTCCACCAGGTTGACCATGCGGTCCGACAGCCGCAGGTCCGCCGCGACATCCGGATAGCGCGCGAGGTAAGCCGACACGACCGGGCTGACGTGCAGGCGTCCGAACCCGAGCGGCGCCGAAACCACCAGCCGGCCGCCGGGCCTGGTCCGTTCACCCTCGGCGGAGCGTTCGGCCTCCTCGACGTCGGCCAGAATCCGGCGCGCCCGCTCCAGATAGCGGCTACCGATGTCGGTCAGCGTCACGGATCGTGTCGTTCGCTGCAACAGCCGCGCTCCGAGGAGCTCCTCCAGCGCCGCAATCAGCCGCGTCAGGCTGGAAGGCGACATGCCAAGCTTGCGCGCCGCGGGAGCAAACCCCTGCAGGTCGGCCACGGCCACAAAGGCCTGCATCGCGTCGATCCGGTCCATCGGATTATTTCATATATTGCAATAGTGAAGTGTCAATACACCAGATTGTTTAAGTTCCGAGAAGGTCCATCTTGCGCGGCAAAGACGACCGCTCGTCGCGGCCTGAATTTCGGGAGACTCAGATGTCAGACGCACACACTTCGCCCAGCCAGACCTTTTCCAGCGACGTCGCCTTTACTCCGGCGGTAAAGGCGATCCAGGCCCGCAAGGGTTCGCGCGATGGCTATGCGCAGGTCGAGCAGAGCGGCGGCTGGCGTACCGAGATCGATGAAAAGCTCGCCGGTTTCCTGGCCGAGACCAACAGCTTCTACTTCGCCACCGCCAGCGCGGACGGCCAGCCTTACATGCAGCACCGCGGCGGCCCGAAGGGCTTCATCAAGATCCTCGACAAGAACACCATCGCCTTTGCCGACTTCAGCGGCAACCGGCAATTCATTACGCAGGGCAATCTCTCGGAGAATCCAAAGGCGCATATCTTCGTGATGGACTATGCGCATCGGCGGCGCGTCAAGATCTGGGGCGAGGCCCGCGTGGTTGACGACGATCCGGCGCTGACGAAATCGCTGATGCCGCAAGGCTACAAGGCGCGACCCGAGCAAGTCGTCCTGTTCCGGATTTCGGCCTGGGATACCAACTGCCCGCAGCACATCCCGCAAAAATTCGACGCTGCCGACGTGGCGCAGGCGCTGGCCGTGCGCGACGGCAGGATTGCCGAACTGGAGGCCGAACTGGCCGCACTGAAGGGCGAGACAGCCCCAGCGAACTGAAGGTCTTTCGATCGAAGCGGGACCCCGGTTCTGATTCAGCAGAACCGGGGTTCTCGCTATCAGGCGGCTTCCTGCAGCGGCGCCCAGGCGAATTCCGGATAGTACTGCTGCATCATCCGATCGACATAGGCGGTGAGGTTCGCGAACCGCTCGGTCCGCTGCCGCAGCGGCGACTCGAAGAACGGCGTCAGGATTCCGGAGAGCGCACCGAACGCGGTGGCGTCGGTGCCGCAGGGCGTTTCGCCCATCAGGAACGGCTTGTCGCCAAGCTGGACCGACAGTGCGAACAGCGAACGGACGGCGAGATCGACATCCTCCTCCGGCGCGTGGCGTCCGAGACCGCTGAGCAGGTAATTCTCGGCGACGCGAAACTGCGCGTCCTCGCGCAGCTTCTCGCGTTGATGCGCCGGCACGGCGTCGAAGAAATGTGCCGGTCCCTTGGCGAAATTCTCGCTGTCGACCCAGCGCGCGCCGACCAGCGCCCAATAGACATGATGTTCGATCATCCGCTCGAACGCCCATGCCTGCGCGCGCGCCTGCAACGACAGCGGCGCGTCGAAATCGAAGCCGTATTTGCCCTCGAGGTGGGCGCGGATGAAGGTGGAATCCGCAATACTCTCGGCGTCGTCGACGATGTAGGGCAGTTGCCCCTTGGGAGAGGCCGGCGGCCGCGCCTTCTCCTTGCGATAGGCAAGACCGGCCATCTTCAACTGGACTTCGGTCTTGGTCACAAAGGGGCTGATTTCCGGCAGGCCGAACCCGGCGCCGAAGCCATAAAGGGTAATCATGCTGGTCTCCCGATCCTCAAAACATGCCCCGAGCCTAGCGCCCCCCTGCTGCCACCATGGTGTCAGCAGCATCGAGTCGATCAGCCAGGCGGCGCTTGCCGTGGCGGATTCGGCAGGCCAACAGGGCCAACTGCCCTTGCGCGAGGACGCACATTGCTGTGAATGAACGCAGCACCAGTTCCAGCATCGCCCAGCGCAGGTCCGATGTCGTGGCGTGGATGCAAATCAGATGTTCCAGTGCGAAACACTGGGCATTCAGGAGGGGGTGGCTTCTTTCCCGCAAGCCGAATTCGCTGAAAATCGTCATGGACAAATTCCCTTCAGTTGAGATGTTGTCCCTATCTACGCGACCCCTGCTGCCAACATGCTGTCAGCATCGGCGAGCGTGCCCCAAGAAAAGAAACTTCTAGGAAAAGAGATTTGCCATGAGACGTGCCGACCGGCTGTTTCAGATCATTCAGGTGCTCCGGCGCACCCGGAAGCCGCTGACAGCGGATGCGATCGCGGCCGAGCTGGAAACCTCGAAGCGAACGATCTACCGCGACATCGCAACCCTGATCGAACAGCGTGTGCCGATCCGCGGCGAAGCCGGCATGGGCTACATCCTGGAAAAGGGTTTTGATCTCCCGCCGCTGATGCTGACGCCCGACGAAATCGAGGCGGCCGTACTCGGTGCGCAATGGGTGGCAAGCCATGCCGATCCCGTGCTTGCGCGCGCGGCCCAGGACCTGATGGCAAAGATCGCCGACACCGTCCCGGAGCGCTTGCGGCCGTTTGTGCTCGAACCCGCCAGCCGTGCCCGCCCGGTCTGGAACCGGGAGCCCGACCGTATCGACATGGTGCGGACACGGTCGAATATTCATGAAGGCAAGAAGATCACCCTGAACTATCGCGACGAGCACGGGCGCGACAGCCAGCGCACGATCTGGCCGATCGCGATCGGCTATCACGAGGCGGTGCGGATTCTGGCGGCGTGGTGCGAACTGCGCAAGGATTTCCGCAGTTTCCGCACCGACCGCGTCATCGACGCCGTCTATCACGACGAAAAGTATCCGGAGCGGCGCGACCTCTTGCGCGCGAAATGGCGCAGAAGCCTGGTTTGGGAGGCGCCCAAGGATACCTGACAAGGATATCTAATATGCGTGGACGGCTGGCCGCTCACGTCATTCCGCGCTAAATGGAAGCATGAATCAGATCGGCCCGGCCAACGACAACGCGAGTCCCTGCCAGGCCTGCGGCGCCTGCTGCAGCTATTCGGAAAACTGGCCGCGCTTCACCACCGAGGACGACACAGCGCTGGATCTGATTCCGGAGAAATTCGTCAACGACCGGCTGTCGGGAATGCGCTGCGATGGCGACCGCTGCTCGGCATTGGCGGGCAAGATCGGCGAGGCCACGTCGTGCACGATCTATGCGATGCGGCCCGAGGTATGCCGAACTTGCATGCCCGGCGATCCCGAATGCGCGATGGCACGGAAGCGGCATGGGTTGCCGGCGCTGGGGTAATTGGTCGTCCGGGCGATGCCGGACCCAATACCCTTCACCGTCGTCCCTGCGAACGACGATGTGCAATTGCACATCGGGGGATCCATACCGCGTGATTTATCTCTGGGGCAGACTGGCTGACGCCTTCCGCATAACCACGGCCGGTGGATATGGGCCCGTGCGCAATTGCGCACTAGGCGGGGACGACGGAAGGAGTTGAACGAAGACGGTTACGCCGTCACCGCTTCCATGGTGTCTTCGTCGTCGATCTCATCCTCGATCGGGGCGAAGGTCGAGAGCGGCTTGGTCGACAGCGTGATCGGCTTGCGATGGCCGTAGGATGACGACGGCGCGGACCGTGCCGCCGGCTCGCGCGACAGCGCGTAGAGGGTAGAACCGACGCGGCCGCCGAGCTGGATCAGTTCGCGTTCGGTGCAGCTTGCGGCAATTGACAGCGCCAGCCCGTGCAGATGGCTGCGGCGATAGCAGAACAGCGCCAGCATCGCCCGAACCTCGGAAGAGACACTCTCGACCAGGACAGGCAGACCGTTGGCGTTGGCCCGGTACATCTCACCGAGCAGTTCATCGCGGACCGGACAAAAATCGTTCTCGAATGCGTCACGGCTTGAAAACATGAGGTTCTCCCTATGCGGAAGATGCAGTGCAATTCTCTAATGAAAGGTTAACCAACGGAGGCAGTAGTGCTCCGGGGCACTTGCCAGTTGCAGCCGAATCGGAACCTGCCCTGGAAGTGATTCGCCGGGGAGCGCGCGGAGCCTGATCTGTGCCTGCCCCTGGCGGGCCGCGGTCCAGCGCGAAGGTTCAGTTCGACGCCATGAAGATCGACAGGCCAAATCCGGTAAGGTGGTGCAACGCCTGGTCGACGCCGATCAGCGTCCAGAACCACGGGTGCTCCTGCTCCAGCGTCACGCCGAACGACGAGGCGCAGATGCCCTTGAGCCGATCGACGGTGATGTGAATGGCGAAGTCGATCAGGGCCACGAACCAGAACCGTGGCGCGACAACCAGGATCAGCGCCATCGACACCGCGAGGTGCACCAGACAATGCGCCAGCAGTGGCAGCGCCCAGCCGGTCTTTTGATCCTTGCCGATCGCCATCCAGGAATTTTGCAAAACGAAATCGGCGATGACGTGCTTCACCGTGAGAAGCAACATCCATCCCACCAGCGCACCAACCGGGACCGACGACGACATCGAAGGAAACAACAAAGCTGACGCCCTTTGCTGGGACTGACGAGGTGACGAAAAACCGTGATCTAGGCAGTCAGCGCAATTGTCTTCTCAAACCCGGACCGTCCGAAACGTTGCCGGTGTTTATGACACCTCCCGGTCCGGAATGCACCTGTGGGTAGTCCGAAAATCGCCTGGTGTGGCTGAACTGCGATACTGCTCCGATCTCCGTCCTCATGGTAAGGTTACCCGGCCGGGGCGATTTGCATTCTGTCGGGAGCGCGATATCATCGGCCGACGGGCAAAATTGTTGTTCTTTTCTAGGCATTTACGAAATCATTAGGACAGCTTGCGGCGTCGGTTTGACGGCGAGACGTCCCCGACCGGGACCGCGTTTGAGCCATTGGGTACGAGCATGAGCGCTGAAGCCCCCACGCCGCAACCGGAAACACCACGCCGACGTTCGCGGGTGGCGAAAAGCAATCGCACGCAGATCGTACTGTTTTCGATCCTGACCTTGATTCTGACCGCGGTCACGGTTTGGGGCGGCCGAACCTGGCTGCGGAATTCCGAGACGCTGGTGTTTGCCGTCGGTGAGGCCAACGGCCCCGAGGCGCGCTTCGCGGCCAAACTGGCGGCGCTCCTCAAGAGCAATACGTCGCGGCTGCGGCTCAAGGTCCTGCCCTACGGTGACAACGCCAAGGCGTTGGCGGCGTTCGACCGCAAGGACGCCAACCTTGCGATCCTGCGCACCGATGCCAAGGTCCCATCCCGCGCCCGCGCGGTCGCGATCCTCGACCACGACGTGCTGCTGCTGCTCAGCCCCGGCGACAAGAAGATCAAGGCCATCGCCGACCTGAAGAAAAAGAAGATCGCTGTGATGGCCGACAGCGAGAACAGCGCGGCCCTCGTCCGCAACATCCTCGAACTTTCCGGCAGCCCCGAGGCCGCCGCGCGGGTCCAGTTGGCACCGCCGGGTTTGAGCCTGGACAAGCTGTTCGCATCGGGCAACGGCGCCGTGATCGTGGTCGCGCACGCCTCGAAGATCATGCAGGACAAGAGCTACGAACAATTGGCCAAGCGCGGCGGCTTCACCCTGAACGCGATCGACGCGGCGAAAGCGCTCGGCAGGAAATATCCGGCGCTCTCGGAGGAGACACTGACGACCGGCATGCTGTCCGGCGCGCCGGCGATCCCCGACGACGATCTCACCACCGTCGGGCTGGAATGGCTGCTGGTGGCGCAGTCCAGGTTGTCGACCACGACCATGAGCGACCTCGCCCGCCTGATCTACGAAAACAAGGCCGATCTGGCGCTGAGCGACGGCTTCGCCAGCAAGATCGAACCTGCGGTGACCGACAAGGATGCCTTCATCGCCGCCCATGCAGGAGCCGCCGAATACATCAACGACGACACCAAGTCGTTCATGGATCGCTACAGTGACATGATGTATCTGGGCGCGGCGGCGCTCAGCGTCATCGGCTCGATCTTTGCCGGCATCTACACCAAGGTGACGCGGGTCGCGCCGGAGAAGGCCAGCGAGCTCGCCACCGCCATTCTCGATATCGGCGAACGGATGGAATACGCCAAGACCCTCGACGCCCTCGACGAACTGCAGGACGAACTCGAGGCGATCCTGCGCGGCGCGGTGATCGGCTTGCGCGACGGCACCATTTCCAGCGACGGGCTGGAGACCTTCAAGCTCGGCTATGAATTCGTCCGCGACGAGATCGGCATGCGCCGCGACCACCTGCGGCGGCACGCCCCGCAGAACCCCGGCGCGCAAAACCCGGGAACCCCCGTTGCTCACGACGACAACGTCGTGGTCGTCAAGACCGCGCACAGCGCATAGGGTTTAGGCGTTCGGCTCGGCCGGCGCCCGCGCCCGAATCTCGGCGATCTTGCGCTTGAGCGCCGCCTGCCGCGGATCGGGCAGCACCGCGGCGCGCGCTTCCGCCACCGCGGCCCCGAGATCGGTGAGATCAAGCACGCCATCGAAGGTCGGCTTGACGAGGCCGTCGATGATGGCGTTCCAGTCCGCCATACCCTGGCGATAGGGATCGCCATATCCCGTGATCATTTCAGCGGTCTGCACGATCGCGGGCGCAGCAGCAGGTTGCTTGGTCAGGCTGCGGTCGATCATGTGCAACCAGCGTTCGACCCAGCCCCGTTCCTTGAGGTAACGCACCGAAAACAGCCGCCAGCGCTTCAGTCCCGCTTCGATCTTCAGGCGGCGAATACCCCAGCGGCTTGCCGTACTGAAACGAATCGAAACCGGCAGTCGCAGCCAGCCGAGCCATTCGAGCGTATCGAGCACCGGCTCGGCGGCAATGGCCGGCAACGCGCCGACCAACTCGTCGATGCGGAATTTTTTGACCTCGTTGACCGGCGCGGGCGAGTCCTCGAGCGTGGCAAGTGTTAGCTGCGCGATCCGGATCGGGTCTTCGTAGCTCATGCGCGCCGCCATCAACCGCGCGATCTCGGCGAACACGGCATCATCGAAACCGCGCCGGCCGACGAATCGCTTCAGCCGGTCCACATAGAGCTGGGCGTAACTCGTGCCCTGATACTCGATCAGCATGTGAATGGCGTGGCTGGCGACCGGCACGACGGCTTCCGGCAATCCCTCGGGGAAGAACGGCGTCGGGGCGTCGTCATCGCCGATGACATCGGCGAACAGGTAACGCAACGAGGACAGGATACCGCGGTCCGACACGCTCCCTGCTCCCGGCCTCTAGGCGGGCTTCGGCGCGGACGCGGCCGTCAGCTGGGTCAGTTGCTTCTGCAGCGTTTCGAGGTTCTGAAACAATCGCGCGCTGGAGAGACGAAGAAAATAGAAGCCGAATGCCGGGTTCTGCACATAGAGCTCCTCGACCTTGCTGTAGCTGACGCTCAGCACGAGGCCGGCCTCGATGCATTCCAGCGACTGGGTACGCACCTTCGACGGCGACAGCATGCCGAGTTCGCCGACGATGGCGCCGACCGGAAATACGATGCCGGACTCGACCAGCTTGAATTTGCCGCTGACGATATAGAGCATCTCCTCGGCCTTCTCGTCCTTGTAGAACAGCATTTCGCCGGCGCTGCAGTTGCGCTCGGTCATGAACGGTTTCAGCCAGTCCATCGACAGATCGCTGTTGACGGACTTCTTCACGTCGCGCACCAGCTGCAGCATCTGGTGCAGGCGATACGAGTTGACGAAGCACATCACCGACTGCACCAGCATGACCAGGTAATTATGCGCCGGGATGGCCGTCAGGAAGAGAACGACGTTGGCGAGAATGCCGAAGATCCGTAACGGGATCATGGTCCGCATCGTGGTAGTGGCGACCACGAAGATCGACGCGAACAGCGCGCCGGCGGTTCCCGCATGTTCTGCCAGATGAGACGTATCCATTGGAGGCCAGCCAATTCGTTGGGAAATGAACGGTTTTGCGATTCTGTTGCGGCGCCCACTATCGTAATGTCCGCAGGCTATTTTTGATATACGAGGAAAGGCGGCGTTTTATCGGGATTCTCGCCAAACCCGGCCAAATTTGACCCCGGGCAGGATACCAGGGGCGGCGCCCAGGTGCGTGCGGGGCGCCCCCGGAGCCGGCCGCGATCAACGTCGTTTGCCTGATGTCGTTGACGGCCTCCCCTGAGGCGGGCACGTTGCGCGAACCGGTCACGCCGTGGCATGACCGCACTCTCGCTTTTCAGCACCGATCAGGCGTCCTTTTTCCAATGCCCAGACGGCTCGTTCTTCCGGCTCTGACGCTTTTCGCCGCCCAGACGGCTGGCCGCAACATGACCAAGGCGGCCTATGTCGCTGTGACGGTCGGCGTCGGCGTCATGGTCCTGCTCACCGTCGCGCCCGCCTACGAGGCGGCGCATCGTTGGGTCGACGCCGTGCTGTGGGCATGCTGGGTCTACTTCGTGTTCGAATGGGTGGTGCGGCTGCGCCACGCGCGGGCGTTGCAGCGCGGCTGGGGCTATACGCTCTCGGTCCGCGGGCTGGTGGATGCCGCCGCCGTGATCGCGGTGCCGCTGGCGCTGGTTTGCGGCGTTGAGCCGCGGACGGCATGGCTGCTCGCGATACTCTGGGTGCTCAAGGTGGTCCCGGGCGTTCCGGGCTTGCGGCAATTGCGCCGGGTGCTGGTGATCGAATCCGGCTCATTGCTGAGCGTGCTGGTGATTTTTCTGATGGTGCTGTTTCTGGCCTCGGTCGCGGTCTATTTTTTCGAACGCGACGTCCAGCCCGGCACCTTCGGCAGCGTACCCGCAGCACTCTGGTGGGCGGTCGCAACCCTGACCACGACCGGCTATGGCGACGTGGTGCCGATCACGCTGCCCGGCCGCATCGTCGCCGCGCTGGTGATGATCTGCGGCCTCGGCGTGTTCGGGCTCTGGACCGGCATTCTCGCCACCGGCTTCGCCGCCGAGACCCGCCGCGACAATTTCCTCAAGACCTGGGAGTCCGTCAGCAAGGTGCCCTTCTTTGCCGCGCTGGGCCCGTCGGCGATCGCCGACGTCACGCATATGCTCCGTACGATGGACCTGCCGCCGCGCACCATGATCATCCGCAAGGGCCAGCAGGGCGACTGCATGTACTTCATCGCCGCCGGCGAAGTCGAGGTCGACCTGCCCGGCAAGAAGGTACGGCTGAGCGAGGGCGCGTTCTTCGGCGAGATGGCGCTGCTCGGCAACAGTCTGCGCTCGGCCAACATCACCACTACGCGGCTGTCGAAACTGCTGGTGCTCGACCTCGTCGATTTCCGCCTGCTGATGGCGCGGCACCCTGATCTGGCCCAGACCATCGACGACGAGGCCAAGCGGCGCGCGCTGGAAAACAAGTAGCAAAAAAAACAAGTAACACAAGAAAAACGGAGAACGAGATGTCGGACATTGCCGAGGCGGCGAGCGCGCCGCTGCTCGAAATCAGCGGCGCACGCGCCACCATCCGACTCAACCGACCGAAGCATCTGAACCGGCTGCAAGCTGAGGATCTCGGCGACCTTCTGAAGCTGTTCGACCGGATCGAGGCCGATCCCGCG
>Ga0070681_10007892_pt1 | contig 10414 bp, 18 predicted proteins | sample KBSC83BmetaG_FD_65650 | JGI IMG/M metagenome (GOLD analysis project Ga0070681, IMG submission 65650) | Corn rhizosphere microbial communities from Kellogg Biological Station, Michigan, USA - KBS C8-3B metaG | ecosystem: Host-associated > Plants > Roots > Rhizosphere | place: USA: Michigan...
CCAGAGCCGGTCTTTATTGACAAAGACCTCGCATCGCTTGCGGCCCCGCAGTTCTTCCGCCCTAAGACTTGCGATTGATAGCGAACTTGAATTCTCCGGCGACGATGGACTCGTGCGCAGAGTTTTTGCGTCCTCTGACCCATGGGTCGGTCGATCTTGATCGGAATGGCAACGTACCCAGACAGTTGCAACATGGAGAAAAGAAGATGATTAGGTTGACGGCTATAGCTTTTACCTTGCTCGTCGCAACATCTGCACATTCCATGCCGCTCGCGCCGGTTCAACAGCCGGACGGCATCGCTATGCAGGTTCGCCAAGGATGCGGTGCGGGTAGGGTGCGCATAAATGGAATCTGTGTAGCGAGAACAACCATCCGGCAAACTCGGCGGCACGTCCGCAGGTGTGCGCGATGGGGCGGCGGTGCTTGCCTTCGGTGGTACTGAGAGGCGGCTCACCAGTGCTTTTCGAATTGGTCCGGCGCCGAACCTAAATAAATTGTTCGACCACTATTCAATTTAATAAATCATAAGAACAAAGGAGAAAAATAAATGTCTATCAGCAGTGCTTCAAAAAAGAAATTAGCTATATGGGCGGTGGCGCTGGCACTTGGCGGCGGCACCCTTATAGCATCAGCACAAGCTTGCCACGTGGGCGAAGGATACGGCTACCGCGGTTCAACTGCGGCAGCCGGGTACGGTTTCCGCGGCTATGGATGGAGGGGCGTTGGCTGGGGTTGGCGCGGAGGCGTGGGCTGGAGACGTGGCTGGGGTTGGCGCGGAGGTGTGGGCCGCGTGGGCTGGAGAGGTGGATATCGGCGCTGGCGCTGAATCTATATCGAAATGGCGGACAGAATTTGTTCCGTCCGCCACTTTTTTAACGTCCGGGCCGCAGTCGACCGCGCCCTGCCGAGTTTAGTACATTCGACTTTCTGACGCGCAATTTTTACCCAGGAATTGGCATAGAACTTTTGTATGCTAGCACATCGTGCAATCCCGGATGGATACCGCCCGTTCGCAGGTTCACCCGATAATGGCTGACAAACTGTGTCGACGCCCGCTGGCGTCAGCCATTTTTCGCGCCAGATCATTTCCGATGGCGGCTTCGTTGATGCCGCCCCGCTTCGCCGTGCGCTTTATTGAATGGTTCATTCTCGCTCTCGGATCAAAGATCCGATCCGAGGTGCTCTCGCTCATCGATTCGGCTTCCCTCCCGATAAGCTGGCACCCTCATCTTCGAGAGCTCGTAATTCTGCAACTTCTTCCTCGCTGAATTGCACGCGGTTCTTGCGGTCGCCGATCCGGCAGATGTAATTCGTGCCCTCGCATTCGGTAACGTGTCGTATGTAACGCACGAGCAACGATCGGTGATCTATCATCATGGCCCTCGCGGCGTAAAGATGAACACGATTCAATCGCTATCGTACCTAATACTTTTGGGCCAAACGCCAAACATACACGACTCCTTGGTGATACTGCTCTGTTGAGTGTAGGTATCCCCCGAACCGGGGATGGCTTGCAAGCCTGGCACCGCCTAGTCATCCGTCAGTGCTGACTCTCGTCAGCCAAAGACGTTTGCGTATCATCAGTCCGCTGATCACAATGGGAATAGAAGCGCTAAGCCATGATAAATATTGATCACCGAGCATTGCTGGCAAGCTATATCTTGCACGTTACGAAATGTGGGGGCACGAATTTCATTTGCCGCATTGGGGATCAATTTGTCGAAGTCCCATTCAGCGATGAGGAAGTCGCCGAACTTAAGGCGCTCGAAAGCGAGGCTGCCGTGTCGGCGAGATCGACTCCCAGGGGTGCCAAGCCAGCCGGCTAGCGCCGCTTGTCGAACGGTTCCCGCCCTTCGATCTCAGGACGGAGTCGCACGCTTTGCGGACGATGATCAAACACCACGACTTTCCCGTCGCCCGAGCGTAGCCGAAGGCGTTTCGCCAAAATGTTGCCGGTAGCGTTGCGAAAATCACCCAACTCAAAGAAGCCTAACTTCGTGGCAATGTCGGTGGACGGTATCGCCCGGCGCTCCATTGGCCAGCATCTGATGCGCCAACTTCAAGCGCCTTCGCGCTATGAACTCGTGCGGCGAGCATGCGTGAACCCGTTTAAAGACCTGCTGCAAGGAGCGGACGCCAATGCCAGTTGCCGTCGCTACTTCCTCCACCCCGAATGTCTCGGTCAGGTTCGCGTCGATCCATTCCTCGGCTCTGCGCATCTGCGCGAGACTGAGATCCTGAACTAGCCCGCCTCCATCTGGCGCCTCTTCGGCCAGACACTCGACAAATAGACTTTGCAGAAGGCGTTCAGCCTGTATCCGTGGCTTACCCGCTTCGGCGAGTGGCGAGCCCGCCCGATCCATTTCGATCGCCAACCACGATACTCCACGGCGTCGTCCTACCGGTTAATCTGGACCACCATCAAATATCGAGATGCCATTTAAGTGCATCCTTTCCGCAAAATGCGCTCCAGCGTGTGCGCGAGGGCGACGAAGCAGAGATGGCTTTTGATGCCATACCCGGGCGCGTCTTTCAGGCCAAGGTCATCGTCGTTGCCGATGTAATTTCACAGGGACAGGTTCAAGCGAGCGGCAACCTTATAAACCCAGAAGACCGGAGTAAAATTCCGGGCAGAGCGGTAACGCGGCTTCAAATAACTGATGACAAGTCTAGTTACCAACTCCCTGCAGGTTCGACTGCGCAGGTAGCCGTCTATACGCAACATCTCGCTGCATTGGTCGTCATTCGACGCATCCTTTTGCGCATGAAGAGTTGGCTAAGTTACATCGGCTGACATCTGCACAAGGGAGCGAAGCAGCCAGCACAAGGCCGCGTCTACTGGGATTTTCCCGGGTCAAAATTTTCACTCCCCAAAACTCTGCAGGTTCTTCGGCAGCTCCGGCGAGAGCGGCAGGTTGCGCGCGTAGAAGCGCTCGATCTGATTGACGCTCGTTCCAGCGTTCTTGGCGAGGTTGAAAATGTTCACCTTGCCCTGCGAGAGAATGATCCTCATGCAAATCGCCGTATGCCGGACGCTGTAGATCGTCCGCTCAAGCGTGCGAGAGATCCATCCCCGTGCGGCAAACTGGAGTAGATTGCCGAACAGTAGAATTACGACCACATGGACAGAGATCATCGCATCGTGCGATCAAGACGACTAAGCAGCAGTGATGCATGAGAACGACCCGTCGATCTCGGAAGTCCCGTCATGTAGAAAATACCCCAAGCAAGGTCGGACATCGCGAATAAAACAGTGGGCAAGACCCCGATGTATCTGAAGCCATACGTTATCAAGATTGCGACGGCAGCGAAACGTAACAGCGCTTCCCAATAGATGATCGACGCAAATTTCTGCACATCTTGAGAGCTGATTATCAGCGTTGCCGCCGTATACCAAAGGAACGCGGAAACCATGCAGGGCCAGAAGGGATTGGGAATTTGCACTCCGAGCAACTTGATGATCGGTGGAGTGATGAGGATTAAACCCAGAACGACATTCCAGATGCCAGACCAAAATACTCCGCGATCGAATGTCATGCTGAATTTACCTTCCAGGCGAATGCCAATGCCCACCATCTGGCTTGCCAATAGCCACTGCTAACTATCCGCACGAAGACTCCGAGGCGCCGCTCTTCCTGGCGCCGCGCGAAAATCCCAAACCCAGTTAAACTAAATATCGAATCCGGCAGAAATTGAAGGGGATTTCTGGGGCCTAGCATTGTTCGTCACGCGGCGCAGTCGGAGCTATTCAGCCCCTGTTGGAAACAAGGTAGTTTTGGCAGCGGACGGAGGCATAGACTGTCTTGCTTAGTCTTGTTCGCTTAGGACACGACGGCGGCCCCAAAAACAGACGGAAGGAGAGCACGGCTTCGTTCGGAAAGTGGATACGTCGCACCGGACCGAAGCCATGCCCTCAAGCTACGACGAGAACCCGCACGACTTCGGCAGCCGCGAACGAACGGGCTTCGGGCCATTGTTTTGGACAATCTTATTCGTGGCGGTGCTGATCTCGCTTTGGTGACAAGGTTTGGGGCTTCGCCTCGTGACTTTGTCCAAGCCGTCGAGTTCTGGGCGGCGTTATGAAGTCTTCGAGTGTCTGAAATGGTAGACCGCGTAAGACTTCAATTGCTCGTAGTCACCCTGACCAGCTCGTGCAAGAGTCGTCATCAACATCGCAAGCCGTTCGCGGCTGTCGTTGTCATCCTCACGTATTCCGAGTTCTCTGCAGGCCATATACAGGGCTAACTGCAGCGCGTTCAGCCGCTCGCTATCGAGTACACCATGAGGATATTGCATCGTGTGTTTGGCCCCCGTGCCACACGATATTATTTCGTTTTAAGAGCACTTGAAACTTACCCTTTTGAAAAAAACTGAGGACGACAGGTGGATATCTCTTGGTCTGTAAAGGGAAGGGCGCCAACCGGGGGGACAGCTGGCGCCCAAACACAGCAGCACGGGGAATGCAAACTGTGTTGGGCCGCCAGGAGAGAGAGGCGGCATTGCGACGATAAACATGACGAATGTTATTGTCGTTAAATTGAACGTAGTTTTATTATTGTTTCCAGCCCAAAAGCGCAAATCGATCGCGGCTGGCTCTACCAAGTCGCGCTTCCGGCGGATGCATGCACGGGCGCTCAATACGATATCGTTCATGACTATTGCAGGGGCTTATCACTTTGCCCGCGCGGCCATTACTTCCGGCGCGGCGACATTGGCTACAACGTCTTCTGTTTTGCGGATAAGGCGCACGCAGAGATGTTTCGCGAGAAGTTCGGCGGCGACGTGGTTGAGCCGAAACGATCGCGCTAAACTGGCAACGCCGCTCGCCCTGCCTTGGTGATCTTATATTTGATTTCGCTTGCGCTATGCGCGAAGGCAAAAACAAGTCCACCCTTTTCGAGAACTGCGTAGTCTGCATCGTTACCGTGCGTGCGGACAATGAGAACGCCCCCGTAAAAAGCTAGTTCGCGCAGAAGACGTAACTGGTTCGACGTTAGCTCGGCCATGACGTACCACTTTGAATTCTTTTTCGTCGCAGCATGCGACGGAACAACTTTCAAATTAGCAACGTTACAAAAACGGAAATGGTTCGATCTAGCTGTTAAGTTGCAGGGTCCTTAAGCCATGCTGGAACTCGTCTTTACCGTTTGTTCGATTGTGCAAGGTGCCCACTGTCACGCATTGCAACCCGTTCGCCTAGATGAAAATACACTGATGATTGGCTGCATGATGGCTTCGCAATTCGAAGGCGCGAAGTGGGTTGAGACGCATCCCAACTATTATATTACGCGAGCTACCTGCCAGCCCGCCAATCAGTTCGCCAAACTTTGAACTAGTGATTTCCAACATGAAAAAGCATCGAGCGCACGTGTTGAAAGGGCCGCCAACGACGACGGCTTTCGCATATATGTCGGGTTCATAACTTTAACCTGTTTCTCGGCATTGGCGGTGGCTGTCAGTCTAGGCTTATTGTTGACTTAACATCGCCAAGGACGAGGAACTTAAACTTCCAGCGGGCCGTTACCCTCCTAAAGAACTATTCTAGGAGGAAACGAGATGGCTATTTACACCGATCCTGTAACTGGTGAGCGGCGTGAAGTAGATGACATGGTTCATCCTGCTCGCGGTCGGTCGTGGGGCTTAGGTCTCGCAGTACTTATCGCGTTGGCCGCTTTGGCTTGGTTTTCGTACGGCCGCATGGGCCCAACAGTGGACCACGCCAACACAGGCCCTTCGACGATAACGGAACCGATGACTACGCCAACATCACCTAACACCAGTCCAACGCGCCCGCCGCCGTCGCCGTAAATCGGGCACGTAGAGTTAGCGACCTCAAGTTGAGTTTCAGCCGGTCTGCCATTGCTGGGCCGGCTGTTTTCAATTGTATGGTCACTGGGTGTGAACAACTCGCCACCGAATGTTCAGATCCAGCCCGATGCTTTTACGAACACGAAGCGGTTGGCCCGAGAGCGCGCGTACCGAATGAGGCGCCTTTCCGAATTTGCGGAGCACGTGGCCTGCACGCATTCACGGAGAAGCAAACCCCAGCGGTTGATCTAAATGAGGTCCACCACGCGCTTCTGAGCCGCTGCATCAGCCTCGATGTAACGCTGAGTGGTGCTGAGTGCCTTATGGCCGGCAAGAACCTGCACGTCGCGTAATGATCCTCCGACCGTAGAGATCTTGCGCGCAGCGTTCGTTATGAACTGCGACGTTAGTCATCTCCACACCGTGCGCCATGCTAGCGGCGAGCACCAGCCTGAGATCAGTTACCTCTTGAGCACCGGCGAACGAGAAACCGGCGTTGGAGCGACGTGGGGTTCGTATTTGTCACGGAACCTACTTCGGGCAATGCATGTTGCATTAAGAGAACCAGTCTCAATTTCATTCAAAAAGGAGGCTGAAGGATCACATGATTGCTAGAGCAGCATCTTTTGCCGTTTGTTTGCTGGCGCTAAGTCCAGCCCAACGTGCTTTGGCGGAAACAGACTTCGACGGCGAACTTATCTGCAACACTGCCGCCCAAATAGATCAGCCAGGAATCTCTGAGTTAACCGTTCCGTCCACTGAGATGAAGCTGTCGTGTGAGTTTCAGAGCTCGGCAACTGGCGAAGTAGCGCGATATGTTGGAAGCCTCACAATTGCGAAGGCTTCTGCACCTATGCGCACGATGATTTGGCGGGTACGCGCGCCTCGCTCTAATCAGAACTTCACGGCATCGCTGGCACAGCCATTCGATATGCTAACGCGAGAGCGGAACGAGCCGTTGATTGCTGTCGGACAGAAACAACCGAAAGTTAGGCTGCAACGGATGACAGACAACAAACGCGACAATGAGGTTATCGTGATCGAAATGCAGCTGGAGCTGCTTTCTAGTTCTACATGATGATTTTCGTTGGGGGGTTGATTGCGGCTCGTTCGTGAGTTGTCGTTAAACGAGGAAGGCCCCTCAGGAATTGTGTGCTTTGCCTGAAGCGAGTTTTCACGTTCGCCCGTTGAGGCGCGTAGTATTGATTAATGTGTCCAGCTCGGATGCGGCAGCTCAGGAGAAGTGTGGCCGTCTTCTTTGAGTCGACGCCAATTTCCGCTGGGCTAGCGTATTTGCCAGAGCGGGCGAACTCAAAGCCCGATCACTTCGTGGAGGCCGGTGTCGTCACCGCGTAGGACGCCCAAGGTGACGTTCTGATTGTCGCTATCGATCGAAGCATCAGAGAGCTTGAGTTCATCGGTTTCTGCCCTCGCCAAAAGCTCCTGCATTCTAACTGATGGGTTGAGGACGATCTAATTCTGCATAGGTCCAACGGTGTCGGCCATGTGAGCTCGGCGTTCTCCCATCGGCTTCGCTTGCCCTGTTGTCGTATCCTCTGTTGTTTGATGCTCCATTTCAGCATCGAGCTCAGCTCCGAGCAAAACCACGATCATGGAAACCCATATCCAGACCATGAAACCGACGATGGCACCGAGCGAGCCATAAGTTTTGTTAAAGCTGCCGAAATTGGCTGCGTACCAAGAGAACAATAACGAGGCGACGACCCAAAATACGGCTGCGGTTGCGCTGCCCCATGTCACCCACCTCCACTTTGGCTCGCGTCGGCTCGGCCCAAAACGATAGACGAACGCTAGAGCAACGGCGATGACGATCATGAGCATTGGCCAACTAACCAATTTCGCGGCGCTCGTGAGCGTGGTTGATAAGCCGAGATGATCGAGCGCGATGGGAAGCGCAACAATTGCCGCGAGCGCCAGAATAAGGACGGCGATTGCGCAGATTGTAAATGTGAGGCTTACGAGGTTGAGCTTGATAAAGCCTCGTTTCTCCTCTTCCCCGTAGACCTGATTGAGAGAATAAAAGAGCGATTTGACGCCGGAATTCGCGCTCCAGAGTGCCAGAATGAGGCCGGCAAGCATCGCAAAACTTAGTGTGCCGTTGCCTTGGGAAGCGACGCGCTTCAGCTCATCGCCAATGATGTCTATGGCGCCCCCCGGCAACAATCCTTGCAAACTTCCTAGCTGACTGCCGATCTCGTTCGGATCGGAGAAAAGGCCGTAAATCGCGACGAGCGCTGCCATGGCCGGAAATATCGCAAGGAGACCGTAATAGGTTGAGGCCGCTGCGAGAGCAAAAATGCGGTTGTCCGATATGCCTGCATAGACCCGTAGCAGAATGTCCTTCCAGCCGCGGACCGGTATTTCAGATGGCTTAGTCGCCTCCCGGCCTCTTGCATCACCGTTCACACGTGACAGTGGTCCGCGTATTGTCGTGCGCCGGGGCTGCTGGGACAGGGTGAAAAGATAGACAGCCGTCAAAGCTACGAGACCGGAGGAAAGCAAATCTGCAAAACGGGTAGACTCGTGGCGGTCGCTAAAATCGCCCATGGGGCTTACGGGCTCCACCAACATCCTGGCTTTTGGAAAAATAGGCGAGCAAAAGTAGGCAGCCCACCAGAACGATGGGAATACGAGCCTCCTCCGGAACCGACTGCTGGGCAATTTTAAGAGGCGCTGTTATTGCGGCCGCGTCGTGCTTCACCTCTTCCTTTGCTGAATAGAGCTTACCGTTTGCGTCCTTGTCCTTGGCCTCAATCGTGAAATTCACCACCCCTGCCGCCAACGCAAACAAGCCGGCGAATAGAAAGCACGTCGGAATGGAACCAATGAAATCGGCGATCCACATCATCACGCCAACGAGGGCGCACACTGCCGCTATTGCAAGGCAAATACCAAACGCGATCAACGCCTCGTACGACTGTTTCTTAGCCTCGATGGAGCCCTTTAACTTGGAAATGATGCCCACGATCTTTAAACCTTGCGCCGACCAGATGTACTAAGAACACCCTACTTTGCGGTCTGTTCCCAGCGATCGTCTCCTCTTTTTGCTGGGTGGGCGCGAACTAGCGAGAAGGGCCAGCGCGCGTGAAAAGCAACAGGCGACGACATCATTGGCCGACTAGCACCTAACGTCGCGCAATGATCCGCCTAAAGCACAAGGTTCGACCGGTCAGATATCTTCTATGCCAGCGGCCAGCCTAAATCAGGTCTACCATCTTCTGAGCCGTTGCATCTGCCTCGATGTAACGCTGAGTGGTACTAAGGGCCTTATGACCAGCTAATACCTGCACATCGCTGAGCGAGCCTCCAACTGTAGGGATCTTGCGGGCAGCATTCGTTATGAACGTTCGCCGTCACGAATAACGAGCCAAGTAAGGAAAGTTCTGAAGAAGATCAAAGCAATGTCGAGGCGGGTTCGTCGTGCATTAGCAGGCGATTGACCGCCGGTCTTGACGAATGCGATTAGTTCTGGCCTGCCCCACCTCACGATATCAGGAACTAAGTTTTAGAGCCCAGCCGTCATCGGTTGCCCCGGGCTGGCCGAAGCGGGGGTGGGATGCTGACGGCAAGATCGCTTCAGTTGAGTGAGGAATGGGGCTGACGGCATTATAGCGCCGTCTCCGTTCATCCCAAAACTTGAGTTGAAGCTTTCGCAATAGCCGTTTTTCCGAGGACTGCCGAGTTCGATGTAGAGCGTCGCGACGCCGATCCGGTCGAGCCACTCCCGCAGATTGATCGCGATGAACCTGGGGCCGTTGTCCGAACGAACGTGCTCAGGCGGCTCGTGGTGAAGACGAGGTCGGCCAGACAGTGGTGCTCGCTATCGAATCCGCGCCGCCTTGAAACAATAATTGCCAGCAGCGGCACGTGTCCGATGAAGCGCAGGCGCGAACGGACGTGAGGGTTCCCGAAACCCGTCGTCGGCTTGTCAGCAGATGCGAGCGTTTGTCGTGCCATTCGAAGTGGACGGCTTCGGCCGCCCTGGCGCGCCCGTTCCGGCATCATTGTCATCAATCAGCAAGACAAGCTCGGTCCCGCGTTCGGTTGCGAAGATCTTTCCCTTAACCGCCCTGAGATGCGTCAGAGCGAGGGCGTAGATCGTAAGCTGGGGCGACGGCGCCGGAAGAGCAAACACGAGGATGCGTTCGGGCTGTACAGATGTGCCTAATCAGCGAGCGGTAGTCTCGGCGATCACTCGACGGAATAGGGGGCGTCCGTGTTTGCCGCCTGGTCGGCAGTGAAAGTTACAACTTTCCTATCGGATGCCTGTTCGTCGGCTCGCTTTTTCGCGATTTTTTGCAGTTCATCCATGGTCCGTCTCAGCTGATTGGTGAGTGACACTTCGTAACGAGTTAGCTTGCTGAGCAGGTCCTTGGTTAGAAGGTTCTCCACCAACCAGCCGGTATCAGAACTTATCTCTTCGGGCCGCTCGCTACTTTCGCTCTTATTGTATGGAAGAGGAAACGAAGCGAAACGGCCTGTCCAATGGAAGAGCGCCACTTCAAGTACCGGAACACGGCGCAGTCGCCATATCAGTGACGCCGCCGTCGCAACCAGGTCAGCTTCATATGGTCCACGAGGGCC
>Ga0070681_10007894_pt1 | contig 10412 bp, 11 predicted proteins | sample KBSC83BmetaG_FD_65650 | JGI IMG/M metagenome (GOLD analysis project Ga0070681, IMG submission 65650) | Corn rhizosphere microbial communities from Kellogg Biological Station, Michigan, USA - KBS C8-3B metaG | ecosystem: Host-associated > Plants > Roots > Rhizosphere | place: USA: Michigan...
CCTCGTAGGGGCCCGCCTGAAGCAGGTCCAGGCGCGTCTGGGCGTGCTGATCGACGGCCGGCGGGACGGCATGACATATGGCCGTCGGGGAACCGACACCCCGCCTTCCTCGGGCCGCCTGGTGGCGACGGAGGCATGACGGCCGTCACACCCTAAAGTTTCTTCCCATCCGGCCGTTACACCGGGTGAAAGGAACTTAGGAGAGGCGGCGTGTCCAGCAAAATCAGCGGATTCAACGGCAGCCAGACCCCCGCGGTCGGGGCGGGCCGCTCCGCCCAGCGTCCGCAGGGTGCGGCGAGCAGCGGCACGTCGGCTCCCTCTACGCCTTCCACCGAAGGCACGCAGGACGTTCAGATCACCGGTGCCGCCAGGCAGCTTGCCACGCTGGAGCAGACTCTGCGTGATCTGCCTGCGGTGAACGAGACGCGCGTCGCGCAGATCGCGAACTCAATCGAGCAGGGCACCTATGAGGTGCATCCGCACGAGATCGCCAACCGTCTCATCCAGCTCGAACAGGCTCTCCGGCAGCTGCCGGACCAGGCCGAAGCCGGTGGCGGCTCCCCCGATCCGACGGACGGCTAAGTGGACCCGGAAGTCTACCGCGAGGCTCTGGCAGCGCTGCTGACGGAAGAGTCCACGGCATTGGGTCAACTGGAGATTCTTCTCCAGCGTGAGCACGAAGTACTCCAGGCCAACGATATTGGCGCGCTGAATACCATGGCGCACCGGCGTCAAGCCAAGATCGGAGAGCTTGCCCAGATCGAAGAGCACCGTCGCGAGCTGTGTCGCGCGCACGGGCACTCGGCCGATCGAGCCGGACTCGAGCAACTCATGATGTGGTGCGACCCCGAGGGCTCCCTGGTCTCTCGTTTACGCGAGTGTGCCGAAAGGGCAGTGCGCTGTCGGGACCTCAACGATCGCAACGCAATCCTGGTTAACGCCCGCCTGCGCAACGTGTCGGAGCGTCTCGCGACGCTGACGGGACGCGGTGATGCGAACACGTACGGGCCGAAGGGTACGGCGCCGGTGCGGCCGGGCCGGGTTTTAGGCGCCGCCTAGGGCCTCACGCAGTGCATTCACGGCCTGCGTCGAGTCGGCGATGAACGACTCGCACTTCTTCTCATCCAGCTGCAGGCGCTGCAACAGCCTTGCCGAATTCACCTGAGCCTTGATGACGTGCGGTCGGGAATGGTGCTCGGCGAGCAGCACGCCAACAGCCAACACATCGCCGAGTCCGACGCCTCCACGCGCATCGCGCTCGGGAGTTTCCGATTCGTGAACGGCCTGCACGATCTCGTCCCCGAATCCCCAGTTTTCCAGCAGCGCGGCGGCGATGCTGATGTGCCAGTCGTGCTCGATCTCCTGGTAGCTGGCTTCGTCTGCGAACAGCTCCCGGTGGCCGCTCGCGCGGGTGAGGATGTACAGCTTGCCGATCCCCTGCAGCATGCCCGCAAGCAGCGCGGTGTCAGGATTGACGCGCGTGAGGCGGGTGGCAATGACGTGGCAGAGGCTTGCGACCAGAATGCTCCGCTGCCACAGCGCGTCCAACGCCTTCTCGAGTCCCCGGAGTTGAGGCGCTGCTCGCAGCTGCTGGACAGCGCAAGCGATGGTTGCCGTGCGCACGTTGTCGAGCCCGACTCTTGCGACGGCCCCTTTCAGATCGGCTACTGGAATTTTCGCGGGGTTCAGCGCGGCTGAATTGGCCATCCGCATCAGTTGCGCGGATAACACCGGCTCGCCACCGATGACCTGCACAATGCGCGAGGCGTCGGCCTTCACGTCGGAAAGAACGCGCTGGACCCGCAGAACGATGTGCGGAAAACCGGGCAGCTCGACCTTGCCGCTCGACAGCTCCGAAGCGAGGGCCTGAACGAAATGGAAGGCGATGTCCTCGCCGGGACGCGACTCCGGCCGGGCGGCGCTCATGCGGAGGGCTCCCTCAGACGCCGAGGGCCTGACGGAGAGCGTCGATCTCGTGCTCGGACTCGTCGATCAGCTTCTCGTAGCTCGCACGGTCGATGCCCATGCGTTTGCAGGCTGCGACGTCGTGCATGTTGAGCTCGATCGACTCGGGGTGCTCCTTGAAGGAGGCAAGGAGGTAGCCCACGGTGAGCACGTCGGTCAGATCGACCTGGCCTTCGTTCTGGCGCTCGAAGTCCTCGTACTCGCTGACCGCGGTGACGATCTCTTCCGCCATGTCCCAGTTCTCGAGCAGGGCCTTGGCGACGGAGCTGTGCCAGTCGCGGACGATGGAGTTGTAGGCGGCGTGATCGGCGAACAGTCCCGGGTGCTGAGTGGAACGTGTGAGGATGTAGAGCTCCCCGATGCCATGGACCAGGCCGGTCAGCATTGCGGTGTCGGGGTTTACGCGGCTGAATGTCCGCGCGACGGCGTGCGACATGGCAGCCACCGCGGCGCTGCGCTTCCACAGCTCATCCAGCGGCTTCTCGAGACCTTTCAGGGAGTCGACTTTCTTCAGCTGCGACATGGCGAACGCGATGGCCGCGCTGCGCACCATGTTGAAACCCATACGGGCAATCGCGGTCCTCAGCTCGGTGATCGGCTTGCCCGTGAAATTCAGGGCGGCGGAGTTCGAGATCTGCATCAGGCGCGCCGCCAGGGCCGGCTCGGAGCCGACCACGCGAACCACCATATCCTGCGACACGTTCTCATCGGCCAGGACCTTACGGACCCGAAGCGCGATATCCGGGAAGCTCGGGAGTTCGACCTTGCCCTTGGACAGCTCCGCGGCCAGCTGCTGGACGAAGGCAAAGGCGAGTGCGTTGCCCGACTGCGGGCTGGGGGCGGCTGCGGTACTCATGACAGATTCCTCGACATCGGCATCCCGATAGTGTTTCACGCCTCGTGAGCGCTGCGCGTGATGTCCATCGCATCCGCCAGAGAGAGCACCTTCGAGGTGACGCTTTCCAGCGCTACAACGTGCTGCGCAGCCCCCAGGGAGACGGCTTCGCCGGGCATACCCCAGACCACGCTGGTGGCCTCGTCCTGAGCGATGGTCCGGCTACCGGCGTCGAGCATCTCCTTCAGGCCCCGTGCGCCGTCCTTGCCCATTCCCGTGAGCAGTACGCCGATGGCATTGCCACCCGCATTCTGGGCGACCGAGCGGAAAAGCACGTCCACCGAGGGTTTGTGGCGATTGACGGGCACCCCGTCATCGAGGCGGCATACGTAACGGGCGCCATCGCGAACCACCATGAGGTGCCTGTCTCCCGGGGCGATATACACGTGCCCTGCCAGGACCTGCTGCCCGTCCTCGGCCTCGCACACCGTGACCTGGCTGCAATCGTTCATTCGCCGTGCAAACGGGGTGCTGAACGCCTTGGGAATGTGCTGAGCGATGACTACGCCGGGCGCATCCGGGGGCAGCCTCATCAGGACCTCCTTGATGGCTTCCGTGCCGCCGGTGGAGGCGCCGATGGCGATGATCCGGTCGGTCGTTCGCAGTTGTTTGGGCGGGCGGGCCTTCGCCAGTACCGCGTCTGCGTTGTGCGCCGGGCGGGCGGCAATTGTTGCAGCGCGTCGCGGATCGAGCGCGCGCACGCTCGCCTTCGCGGCGGTCTTGATCTTCTCGATCAACTCCTCGCCATAGTCCTTGAGGGTCGCCGCGAGATCGATCTTCGGCTTTGACAGGTAGTCGACTGCACCGATGGCGAGTGCGTCGAGTGTGACATCGGCGCCGCGCTCGGTCAGTGAGGACACCATGACGACGGGCATCGGCCTCAGTCGCATCAGATTCCGCAGGAACGTGATGCCGTCCATCTTCGGCATCTCGACATCGAGAGTGATCACATCCGGATTCAACGCTTTGATCTTTTCGCGGGCCACATGAGCGTCGCCGGCAACGCCGACCACCTCGATGAAGCGATCCGTCGAGAGGATGTCCGACAGGAGACTGCGCACGAGCGCCGAGTCGTCCACGATCAGCACGCGGATGCGGCGCTTCGCGGACGGCGGGGAGTCGTGCAGTGCTGGAGTGGTGATCATGGGGTATCGCCTCAATCGAACAGCTCGACGTCGCCGCCGCCTGCTGCCTTGTTGCCAATACTCTCGAGGTACAGTTTTTCGTGGTGGCTGATGACGCGGTTCTCGACCTGTCGCAGGCGGCGCATCTTGACGCGCCCGCTGGCCGGGAAATAAATGACCTTGCGCGGCTGCGTGCCGCCCATGTCCTCTGCGGCAACCCGGTAACCTTCGATCTTGATGAAATCGCGGATGAAGTTGATGTTGCGGTCGCCCACGTCGGTCATGCCGGCGAGGATGCGGCCTCCACCGAACAGCTTGATCTCCAGCCGCTCGCGCAGTGCGCCGAGCTTCAGCAGATCGTTGATCAGGCTTTCCATCGCGTACGACCCGTAGCGGGTCGACAGTCCCACCGCCGGATCGAGCCAGTTGTTGGGCCCGATCGTCGCATCCTCGGGAAGCATGAAGTGATTCATGCCGCCGACATTGCGAATCGGATCGCGCACGCACGCCGACACGCACGAGCCGAGCACCGTCGAGACGGCCTCATCGCCGCGTGTCACGTAGTACTCGCCGGGAAGGATCTTCACCGTCCAGCATGTATTTTCCGGATCCCAGAAGCGCTGGATGTGCCCGAATCCCGGCAGGATCGGCGGGGGCTCGCCCCGGGCCGCGCGTGGAGTGAGGGTGTTCATGTGCGGCGGTGGATCGTTCTACCGATCAGGCCGTAGTCCTCGGAGACCTTGAACAGACTCTCCGAGTGCCCGAGAAACAGCAGGTCGCCCGGCCGTTGCAGATGGGCGATCCGCGAGAACAGGTGGCGCTGCGTGTCCTTGTCGAAGTAGATGATCACGTTGCGGCAGAAGATGACCGGCAAGGGTCCCTTCATCGGCAGCGGGTGCATGAGATTGAGCTGCTTGAAGGCGATCAGCGCGGCGACTTCCGGGTTCACCTGGTAGTGCAGCTCCTTGCGCTCCTCGCGCTGGGAAAAGAACCGGGAGATGCGCTCCGGACTCAGGCCTCGCACCCGCTCGGCGGCATAGGTGCCGCGCTGGCCACGCTGCAGCACATCGGAATCCAGATCGGTTGCCAAAATGCGAATGTCCCAGCGACGCAGGTCCTGCAGCGTCTCGAGGATGGTGATGGCGATGGAGTAGGGTTCCTCGCCCGTGGAACAGCCGGCGGACCAGATCCGCAGCTTGCGCGATGCGGTCGGATCCGCAGCCAGCGGTTTCAACACGTGCTCGCGCAGATACTCGAAGTGGTGCGGTTCGCGAAAGAACGCAGTCAGGTTCGTCGTGATGGCGTTACAAAACTCGACAATCTCCTTCCCGCCGTCGTTGGCCAGCACCTCACGGTACTCGGCGAAGCTCCTCAGCTGCAGAGCTCGCAGCCGCCTTGCGAGGCGGCCGTAGACGAGCTCGCGCTTCTGGTCTGACAGATTGATTCCGGTGAGCTGCTTCACCAGCGTGCGCAACGCCTCGAAATCCTCGTTGCCGAACGCGAACTCCCGCAGCCGGTTCACCGTGACGGTGTCGCGGAGGAGGTTGGGTATCAAGAGCTGAACCTCCCCTAGAAGAGCTCGATGCTGCCTTCGTTCGCATGCAGCGAGGGGGCCGTCATGCCCACACCCGACACTGGCAGCAGCAGGTTGAACAGGATGCGGTGGGAATCGGAGGTGAAACGCGAGCGAATGTTCTCCACCAGCGTGTTCCAGGATTTCTGATCGGCCGATGCGGGCAGGGTTTCCGCGGCGAGGCTCGCCAGCAGATTGCGCACCTGCGTCAGCTGCTGCATGAGGCGGTCGTGAAACTGCAGGTTCTCAATGCAGACGGCGAGCTCCCGCGACAGCGACTCCTTGTCGAAGCGCACGTCCCCGACACCCTCGTTGAGCTTGCCCGCCAGGCGGGTGAGCGCGCCGCCCAGCTCGACCACCGGCGCCCCCGACTCGTGCATCGCCAGCGCGATCAGTGCGGCTGCCGCCTGAACCGCGGAAGTCGGATCGGTCTGCGCCAGCGGCGCAGCCGAGACGGCCTGTCCATGGCAAAAAGTCGCCTTCGGCGCTTGTTGCTCGCCGGGCGAAAAGCGTGGTTTTTGCCCGGCTGTCTTGCTATTTCTCGTCATGTCGAGCGCATGTTCCCCGGATTCTCCGGCGCGCAGTGCTCCACGCGCCGGAGAGGAAGGTCACCGTGCCTCCCTCAGGATCAACCCGACTTGGCCTTGAAAGTACGGACCTGCTCGTTGAACTTGGCGGCGATCTTGGTCATCGCGTCGACCGCTTCGTTGTGCTTGCGCTCCTCTTCCGTCCGGCTCAGGCGATTCTGCTTCTGCTCGAAGTCCAGACACTTCAGGTACGTGTCCACATCGCCGTTGTACTGCTTGAGCGTCTGCATCGCGCTCACCATCTCCTGCTCGTTCGCAGAAGCACCGTCAGGAATCTTGCTGGGAGCCGGCGGGAGCACGCAGTCGTCGGCATACGCCGCCATGCTGGCGACATAAGCGACGGCCACAGCCGCCAGGATTACTCGGCGCTCCGCGCCTCGCCCCCGCGGGGCCGCCCTTCGGGCGTTATCGAAGATTCGCTTCGGTTTCGTCATGATCGTCGTCCTCACACAAGCTTGAATGTTGACAAGAAAATTCTGCGCAAGAGCTTCAGCCGAGCACCTTGGCGATCGTCGCCAGCAGCCGCTCGGGATTGAACGGCTTGACCAGCCAACCGGTCGCTCCGGCCGCCTTCCCCTGTTGCTTGCGCTCGGCGGTGGCCTCCGTGGTGAGCACCAGCATCGGCACGAACTTGTAGTTCGCCAAGCCGCGCAGCTCGCGCACGAGGGTGATGCCGTCCATGTTGGGCATGTTGACGTCGGTGATCACGAGATCGAACTTCGTTCGCTCCGCGATCTGCAACGCCTCGCGCCCATCAATGGCTTGCTCCACCTGGTGACCCGCACCCGTGAGCGTGATGCCCACCATCTGGCGCATCGCCGCCGAGTCGTCTACCGCTAGTATCCGGGCCATCGCCGTTCTCCGCTGATTGCTGTGCGCATGCTCGTGTTAGAGGAGAGCATGATCAAAATTCCCGCCACTCTGTGTCGGCTTTCGCATCCGCGCCGCTGGCGCGAGCTACCGCCGGCTGGGTCACTTTCGGCGCGACGGCATCGCCGCCGCGCGGCCGATTCGACCAGGGCCGCGCTACGCTGCGTCGCTCGGCGCGTGATCCCTGCGCAGGCGCGGCAACCGGTTCTGCGTGCCGCAATGCGTCTGCCGCCGCTGCGCCAGCCAGCTGCTCCGCGACGCGATATCGCTCCAACATGTCGTTGAGGCCGCGCACCTGCTGCGCCATGGCCTGCGAGGCAGCCGTGGCCTCCTCGACCAGAGCCGCGTTCTGCTGGGTCAGCTCGTCCATCTGCATGACGGCCCGGTTGACCTGCTCGATGCCAGAAGACTGCTCGCGAGAGGCTGCCGCAATCTCCGCCACGATGTCGCTGACCTTCTTCACCGAAGCGACAATCTTTTCGAGCGTTTGTCCCGATTGCGTCACCAATATGGAGCCGTCCCCCACCTTTTTGACAGAATCCTGGATGAGCTCCTTGATCTCTTTTGCCGCCGTCGCCGAGCGCCCGGCGAGGCTGCGCACCTCGCTGGCGACGACCGCGAACCCGCGCCCTTGCTCACCGGCGCGTGCAGCTTCCACCGCCGCGTTGAGCGCCAGCAGGTTGGTCTGGAAGGCGATGTCGTCGATGACGCCGATGATGTCGGCGATCTTCTTGGAGGAGTCGTTGATGTCGGCCATCGCCTTGACGGCCTGGCTGACGACGTTTCCGCCTTTCTCGGCCTGGTCGCGCGCGGCCATGGCGAGTTGATTCGCCTGGCCGGCGTTGTCGGCGTTCTGCTTGACCGTCGTGGTCATCTCTTCCATCGAGGAGGCGGTCTCCTCGAGCGACGAGGACTGCTGCTCCGTGCGCTGCGAGAGATTGGCGTTGCCGGCCTGGATCTCCTCGGCGCCGCGGCGCACCTCGGCGGCCACATTTTTCACCTTGGAGACGACTTCGGACATGTTGTCGGCGAGCTGGTTCACTCCGCGGCTCATCGCCTCGAAGAAGCCCGCTTTGCCGGACAGCGCGATGCGCTTCGACAGATCGCCTGCCAGCACGCTGGACAGCATGCCCTGCATTTCCTTCTCGACTCCGACTTCCTGGGTGCGATCGGTCCATTCCATGACGGTGCCGATGCGCTCGCCCCTGTCGCTGATCACCGGGTTGGAGACGGTGCGGAAAGTGCAGGCGCCGAGCGAGCGCTCCTGAACATCCGATCCACTGAGTGTCTCGAGCACTCGCCGCTGGTGAGCGGGGTCCGCACTGAGGGAGTCGAGGCTGGAGCCCTTCAAGCGCTGCGGGTCGAAATTCGCCAGCGACTTGCGGATCTCGTGCTGGTTGCGGGCGAAGGTCGACTGCGCGGTCTCGTTCAGGTAGATGACCTGGTGGTGGGCATCCGCCAGCACGACACTGGTGGAGACTTTGTCCAGCGCCTGACGGATGCGGGTGTTCTCGGCCGCCACTGCACGCTCGGTCTCGATCTGAGTGCGCAGCTTGCCTTGCATGTCGTTGAGTGCGCGCAGCACCTGTCCGGCTTCGTCGGTGCCGGTGAGGTCGACCTCGTTGTCGTACTTGCCGCTGGAGATGTCGCCGAACACCGTGATTGCGCGGGCCAGCGGTTTCTCGAGCGAATGTCTGATCAGCCAGGACAGGCCCAGCGCGAAGGCGAGGGCGAGGGCGGTGATGCCGGCGGTGAGATCGCGTCGGTTCGTCACTTCGGACAGACGCTGCTGCACGGCGACGTTCATCGCGGCGTAGCTGACATCCGACAGCTGCTGAAGACTGCGGGTTACATCGTTGGAGGCGGCGTAGACGTCAGTGGCCGTGATCTCCATCTTCTGCGCATCGAGGATCTTGCTCTTTACAGTCGCGTAGAAGGACGCGAAAGCATTGCGCGCCGATTCGAGGACGGGGCGCACCTTCGCCTTGGCGTCGTCCGAGGCGCGCTCGAGGTCGTTCGCCGCCGTGTCGAATTGCTCCTGGAACTGGTCGTGATACAGCTGGATGGCCATGCGGTCATCGCCACCCAGATATCCTTTGATTGCGGTCCGGGCGGCGTACCAGCGCACGTCGTGAGAGGCGATCAACGCGGCCGGGACGTTACGGGTGGCAATCTGGATCAGCACCGCCGTCTCCGCGGACGGGTCGATGTTCATGCCCGAGTGAGCCGCGACTGCCGAGCTCAGTTTCTGGATTGCGACGAGCAGGGTGTCGTGACGCGCCACCGCATCGTCGGGGCTGAGCTTCGACTCTTCCGACTTCAGGTGCTCCCAGTCGGACTTGATGCCCTGCCAGGCCTGTGACACCTGAAATTTCGCGCCTACCTTGGCATCGCTCGCATCGACCTCGCCGATGAGCTTCTCCATCTCGGTTTCCGAGTTGACTACCTCATCCTTGTGCGAGGCATCGCCGGTCAACAGCGTGAACAAGCGGCTGCGGTGGTCCGTGACCTGGGCGAGAAAGGCACCGACGGTCTGCACATAGCGTGCGCCTTCGATCTCGTCACGACCCATGGCGACCTGGCTGTTCGCTCCGCTCAGGTAGAAGAAGCCCAGCAGCACGGTCGGCGCGGCCATGGCCACGACGAGCACTGCGAGCTTCTGCCAGAGCTTCAGACGACTAAGCGCATTCATTTGCCAAAACCTCGTTCGACTTCAACTGTCTAATCATTAGAATTCCTGCCACTCCCCGTCATCGCCGGAGGCCTTGCGAACGGGTGTGGTGGCAGCTACATCCGCAGTCCCAGCGGAAGCCGCGCGCGAGCCTGCGGCGCGGTGTTTGCTCTCGACTCTCGTCTTCGACGGTGCAGCGGACGCCTTGTGCGGCTGACTCGCGGATTCGGGGCGGCGAGCCGCCGCAGGCCGCTCGCCTGCGCCGATGCTGTAGCGCTCCATCAACTGGTTCAGATCCCTGGACTGATCGGCCAGCGATTGGGAAGCCGCCGTGGCTTCCTCCACCAGTGCTGCGTTCTGTTGGGTGAGCTCGTCCATCTGCATCACGGCGCGTCCCACCTGGTCGATACCGGAGGACTGCTCACGCGAAGCGGCGGCGATCTCCGCGACGATGTCGGAGACCTTCTTCACCGAGTTCACGATCTGCTCGAGCGTGTGGCCGGACTGGGTCACCAGCGCCGAGCCGTCGCTGACCTTGCGAACGCTGTCCTGAATGAGATCCTTGATCTCCTTCGCGGCACTCGCCGAGCGACCGGCGAGATTGCGCACCTCGGAGGCGACCACTGCGAAGCCACGACCTTGCTCGCCCGCGCGTGCGGCCTCTACGGCTGCGTTGAGCGCCAGCAAATTGGTCTGGAACGCGATCTCATCGATCACCCCGATGATG
>Ga0070681_10007902_pt1 | contig 10408 bp, 9 predicted proteins | sample KBSC83BmetaG_FD_65650 | JGI IMG/M metagenome (GOLD analysis project Ga0070681, IMG submission 65650) | Corn rhizosphere microbial communities from Kellogg Biological Station, Michigan, USA - KBS C8-3B metaG | ecosystem: Host-associated > Plants > Roots > Rhizosphere | place: USA: Michigan...
CAGCGAGGGATCCTCATCGTCCCGAGCGAGAGCCCTCTATCAGGACGATGAGGATCCCTCGCCTGCCGGCTCGGGATGACACGCGATTGTTTGTCGCCTGCCGCCGGACGCCTGCCGCCTGCGGCCTCTTCGTCCGTCGCCCGTCGCCAGTCGCCGTCGCCCGACAATGCAACCCTCCACCCCGCTCGCCTATCATAGTTAGCACATGGGTCGACCGCGGGTGACGGTCTCGGACGCGGGATCGCTCGAACGCTCTAGCAGCTCCGAAGGCGAGGCGGCAGGAGACGACGCGTCGGATGTTGCCGCCGCCGCGGCTGGAGACGTGCGTGCCTTCGAGCGCGTGTATCGAAGGCACGTTGCGCGCATCCATAGCACGGCGGTCCGGATGCTCGGGCAAGAGGAGGCCGACGACGCTACGCAGGACGTGTTCGTGCGTGCCTGGCAGCGACTGGGCCAGTTCCGGGGCGACTCCGCCTTCGGCACGTGGCTCTTCCGCCTGGCCGTGAACGTGATGCTCTCGCGCCGCGAGGTCGTGGCAATCCGGCACAAGCGGCATGTCGACGACGCGGAGCTCGTCGAGTCGTTGTCGGCGGCCGACGCGTCGCCCGAGCTGGGCCTCGACTTCCAGGCGGCCATCGCGCGCCTGCCGCCCGGCATGCGGCAGATTTTCGTCCTCCACGACATCGAGGGCTACAAGCACGACGAGATCGCCGCCATGCTGGGCATCGCGCAGGGGACGTCGAAATCACAGCTGCATCGCGTGCGCATGATTCTGCGCAGATACTTGAGCGCCTAACGACTGGATGACTCGCATGACCGATTCCTGGACCGAGCGGCTGTCGGAGTACGTCGACGGGGAGCTCGACCTCGCGACTCGTGCCGCGCTCGAGGCGCACCTCGCGACGTGCGCGAGCTGCCGGGCAACGCGCGACGAGCTACAGCGTGTGGTCGACCGCGCTCGCAGCATAGGGTACCGCGAGCCGGCCACTGATCTGTGGGGCGCGATCGAGACGTCGATCACCGCCAATACGTCTCGCGCGGGCCGCCGCCTCGTCACCGTCTCGTGGGTACGTCTCGCAGCCGCGGCCGCGATCGTCGCCATGGTGGCTGGTGGATTCGCGTGGACGCTCGCGACACGGCGCACGCAGGTCGTGGTCACGGTGACATCGAGCGGCGACACGCTCGCGAACGTCGTCCGTCCGCCGGCGCCGGCCGCCGCCGCGACAGCCGTTGCGTCGTATCGCGACGCCGCAGCCGATCTCCAGCGCGCGTTCGACGCGGGCCGCTCCACGCTGCGTCCGGAGACGATGCGGGTGATCGAAGAGAACCTCCGCGCGATCGATCTGGCAATCGCGCAAACGGACAGCGCGCTGCGCCGAGATCCGGGGAGCGCCTACCTCAACGAGTACCTGGCCGCCACCATGCAGCGGAAGCTCAAGCTGCTGCGCCGCGCCGTAGAGATCACCACCGCGCGCTCATGATCCTTTCCGCGCCCTTCGGGCGTCGTGTCCGGCGTTCGCAGATAGAGCTCCTCCGGCTGCTCGTCGGCGTCGCACCCATCCTCTCGTGCGCGCGGCACACGGACACGACGATCGCCGTGCAGCCTAACGCGCGCATCCAGATTCAGAACTTCGCCGGGTCCATCCGGGTTCACGGCTGGGAGCGGAACGCGGTCCGCATCGTCGTCGGCGAAAGCCGACACGACGAGGTTCATGTTCAGGGCCGCGATGCGGCAGTGTCCATCTCGACCGTGAGCCGGTCCGGTGTACCGGCGCCGCTCGACTACGAGATCACCGTTCCCGTCCATGCCTCGCTGGACATTGGCGGGACCTATACGGAAATCGCGATCGAGGGCGTGCGTGGGTCCGTCAGCGCCACCACGGTGCAGGGCGAGGTGTCGTTGCACGGTGGCGACGGCGTCATCTCGCTCAAGTCGGTCGAGGGCGGGGTGACGGTGCAGGACGCGGTGGGCCGCATCGAGGTGAATGGCGTCAACAAGGGGCTCACACTGCGGAACATCAAAGGCCAAATAGCGGCCGAGACGGTGAACGGGTCGATTGTCCTCGACGGGATCGACTCCGATGACGTCGATGCCGAGACCGTCAATGGCCCGGTTACGTACGAGGGCACGATCAAGGACAGCGGGCGTTATCGCTTCGGAAGCCACAACGGCACCGTGGTCGTGTCCATCCCCGAGCGCGCGAATGCAACGGTCGCGGCCGTGACGTATCAGGGGACGTTCTCGAGCCGGTTCGCGCTACCTAACGCGGCGGACACGTCGCAGGGCGGGGGCGCCCGGCGGCGAGCGAGCTTCGCGTTCGGCAATGGCAGCGCCCGCGTCGAGGCCGAGTCCTTTCAGGGCAGCATCATCCTCGCCCGGCCCGGCGACGCGGTGATCCGTCAGCGATAAATCGCACCAGAAGGGGTCAGACTCCTTTTGCACCCCTTTCACGCCGCGGCGTGAAAGGGGTGCAAAAGGAGTCTGACCCCTTCTGGGCCGAAACATTTCCTACCCGCCAATGGTCTGACCATCGGGTCCCGGAACTCGGGTCCCGCCGGGCTGTATCGAACCATAATTTTCGGCGAAGTCACCCTGACCCTTCATCGATGCCCTTGTCCTTCATTCAACGCCCCGCCCGCGCCGCGGCTAGCGCGGCGTTCGCGCTCGGCCTCGTCGCCACGTCAGCGTGGGCTGCGCCATTCCACCTACATCTCCTCAAGTCGTCTCCGGCGGCCAACGCCACCGTGGCCGCCGCGCCCGATTCGATTCGCCTGTCGTTTTCCCAGACGCCCGAGCTCAAGGTGACCACCGTGACCGTAACGGGTCCGGGCAGCGCGTCCGTTGCGCTCGCGCCGCTGGCCAGCGCGGATTCCGCGACGGTCGTTGCCGGCGTAAAGGGGAAAATGGCTGCGGGGACCTACACGGTCGCGTGGCGCACGATGGCGAAGGACGGCCACGTCGCGCGTGGGACGTTCGCGTTCACCCTCGCGCCGGCGAAACGTTAGGTGTCGCGCGTGCGGCGAATGAGCCCGGGGTCGTCCGACACGATCCCCCGCACGCCAATAGTCCAGAGGTACCGCGCTTCCTCGGGGTCGTTGATCGTCCAGAGGTGAACGAGGCAGCCCGCCGGTCGCGTCAGTCGCACGAGCGACCCGATCGGCAGGCGCACGCCGCGAAGTCGTGGCGGCAGGCACATGACGGCGTACGGGAGTGACCGGACCGGCCGCCTGGTCACTATGCGATGCAGCAGACGTGCGACGTCGGTGCGCGATGCACCGATCGCGACGCGCGAGCCGCGAAACGGATCGATCGCTCTCACGTCGAACGACTCGACCACGCAGCGCCACTCGGCGCCAAGTCGCTCGATGACGCGGCGTGCGGCGGGCGAGACTTGGGGAGTCTTGATCTCGAGCAGCAGTGGTACTTGGGCGAGCTCCGTCAGCACCTCCTCCAACGTCGGGATACGGAGGCCTTTCCCGCGATAGGGGAACGTTCGTCCGCCGTCGCGCGTGAACCGCGCCCCTGCGTCGGCGGCGCGAAGCTGCTCGGCGGACAGTGATGCGACCGCGCCGGTCGAGTCGGTCGTGCGATCGAGCGTGGGGTCGTGCATGACTACCGGGACGCCGTCCGCGGACAGGCGCACGTCGAGCTCGACGCATTCCGCGCCGGCCGCGAGCGCCTGCCGAAACGACTCCATCGTGTTCTCGGGCGCGTGCGCCGCATTGCCGCGGTGCCCGACGACGGGTCGCCTTTCCGGGTCGAGCAGGGGATGAATCATATAGCGTTCAACCCCGTCGGCCCTCCCTCAAAACGCGTACTGCACCCTGGTCATCACGAGTCGCCCGATTTCGGGTGTCCCAATGAACGTCACGCGCTTGTTGTCCAGGATGTTCGTGCCGGTGATCGACCACGTGACGCTCTGTCCCGGGAAGGGGAGCCGCCAGCTGAACTGTGCGTCGAGGAACGCATTGACCGGCACGTTCCCGACGTACACGCCGGAGTTGACCGGGAACGCGTTCCCGTACCGGCCGCGCAACTCGAAGCTCAAGCCGCTCACTTCGTCGCGGTAGCGCGCCGTGAGCGTTGCCTTGTTGTTCGGTGAGTTCAGCGTCAGCGTATCGGGCCCGGTCGATACTTCCGGGAAGAGCACATCACTCACCCACGAATACGTACCGAGGAGCGTGACGCGATCGGAGAGCAGATAATCGAACGCGAGGTCGACGCCACTGTAGTCGATCGTTTTGTCGATGTTGCGATAGCTGAAGAACAGGCTTGGCGTATCGGCGAGTGGACTGTCGGGCACAACGGTCCCGACCGGCACCTGCGCCAGCTGGCCCGCGAGGGCCGTCGTGAGGGCCCCGACGGCCTGCGCGGGAACGCGTCCGGCCTGCGCCTCGGCCGTCAGTACGCCGGCGATGGTGGCGCCGAGGGTCGTCGGGTCGAGGAACGCGTTAGGCGTGACGTTCTCGGCCGCGGTGGTGAAGTTTGTCTTGCGCTGATACCACAGGTCGATCGCGAGGCGTGCGCGCTTGCCAAGGATGCCCTTGTACCCGAGCTCGTACGCGTCCGTGGTGGTGGCCTTGAGCCGCTCCACGTCCTCCACGCTCGATGGCTGTACCTGGACGAAGCTCGCCGGCTGACCACCGCTGGGTGGGCGGAACAGTCGGAGCGCGGTTTGTATGCCGGCGGTATTCGCGCCGAACAGCGCGCCGAACACGGCTGGGGCATTCTGCCCACTGACACCCGCGGCGAGGAGCGCGTTGACGATCGCCTGCGAGCTTCCGCCAACGAGCGTGCGATAGTACTGCGCCGCGTTCGCGTCGACGACCGTATTCGGCGCGCCGGTGATAGTTCCCGTTGCCCCCGTGATCGGGAATGGTGACCGCATGCACAAACCACCCGCGCCCGTCGCGCAGTTACGACGGAATATGAACCCGCTGGACGGCACACCGAGCCCGCGCACTTGATACCCGATAGTGGGTGTTATCGGGATGAACGCCTGTGGCAGGTCGAGGAAGAACGAGAAGTTCGCGGGCGTCGAGAACGCGCGGTTGTAGGTCACGCGAATGTTCTGCGTCTCCGAAGGCTTGTAGATCAGCGCCACGCGCGGCGACCAGAACGTCTGATCGAGCACGTCATGGTTGTCGACGCGTATCGCCCCAACGATGTCGAACATGTGCGAGAGGTGCGTCGTGGACTGGATGTACGCGCCGATCTCGTGGACGTCGTCGTTGTTTTCGTTGCGGCCGTTGATCGTTCCGCCGGTGCGCGGGTTCGTGAAGATGTAGTCCGCACCGTAGACGAGGTCTTCCTTCCCACCGCCGAATCCCAGGCCGTGCTGGATCTGTGCCGCGAAGACTCTCGAGTTGTCCACGATCGGCGTGCCGGTGCGCAGCAGGAACGTGCCGCGAGTATCGAGGCTGTCACTGTTGCCGGCGTCGCTGAAGTTCGCGAAGACCTGCGCGAAGAGCCGTCCCCATCGGAACCGCTCCTGGATGCTCTGATATGTCCAGTTCTTTGCTTGCGCGGTTCCATTCGTGCCGGTGAGCTCGAGCCCACTCCCGATCTTGCTGACGCCGTACGTCGTGATGAGCTCCATATCGTTGCGCGGACGAATGTCCACGCGTGCCTCGCCGGCGTAGCGCTTGACGTCGAAATTGCGCGTGTTGGCTACCGTGTCGCGCTCGCCGGGAATCCCGTTAGGCCGCGGGACCGTCGCCGGTTCGGCCGGATCCATGTACTCCCAGTCCTTTCCGGTGAACGCCTCGCCCGAGATCTTGAAGCCGAACTTCTGGCCGGCCGTGGTCGCGTATCGGCCGGACGCGTGGAGAATGGATCGCTCACCTCCATCGAGCGTCAGGATCCCGCCTCTGGACTCGAACGGTGACTTCGTGATGACGTGGAGCACGCCGCTCGAGCTGTTCGGTCCGTAGAGCGCGGACGCGGGGCCGAGCAGCACTTCGATGCGCTCGATGTCCTCGCTCGTGCCGGTGAAGAGCAGCGGGACGTTGACGCGCAGGGACGGCACGGCGGCGAAGCGATAGTCCTGAAGCGTGAGGAGCGCTCCCGAGAACGCGTTGTTGAACCCGCGCGTGACGATGTTGGTCTGCGCGATGCCGCCGGTCGTCGCGTCCACACCCGGTACGCTGCGGATGTTATCGGTGACGGTCAGCGATGAGCGCTCGCGGATCTCCTGGGCTTCGACGACACCCACATGGGCCGGTGCATCAAGCTCTTTCTCCGACTGCCGCGACGCGCTGATGACGGTCGGATTGAGCGCCGTGACAGTTCCTGCGATCCGGATATCGAGCTGCACGTTCTGGCCAGCAGCTACGTGAACAGCCGGGATGCGGCGCTGTGCGTAGCCGATGTATTTGACGACGATGTCGTAGGTCCCGGGCGCGACGTTCGTTATGCGATACGCCCCGTCATTGCCGGCAATGGACGCCCCAGCGACCGACGTCCCGGACACTGCACGGACGTCGGCGCCGATGACGGGTGCCGACGTCGTGCTGTCGGTGATCCGTCCGCCAATGGAGCCGGTTTGTGCAAGGGCGGGCGTGGCGGAGATGAGAGCGAGACACAGGAAGCGGCAAATCGAACGTGGGGTCATCCTGACCTCGTGTCGACTGGGTGACGACCGGTGAAATGGGTCCGGTCCCGAGTGTGTCTGAGCGGGCGGTGGTAAAGGGCAGGTGCTGAAGCCGCCGCCGTTTGTGCGTCGTGTGCGCAGGAAGGTATGAGCCTCGAATGACGCACAAAATCGTGACGATGACGTAGAAGCGCTAGATCCGGTACGTAGGCGCGACACGGACATGTCGCGATCAAAAAGCGCTGAATCCACGCGTCGTGGCGTGGCTGGCCGGGCTCATCAGGGGAGCCCGCGGGACATCTCGGGGTATCACCTGCTGCCCTCGCGGGGTTGCGCAGGTCGGGGGCCTGGATTCTACTACGATGAGAAGCCGACGTCAGACGACCGCGACGGCGCACGACGTCAGCGTACGGTGATCGAGTTCACGAGGTCTGCGTGTCCATTCAGAAATTCCTTCGGTGCTCCGTAGTCGCGTGTTCGGCAGCGAGCCTGTTGGCGTCGCCTCGTCAGGCGATTGGCCAGAGTGGGCCTCCGCCGGCGCAGGCCGCGCCGCCGAATCCGTTCGCCCCGGCCCCAACGACCAAGCGTGTTCCCATCTCGAAAGCCGTGTTCGGCGACGCGGGCATGATCGTCAACGCGCGGGATGACGGATTCATCGAAGTCGCAGCCGCCGGACCGCAGAAAACGATCTATCTCCAGCTTCGCACGGCCGCGGCGCGGGCGTGGATCGACTCGACGCAGCGCATGCTCAAGGCTCGCGTGCGTAAGGCGGACCCGCCGCGAACCTACCGCTCCGATGTCATGGAGTATGGCTCGACCACGACGATGGCAATGACACGCTCCGTCGACGCGGGCCAGTCGCAGTACGCCCTGGCGTTCTCGGAGAACCCGCAGTCGTCGTTCACGATTCCGATCGAGCAGGAAGAGGCGGACGTGTTCGTGGCGATCATCCGGAAGGCAGAAACGGAGGCCGCGAGGCTGCTGGAAAAGACCGACACGACGGCCGCCGCCGCCGCGGATTCGGCTCGCGCGGATTCCGTCGCCAAGGCGAAGAAAAAGAAAAAGCCGGCCGCGAAGCGTACCGCCTCGCCACCCGCTGATTCAGCCGCGAAATCGAAGTCCGACTCCACCTCGAAGCCCAAGCCGGCGCCGTCGGCGCCGGCCAAGCCTTGATCGGCGCCGACTGCCTAACGCTATTGCACCGCCACCTTGTCGTCCTTCGTCGCGTGCTTCTCGAACCAGCTCCGCAGGTAGAGCTGCGTTCGTAGATAGTTCGACGGGCGCGAGGACGTGCCGTGCCACTCGTCGTTGAACCGGATCATGGCCGTCGGCACCTTGCGCACCTTGAGCGCTTCGTAGAACTCCTCGGTCTGCGAGATCGGCGTCCGCAGGTCGTTCACGCCGGTCATGAGCATCGTCGGCGTCTTGACGTTCCCCACGTACATGAGCGGCGATCGCGCGAGGTGCTCGGTCGGGTCCTCCCATGGGCACTTCTTGAAGTTGTTGTACCACGACTGCCCATCGGTCGTACCAACGAAGCTCACCCAGTCGATGACCGGGCACATGGATACCGCCGCGGCGAAGCGGTCGGTGTGCCCGACAGTCCACGCCGTGAGCACGCCGCCGCCGGAGCACCCGTAGACGAACAGGTTGCGCTGGTCGACGTAGCCTCGGCCAATGACCGTATCGACGCCGGCCATGAGATCGTTGAAGTCCTTCCCGGGATACGCGTTCTTGATGGCGTTGCCGAACGCGCTGCCATAGCCCGTGGACCCGCGCGGGTTCGTGTAGAGCACCACGTAGCCGTTGGCGGCGTGCTCCTGCCACGCGAAGTTGAACGCCCCGTTGTACATCGAGTGTGGTCCGCCGTGAATCGAGAGCATGAGCGGGTACTTCTTCTTCGCGTCGAGGCCCGGCGGCTTGATGATCCAGCCTGGCACGAAGTACAGGTTTCCCCAGCGGTCGCTCTCGACGTTGATGTAGATGCCGCTCTCGTCAGGCGCCCACAGGATGCCCTGGGGCGACCGGTCGAACGTGTCGGTCAGGATGCGGCGGTTCGACCCGTCGGCATCCATCACGTAGAGGTGCGAGTCCTGCCAGGTCGCGTCCGTCGAATCGAAGCCCGTGAAGGCGATGTACTTCCCGGTCGGTGAGACGCGTGGGCCGTTGTCGGGACCCTTGTGGTTCGTAAGCTGCCGAACCTGCCTCGTTCCCACATCGACCGCATAGGTCTCCGAGTCGCGCCACGCGTACTCGGCGCCTTCGGTTCGGAGCGACGAGAACACGATCGCCTTCCCGTCGCGCGACCACTCGGGCTCGCCGGCATCCCATCGGGCGACCACGCGACATCGGCCGGCGTTTCCGTTAGGCGCGTGATCTGCGTGGGCGCGGCTTCGCCATCCATGAACCGTACCCAGATCTGCGTCCCATTCGGCTCACCCTTCGTGAGGTACGCTTTGCGTGACCCGTCCGGAGACCAGACCGAGTTGGAAACGTCGACCACATATCGGCTTCGGGAACCGTCGGCGTTCGTGATCCAGCGGGAGGACTCCCACCGGGTCGTCAGCTTGTCCACCCACCGGCGGGTAGCTGATCTGCTTGCCGTCAGGGGAGAACCGCGCGTCCTCCGCAGCGAGCGGTGGAAGGAGAAGCGCGAGCAACACGATGCCGCTCGTGGAGAGGACACGCACACGCATGACCACCTCGGGCTGGCGAGGGAAGGAGAGTGCGCTGACCTCGTCGCGCACTATCGCTCGAACCGCGCGCAGTCGTGCCCGCTCGTGATTGCCGGCGTTGCCTAACGTCCGCTTCGCTAACGCCGCCATCGGCGTACGAGCGCAGCCAGGCGCCGTATTGACCAGATGGATGATATCGCGTATACTCCATCATCCAAATGGTCAACGACCACGGCGTGCCCTGGTCCATTCAACGAGGACTCATTCCATGGCAACGAAGAACGCCGCCCCCGTCAAGGTCGACCCGCTCGCCGATCGCGTCGTCGTGAGGTCGCTCGAGGACGCCGAGCGGACCCCCGGTGGGTTGTTCATCCCCGACTCCGCCAAAGAGAAGCCGCAGCAGGGCGAGATCGTTGCCGTTGGCCCGGGTCACTTCGACGAAGGCAAGCGCGTCCCGATGGAGGTCAAGGTCGGCGACAAGGTCCTGTACGGCAAGTACAGCGGCACCGAGGTCGTCATCGGCGGCGAGCCACTCCTGATCCTGCGCGAGAGCGACGTTCTCGCCGTCTTGACCTGACCGACACAGCTGTGGGCCGCCGCCTAACGGCCCGCACCTCCCACGGCGCTCACCCGTAGCTCGGCTCGACACGAGGACCCATACCATGACTGCCAAGACCCTCAAATTCACCGGCGACGCGCGCACGGCACTCAAGCGCGGCGTCGACCAGCTCGCTGACGCCGTGAAGGTCACTCTCGGTCCCAAGGGCCGGAACGTCGTCATCGACAAGAAGTTCGGCGCCCCGACCGTCACCAAGGACGGCGTCACCGTCGCCAAGGAAATCGAGCTGCCCGACGCTTTGGAGAACATGGGCGCGCAGATGGTGAAGGAGGTCGCCACCAAGACCTCCGACGCGGCGGGGGATGGCACCACTACCGCCACTGTGCTCGCCCAGGCCATAGTCCGCGAGGGTTTCCGCAACGTCACGGCCGGCGCGAACCCGATGGCCCTCAAGCGCGGCATCGACAAGGCCGTCGCCGCGGTCGTCGAGCAGCTCAAGTCGATCTCCGTCCCCACCGCGGGCAGGAAGGAGATCGCGCAGGTCGGCGCCATCTCGGCGAACAACGACAGGGAGATCGGTG
>Ga0070681_10007904_pt1 | contig 10407 bp, 10 predicted proteins | sample KBSC83BmetaG_FD_65650 | JGI IMG/M metagenome (GOLD analysis project Ga0070681, IMG submission 65650) | Corn rhizosphere microbial communities from Kellogg Biological Station, Michigan, USA - KBS C8-3B metaG | ecosystem: Host-associated > Plants > Roots > Rhizosphere | place: USA: Michigan...
CGTCTGAATAGCTGGATGCAGGAGTGACTATCCAACCTATGAAATTTGCAACTTTTTGGAAAGAGAGCAGGATTTTCGTGTTTTGTCTGGTAGCAGCGGGAGTGGGAGCCTGGATTGGCTCCGGCGGCTGGGCCGCGCCCCCGGTATCCGCTGCTGCGCCGACGGCGGTGACGCCCGGCTCGATTGAAACCAGTTTTGCGCCGGTGGTAGAGCGAGCGCTGCCGGCGGTGGTGAATGTTTCTTCATCGAAGGCAACCAAAGTAAGCGCCCAAGGCATGCCGCAGATGGATCCCTTCTTCCGCCAGTTTTTCGGCGAAGGATTTGACGGGCGTGAATTTGGCGGCCGCGACCAGGGCCGCGGTTCCATCATGCCTCGCAAGCAATACGAACGCAGTTTGGGATCGGGCGTAGTGGTTCGCTCCGACGGCTATATTCTTACCAACAACCACGTGATTGATGGAGCCAACGAGATCACCGTGACCTTCGATAACAAGCGTGAGATGAAGGCCAAGCTGGTGGGCACCGACGCCAAGACCGATATCGCCGTATTGAAAGTGGATGCCACGAATTTGCCGACCATCGCGCTCGCTGATTCTTCGCAGGCCCGAGTGGGCGATGTCGTATTGGCCATGGGCAGCCCCTTCGGCCTGAAGCAGACCGTAACGATGGGTATCGTCAGCGCCCGCGGACGCACCGGGCTGGGCATTGAAGACTACGAAGACTTCATCCAGACCGATGCTTCGATCAACCCGGGCAACTCCGGCGGTGCGCTGCTGAATACGCGCGGCGACCTGATCGGCATCAACACCGCCATTCTCGCCAACAACGGCGGCAATCAAGGCGTCGGCTTCGCAGTTCCGGCGAACCTGGCGCGCAGCGTGATGACGCAGGTGATGGAACACGGCAAAGTGGTGCGCGGCTACCTGGGCTTGCTGCCGCAGGACATCACTCCGGCCATGGCACAGGCGCTGCGTACCAAACAGAACCAAGGCGTACTGATTGGCGACGTCACGGCGGGTGCTCCAGCAGCGGCCGCTGGTCTGCAACGCGGCGACGTGATTCTGGACCTCAACGGCCAGAAAGTAGACGACAGCAATCAACTACGCATGCGCGTTTCCTTGACGCCTCCGGGAACCACCGTGCAACTGCGCGTACTGCGTGACGGCTCCGAAAAGACGGTCGCCGTTAAATTGGCGGAGATGCCCGCGAACCTGGGCGGCGCTGCCGAGAAGAGCGAAGAAGGCGGCAGCGGCGCCACCAGCGCGCTCGAAGGAGTCTCGGTAGAGGCTGCGAAGGGCCGCGGCGTGACCGTGACCGATGTGGACCAAGGCAGCCCGGCCGCGGTAGCCGGCTTGCGCGAAGGCGACACCATTCTCGAAGTGAACCGCGCCAGCGTTTCGAGCGTGGCCGACTTCGACAAGGCCATGCGCAACGTAGGCAACAGCGCGACGCTATTGCTAGTGAAGCGCGGCGACAACACATTCTACATCGCTGTTCAGAAGTAACGGTTGCAAAAGCTGGTTGTACGGAAGGGGCCGGGCGTATGCCTGGCCCCTTTTTCTGGCCAACTTCGCCGATTTGCCGACGATCCTGGCATGATAGGTGCAGGCTAGAACAGGGAGCACACGAACATGAAACCAAAGAACACGATCTGCCTCTGGTTCGGCAAGGACGCGCATGAGGCCGCGCCCTTCTACGCCGCCACCTTTCCGGATAGTGAAGTAATCGCTGTTCACAAGGCTCCCGGTGACTATCCGGGCGGCAAGAAGGGCGATGTGCTGACGGTGGAGTTCACCGTCCTGGGCATTCCCTGTCTGGGTCTCAACGGCGGCACGGCGTTCAAGCACAGCGAGGCCTTTTCCTTCCAGATCGCGACCGAGAATCAGGAAGAGACGGACCGTTACTGGAATGCGATCGTCGGCAATGGCGGGACGGAAAGCCAGTGCGGTTGGTGCAAGGACCGCTGGGGCCTCTCCTGGCAGATCACCCCGCGCGCGCTAACCGATGCGCTGGCGGCTGGTGGCGATGAGGCAAAGCGCGCATTCGAGGCGATGATGAAGATGAAGAAGATCGACGTGGCCGCCATCGAGGCAGCGCGGCGAGGCTGACGCGTTGCGGCACGCGCGTAATAGACATTGCCGAACATCGTTCGGTGAACCGCTACAATGAGTGCGTGGAAACCCGCCGGATGTGTCCGAATTGCCGGGCCTTCATCACTACCAGTGACAAGGTCTGCCCGTATTGCGATATCAAGCTGGAAGCTCCAGCCATTGAACGCCGCGCGTCGGCTGACGTTCTGGGCGGCCTGATCCCGCACGCGCGCTTCACCACCATCGTGATCCTGCTGATCAATGCGGGATTTTATCTGGCTGAGGCGCTACCGGGGCTGCTCTCAGGGAGCGGTTCGACCGGCCTTCCGCTGTTTCAGGCGGGAGCGAAGTACGGCCCGGCGATTCACGACGGGCAGTGGTGGCGGTTGCTCACGGCCGGTTTCTTGCACGGTGGAATCCTTCATCTGTTGATGAATTCCTGGGTGCTGTTCGACCTAGGCGCGGCCACGGAAGAGAGTTACGGCACCAACCGCTACCTGGTGTTCTATTTTGTTTCCACCATCGCAGGATTCTACGCGAGCTACTTATGGAATCCGGTGGTGCCGTCAGTGGGTTCATCGGCGGGAATTTTCGGATTGCTAGGCGCGATGATTGCCCTGGGGATGCGCGATAAATCGTCGTATGGGGCGGCGGTACGGGCGCATTATTTGCAATGGGGGATTTACGCGATCCTTTTGTCGGCGCTGTTCCCGGCCACCGATAACGCCGCGCATATCGGCGGCGTTGCCGGTGGATTCGCCATTGCCTACGCGGCCGGGACGCCGCGCTTGACGGGTGCCGCGGAAGGCATTTGGCGCATGGGCGGTGCGGCCGCGGTCGCGCTCACGGCGCTGGCATTCGGCTTCATGTTCCGCTGGATGATGACGGCGGGGCGCCTCTAGTTTTACTTCGGAGCGACCTCGGAAGTGGTGATGTCCTCGATCACTTTCCAAGTGCCGTCGGCTTGCTTCTTGTAAACCGTCATGTAGCTGCCTTTATCGTCCATGGGCTTCTTGGTTTTCGGATTCGTGACGGTCATGCTGTAGGAGCCCCGGGTGGTGGCCAAGTCACCGCCCGCGCTCATCTCGACGCGGTCCGCGGAGAAATCGAGCTTGATGTTGGGGTCCTCCAGCATGCCTTTCCAGGCCGCATGAATGGCGTCCTTGCCTTTAGCGGGGGGCGCGCCCGGCATCATCAGGACGGCGTCATCGGCGTAGTGGGCCGCACTCTTTTCCACGTCCTTGGCGGCAGCTTCTTTCACCCAACCAGCTTCGATGTCGCGGATTTTGGATTGCTCGGCGGCGAGATCCACCGCGGGAGCCGCCGGGGGCGCGGTATTGCAACCCGCCAGCAGCAAGAGGCCCGTTACGGGCACAACTATTAGTTTAAACATGCAGAAGTCATATCCGATCGACGGGCCAAACGCAAGCGGGGGCGGAGCGGACTAGCGAACCACCACTTTGGCGAGGCCCGCGTTGCCGGCGACATCGTAGGCGCGGATGACGATCAGGTGCTCGCCCGGCGGGAAGTTGTCGATGTGGATACGAAACTGTTCGCGCGCGGAATCGGTGACGCCGTCGAGCGCTTCGACCGGCATCCACGCGTGAGCGTCGACCGAATATTCGCAGCGGCGCAGGATGGAGCCGCGATCCTGCGCATCGACGTCGATATCGACGGCGGCGCCGCTGCGGCGGGCCGCACTCGCCGTAACCACAGGCGGCGTGTTGTCGATCAGCACCGGCGGCCCGATCAATTCCGACTGGCGCGCTTGCTCGGCGGCATTCGAGGGGCGGTCGGATGCGACCACGCGAAAGAAGTAGCGTCCATCCGCGAAGACGTCGCCATCCAGCAGATAAGTATTCTCGCTGATGTCAGCGCGCAGTAGCTTCCACTCGCGTTCGTCTTCCCCACGGAAATAGAGGTTGTAGGAAAGCTTGTCGCCATCAGGATCATCCGCTTGCCAGGAGATCTGGAGTTGCTGCCCGGCGGGCCGTGAAAGCGTTTGGGCCTGCGTGCCGACGGCGCTGCTGGCATCGCCCGTGTCGGTAACGGTGATTGAAAAAGCCGATGACGTGCTCGAACTCACGCTCCTCGTGGAGCTGGCCGGGGCCGGTTGCGCCGAGACTGTGATGCTGCGAATCGCCGGCGCCGTGTTCTGCGGCAAGTAGGCGATGGTGACGTTGTCGAGCTCGGCAGTTCCCGTGAAGTCAGCGCGCCATTGGATGAAGCGCGCGTTAGGACTCGCGATCAGAGACTTCGCGGGATCGGTGATGGGGTCAGACCAATCGCTCCAGGTGGCGTCCGGGCGGGCCGAGTTCCCTGCCCGCGTTTTGAACGCGACGCCTTTGCTGCCGACCCACGACAGTCGTCCCCAGCGCGCGACCGTGCCGGAATCGTGAATCGAGGATTCGAACCATCCGGCGGCGGTAGCGGACGGATCCAGCCGCAACATTTTCCCGACGTTGCCGGCGGCGATGAGAAGGCCGCGCGGAGAAGCGGTCAGGCGCGTAGCGTCGGGTTCGTTCGTCTGCGTCACTAGCGTGGCGTCGCGGGTACGATCAGGACGCGGGTCGATGCGATAAACGCGGCCCTGGGCATCCGTCAAAAAGGTCAGGGTGCCGGCCGTGTCGGCGACCACGTCGTAAATGTTTTCGTCTTTTGAAGTCCACAAAGTCTCCACGGTGTTGTCGGGGAAAACTTTGTAAAGCGCCGAGCGCTCGACGCCGGAGACTTCGACAGTCGTCGCGGGTGCGCTGATGGGCGAGACAGCTGCGGCGGCTTTCGCGGGGTCCGGTTTAGGCGCCGGGGGGACTCCTGCTTGCGCGTCGGTGACAGTGATGCTGGTCGAGGGCGCGGTCAGCGTGGGCGTTGAAGACGACGACGAAGTGGCTGCGGCGGAAGTGCGCTTCGCCAAACTGCCGCCGAGAGCCGCGGCGTAAATGGAGCCGTCAGCTGCGGGGATGATGCTGCGGATTTCCGGCAGGTTCGCGTCATAGAGCACGAAGCCGCGCGCGGGTGCGCCGGTGATGCGATACAGAATTCCGTTGGGCTCGCTGCCAGCCAGCAGGCGGCCTTCACGATCGAACGCCAACGCGGTCACGTGCGCCTGTCCGGTTTCGTAGTACAAATCGCCACGACCCGCAGCAGTGACGCGATAGATTTTGCCTTGCTGGCCGGTGGCGACGTAAAGCGAGCCGTCGGGAGCGAATGCCAGCGCCCAGATGTAGCGCTCTCCGGGAGAAAAGTATTCCGTGGCGCGGCCGTTTTCGATGCGATAGACTTTGCCATCGGGCGAGGTGCCAGCGTAAACCACACCTGCACGGTCGACGGCGACGGCGAAGATCTCAGGCTGATCGGAACTCCACGCCACCGTGCCATTGCCAGCGGCATCGATTTTCAGAAGGCGCCCGCGATTGCCGGTGCCGAGGTAGAGCGAGCCATCCGGCGCGGGAGCAACGCTCCAGATCTGCGCTTGATCGGAAGAAAAAACCGTGTCGACTTTAGGGCCAAGAATCAGACGCCCGTCGCGCGTGATGGAGAGACCGCTCATGCGTCCGCGCAGGAAATCCTGATAGCCGTTGAGCTCCCACGTAGCGGTGGTGGCGCCCATCGCGAACGAGGCAAACAGCGGGATACATGCTGAGAGCTTCATTCTTTGACCTCGACCTGAATGGTCTTGGTGCCGGTGACAACCGAACCCGCCGCACCGGGCACTTCCAGTTCAGCAACCTTCGCCCCGCGCGTGTTGACTTGCGCGGGTGAACCGGCTTGGGCGCGGGTTAGGAGCATGGCGAGCGATGGCGGCGGGTCCGGGATATCGCGGCCTTCAACGGTGTAGGAAGGCTCAGCACGCCACACGCGGACATACGCTTTCGTGTTCGACCGCAAGCCGTTCAACAAGCTCAACACCTGCGCCGGCGAGCGCTGCGGCGTGGCCACGGCGGATTGGAATTCGATCACGTTGGTGGCAGTGGCGTCGGCGATGGTGAAGTTCAGCATGCCAGGCTGCGCCCCGATAGGCACGCGATATTTTATGCGGCGCGCGGTTTCCTGGCCGTTCTCGCCGGACATCACGACCGTGATTTCCAGGTCTTCGCCGGGGCGCACGGTGCGCGCGGCCATCAGGTCAACCACTTGCTGCTGGCTGCGGCGCTCGACCGGCGCGACCTCGAGCGTTACGCCCTTCAACTTCAGCGCATCGAAGCCGCTTTGCAAGGCAAAAGCAATCGGCGATCCGATGGCCGCGGAAGCGATCACCGCAACCCCCACATCGCCGCTATAAACGTCGTCAACGCGCACCGGACCGCCTTCGAAATCGAGCTGCCCGCGCACCGAATACGTCTGGCCGCCCACGCTGCGTTCGGTGGAATCGATGGCGGAGAACACAGCCATCTGCATCAGCAAGGGCGTCATCACGCGGTCTTGCACCAGGCGCATGCGGTAAGTATTCGAGCCGACGCGAATCTGCACCGGGATCAGATTGGCTTGACGGCCAGTGAGTCCGGAGACGGCAGTCTCGCGATCGGAAGTGATGGATCCCATCCATTCGCGCGCCATCGAAATCTTGAACGAACTGGAGAGATTTGGCATCAGAGCCAATACCTCGGCGCGCGCGAAAGGCAAGTCGGTGGTGCCTTCGTCGAGAAAACGGTGGCCGAACGCATAAATCCGATCGCCGTCGATGGCGGTAACGGTGCCGTCGGCGCCGACCGTCATGTCTCCCGAAATCAACTGCACGCTGATCATGGAACCGGGCTCGAGTTGGCGGGGATCGCCGAGACGGTCCGGGATATTGCCGCCGCCCGAAACGCCCTGGCGCGGGTCGAGACCCAACTGTCGAAGCTGCGGCGCGAAATGCTCCAACGCGGCGGGCGTGAATCCGGTGAACGAAACCGGCGTGGCAATGTCTTCTAGACGGGCGTCACCTGCTATAAACGCCCGGCGCGGCGTCGCGGCGGCGATGTTCCGCGGCGGCTGCGGGTTCACGTGCAGCATATCCTCGATAGGCCGAATCCCCGCGATGGCTTCCTTAGATAAAGGAAAACTCAGGGCGACCGCACCCAGTAACTTGCCATCAATATAAACCGGTGAGCCGCTCATGCCCTGCATGACTCCGGTGTTCGCTAGCGGCCCCCCGCTTAATCGCGCCAGAATAATGGATTGCCGGGGACCTAAATTTTCCAGAACGCCCAGCACCTCCACCTGAAAATCTTCAACTTTGGTACCGGAGAAGACCGTACGGCCGACGCCATGTTGACCCGCGCGAACATCTTTCAGCAGAAAGATATCCGGAGCCGCAAACGCCAGCGAGGCGAATGACAGGGCAAAAGCCAAAGTCACCGATAGCCGCACAATTTTCATTGTAACGAGTCCTGTGGCTTTGTTATCTCACTCTTGATTGGCCCGTAGTAGTATAGGAAAAGTTACTTTGACGGAAGGAGGCGCTTTCCGATGTGGAACCGCCGTAAAGAAGAAGAAATACCACCACAGAGACCCGCGCCGGCACCGCCGACTTCGTCTGAACTCGCCAAGGAAGGAATCCCTATGTCCACTCAGCCCGCTCGCCCCATAGAGACACGCCCCGAACCTGTTCGCGGAGGCGCCGCCATTATCGGAAAGTCCGTGGTCCTCAAGGGCCAGATTTACGGACGTGAAGATGTGACCATCGACGGCGAAGTGGAGGGCACGGTGGAATTGCAGGAGCACCGGCTCACCGTAGGCCCCAATGGCAAAGTAGTGGCGACCATCAAAGCGCGCGAGATCGTGGTGATTGGAACGGTCCAAGGCAATATTGAGACTCGCGAAAAGATTGAGATCCGCAAGGACGCCAAAGTGGTAGGAGACATCCGCACGGCGCGCATCGTAATCGAGGATGGCGCCTATTTCAAGGGCTCGATCGACATCGTGCGCGCGGAAGCGCCTAAGCCGGCGGCAGTACCGCCCAAGCCGCAACCGGTAGCCTCGGCCGCGACGTCGTCGTCCCCCGCGGCGGCTGCCAGTGCGGGTGATATTAAGCGGTAGTGGCTCAAGCACCGTCCGCCGGACCGGAGACTCGACAGAGTCACGGCCTGGACCAGTTCTGCGCGTCTCTCGAAGAGCGCCCGGGGATGTCCATTCTGGACTTCGCGGGCGCGAGCCAAGCCACGATTAGTTTCGTCACCAACTACGGACACCGTCTGTATTCGGACGACTTCGTGCGGCAACTGGATCAAGTGTTCGGGTCGCCTGCGGCCTTGGCAAATGGCGCGAATTTCTTCGAGAATCAGGCGAACCCGATTCTGGTGTCAGACTTCTTCAGTCTCGCGCTGACCTTTGAGGACGCGAGCTTTGACGGCGCCCTGGTGTGGGATTCGCTCCAGTTTATAGCTTCGCCGCTGCTGCAGACGGTAGTGGCGAAACTGCATCGCATGCTCCGCCCGGGAGCGAGCCTGTTCGCCCTATTCAACACCGAGGAGCGCATCGAAAACATTTCCACTTACGCGTACCGCATCCAGGATCACCGGACCATTCAGATGACCGCCCGCTCGCAGCGCAAGCCCGCGCAGATTTTCAATAACCGGAGTTTGGAGAAACTGTTCCAGGATTTCAGCTCCGTGAAGTTTTTCCTGACGCGGGATCGCCTGCGGGAAGTGATTGTGAAGCGTTAGAATCAAGTCCAGAGGTCTCAATGGCGACCGTTAAAGAAGAAGTCCGGCGTATGATCGAGACCCTTCCCGATGATGCGACCTGGGAGGACGTGCAGTACTCCATCTACGTTCGCGAGCGGATCGAACGTGGCCGGCGTGAAGCCACCGACGGCAAGATCCTCGACGAGGATGACGTTGAGCGGCGGATGAAGCCGTGGCTTACGGAGTAGCTTGGACGGAATCGGCCTGGCAAGAGCTTGAAGAGGCAGCCGAGTATATCGCGCGAGACTCACCGCATTTTGCTTCTGCTCTGATGCATGAGGCGCAGCTTGCGGCACAATCGCTTAATAAATCCCCGCAGCGAGGCCGAGTCGTGCCGGAACTGAGAGACGCTTCAGTCCGCGAAATCTTCGTCAAGCAGTATCGATTGATTTACGAACTTGGCCCGAACCGGGTCGTCGTTCTATCGTTTCTTCACGGTGCACGTCAGTTCCCGGAAACGATATGAAAGGTCTGGCGCTACTTCTACTGCTCCTGTTGCCGAGCTGCGGTAAGCACGAGGACGCACCAGACCTTGCTGTATATACAGGACAAGGCTTTCAATTGATAAATATTGAATCCAAGAACACTCGATTTATCCCGTGTTCTGTCCCCGTGGGCTCGTTTTCGATCGCACCCAACGGGACGTTTCTGACGTTTGTTTCCAGGGAGGGCAGATCTGGAATGGGGCAGATCTACCTGCTGGATTACGAAACCTCGCAGATCCGAAAGCTGACGACTGCGGCCTTCTATTTCACGACCAACCGTTTCCCGCAGCCAGAGGTTCCCAAACGAGAGCTATATTCCGACGTGGAGGTCTCGCCGGATAGCCGATCTGTCGTCTTCGCAGTTCATAGTGTGGCGGACAATGATGGCGACGATTTGGTAGGGCTCTCTGGCCCCCTCGCCATAATGGATCTCTCGTCCAGCAAGATGCGAATACTCAATTCCACAGAAAAGGTCGATGGCGAAGGTCCAGCGTTCGCAAATTCTCCGCGTTGGTCCAACGACGGCAAGAAATTGCTTATGGGCTTCGAAGTCAGCGGAGCAATCGCGTCCGACACGGTAGACACGCTGCTATGGCTTGCACAACGCATGCCCAAACCGTTTGACGAAGTACAGGTGTCACCGAAGAGTTGGTGGTCCAACAAGGAGATCCTCTGCGTCTGGGATTCGAAACGGAGTGGCATAGGAAAGCTAATACGTCTGGATCTCACGACTGGACAAGTTAGCACCACGGCGTCTTTCTTGCCCATTCCCGAAACAGCAACCGAAGATGTCGTCGGCGTTGATATAAACAGCCGCTACATTCTGATCCAGCACGGCGAAAGATGCGAATTATTTAGACGAACCGGCGAGTTACTTCAGACTTGGAATAGGGGTGCAAGACTGCGCCTATTTAACTGACGCTGCAGTCTTGCCTTTGTGGATCGCGGTTGTGGACGATTTCATCCGATGGTTTCGTCAAGAGCGCGGGTATCTCCTCGCCGATGTTCCTCGCTGGCTTCGCGAGCAAGGGAACGCAGCAGTTCAGGGTGTTCACGTAACTTCCGCGCCCAGGTCTCTTCATCATCCAGGGATTCCAGGATCTGCATCGCGATCGCGTTCTGCTCCTCTTCGGAGAGAACTTCGATTCGGCGCAAAGCCTTCTG
>Ga0070681_10007909_pt1 | contig 10403 bp, 10 predicted proteins | sample KBSC83BmetaG_FD_65650 | JGI IMG/M metagenome (GOLD analysis project Ga0070681, IMG submission 65650) | Corn rhizosphere microbial communities from Kellogg Biological Station, Michigan, USA - KBS C8-3B metaG | ecosystem: Host-associated > Plants > Roots > Rhizosphere | place: USA: Michigan...
GGCGCCATCGAGCCGAGCCTGCGCAAGGCGGAGCTTGACCGCATCAAACGTCAACGGCCCAAGAACCTCAACGCGTACGATCTCGTCCTGCGATCACTGCCTTTCGCTTTAGGTCACATTCCGCAAGATTCCGAACCGGTGATCCCGCTCCTTGAGGAGGCTTTGAGACTTGAGCCGGACTACGCGACTGCTCATGCCTTTTTAAGCCGATGTCTTCACCATCGCTATGCCCGAGCGGGGCTGCATGAGGAGGATCGCGCCGCTGCAATTCAACACGCACGCGAAGCGATACTTCTGGGTAGCGACGATGCGACGGCGTTGGCGACGGCGGCGCATATCATCGCGCTCGACGAACACGATACGGTTACGGCGCTGAAGCTGTTCGACCGTGCCCTCGAGCTGAGCAGCTCGAACATTTTCGCTCTCAACTTCAGCGCCGTCATCCTTGCCTGGATGGGCAAGGCCGAGCTCGCCGTTGATCGGGCCAAATGGGCGCTTCGGCTGAACCCATTCGACTTGGATAATTTTCGTGTGCACCACGCGTTGGCGATCGTGCATTTTTATGGCGAGAGGTATGCAGACGCGCTCGGCGCAGCACGGCGCGCAGTTCAAGCCAATCCGAGATTCAGCACGGCCCATGCCGTCTTGGCGGCCGCGCTCTGGCGAGGCGGCTATGCACTGGAAGCCAAGGCCGCTGCGCGCAACGTGTTAGAGCACGAACCCGATTTTTCCATTGAAGGTGTTCGACGCGTCCCCGGAGGACTCGAGCCGGCCGTGTTCAAGCGCTTTGCCGATGCGTGGCGTGAGATCGGCTTGCCGGAATAGCTGGCGCGTCATGAGATCGCTGCGCGGCATGATTCTGCCGACCGAATGGGAAGGCAAAGCCACTGGCACCTGGCTTTCGGGCGAGGCCATCGCCGCAACCGCGCGCGGCAATTGGAAGCTCCACCTAGACCACATCATCGAGGTGTGACTTTGCGCATGCCGGGCGGGCGCGGCGCGTTCAGGCGGTATGGAACCAGAAATCCGCCATCACGGTGGCGCCGGGCGCCGCGAGCTTCGGCGTGACGACGCAGGCGAAGGGATGCGGTGCCTTGCCGTACCGCCCCGCCCAGGCCAAGGCGACGCCCGGAAACTCGCGAATGTCGCTCACCCAATAATCGATGCGCAGGACATTGCGCATGCTGGTGCCGGCCGCTTTGGCGATCGCTTCGGCGTGGTCGTAGATCGTGTTCGCCTGGAGTTGGCTGCGCAGGCTGAGCCCTTGGAAGTCGTCGCCCTGCGCGAGGCCCGCGACGCGCCCGTCGCGACCGATCGGCAAAAGGCCCGGGCCGAACACGAATTCGCCGGCGCGAACCGCCGGCGAATAGGACGCCATCTCCGGAATATCGGCGCGCAGGATCTCCTTTTTGCGCTGCGCGCCATCCTTCAAGAGGATGTAATTGATCTCGACCATCATCTCGAGCGAGGCAAACCCTTTGGCCGGCGTCACGGTCAAGGCGGCCGGCGAGGCGCCGAGGCGCTCGTTCCAGACATCGAGGAAGTCGGGGAAGTTCTCCGCGCCGGCGATGTGGACTTGCGCCTTGAGGCAATTGGCGAAGCTCGTTCCCGCTGCCTTGAGCGTTGCCTCGACGCGGTTCAGTGCCGATTCCGTCTGGCGCCGGATCGGCAGGACCGAGCCCCAGCGATGATGCGGCCCCTCCGGTTTGTCGGTGTCGAGCACGTCCTTCTCGTTGGGGCCTGTTCCTGCCGCGAACACGAATTCGTTCGCGACCACCGCCGGCGCATAGCCGGAGAAGGCCGAGATGTTGGAGCCTTCGGGGTAGACCCCTTTGATCTCCCATTGCGGGTCGGGCATCACCGCAAGCAGCGAGGTCGTGATGTTGCTTTTGGCGCCGAACAGCCGGTCGGTGATGATCGAGGTGCTGGGCGGCACGTATTTGCCGAAAGCCGCAAAACGCGCGAGGTGATAGGCGCGCACGGCGTTCGCCTCGGTATAGTACTGGTCGAGGCGCACGCTGTGCGCGAGATCGGTACCGAGGGATTTGAGCGTCTCGCCCATACGGCCGATGAGATAATCCGCCTCGCGCCGCAAGCCCGGCTTGCCATATTCGGGGAAGCCGGCGGCGCCCTCCACCGCGGGACCATACCCCGTCCCGAATTCGAAGCCCTCGTGGCCGTTCAAGAACACGAAAGGCCCGGCCTTCACCGCATAAGCGTAGTTGGTCCCGCTCCCGACCATGTGCTCGGCCGTGCGCATCGTGATCCCGCGCGGCGAAGCGGGCGGTGCCGAGGCGGGCTGGGCCGCGGCAAGGCGCGGCGTCAACGCCGATGCGACGCCGGCCGCTGCCGCGCCGCCGAGGAATTCCCGCCGTTTGAGGCCCGACCGCGAACGCCGATTTTCCATGATGGTCCCCTCCCTCGATCTCCGGGCCGCAAAAAAAGCCCGGAGTTAAATGTCATTCTCGGCTTTTCCGGGTTTCTCTGCAATGAGACCGCTGCGCGCGCGGTCGGGCTCTATCGAGCGCGCTGATTGTCACGTAGTAGGCGTCGGGGCGATTGGTACCAGCCGAGGCTCCGGGCCACATCGGCGACGGCGATGACCGTCCATAAGCGCTTCATCGGTTTGTTGCGAAAAGCTCAGCCTTGAAAAATCAGCATCAGGAAAGCGGCGAAGAGGACGACATGGACCGCGCCCTGCAAGACATTCGTGCGGCCGCTGGCGAAAGTCACGACGCTCACGGCAAGCGTCAGCACGAGCAGCAGATCGTTCGCCGGATCGAGCCCCAAGTAAACGTCGCGCGAGGTAAGATAGCTGATCGCGAGCATCACCGGCACGGTGAGGCCGATGGTCGACAGCACCGAGCCGAGCGAGATGTTCACCGAGCGCTGGAGGTGATTGACCATCGCCGCGCGCGTGGCGCCGAGGGCCTCGGGCGTCGCCACCATAATGGCGATGATGACGCCGCCGAGCGGCGCCGGGGCCGCGAGGGTCTCGATGAAATAGTCGATCGGATGAGCCAGCTGCTCGGCAAGGAAGGCCACCGGCGCCATATAGGCGGCCAGCAGGACGGCGTGCGGCAAAAGTCGCGGCGGCGTATGCGGCACGATGTGCGGGTGCGGCTCGGCGGCCTGCTCGTCGAAACGGAAATAGCCGCGGTGGCGCCCGGTCTGAATCGCGAGGAACACGCAATAGAGGCCGACGGAGGTGACGAGGATGAAGAGCCGCTGCGCCAAGGAGAGGGTCGGTCCCGGGGTGGTTTGCGTGAAATCCGGAAGGCTCAGGCTCAGCACCGCCAAGGGAATGATGACTCCGAGATAGGCATTGGCGCTTTGCAGATTGTAGTGCTGCTCGCGATGGCGCCAGCCGCCCATCAGCAGTGATCCGCCCACCATGACGCCGAGCACGATCATGATGATCGCAAAGAGCGTATCGCGGACGAGCGTCGGGTTGTTCGCGCCATGCAGCATCACCGCGGTGATGCTCATGACCTCGATGGCCGTCACCGACAGGGTCAGGACCAGCGTGCCGTAAGGCTCGCCAAGCACTTCGGCGACTTGATCGGCATGGCGGACCACGGCCAAGGCCGAGCCCATCACCGTGACGAACAGCCATAGGAAAATCGGCGCGAGCCAAAGCGGGTTGCTGAGACCGCTGTAAAGCGTTTCCCCGGCGAAGGCGAAGACGAAGGTGGTCGCGAAGCTGAAGCCGAGAAACCATTCCGCGCGGAGAACGTCGCTCCACAAGACGTCGGATCCGATGCGGGAAGGTTGCGACACGGGGGGCGGCAGACCGAACGCGTTGCGATGAGACGAGCGGCTTTGGCACGCCACGATAGCACGCTATCGCCCGGGGTGGGACTGCGGAGCGGACCGGTCCCGGCCCTCCACAAGGGGTAGGCCCCGCTTGCCCGCGCCTGTGGTAACCTCTGGAGCGTGTCCCCTGCGGACGGCCTATCGGAAGGGGAGGAAGGCGCCATGCTCGACATGAGGCGCCGCGCGTTCATCGCGCTTCTCGGGGTCGCGCTCGCTGCCTCTCCCCTCACGGCGCGCGCGCAGTCGTCGGGAATGCCGGTCATCGGATATCTCGGCGCCGAATCGCCGAGCAGCTTTGCCAGTCGCGTGAAGGCTTTTCAACGGGGTCTCGGCGAAACCGGATATGCCGAGGGACGCAACGTCGCGATCGAATTTCGCTGGGCGGAAAGCCATCACGACCGGTTGCCCGCTCTGGCGGCGGAGCTCGTCGATCGCAAGGTCGCTGTAATCGTTGCCCCGGGAGGCGCGCCCGCGGCTCTGGCGGCAAAGTCGGCGACGACGACCATCCCCATCGTCTTCGAGATGGGGGCCGATCCGCTCGCGCTGGGGCTGATCGAGACGCTCAGCCGGCCCGGCGCCAACCTCACCGGCGTGACGAGCCTCAACGTGCAGATCACGCCGAAGCGCCTCGAGATTCTGCATGAGGCGGTCCCCACGGCGACCGCGATCGCGGTTCTCGTCAATCCGACCAGCCCGACGGCCGAGTCTCAAATGAAAGATTTGCGCACCGCAGCGAACGCGCTCGGCGTCCAGCTCCATGTCGTCTATGCGAGCAGCGAGGGCGATTTCGATGCGGCATTCGCGGCCCTCGCCGAAGCGAAGGCTGAAGGACTCGTCGTCACCTCCGACACCTTTTTTGCGACGCATAGCGAGAAACTTGCCGCCCTGGCGATGCGGCACCGCATTCCGGCGATCCACCAGTCCCGCGACTTCGCCGTCGCCGGAGGCCTGATGAGCTATGCCGGCAGCTTTCTCGAATCGCATCGTCAAGCCGGCATTCAGACCGGACGCATTCTCAAAGGCGCGAAACCCGCCGATCTGCCGGTCGAGCAGGTAACCAAAGTCGAGCTGTTCATCAACGCCAAGGCGGCCAAGGCTCTGGGCCTCGAAGTCCCGCTTTCGCTTCTCGGCCGCGCCGACGACGTGTTCGAGTAAGCGGACCGGACGGCATCACGATCGAGCGGACGGCATCACCCCCGTGCAGTCGCGCGGGAATTATGGTTGAGTCGGATCGAGCGGCATACGCGAAGCAAGCGGAGGGAGCGAACCATGCCCAAGCAGCAGATCACGTCCGACCGGATCGCACGGCCGAGCGGCCATTTCTCGCAAGCGACGATGGTGGAGGCAAAGGGGCGTCTCCTCTTCATCTCCGGCATGCTGGCGCGCGGCAAGGACGGCAGCATCGTCGGCATCGGCGATCCCGAGGCGCAGACCCGGCAGGTCTGCGAGAATCTGAAGGCCGCGATCGAAGCGGCGGGCGGAACGATGGACGATATCTGCCGTGTCGATGTGTTCATCCGCAACATGGAGCATTTCGAGAAAATCCATAAAGCGCGGCGCGATTATTTCACCGGGACGGCCCCCGCCTCGACCATGGTCGAGGTGTGCAAGATGACCTCGCCCGAGGCGCTCATCGAGATCAACGCCATCGCCGTTCTGCCCTGACCGAGAGCAGAGGAGCCGCGATGCCCGTCAATATTCCGATCACGATCGCCTGCGGCGATTACGACCGCACCCGCGCCATCAAAGACGGCCGCGTGCCGGTCGAGGGGTGCGATGTCACCTATATTCCGCTCGAGCCCGAGGAAGTCTTCTTCCGCGCTTTCCGCTATCAGGAATTTGACGTGTGCGAGCTGAGCTTCAGCTCCTATTTGCGCGTCACCGACAGCGGCACCTCGCCCTATATCGGCATCCCGGCCTTCGTCTCGCGCATCTTTCGCCATTCCGGCATCTACATCCGCACCGATCGCGGCATCCGCACGCCGCAAGACCTGAAAGGCAAGACGATCGGCTTGCCGGAATATCAGATCACCGCCGTGGTGTGGCTGCGCGGCATTCTCGGCGATGAATACGGCGTCAAGCCGACCGATATCCGCTGGCGCGCGGGCGGCATCGAGGAGCCCGGCCGCGACGAGCGCACGCCGCTGGCGCCGATCCCCGGCCTCGATTTGAAGCCCATTCCCGCCGACAAGACGCTCTCCGGCATGCTGGCGGCGGGCGAGCTCGATGCCGTATTCAGCGCGCGGGCGCCATCCTCGTTCACGCGGCGGGCGCCGCAGGTCGGCCGGCTCTTTCCCGATTACCGCGCCGCCGAGCAGGACTATTACCGCAAGACCGGAATCTTTCCGATCATGCATCTGATCGGCGTGAAGAAGGAGTTGGTGTCCCGCCATCCCTGGCTGCCGACCTCGCTCTACAAAGCCTTCGCTGCCGCGAAGGCCTTGGCGCTCGAAGAGATCCGCGACGTCAATGCGCTTCGCGTCACGCTGCCCTGGCTCACGGCCGAGGCGCTCCAGACATCCGAGCTGATGGGCGAGGATTTCTGGCGCTACGGCGTCGAGGAGAACCGCAAGGAGATCGAGACCCTCGCCCGCTACGCGCATGAGCAGGGTCTCGTCCGTCGTCGCCTGCCGGTCGAGGAGCTGTTCGCGCCGCCGACGCTCGAAATATCGAAGATTTAGCGCAGCGCAAAGCGGCGGGAGAGCGGCAAGGGAAGGAAGGAACGATGACCAATCCTTTTTTGCCGGACGATAAGGTTCGCACGGAGCTCATCGAGTTCGCGAGCCACGGCCGCGCCGTGCAGGGCGTAGTGTTTGCGCCAGCAGCCGGACAGCCTAGGAGGGATACGGCTGTCATCTTCGTCCATGGCGTCGAACATTTCTGGTTTCTGGGGCCGACGATGTTTTTGGCGCCGGCTCTCGCCAGTCGCGGATTCACGACCCTCGGCTATAACGGCGTCCATTCGGGCTTGACGTTTCGTCATTCGAGTTTCGATGACGCCGTCGACGAGGTGGACGACGCCATTCGATTTATCAAAGAGCGGGGCTTTTCGCGCATCGTCCTCTTCGGTCACAGCTTGGGCACCCCCATCATCGAGCGCTATGCGGGAATGCAGCCCGATAATCGGCTCGCGGGAATGGTCATTATGGGCCCGCACGATAATCTTCCGGGCGTCACCCGCCACTCGCTCCTCGGCCCAAAATTATATGAAAATTTCCGCGCCGAATGCCGTGCTCTCGTGGCCAAAGAACGCGGTCAGGAGCTGCGCCTGCTCCCTTACCGGTCGGGCGCGACGATCATCACGTCGGCGAGGACATTTTTAAGCTATCGCGACGTCGAAGGCAGCAAGGCCGATGTGCGCGATGTCCTGCCCCGCATCACCGTTCCGATGCTGATCGTCTATGATCCCAAGGACAATATTCATGGCCTCGGCGAGACGACGATGCGCTCCGACATCGTCCGAAGCATCAAAGACAAGGCCCGCAACGCCCGGCGCATCGACGTGGCGGAGGTGGCTTCGATCGATGGCGTCAGCGCGGTGCAAGCCCATTCTTTCCTGGGCAACGAAACCAAGGTCATCGACCTGTCGTTCGCGTGGTTGTCCGATATCTTGGGTTAGACGGGTCCAAACCGCGGCAGACCCCGCAGGGCCGCTCAAAGGTGACCTCGCCCTCTCGAAAGTCGTGTAGAGTCGCAAGCGCGTGCCGCTGGCCGCAAAGGGGAGGACGCCCGTTATGGTCCGCATGGGGGTGCGCGCGCTCGTCGCCGCGGCGCTGGCGACGGGACTCCTCGCCGGCGCCGGCGCGGCGGCACGGGCCGCCGTGCCGATCAAGATGTGCACCGTCCAATCGATGGGCGGCGCACCGAGCTTCATCGCCAAGGACAAGGGCTTCTTCGCACGCGAAGGCCTCGATGCCAAGATCGTGACCTTCAGCTCGGCGCAACCGATTGCGCTCGCGGTCGCCTCGGGCGATTGCGATTTCGCGGCGACCGCCATGACTGCGGCGTTCTTCAACCTCGCGGGGCAAGGCACGCTCAAGATCATCGCCGCCGGCACTTGGGAGCGCAGAGGCTTCCAGAGCGTCGGCATGCTGGTCTCGAACAAGGCTTATGCGCGAGGCCTGCATTCCTTCAAGGATCTCGGCGGTCATTCGGTCGCGATCACCCAGCTCGGCACGCCGCTGCAGCATTTCGTGCTCGAGATTGCCGAGGTCTATCGCATCCCCGAAACCAGCCTCAAATTCCTGCCGCTGCAATCGAACGCCGTCGTCGCCTCGGCGATCGCCGGCGGCCAGGCCGACAGCGCGGTGCAGACCGTGGCGCCGATCTCGGCGATCATCGCCAAGGGCGATGCCCGTCTCCTCGGCTGGGTCACCGATGTGCTGCCGCCGCATCAGGGCGAGGCGGTCTTCACCGCGACCAAGACGGCGAAGGAGCGCCCCACGGTGGTGAAAGACTTCATCGCGGCGTTGCGCGCGGGCGAGGCTTATTTTCACGACGCCTTCGTCGGTCCCAAAGGCGAGCGCCGCGACGGCCCGCACGCCGCCGAGATCATCGCGATCGCGGCAAAATATCTGCAGCAGCCCGAGGCGACGCTGCGTCTCGGCATTCCCTATTACGATCCGGAAGCCCGGATCTCGTCGCCGGACATAGAGCGGCTGAGCGATTGGTACGCAGCGCAGCACATGCTGAAAACCCCCGTCCACGCCAAGGACATCGTCGACACACGCTTCACGATCGAGATGCCGAAATGACAATGAGCCAAGATCGAGACTCATCGCCCGCCGCGCAAGACAGCCCCGATGAAGGTCAAGCGCCGCGCCCGCTCTGGCTGCGCCGCGCGATCATCCGCGGCCTTCTCGCCGCTCCCGGCGGCATCGCCGCTTTCTATGCCGGTCTCGGGCCGACCGCAGCGGCCGAGAGGCTCGCCTCAATTCCGGCGCCGGCGCGGGAAAAGGCAATGCGGCGCGCGATGTCGGTCGCGCGGGGCAATCCAGCCTATCCCTTCGGGGCCGTCATCACGCGGATCGCCGATGGCCATGTGATGGCTGAAGGCGTCAATGCCAGCAAGCACAATCCCATGCATCACGGCGAGGTCGCGGCGATGGAGAATTATCTCCACCGCCACGGCAACCGGGATTGGGCCGAGATGGTGCTCTACACCACCGCCGAGCCCTGCGCGATGTGCATGAGCGCGCTGGTTTGGGCCGGGATCGGCGGCGTGGTCTTCGGCACCTCGCTGGCCGGCCTGAAGCGCGCCGGCATCGATCAGATCGACATTCCCGCGGCGACGATCGTCGCCGCATCGCCGTTTTGGCATGGGGAGGTTCTGGGCGGCGTGCTCGAAAGCGAAACCGACCGTCTCTTCGCCGCCGGCCACAGAGGCTGAAACCGAGAAAAGCGCGCCGGCGCGCCGGCGCGTTGCGCTCCGCAGGCGCGCTGGCGGGCAACTCATCGAACACGGTCCGATGTATGATGACAAGGAAGGAGGCGAGCAATGGCAAATATCGTGCTGGCGCATGGCGCTTGGTCGGCGGCATGGGCATGGAAGAAGATGCGGCCGCTCATGGCCCGCTCGGGACATAGCTTCTTCACCCCGACCTATACCGGCCTCGGCGAGCGGGCGCATCTCGCCAATCCCTCGATCGATCTCGAGACGCATATCGAGGACGTGCTGGGCGTGCTCGAATTCGAGGATTTGCGCGATATCGTTCTGCTCGGCCATTCCTATGGCGGCATGGTGGCGACCGGCGTCGCCGACCGGGCAAGAGCGCGCATCGCGCATCTCATCTATCTCGACGCCTTCGTGCCGAAGGACGGCGAGAGCCTGTTCGATCTCGTCCCCGAAGAGCAGCGCCAGCGGCAGCAGGCGAGCGCCGCCGCCGGCGATGGCTGGCGCATCGCGCCCAATCCGACGCCCGAGGATACGTCCGCGGAGGACCAGGCATGGATCGCGAATAAGCGCCTTCCCCATCCGCTCAAATGCATGGATACGCGCCTCAAGCTCCGTAATGGGCCGCTCACCCTGCCCCGCAGCTACATCGTCGCGACGCGCAATCGGCACGGGCCCTTCGGCCAATTCGCCGCGCTCGCGCGCACGACTCCAGGCTGGACCTGCGATGAGATCGATGCGAGCCACAGCCCCAATGTCACCGCGCCCGAGCCGCTGATGGCGCTCGTCGATCGAATCATCGCGCGGCGCGCGGCGACGAATGAGAAGCGCGGATGACCAAGAGCAAATCGTCGGGCAGCGAATCTCCGTCGAGGCTCATCGATGCGCGCATCAAGGAGCTTGGCGACTGGCGGGGCGCGATGCTCGGCCGGATCCGTGCTGTGATCAAGGACGCCGATTCCGATGTGGTCGAGGAGTGGAAGTGGCGCGGCGTTCCGGTTTGGTCGCATGACGGCATCATCTGCACGGGCGAGACTTACAAAGCCGTGGTGAAGATGACCTTCGCCAAGGGCGCGGCGCTCGCGGACCCGTCGCGCCTTTTCAATTCCAGCCTCGATGGCAACACAAGGCGCGCCATCGATTTCCGCGAGGGCGACAAGATCGACGAAAAGGCGTTGAAAGCGCTCATTCGCGC
>Ga0070681_10007911_pt1 | contig 10402 bp, 9 predicted proteins | sample KBSC83BmetaG_FD_65650 | JGI IMG/M metagenome (GOLD analysis project Ga0070681, IMG submission 65650) | Corn rhizosphere microbial communities from Kellogg Biological Station, Michigan, USA - KBS C8-3B metaG | ecosystem: Host-associated > Plants > Roots > Rhizosphere | place: USA: Michigan...
CGCGTGTTCGCGCGCCGCGGCGTCTCGCGCACCACGCTCGAGCAGATCGCCGCCGCGGCCGGCGTCACGCGCGGCGCCATCTACGGCCACTTCGCCGACAAGCAGGCGCTCTTCCAGTGCATGCGCGAGCAGGTGAAGCTGCCGCTGGTCGACGTGATCGACAGCCTCCTCATCGAGTCGGCGGACGATCCGCTCACGGGCGTGGAGCGCTTCCTCGCCGCGGTGCTGCACGCGCTCGCCTCGGACGCGGCCACGCGCGAGACCTTCCAGATCCTCGGCTTCAAGTGCGAGTACGTGGACGAGATCGAGGCCGACCTCAAGCGCCAGGCCGAGCGCGCGGCGGAGTTCCGGGCGCGCATCGAGCGCGCATACCGCCGCGCCCGGCGCGCGGGCAAGTTGCGGCGCGGCATCACCCCGCGTCTCGCGGCGCTGGAGACCTGCGCGTTCCTCACGGGGGCGGTGCGGCTGTGGCTGCTCGACGGCCCGGGCGGGCCCGTGCGGGCGTCGGCGGCGAGGCTGGTGCGCGCCCACGTGCGCGGGCTGCGCGGATAGCGGGCACAAAAAAAAACGGAGTGCCCAGGGGGTTCGACCGGGGCACTCCGAACCTAGTGACCGTCCTGTGAAAGACAGCACGGACGAGCCTACTCGCCATGGCTTGCAGCTACCTTAAGGTGCACGGCGGCGGCGGGGAAAAGAAAGCCCGGCGGAGGGAGCCGCCGGGCAAGGCCACGCGCCGGCCGGGGCCGGCACGCGCCAGGAGTCGATGCACGAATGTTAATCGGGGGCCCCCCCCGCGTCCCTACCTGCGCCGGTAGGATCGGTGGGCTATTTGGCGGTTCGGCAAGCGAAACCCGGTAGGCCTAAAGGACCATGACGCCCGGCACTCGCCCCGGGGATACCGCGTATAATCCGCGACGCAGTGAAGAGGTTCGACGCGCAGTGACTCCAGTGCCGCCGCCATACCCTGGCGGCGCCCAACTCCAGTTCCCGCCTTGCGTTCCTTTTGTCGCTCGCCCCGTCCCTGGGGGGCTTCCAGGGTTCAAATGAAAGGAAACGCAATGAGCACCGGTACCGTGAAGTGGTTCAACGACTCCAAGGGCTTCGGCTTCATCAAACCCGACGGCGGCGGCGAGGACCTCTTCGCCCATTTCTCCGAGATCCAGGGCAGCGGCTTCAAGACCCTCAAGGAGAACCAGAAGGTCGAATTCGAAGTGAAGGACGGCCCCAAGGGCAAGCAGGCGGTCGCGATCAAGCCGATCGCCTGATCGCCCGGCCACGACTCCGGAACGGCAGCCCGCGGGCTGCCGTTTTCATTCATGACCCCGCTTTCCATCCTCGACCTCGTCACCTATCCCGAGGGCGGCGACGTGGGCGAGGCCTTCCGCGCCTCGCGCGATCTCGCGCGCCACGCCGAGCGCCTCGGCTACTCGCGCTACTGGATCGCCGAGCACCACAACCTCGAGGGCATCGCCTCGAGCGCCACGGTGGTGCTGATGGGCTACATCGCCGGCAGCACGTCGACGATCCGCGTGGGATCGGGCGGCATCATGCTGCCCAACCACGCGCCCTTCATCGTCGCCGAGCAGGTCGGCACGCTCGAGTCGATCTATCCGGGCCGCATCGACCTGGGGCTCGGGCGCGCGCCCGGCACCGACCCGCTCACCATGCGCGCGCTGCGCCGCCATTCGACCGGCGCGGATTTCGACGTGAACGTGGCCGAGCTGCTGTCGTACTTCGCGCCCCTGCAGGCGGGACAGGCGGTGCGCGCCATCCCCGGCGCGGGCCTCGACGTGCCGGTGTGGATCCTGGGCTCGAGCCTCTACAGCGCGCACCTCGCGGCGAAGATCGGGCGGCCCTACGCGTTCGCCTCGCACTTCGCGCCCGGCGACCTCCTGGAGGCGCTCGACATCTACCGCTCCGAGTTCCGCCCTTCGCCCGCGCTCGAGCGGCCGCGCACGATGGTGGGCGTGCCGGTCGTCGCCGCGGACACCGACGCCGAGGCCGAACGCCTCGCCACCAGCATGTACCTGCGCACGCTGGGCATCCTGCGCGGCGCGCGCGCCGGATTGCAGCCGCCGGTGGACAGCATGGACGGGCTCTGGACGCACGGCGAGCAGCTCGCGGTGGCCGAGCGCATGGCGCTCATGGTGGTGGGCGGGCCGCGGCGCGTGCGCGAAGGGCTCCAGCAGATCAGCGACGCGACCCGGGCCGACGAGCTGATCCTGGTATCGGAAACCTGGGAGCGCGCGGCGCGCCTGCGCTCCTACGAGATCATCGCCGAAGTCGCCGGGCTCAGGGCGCCAGGCGCATGAGCCGCTCGGGGCCCAGCTCCGCGAGCGTGTTCACGCCGAGGAGCGCCATGTCGCGCTCGACCTCGCCGCCGAGGATCGCGATGGCGTGCGCCACGCCGGCCTCGCCCGCGACCGCCGCGGCGTAGTTGAAGGGGCGCCCCACCCACACGAAGTCCGCGCCGAGCGCGAGCGCCTTCAGCACGTCGGTGCCGCGCCGGATGCCGCCGTCCATCATCACCGCCATCGCGCCCTTCGCGGCGGCGATGGCGGGAAGCGTGCGCAATCCGGACACCGTGCCGTCGAGCTGGCGGCCGCCGTGGTTCGAGACGATCACGCCGTCCACGCCGCTCTCCCGCGCGATGCGTGCGTCCTCCGGGTGCGCCACGCCCTTCACCACGAGCCGGCCCTTCCATTGCTTGCGGATGCGCTCGAGATGGCCCCAATGCAGGTGCGCGCGCCCGGTGAGGTCGCGCTCGACGTGGCGCGAGAGGATGGGTGCGCCGCGCTCGGCGAAGTTGTTCTCGAAGTGCGGCATGCCGTGGCGCGCGAGCGTCCGCAGCGCGTTGCCGAAGAGCCACCGCGGATGGGTGATGCCGTCCCACGCGAGGCGCAGCGTCGGTCTCAGCGGCGTCGAGAACCCGGCGCGGATGTTGTTCTCGCGGTTGGAGAGCACCGCGACGTCGATGGTGACCACGAGCGTGCCGAAGCCCCCGCGCGCCACGCGGTCCACGAGCGCCGCGATGCGCGCGTCGTCGCCCGGCAGGTAGGCCTGGAACCACGCATCCGGGTTGGCGCGCGCGACTTCCTCCAGCGGGATCAGCGACGAGCCGCTCATCGCCATCGGGATGCGCGCGCGCCCCGCGGCGGTCGCGAGCACCACGTCGCCGCGGTAGGCCGAGAGCGCGACGATGCCCATGGGCGCGATGCCGAAGGGCTGCGCATACTCGCGGCCGAAGAGCGTGGCGCGCGTCGAGCGCTTCGAGACGTCCACCAGGGCGCGCGGCACGAAGCCCCACTCGGCGAAGGCCGCGCGGTTGTCGCGCCACGAGGCGTTGGTCTCGACTGCGCCCGACACGTACGCGAACACGGGACGCGGCAGGCGACGGCGCGCGGCGTGCTCGAAATCGTCGAGCGCGAGGATGCTGCGCAGGGTCCGGGACAAGGCGCGGGCTCTTACCGGTTCGGGAAGCGCACTTTACTATATGGGATGCCCGCTCCCCCCTCGCTCGCCCGCCACCTCGCCGCCCAGGCCTGCAACAATGCCTGGGCCAACCACCGCCTGCTCGCCGCCTGCGCGCTCTTGCCGCAGGAGGACTTCGTCGCGCCGCGCACGAGCTACTTCCCCTCCCTCAAGGCGACGCTGAACCACATCCTCACGGTGGACTGGTACTACCTCGAGGCGATCGAGCGCACCCTCGCGGGCGCGGCACCCCACGCCGATCCCGAGCGCCACTTCCGGCCCGAGGAGCCGTTCGAGCGCTGCGCGGAGCTCGCCGCCGCGCAGCGCTCGGCCGACCGCCGCCTGGTCGCGCTGTGCACGGCGCTGGACGACGCGCGGCTCGCCACGCCGATCGCCATCCCCCGGCGCGCGGGCGTGCAGCACGAGGAGCTGCACCGCGTGCTGGAGCACCTCTTCCAGCACGACATCCACCATCGCGGCCAGGTGCACGCGATGCTCGCCGGCACGGCGGTGAAGCCGCCGCAGCTGGACGAGTTCTATTGCGCTTCCGAGGCTCACCTGCGCGCCGCCGAATTCGCCGAGCTCGGGTTCAGCGAGGAACGGATCTGGGGAGGCTAGTCGAGCGGCGTGGACACGAACTCGGGCAGCGCCTCGGCGCGCTGCGAGTAGGCGACCAGGGCCGGATAGCGGCCGGCGGGCACCTCTTTCGCGACGTAGTACTGGCCGAAGCGCCACGCGCACGCGGTCACGACGTCGGCGGCGTTGAAGCGCGCGCCCTGGAGCCACGGCCGTGCGCGCGCCACGGCGGGCTCCAGCTCGGCGAACGCGGTGTTGGCCTGCCCGATCACGCGTTCCAGCCACGGCGCGTGGATCTTCTCCGGCGGTCGCCGGTCCTTCTCGTAGTGGATCTGCACGCACTTCTCGCACGCCGCCATCGCGAGCCCGATGAGGCGCAGCGCCTCGCGCCGCGCATCGAGCCCGGCGGGCATGAGGCGGCGCTGCGCGGGCACGATCGCCTCGAGGTAGTCGAGGATGAGCGTGGAATCCATGAGCACCGTGCCGTCGTCGCACACGAAGCTGGGCGCCTTCACCACCGGGTTGATGGCGTGGAAATCGTCCCAGGTCCGGAACACGGAGAGCTGCCTGTGCTCGTGGGGCACGCCCATGAGCCGAAGCGAGACCGCGACGCGCCGCACGTAGGGGGAGTCGAGCATGCCGATGAGGACCATGCGCGGATTCTAGCAAGGCGCCGCGGCCGTCAGCCGTTGCCGGCGAATCCCGGGTAGAGCGTCATGCCGCCGTCCACGAAGAGCGTGGTCCCGGTTACGTAGTCGGACTCGTCGGAGGCGAGCCAGAGCGTGGCGTTGGCGATGTCGCGCGGCTCGCCGATGCGGCCGTAGGGGATCAGCGTGAGGAGCTTCGCGAGCGCCTCGGGCGTCTCCCACGCCCCGCGGTTGATGGGCGTGCGGATCGCCCCGGGCGCGATGGCGTTCACGCGGATGCGCTTCGGGGCGACCTCCTGCGCGAGCGACATCATCATCACGTGGATGCCGCCCTTGGTCGCCGCGTAGTTGACGTGCCCCGCCCAGGGAATCACCTGGTGCACCGAGCTCATGCACACGATCTTGCCGCGCGCGCGCGACACCTTCGACTCCGGTTGCGCCAGGAAGCGGCGGATCGCCCCGCGCGCGCAGAGGAACTGGCCGGTGAGGTTCACGTCGAGCACGCGCTGCCACTGCTCGAGCGTCATGTCGGTCACCGGAGCGTCGAGCTGGATCCCGGCGTTGGCGACCAGGATGTCGATGCGCCCCAGCTCGGAGGCGCAGCGCTCGAGCATCGCCTCGACCTCGCCTTCGACCGACACGTCGGCCCCAACCGAGATCGCGCGGCCGCCGTCCTGGTGGATCTGCTCGCAGAGCGCGTCGGCGGCCTCGCAGTCCTTGCGGTAGTTGATCGCCACGCGCGCGCCCGCGGCGGCGAGCACGCGCGAGCATTCGGCCCCGATGCCGCTGTCCCCGCCGGTGACGAGCGCGGCCTGCCCGGCGAGGCTCAAGCGCGCCGCCCGACCAGGGTGAGGAACTCCTCGCGCGTGGCGAGGTTGTCGCGGAAGACGCCCAGCACCGACGAGGTGACCATCACCGAGTTCTGCTTCTCGACGCCGCGCATCATCATGCAGAGGTGCTTGGCTTCCATCATCACGCCCACGCCCTTGGCGCCGACCTCGCTCATGATCGCGCGCGAGATCTGCTCGGTGAGGCGCTCCTGCAGCTGCAGGCGGCGCGCGTACATGTCGACCAGGCGCGCGAGCTTGGAGACGCCGAACACCTTGCCGTCGGGGATGTAGCCCACGTGGCAGCGCCCGAAGAACGGCAGCATGTGGTGCTCGCACATGCTGTAGACCTCGATGTCCTTCACGATCACCATGCTGCTGGTGTCCTGGGTGAAGAGCGCGTCGTTGATGACGGTCTTCATGTCGGCGCGGTAGCCGTGGGTGAGGAAGGCGAGCGCCTTGGCGACGCGCTCGGGCGTCTTCACGAGCCCTTCGCGCTGGGGGTCCTCGCCCAGCTCGACCAGGAGCTGGCGCACCAACGGCTCGATCTTGGCGATGTCGGGCACCATCGGGGGTCCTTTCGGGAAAACCTGCGTTGAGATTGCGAATCGGCCCGCGAGTTCTAGCCTGTCTCGACGGAATAGTCCGTGCCTTCCCAGGTTCCCCCGGCGCGGCGGAACGTGCCCGCCTCCACGTCCGCGATCCAGAAGAACGTGAAGCGCAGCGGCGCCGCCTGGCCCGGCGCCACCGCGAGGTCGACGTAATGTACGCCGAGGCCGGTGTCGGCCGCGAGGGTGTCGTTCGACGACTGCCACTCGTCGCGCGTCCAGCGCAGGCGGAAGGCGCCGGGCAGCTGGATGCGCAGCGTCTGCCCGCGCGCGACGCGCCGCGCATGGCGCGTCGGCTTCCAGACCTCGAGGTCCGTGCGCCCGCGCGCGGCGAGATAGCGCGCGGCCACCGGCGCGATGCGGTCGAACACCTCGCCGTCGCGGATCGAGCGCACCAGGCGCAGGTACTCGGCGTGCGCCCACGCGAGCGGCATCGCGGAGCCGGTGGGCATGCCGAGGCGGATGGCGTCGTCGGGCCGGTCCTCGTCCCACACCTGCTCGGGCAGCAGCGCGCCGCGCCCGCCGAAGCCCTCCATCGCGCGCACGTAGGCCGCGACGTCGCGTCCCGCGGCGAGCTCGTAGTGCGCACGCTCGCCGGTGAGCAGCGGCCACGCGCGCCCGCGTCCCCACCCCGTGTACGGGCCGCCGTCGGGGCGGTTGCCGTAGCCGTCGTGGTTGTAGCGCCGCCAGCAGGGGCCGAACGGCGTGTCCACCTTCAGCACCTTGTCCACCACCCGCAGCGAATCCTCCATGAGCTCGCCGCCGGCGGCGCGCACGCCGTAGCGCACGAGCTCGAGGAAGCCCGCGTCCACGACGTTGCGCGCCTCGAACTGCCACGGCGTGCCCGGCGGCCGGTTGGCGATCGCGACCCAGCCCGTGTTCGGGTCCTCGGGGGCATCCGCGTCGCCGATGTCCGTGGGCCGGATGCGGATGTAGTGGCGCGGGACGCCGGGCAGCAGCTCGCCCGCGGTCGTCACGGTCCAGCGCTCGACGTGGGACTCGAGGAAGTCGGCGTGGTCCTCGACGTAGGCGGCCTCGCGCAGCGCTCCGCGCCCCCTCAGCATGTCGGCCGCGCACACCAGCGCCGCGATGGCCGCCGCGAGCGTCGAGGGCGAGTAGCCGCTCGCCTCCTCCCAGCGCTCCTGCGCCGTCGTGGGGCCCTCGCGCAGCAGGAAGCCCGCGCCGGCGCGCACCATCGGCAGCGGATCGAAGTCGGCGAGCGCCCCGTGCTTCCACACGCGCCAGGCGAGGATCAGCGGGAAGGCGACCTCGTCCAGCTGCAGGCCCTGCCAGTACGGCGTGCCGTCGAGCCAGAAGTTCTGCGCGAAGCCGCCGTCGGCGTGCTGCGAGACGGCGAGGTAGACCAGCGCGCGGCGCGGCGTCTCGACGTTGCCGCACGCGAGCAGCGCCGTGGCGCTCTGCACCATGTCGCGCGTCCACACGAGGTGGTAGCCGCCCAGGTCCTCGTCGCCCTTCGCCTCGCCCCACGGGATGCTCGCCGAGGCGATGAAGGCGCCCTTGAAGGTCTTGTCCTCGTGGGCGAGGAGCAGCGCGTGGCTGGTGCGCAGGAGCCGTCCGCCGTCGCCGGTATGCCGCTGCAGGTCCGCGATCGGATGGCGCACCGTGTGCCACTGCTCGACGAACACCTTGCGCTTCGCGGCGAACGGCACGGCGAGCGATTGGGTGAGCGCGGTGGTCGCGGCGTGCGGACGGTCGCCGAACGCGAGGCAGACGGTGAACTCCATGCCGGGCCCGGGATCGATGCGCCCGGTCATCGCCACGTTGCCGTCGAGCGCCGCGGGGAAGCTCCAGTCCATGCGGTAGTTGTCGCGCAGGTCCTGCCAGCCGTCGCTCGCGCCGACGTAGCCGCACGAGGTCTGCAGGAAGCGCGTGCTCACCCCGAGTGCCAGCCAGGTGCCGGCGCGCCACGCCACCAGCACCTCCTTGCCCGCGGCCTGCTGGCGGCGCGCCGAGTTGCCGCGCCCGGCGACCTCGATGTGCGGGGCGAGCAGCACGTACACCTGCAGCCGCTCGCGCCAGCCGGGCTCGGCCTCGATGCGCGCGTGGACCAGCACGCAGGCGCGGATCGGGTCCGCGATGATCTCCTTCACGATGCGGTAGCGGCCCGCGGGATCGCTCGTCACCACGCGGTAGCCGAGCGTCTCGTCGGCGAGCGCCGCGATCTCGTTGGCGAGGTCGCGCTTCTCCTCGTGGAAGAAGGTCTCGCCGTCGGTCACGAGGAACTGCAGGTCGCGGATCTGCGGGCGGTCGAGGGTCGGGTAGTAGACCTCGTTCAGGATGCCGTGGGAGATCGTGAACCAGACCCGGCTCGCGTCGGAGTACGCGGTGCCCACCCCGTCCTTCGAGGACGAGGTCCAGCGCGGCTCGATGCCGGGTGCGCCGAAGGCCGCCGCGCCGGACGCCGCGTCGGGCATCGCGCTATCCGTGCGCGACCCCGTGGTCCTTCCCGAGATCGATGCGCGCCGGCATCGTGAGGAAGGCCTCGAGCGCGTGGAAGAAGCGCGCGCGGTTCACGCCGAGCAGCGCCGTGTGCGCGAGGCCGCCGATCTTCGCGACCTCCTTGTCGGCGTTGGGCAGCTTGTCCCAGAACGCGAGGATGTCCTCGTCGGTGGCGATGCCGTCGTGCTCGGCGCGGATGATGAGCACGGGGCAGAGCACCTTCTCGGGATCCACCAGCGGCAGCCTGGTGGTCATGTCGACGTAGGTGCCGGTGGGCACGCTGTCGCCGTACTTCATCTCCTGCTCGGCCACGATGTCGCCCAGCATCGGCTCGGCCGCGCCCGAATGGTCGCGCGTGAACACGCTGCGGTAGAACTCGGCGCTCACCTTGCGGCGGTTGCTCTTCTGGTACTCGGGGAGCTTCTTCGCGCGCTCGGCGAGCGTGGGCGAGCCCTTGCCGGTCCACACGAAGGCGTCGAGCGCCAGGCGCTCCACGTGCTGCGGATGCTGGTTGGCGAAGCGCGCGGCGCGCAGCGCCCCCGAGGACTGCCCGAAGAAGGCGAGGCGCGCGGTGCCGGCCGCCTTCTCGACCACCGCCATCGCGGCGGCGAGGTCGTCCACGCCGCTCTGCACGTCGGAGTTGCCGCTCGTGCGCTCCGAGTGGCCGTAGCCCTCGTGGTCCATGGTCCACACGTCGTAGCCCCGCAGCGCGAAGTGGTCCATCATCGAGTAGTCGGTGCGGTCCGGCACCTGCAGGTCGTACATCGTCTTGCCCGAGTACGACGAGCCGTGCACGAGGAAGAGCTGCGCGCGCGGCGTGCCCTCGGCCAGCCGCTTGCGATAGACCCAGAGCTTCACGCCGTGCTTGCTGGCCCAGTATTCCTCGGCGACGATGCGCGGCGCGGCGGCGGGTGCCTGGGCGCGTGCGAGCGCGGGAGCCGCGGCCAAACCCAGCCCGGCGATCAGTGCATTGCGGCGCTGCTCGTCCATCTTTTCTCCTCTGGTGGTCACTAGGTCCATGCAGGGTGGCGGTGCCGTCGCGGTGCAGGCGACGAGGGGTCCGCCCCCGGTTCTCGTTCTAGTCTTCGCCCGTGGGGGCGAGCGCGGGCCCGGCGTGGGCGTCGTCCGTGTCGCCCACCGGCCGCGTGACCGGGCCCTTGCCCGAGTAGCGGTCGAGGTAGAGGTAGATCACGGGCGTGATGAAGAGGGTGATGACCTGCGAGAAGAGCAGGCCGCCCACGACCGCCAGGCCGAGCGGCTGGCGCAGCTCCGCGCCGGTGCCCAGGCCGAGCGCGATCGGCACCGCGCCCATCGCCGCGGCGAAGGTCGTCATCAGGATCGGGCGGAAGCGCAGCAGGCACGCCTGGCGGATCGCCTCGCGCGGCGCGAGCCCCTGCTCGCGCTGGGCGGCGAGCGCGAAGTCGATCATCATGATCGCGTTCTTCTTCACGATGCCGATCAGCATCAGGATGCCGATGGTGGCGATGATCGAGAGGTCCTGGCCGAAGATCGTGAGCGTGAGGAGCGCGCCCATCGCGGCCGAGGGCAGCCCCGCGAGGATGGTGATGGGGTGGATGTAGCTCTCGTAGAGCACGCCCAGCAGCGTGTAGATCACGAGCAGCGCCGAGACGATGAGCCACACCTGGCTCGACTGCGAGGCCTGGAACGCCGCCGCGTCCCCGCCCCAGCTGGTGAGGATGGCGGGCGGCAGGTGGATCTGGTCGCGCCATTTCTCGATCTTGTCCGCCGCCTGGCCCAGCGAGCCGCCGGGGGCGAGGTTGAAGGACACGGTGATCGACTGCAGCTGGCCGGT
>Ga0070681_10007912_pt1 | contig 10400 bp, 8 predicted proteins | sample KBSC83BmetaG_FD_65650 | JGI IMG/M metagenome (GOLD analysis project Ga0070681, IMG submission 65650) | Corn rhizosphere microbial communities from Kellogg Biological Station, Michigan, USA - KBS C8-3B metaG | ecosystem: Host-associated > Plants > Roots > Rhizosphere | place: USA: Michigan...
ATTCCGATCCATGGCAGCAAGCCTTTGAAGACCGGGCTGCTACGACATTTGGTGAAGCTAGCAGAAATTTCGGACGACGATCTCTAGTGCTTCGCCCCGTCTTCCCCGCATCGCCAACGCCTGCTAGGGCTACGAAACCAACAACAAGAAATGCAGGGAAGCGCCATGCTCTATGAACTGCGAACCTACACCGTAAAGCCCGGCACGCTCGGCGACATCGTCAAGGCGGCCTCTACCGTGTCGCGCGATGTCCGCGGCGACAATTACGGCAAGCTTGAAGGCTACTGGTTCACCGAGATCGGGCCGCTCAACCAGGTCATGCACATGTGGAGCTACGCAAGCTACGACGAGCGCACGCGGTTGCGCGGCGAACTGGCTAAGGACCCGCGCTGGAACAACGAGTATATCCCGCTGATCCGCCCGATCGTGGTGCGCCAGGACATCCGCCTGCTCAGTGCGATCAGGGCACCCGTCGCCCCGGCCAGCTCGGGCAATATCTATGAATTCCGCAATTATCGCGCCAGGGCGATCGGTCCCGTCAGGCAGTGGATCGAGGCATTCACCGCGGTGCTGCCGGAACGTGAAAAATATTCCAAGATCGTCGGGCTCTGGCAGACCGAAGCGGGGCAGCCCAACGAAGTCTGCCACATCTGGGCCTATCCCGACCTGAACGCCCGCGCCAAGGCCCGCGGTGACGCGATGAAGGACCCGGCCTGGCAGGAATTCCTCACCAAGGGCCCGGGCTTCCTCGAGGAGATGCACTCGACCATCATGCTGCCGGCGCCGCACTCGCCGTTGAAGTGAGGCAGCTGGAAGATCACGTCCCCTTCAGATAATAATTCGCCCGTTTACCCAGCGCGATCCGCCGCAATACGCGGCGCATCGCCATCGAGGCGCGCAACGGGCGGATTGCCGCCGTTACCGTGCGATAGAAGGCGAGCTTGAGCGCGTCGCGCAGCGGCTGCTGGCCGGGCGGCTGCTGCGGCAGGCCGATGCCGCGTAGCATCGAATTGAAGAAATGCAGGTCGTTGAGGCGGCGCACCTCGCGCGTCTTCCAGGTGATCGCCATCGAGATCGAGAAACTGTCCGATGTGCGCACCCAATGCGGCCACTGATACGGCACGTAGCAGCCGTCGCCGGCGAACAGATGGAATTCCTGGCCTTTCGACGCAAAGCTCTCGTCGTATTTCAGGTTGCGATGCTTGGTCATCGAGCGCTCGATTTCGTCGTCCGAGACGATCGAGCGGTCGGTGTTGTCAAGGATCGTGAAGAATTTCTCGCCGTGGACATGGACGAAGAAATTGTCCTCGCTGTCGAGATGGAATGGCGTGGTTGAATTGGGCGACGACACGAACAGAAAACCTTCGACACGTTCGAAACCGGCATCAGCTACGCTGTTGAAGCCGCGCGCGCGGGCGACCGACAGCAACGTGTCTTCGAGCAGCGCGCGGTATTGCGGAGAATTCTCCACGCGCTTGAGCACCATCCAGGCGCCGGCGGTCTCGATCTGCTTCACCACGTCGACCGGATCGAGTTCGACTGTGGGAATGGCATCCGGGTCCTGGCTGATCGCGACCTTGCCGGAATTGTATTCGATCAGGTCGCGCGGCAGTTCGGCGGCAAGCTGGGCGATGCGCGGCAGCATCAGGAGCGGGTGCCCGGCCAGCCGGTGACGGATCGCGAACGGCTTGTGCGGAAAGTCGCGCCGGAGCGCGTCACGGTCGGCCGTGATCACGGGCGCGACTGAGGTAGCGATGTTCATGAGGATTTCTCCCGATGTTTCCGGATCAGTTGGACGAGGTGGCGAGCCGGCGCGCGCAGCGCCTTGCGCAAGCCGAGGGCTGCATGAATCAGGGCTATGACCGGATCGCGCCGACGCAACGGGATCAGCACGTCGCCGATCGCAAGTCGCCCGCGCCAGATCGGGTCGATCATGGGATGGCCGGCGTTCGCGGTGGAATCGACCAGACCGATGGACGGGTCGACACAGAGATGCCGGGTCAGATCCAGCGTCAGTTGCACGCCCGGCGAAAATTTCGAAAGGCGCTCGTCGACACCGAGCTTGAAATAGAAGGCGCGGTCCTGATGACGCAGCACGATCGCGGATGCCACCGGCGTGTCACCGGCGCGCAACGTCACGATCTCGCATTGGCCGGTCTTCGCGAGGCCTGCGGTGGCGTGACGAATAAAGGCCGCATCGCCTTCGTGCTGCCCGAGCGCGGTGCCGCGCTGGCCCTTCCAGCCGCTGGCTTCCAGTTTCAGGAAGGTCTCGAGCGCCGCAGCGACATCAGCGGGGCCGCGTGCGGCGCTGAAGCTGATGGCGCCGTGCTCGGCGAGCCGGTTGCGCTGGCGCCGCAGCTCCTTCAATTTCTTGGAGCCCAGCGCGTCCCGCAGCAATTCGTCGGCATCACGGCTGGCGTCGAGACAGGCGCGGACATGCGATTGCAGCACGATCGGCTGCAGGCCGTCGCGCTGCAGGACTTCGGCAAAGGATTTCATGGCGGCGCTGTCGAGCGACGTGTCGCGCAGGATCAGCGCACGGGCGCCGGATCGCCGCGCCTGTTGCAGGAGGCCCGCGGCCGCCTCTGACGCGAGGTCGCGATCGAGCGGCGGCGTCGAAAGCGTCCCGTAAGGATCGGCGCTGACCAAAGCGGGCAGGGGAATCTTGTAGGCACGCCACATCGAGATCACCGGCAACAGGCCAGTCAGCCTGGCAGCGCCGTCCCATGCCGTGAGCGCGGCGGCGCCATCGCGGTCACGGGCGGAGGCGTTTACCGCCAGCTCCCATTCGGGCAAATAATAGGCGTTCGGTTCGATGGCGCGTTCGGAAAGCGCGCGCCATGCGGGCGCGGAAACATCCGCAAGCGGAGTCAGCGCCGCGGTGGCTGCGGCCGACGCAAATGCGCGGTCGGCATCCCCGATCGATGCACGATGAACGCCCGCTGATTCCGCAATCTCGGCCACTTCCCCAAATCCCCGTTCGCGATTGTCGCGCAGGCGGCACCGGGGTGCCGCTTGCCTGCATCGCGTTCACAGGCGAGATTAGCCGCAAGAAGTGGAAAATGCCGTTGGGACCAAGCTCGGATTTGAGCGGTCGAGTTAACCGTTCGTTCAGGATCTGGAAAACCAGCCAATCCGCGCGGCTGTCCTGATTGCCGTCAGGCAACGATGGCGACGGCCGGGGCTGCGAGGAATTTGGCTTCGAAATCGCTTGCCGGCACCGGCCGTCCGAAGAAATAGCCCTGACCTTCCTCGCAGCCCATGCTGACGAGGAAATCGGCCGTTGCCCGGTTCTCGATGCCTTCGGCGATGACCGACAGGCCCAGTTGCTTGCTCAGCCCGATGGTCGAGCTGACGATCGCGGCGTCGTCGGGATTGGCAAGCAATCCGAACACGAAGGAGCGGTCGATCTTCAGCCCGTCGAGCGGGAATTTCTTCAGATAGCTCAAGCTGGCAAAGCCGGTGCCGAAATCGTCGAACACGATGCGAACGCCAAGCTCCTGAATTTTCAGGAACGTGTCCAGCGCACCCTGTTCGTCGTGGAGCAGGATGTCTTCGGTGACTTCGAGCTCGAGGCTGGTGGGGCTGAGGCCGCTGCGCGTCAGGGCGTGCGCCACCGAAGTCGCAAGATCGCCAGGCTGGAACTGCGAGGGGGAAAGGTTGACGCCGATGCGAAGCTTGTGCCCGGCGCGTTCCCATTCTGCCGCCTTGGCGCAGGCGGTGTGCAGGACCCACTCGGCGATCCGGTCGGAAATCGGCGAGGTATTGACGACCGGCATGAATTCCGCCGGCGATACCAGACCGCGCACCGGATGACGCCAGCGGATCAGGGCTTCGGCCCCGATCAGGCTGCCATCGGCCAGATGCAGTTGCGGCTGATAGAACAGTTCGAATTCGTTGCGCTCCGCGGCCAGTGCGAGTTCGGCCTCCAGCGTCAGGCGGGTTTCCAGCTCGCGCCGGATGGAATCCTCGAACAGCAGATATCCGCCACGCCGGGTCGCCTTGGCGCGGCTCAGCGCCAAATGGCTGTTGCTCAGCAGTTCGTCCGCCGTCTGTCCGGCACCGGGGAAAACGGCCGCGCCGATGCTGACCTTGATGCGGTGCTGGCGCGTGCCTGCGAGCAGCGGCGGATCGAAGATCGTGCCGATCCGTCCGGCAAAATGGCCGATGCTCTCGCCGAGATCGTCTAGCGACAGCGCGACGGCAAATTCATCGCCGCTCAGCCGCGCAACCATGCGAGGACCTGGAATGCTGGCGGTCAGCCGTTCCGACACCGCACGCAGCACGAGATCGCCGGCGGAGTGGCCGAGCATATCGTTGATCTGCTGAAAGCCATCGAGGCCAAGAACCAGCAGCGCGACTTCGCCGCCGCCGGTCTCGGCCTGTGCGATCATCGCGGCCAGTTTGGCGTGAAGCGTGTTGCGGTTGATCAGGCCCGTGAGCGAATCATATTCCGCCAGATAACGAATTCGCTCGGCTTCGCGCTTGCGCACGGAGATGTCGCGCAGGATCGCGCCGAACTGAAATCCGTCGGTGCCCTGCCAGCCGGAGAAGCTGGCTTCGACCGGAAAAACATCGCCGTTCTTGCTGCGTCCGTCGAATTCCATCACGGTGCCGGCAAGCTCGGCGGCGTTCTGGATCGAGAACGAGGAGCCGTCGCCACCTTCGTTAGCGCAAATCGCATCAAACGGCTTGCCGATCATTTCCTCAGGCTGATAGCCGAAGATTGCGGTGGCGCCTGGATTCCAGTCCGATATCAGGTAATTGGCATCGGTGCAGATCAGGCCGTCGCCGAGCGACATCGCCACCCGCTGGAAACGGCTTTCGGCGACCCGGCCCAGCAGATCCCTGATGTCGATTTCGTCGAGCGCGATGGCGGCGATATAGACGACGATGGCGATATCGAGCAGCGACGTGTCGAGAATGAGCGGGAACACCATCTGCAGCAGGAATGCAAAGGCTTCGACGGCGATGACCGTTCCGAGGAGCAGGCCGACGCGCAAGCCGGCGGACAGGCGGCGCCATGTCAACAGCATGATCAGAGCGAGCAGGCCGAGCCCGGCCAGCGTGACGACGTTTGAGGTCCATTGCAGCGCGCGATGCTGCAGCAGCGATTCCGCGGCAAGCGTCTGCAATACGGGTCCCGACACGATCCCGCCGTTCGGAACGCTGAAGCGGTCGCCGAGTTCAAGCGCGGTGCCGCCGACGATGATCCTTTTGCCCTTCAATTTTTGCAGCGTCGCTTCATCCCCCTGCAGCACGTCGGCAAAGGAGACTTTCGGGATCTCCGCGGTCCGGATGCTGAAGTCGATCAGGAAGGGAGCGCGCCTTTCGGCATATTGCCCCGCAAGCACCGCGGCCATCGAAGGCACGAACGTGCCGTCCAGTTTTTCGCCGAACGGGTAGCGACGGACAAGACCGTCCGGTCCAACTTCGACATTGACGAGGGCCGGCCACGAATGATCGGAGAATTGCCGCAGCGGCCGGTTGATGTGAACCGTCGTCCGGTCGGTGCCGGGCTGCTGGAACGAGGGCAGGATTACCGAACCGCCGGCGGATTCGAGGGCTGCAGCAAAGTTGGCGTCCGACGCCGCATCCGACGGCGTCGAGAAGTCGACGTCGAGGGCGATGTCCTGCACGCCGGCCTTCTGGAGTTGCCGGATCAATTCGGCATGCAGCCGGCGCGGCCATGGCCAGACGCCGATGGTGTCGATCGATCGGGCGTCGATCGCGACCACCACGATGTCACCGCTGGCTTGCCGCGTGTGCCATCCGAACCGCAGATCGACCAGTGCGTGGCGCAGGGCGCTGTGCCAGCCGCACGACAGCACGATCGCCAGCGCGACGATGACAAGGAGATGCGGTCGATATTGTTTCAAAGGATCACCATTCTGGTGTGTTGAATTTCGTTCGTTGTCAGTGTTCAACCAAATCGTATCGGGTGGTTGCGGGCGGTTACTTAATGGTTCTTGTAGTGGCCGTAGGCATGGCCATTCCGGTTGGGCCCGTTGCCATTGTTGCCATTTCCATTGGCGCCATTTCCGTTGCCGTTGTTGCCACCGCCGGTGACGGCGGCGATTGTGGTGGTAACGCCGGTGACTGCGCTGGTGCCGCCCGCTGCCGCGTTGGCGCTGCTGGTCGTGGTGTTGCTTGGGTTGCCGGTGTTGCTCTGGCCGGTGCTGGCAACCGCGGAGCTTGTCGTGGAGGCCGATGCGCTCCAGATCGTGTCCTTGTTACTGGCGTTCCGTGATCCGCCACGGCCCGGTGATGCGTCGCGGGCGAGCCCATGAGTGACTCGGTGGAAGTTCAGCCGAACTTCGCCCATCGAAGACGAGATGCGGGTTACACCGTGCTTTGCCGAATCCGCACCCGCCAGCCGTGACTGGTGCAGGCCTGTCCCGCTCGCGGTGTTGGTGGGTGCGGCGAGGCCGGCGCGGGGAACGTGGATGCGTTCGACGGTGGGCGTGCGCGGCTTGCCTTGCTCGATCGGGCTAAAGGTGCCCGATCCGCTCAGCGACAGCCCGAGTTTACCCTGCGTGAAGGCCGTCGCATGCTGGCCCGGCATCACTTGCGCGACCTGGCCGGAACGGAAGTCGGCAACCTCGACCTGGCCGCGGATCACGTCGACGCTGGTCGAGCCGGCGTTGATGGTGACGCGAAACTGCGTGCCCTTCACCACGGCGGCGAGGTAGGGGGTCTCGACCTCGAAATGCTTGACGTTGCGCTTCTCGACTTCGAGCAGAATTGAGCCGGCCTGCTGAACGATCGTCGTCGAGAGCCCTTCCTTCTTCTCCGCGGGCATGCCGACCACCGAATTCGGCGAAATCAGCATGGTTTCCTGGCCACGCGTGAGCAGCACGCGTCCGGTGCGGCCGGTTCGAACCGTGTCGCCCGGTTTCAACAGTTCTTCCTGTTTCAGGGACGCGGGCTGGGCGCCGGAACTCGTCAGCCAGACCTCGCCCGAGGATTTGCTGACCGTCCAGACGCCGCCGTCGGCGGCCAAGGCGCTGGACGCCATCGCCAGCGTGAACGCTGCCACAAGAAACGTCGAGACCTGTTGAAGCGCACGCATGGGACTCTCCGGTTGCCGTTCAGGCCTCTGGGTTACGGGAAATGTTTCAAGATTGAGTGAGTGCAACCCGCCATCCAAGGACGCCGTCTTAACCATTCATTGACCATAAAATCCTATTAAAAATCAGATGGCTAACGGCTCCACCAGAGTTTGGCGGTTAGCGTCCGTACAACTACGGACGCGTGCCGCTCCACGTGTGACGGGCCATCGGCTGATCGTGATGGGTTTGGGCTTTTTGGTGGGCGCGTTGGCATGCCCGCCAGCCCTGGCGCAGCAGGCCACCCAGCCCGGTTATGATCCGGTGCAGACCGAAAAGCGGTTCGAAAGGCAACAATCCGATCAGGCGCCGGCCGGCCGGCCTCGGATGCCGACCCCGCAATTCGCGCGACCGAAGGGGCGGGCAGGCACCAAGCCGATATTCCTGCTGCGCCGTGTTTCCGTCACGGGTGCGACGGCGATACCGCTCGATCGGCTCGCAACGGCCTATCAACCCTATCTCGGGAAAAACGTGTCGGAGGCCGATCTGATCGCGATGGCGGCCGCGGTCAGCGACGTCTACCGCGCGGCTGGTTTTCATCTGAGCCGGGCGATCATTCCGCCGCAAGACGTTGGGAACGGCCGGCTCCACCTCCAGGTCATCGAAGGCAGCATCACCGACGTGGCGCTGAAGGGCGAGGGCGCCGAACAGTTCGGCATTCGGCCGATGCTCGACGCTGTTGTCGCCGAGCGGCCCGCGCAGCTTGCAACCCTCGAACGGCAATTGTTCCTGATCAACGGCCGGCCCGGCGTGCACATCGACGATACCGGACTGGAGGAGATCGGCACCGCGAGCGGCCGCTTTCGCCTGATCGTCTATCTGAAGACCTGGCATCTCTTCACCTCGTTCGGCGTCGACAATCTCGGATCCTCGTCGGTTGGTCCCTGGCAAAGCTATGCGACGGCGGCTTTCAATTCCTATCTTGCGGCCGGCGATTCACTGGTCGTGAATCTCTCGACCACGCTTGCCGATCCGCGCCAGCTGGCGTTCGGCCGGCTATCCTATGAGGTGCCTGTCGGCACCGACGGCGCCCGCATCGGCGCGTCGGGCTACTACAGCGAGGTCTGGCCGGGTGACATCCGCCACCTCGTCAATGACAACACCAAGACCGAGTCGTTTGAGGTTCACGGCAGCATCGTTCCGCTGCAATCGCAGCGATCGTCGCTGACGCTCACAGCCGGGCTCGGCTTCAGCAACGTCACCGAGAACGACTTTTTCGGGCCCGTTTATGCCGACCACATCCGTAACCTGAGCCTGACATCGGACTATCGGCTGCAGGACAATTTCGGCGGCAACAACTATCTGACGCTGAACTATCGCCAGGGCCTCGACATTCTCGGCGCCTCGCATCGCGACGACGATTTCCTGTCGCGCGACGGCGCGTCCGCAAAATTCTCCGCGCTGAATTTCTGGTTCACGCGCTACCAGACGCTTTCCGATGCCTGGTCGCTGAAGTTCGCGTCGGCTGGCCAGTGGGCATCCGGGCCGCTGTTCACCTCGCAGCAATTCTATCTCGGCGGGGCCGCTTTCGGCCGCGGCTACGGCAGCGCCGAGATCAGCGGCGACAACGGTATCGCCGGCTCGGTCGAGTTGCGCTTCGATCAGCGGCTGAACTGGCAATATCTGAGCGGCTACCAGCTCTACGGCTTTGTCGACAGCGGTGCTGCCTGGAACGAAGGCTTTGCCATCAGCGATGGATTGTCACTCACTTCGGCCGGCGGCGGCATCCGCTTTTTCCTGTGGGACGGACTGCTGGCCGACATCGGCGGCGCGGTGCCGCTCACCTATCGCGCACCGGATAATCTTGGCCGCGGCGCGCGCGTCCTGTTCTCGCTCACCAGCGCGCTCAAACTCTGTCCGGTCCGGGCGACAACCCGCTGCCTGTAGCGTTTTCGAGCGGAGTGGACGCTGGTTCACGTAAGGAAACGCGTCAAAACAAAAGTAGAGCGCCGGTTCTGATTCAATCGGAACCGGGCCCTAAACCGGTTCGTAGCTTTCGGTCAGGCAGGTGTCCTCGGCCTCGATCTGCCGACGATCCGAAATCACGCCATCGGCGATTGTAATCCGGTAGGTTTGCGTGCCCAGCGGCTTGCCGATCACCGAAGTCAGCTCGGCCCTGACACATGCCGTCCAGCCGGGCCCACGCAGATTGTGGCGCGGTTCGGAGACGCGTACATGCGCCGGTTGCGAAGCCGTCGTGAAAACAGAGTCGAGCTTCTCACGCAGCATCAGCTTGACGTCGGGAGGCGCATCGAGCGGGGCCGGTTCGGGCGCCTTGGCGCGCATGAATTCCGGCACCGGCGAGCGGACGTCGGCCATGCCGCACCCCGCAAGCCACAATGCCCCGCCCGCCACCAGCGCTATGTGAACGATGTCCCGCCGCATCGGGGGCTTTTTACCCCGGACAGGGGTTCGCGGAACAGGCTATGCTTCATTACAAATCCGATACAAATGCGATCCCGGGATTGCCATAGCCCCGCGGCACGCTAGGATTTTCGAGCGATCAGGATGCCGGAGAGCAGTGCCATGAAGACCTTCACGATTGCGGCAATCCTGCTGGCGTTGCTCACGACGGCCGCGAACGCCCAGGCGAGACGGCCGCACGAAGAGGAAAAGAAGAAGGTCGACAAGCCCGTGGTCGACGAGAAGGCCTACAAGGCGGCGCTGGAGAGAATTCCCGAGCCCAAGGAAAAATACGATCCCTGGGGCGTCGCGCGCCCGGCAGAACCCGCCAAGAAACCGAAATAGCGTTCCGGAATCGCAGCACGTTGCGCCTGCGACACTATCGCCGTTGAATTGAGCGCACGTGCCGGCTCACGTGACGCGGCTTGCTTGAACCTTTCGCTTTCAGCGCATGACCAATCTCAAGCCGCATGGCCGGGAGGTGGTCTCATGTTCCGTCACACGCTTTTAAAGCTGATGGTATCGGCGTCACTGCTTCTGGGCACGGGCTCCGCCTTCGCCGAAAACCGCGTCGCGCTGGTGATCGGCCAGTCGGCCTATCGATCGGTTCCGGCGCTGCCCAATCCGGCCAATGACGCCAAGGCGGTCACGCAAATGCTGACCGATTCCGGCTTTGAGGTTTCGACGGCATCAGATCTTTCGCAGAACGAACTGCGGCAACAGGTCAGCGAGTTTGCCGGAAAGGTCGCGGCCAAGGGCGCCGATACGGTGGCGCTGGTATTTTATGCCGGTCACGGCCTGCAGATCGATGGCGAAAATTATCTGGTTCCGGTCGACGTCGATCCGAAGCGGGAAGCCGATATTCCGATCCAGGCGGTGCGCCTCAAC